>Ga0307509_10005562_pt1 | contig 17464 bp, 26 predicted proteins | sample 10_EM_MG_FD_202245 | JGI IMG/M metagenome (GOLD analysis project Ga0307509, IMG submission 202245) | Populus trichocarpa ectomycorrhiza microbial communities from riparian zone in the Pacific Northwest, United States - 10_EM | ecosystem: Host-associated > Plants > Roots > Unclassified | place...
AACCCCGAATTGCTCAGTCTCCACCAACAAGTCCACCGCAAATTATCTGCGGAGCTCAACTCCCTTTCCCAAGCGCTCGCCCTAGATGCCGACAGATTACGTGCGCAACAGTCGGATCTTTTGGCCGGCGAACCCGCGATCAAAGACGAGATGGCACGTCTCGAGGCTGTCCGCGACGTGTGTCGGACTGTGGCGAACAGGACCAGACAAGCAGTCCAGCAAACGGAATCCAACATTGCCGAATTGCGCAGGAAGGGTGACCCCGAGGTCGATGAACTTGTCTGCGCCACGTCGATCGTCCACAATCAGTAAGTGTATTCGTTCCTGGATTGTAAAAAGTTTTTTTGTCTCAAACTCACATGTACCACAAGACTTATAAACTTGATTGCTGATGACAACGCCATCGAAGACACCATTTATCATCTCCATCGTGCTCTCAACGCCGGCCGTATTGATTTAGAACGGTTCTTAAGGGTAAGCCTTGCCAATAAAATAATTCTGCCATCATGATCCGTTTATTTTTGACAGTCAACCCGTGTGCTGGCGGAAGAGCAATTCATGAAACGCGCCCTGATAGAGAAGATCCTGGCTACAATGTCGTCATCATCTATAGCACCCCATTGGTCCTGATGTACTTATTACTACAATTGTACAATATACCGCCAGCCGATGGCAGTCGGTGGTTTTGGTGTCCGACACAGTCCCACCTAGACTCTCCTTTCGAGGTCGTGTAAGCACAGCATTGTTTTTGGCACCCGTTCCTTCCGCGCATACAATTTTTTTCTCTTCGTAATCCCCGTTTGACGTCTCGCATGCTTTTGCGTTCCGACAAATCGGCGACAGCAGCCCTTGACTCCTTCGACAGTCGACAAAAGCATAAAAAGAAATCTTCGGGCAACGTGAACGCCATGTTCACAAGCATAAACACCCTTATAGTCCCCAAAAATCGTTACCGGCCCAAAAGACAAAAGAGACCGGTAGTGGATGAGCAGAAAGAGACTTAAACAGCTGATCCGAAGCAATTCCGAAAGCATTCTTGTGCTGTGTTTAGATTAGATTACACTACACTGAGAAAACAATAAGATATACCCCCAAATTGAAGTTCATTCATTCGTAATCCATTACCTCTTTTTTTCTTGGTGTCCTCCCAGTACTTCCCACCCACCTCCAAACCCTGGTCTCATCACCCGCTTCGAGTTCTTCTAGATTCGCGCGAACGTTCGCATTGCTCTCCACGACACGCTCCACGCGCTCCCACAGTCTTCTCCTCACCGGCACCGAATGTTCATCCTGCAACACGACGTCGCGGAGTTGGATCGACGACAGATAGGGTTGAGGGACAGTAAGCGGATCCGTGTAGTGCGCCAATTCTTGGTTACGTAACGTGTCTAGAGCAACTTGGACCAAACCGGCAATACGTCTATTCTCTTTTTGTTTTTGAGTCATCCTAACGCGCACTCCCAATGTGGCCAGGATCGCGATAATGGAAGCTAAATGAAGATTCTGATCAGGCCGTTGTCCCATCCAGCAGAGACAATAAAAAAATTTGTTCCTCACTCACCAAGAACAGTGCTGCGCCAAACAGCCCATAGCCGGCGAGATTTGACGGTGACCACACAGTCCCAGCTCATTTCAGGAGTTTTGTGTGCAACGTAACGCTTTCCACTATTCCAGAAATAATGAAGCTCCCCTAATATGCTGACAAGAGGAACACCCACTCTGACGTTTCACTGACAAAAACACCTCCCCATTGAGTCAACTGCTGGATGGCCTCTGTGAACATATCATCAAAGACTGGCAGTAGTGAGGGCTAGTCCAAGAAGAAATTTAGCAGAAACAAGGTCACTGAGCACTGATATACGCACTGCCGTTTTCTTCCTAAAGACATTTCTTAATTGATTTTCTTCAATACCCCATTTTGCGGCTTCTGGAAAGTCGGCTTGAGTTCCTGAGGAAAGGCCATGGCACACTCGTCGACCCCTTTCCTTGCCGAGCATAGATTCGATGGCCTTGCCTAGCGCTCCGATGTTACGCTTCCTTTGAGGATCCTCCACGCATCGAGGGGGAAATGCGACACTTCCGAGGCCAGGTAAACCATCAGTTAAGATAGAGATGACTTTGAAAAAATATTCGCTGAGATGAGGGACGTGAGACGTCGTGAGGGATGACTGTGAGGGAGATACGGGAATAAAGGAAAAGAATATGTGTGGTTTCAATATATATCCTGAGTCGCAAGCTACACCGAATTGTGTGCAGGAGGCATGGTCAGGGCATGTCGTACACGATGCAGGGTGTGCTATAGGGATCAATGGCGGCAGTGGACAGGGCGCATCCTGATTATTGGAGGATGAGAATGTCTTGTTTACCCAGCAGGCCTCAAGCGCAGCATGTCTAGACAGCACATCTTCAAGAGCGCGACTACTGTTGCTACCTCTATCGCAATAGCCAATGGAGGATGATTCGGTTTTGTAATTGAAGGCGAGATATGTGGAACCTAGAAGAACCAACCATAATAGAAACCGAGCAATTAGCTGCGTTGGTTGACTTGTTGGAACAACTGAAGGTAATTCCAAGGTGGCTTCATTTTCAGACTCTAGGCGAGCGATCGCTTCGTCAATTTGGCTTTCGTTTTCCTCGTAACTTCCCTCCTCGATGGTCTGGATTTGAGTCTTGTCTTCCTCTAAAATTGGTTCCCTGATTTGTTCCTGTTTAATCGGCTCAGCTGGTGTGGATTCTCGAACCGAAGGAGGCCGGAATCTGTATTTCGGAATGGCTGGGAGAACTGGTTGAAATGGCGACTGAGGTGGGGAACGCGAAACATGTTCAGGTAGCATGGTGGGTCGTAGGGGTGAGATTTCAGGTAGCTGTGGAGGTGCCGAAGTAGATTTCCGTGATCTTCTTGGAGCTGCACCTGTCTTTGAGACCCTTGGTCTCACGGGCGATGGTCGGGCTGGTGAAGAAGATTCTGCCCCCGACTGGAAAATGTTATTGTCGTCCCAACCACTTTCTTCTCCAGACTAAGAAACGATTGGTAAAGAGATCAGTGAAGAGTAATTGGAACAACGTACAAGATGCGAAAGTCGTCGGCCTTGGGCACCTGCGGACGTCTGAAGGGTGTCATTAAAGGGAAAATGACCAAAATAGTACAGATGACAAACCAATTTCTTTGTACGGCCAACTTTCTTGGCTGGCAGTTCCTCCTCTTCAGGCTCGCTTACCTCGATTAAGGTAAACTGAGTGTGTTGTACTGCCTTCTTTGTAGTTGCACCCCCCAGTACCGGTTGCGCGGACGAGCGCCTACGCTTTGGCTATCGGAAGAAATAGAGGCTATCAGACCCTTCATACACAGACAAATGAATAAGAACGACGGACGAGTTCTGTACGTGTCGGGGAGGAATCATTATCGACTATTGGAACTTGTGAAAGGCGCCTTGACAAACGTCTCGCTACAGGCGCTGGGTCCTGTTAAGAATTAAAGTCGGAATTCATGTAAGAAGCTAAAACGAGACTTACCTTTACTTTGTTTCCAATCGGCCGCCCAGTGATTCCGTCTTTAATCCCATCGTCACTTGCAACGCTATTTTCTTTCTTCAAGCGTTCTTTCTTAAATTTGGAAGCACGCGTCTTGACTTCAGAATTAAACACTTGAACAAGTTTTGTCTTCGTATACGGAGTCGGATAGTCGATGTTATGGTAACTCAGGATACCCAGCAGTTGGGAGACTGTGAGTGAAATTGGCTCGAAGTCGGTTTCGAGATATTCGCCAACACTTATAATTTGAGCTGCAGTCATCCGAGACATGGTGAGCACGACTGGGTAAAGCGGGGCGAGTGAGTCGTCCTTATCTTGAAGGTTGGTGAGTGGGACAAAGTTGTTTATCGTTTCAAAACAGTTGCATCACGTTTCCCACGCATAATCAACGTGTTTACCACATGGTCTGATTATATAAGGAACGCGTCGCGTCGCATCGTATCGAATTAACCAAGAATTAACGCAATTCCATCTTCTATAAAATCATGACAATTCAGGTCGCCGCAGGCCGTTCGTACCAAACCACCTTCCGTTGACCTAGAATAGCGTTAAATTCAAGTGACATGGGGACTGTTGAAAACACTGCTTACCATATAGTTCCAGTATACATAAGGGAACACGTCCTGCAATATCGATCAATGAATTTTTGGATGTAATGAGAACAAAAAAGTTACTTTTTTTAAATGGTAGAAGAATCTGAACTCACGGGTGTCAGCAAACAACTTCTATCTAGGTCAGGAAATCTAAATTACCTATTGCTCCGACTCTGATCGAAGATGTTACCAAACGATTCCTTTGGCTGGAGATCGTATTTAAATTCAGCAAGCATAAGCTCCCCGTATCCAGTGAGAAGCTAATTTAGATAGTTTAGTTGCACGTAAACGACCTTGTGGGGAGCTTACTGGACAACTGGTATATCCATCATATTTTGTAGAGGTGACCTTTCCGGTGTTGATAAAGGCATACAAGTTTTCGGTCAGAATAGGTGCTTGAGCAGTGATGGCCGCTGCCGTCTTCGATGTAGGAAGGGAGGAACAATCTCCCAGAGCGAATACATTAGCGAACTCGGGTTTGACATGTTGAAGGGATCCTTTGTCGACAGTCACCCACCCTGCGGCATCAGCAATTTGGGAGCCCTTGAAGATGTTGAGAGGGCCCATTGGTGGGGTTGCATGCAGGTAGGAATAGTCAACTTTGACGTGGTTACCATCGTCTGATTTCTTGAAGGTGGCTCTTTTGTTTGCCGCATCGATCGAAACGAGTTCGTGTGCAAAATGGCCACCAACACTACGGCGCTGCCTCAGAGCGTTCAATGCATCAGAGTATTTCTTCACGCTGAACATCGTCGGCATCCCGGTGTAGAAATCGACCTTGATGTCACTTCTCCCTGACCTGCGGAATCGATCCCACGCCATCCACATAATTTTTTGTGGAGCTGAGCTGATTAACATGGTGTTCGACGAGCGTCAAAGAACACTCACCACCAGCACACTTGATGATCCCAGATGGCTGCGTGAACACCGCGTTTCCGGACTTGAGGTTCTCAATGTCCGACCAGACTTTATCACAGGTCTGAGAAGAATAAATTGTTGATACACCAGAGCTTGGGTCAGCCAGAGCGGCTGGGAGGCCCTTGATGGCATCATAATTCATTTGAAGTCCTGCCGCAACTACCAGGGTATCATAGGTGATGTCTCTGCCTGAAGTTGTGGTGATCAACGAAGAAGCCGGAGTAAAGGCCTTTACATTCTCTGGAATCAGTGTGATGTGATTAGGCACAAGTGATGCCAATGGACGAGTAAAGTCGCTCTTGGGGTGGATTCCAGAGCCTACAAGAGTCCTAAAACATTTAGGCTTAATATGTGATAGAAGAGAGATACGTTTTATTACCCACCATCCAGGCTTCAGAATTAAAATTTTAAGGTGAGAAAAGAGAATATCTCGTCAAATCGATTGCTACATTACCTGATAATAATGATTCTCTGCACCGTCTACAATCGCTACGTCCCCGCTATTCAATCGTTTTCCAGCCACTTCGAACCGATTGTAAATTTGTTGTGCAACCGTCAACCCACCACTTCCTGGTAAAGAAACGAAGAGGGGTATCAAACTCTGATAACTCGTTAGATCTGCAGTTCGGAGCGGGGTCTCACCTCCACCAATAACCAGCACCTTGTACTTCTGGGGGGTAGATGTTGTACTGGTGGATCTGGCATTGGAAAGCCTCGCCCTCTGGACACCTCGAAGAAGGCTTTGCTTAAGCATGACTGGCAAATTGGCAACGGGTCACTCCTCGAATGGGAAAAACATGCGATAGCGGACTCGCATTCCATGATCCGATCAGATGTTAGATTAAAAGATTGATCTCGTCTGGCGGAATGAATTGGGGGAAAATACAAAAGCATGTAGGCTTAACGATGCACTGTCCAAGAAAAGGTGAAAGGCGTCTGAGACTAGGTATTGACCCAGAGCCGTGACAACGTGCACAAAGGAAAGGATTTTGAGATGATGCACATATCAACTAGAGGAAAAGACAAAGGAAAGAAGATATTCTTCTTGAACAACTTTTTTACTAAACCCAGGACTGGGTTTAGTTCTGGATGAAACGCAGGGGAGGAGGAGAAAAGGAAAATAGACGCTCACCAAAACATTCAGTTCGTCAAGCCTATCATCGGTGATGGGTGCTTTGGCTTGGCAATGTGGGTTGCCGAATTAGAAGGCAACAGCCGCCAACCTTACATAATATGTTTTAGAAAACTCAGAAAAAACAAAGATCACTGAGACCTAACACCACACTGATTGATTTATCGCGCAGTTACTCATATGAAATGAAGACCCCATCACCTTTGCTGGTTTTAGGAACGCTGATTGTCAGGGATACAATCACTAGGATACTAACGCAAAATCTTTCTACTCCACGCTGTCTTGACGCTGTCTAATCTTTCTCTTTTGATGTGTTTTGCCTTCTCTTAAAGTTCTTTATCTTCCTATCGTTTTTGATTTCGAAGTAAACTCTTCCTTCCCTTTCTTCCGTGCCACGCACTCGTTGTTATCGACCAGCAGGAATCTGGACCGGCACACTTTCAGCTCAGGTTTAGCTAGATCTGTATAATATGTCTTCATTGTCTCGTATTCCGCGTGGACTTCCCGGTAATCCTCGCCTTAAAGCCGAGTCAGCTGCAAGGCCTCCAGTCCCACTCCCTGAGTCAAGGTGTCTGCCCCATGACCCCCTTTCTCTGCCAGCTAATCCTCGCGTTCGCCGTCCTTCCATCCGCCGTGAGCCAGTGCTTGACACTGATTGGAACCCGTCTCAGAAAACACGCCAAGGGAATGGGCTGTATGGGACCAGAAGCGCGCGCTCCTCTGGCAATTCTAGTCCTACCTCTTCATCTGGTTCCTCATCTAGAGCGAGGGGAAATTATAGTCACGCCTCTTCAAGGACGACACTCCAGAGCGATGATGAAACACAACACAGGGAAACAGGATCAGGTGCAGATACTTATCTGCCAACCAGACACTCGACAGATTATGAGTACTCCCATCGTTATTTTGTGATTCACAGATTCAATTTCTGATTTGCTTCCTAATAGCAGCCCTACCGCCCATGTCAAGGATGATGGGTTTGTGTGGACTCGCGTAGCAGAAGTCGCGAGTGTTTTTACCCAGGAATTAAGCAAAGCGTGGGCAACGGGGCTGAATCCAGCTGGTGTTACAGCTGATACTGAAGGTGCTACTACCCACAAAGCTCGAGCAAGCATCGTTTAACATTTTTGATTTGATTAAACAGAAGGAGAGTCGCATCTCACACTTGTGATGCGAGCTTACCATCTGTCCAAAGCCCGCACCCTGTCCGAGCTCCCTGATTGGTTATTTAGTGATCGGGAACGGGGACAACTTGGATTAGTTCGCTCCAATCCACCTAACGACGGCAGCCAAGCCGGCAGCACTGACGCCCAGCAAGCCCAGCGGCGCAACCGCCCAGAAAACCACAGTTCCAAAAACCTGGAACCATATCCAAGGGGGCTCAAAACGACCCCGTCAGCAATATTCCCCCCGATTAGCAGTGGCTCCGACGGCTTGAAGAAGATCCGCGAGGACCGACCCATTACTCGAATTTAGGACATGCGAACGAATTTTATGTATTTACAGATGTATCTACAGAACCAGGGTATATATTCTTCCAATGAGATCTCCCTACTATAAGTATGATAAAAATAATTTCAATGATCGAACCCTGTAACCACCCGATATGGCCGGCAGGCGAATGGTGCAGGGTACAGCAAGGCGGAACGGCCGAGGAAACAAACTCTGAAATCACGCTCATGGATACAGTGCTCATCAATTGGCATCCTCATGATCGTTACCATGGCTTTGTACTGTTGAATAAATAGCTGGTCCAGCGTACTGATCCCCACCTTTCCTTTTGGCCGACTCTTTTCACCTCTTTCTTTCGTTCTCTTTTCGTCTCCTTTTCGTCGAGTTGATCTTCGACTTGTCAATATTTTGTTTACTCGAGGTGAGTAGTACGCCTTTCTTTCAGTACCGTGGCCTTATCAGTCCCTCCCGTAGATCATCCTCTTTGACAGAGATTTAAAGTAGCAGCCCTCAGGAGGTTCACATTCGTTTCGTTCTTCGACAAAAGCTCTTTAACGGTCCCTTTGATATTCCATTATGGTCCTCATCACCTCTTTCATTGGTGCTGCAGCACTCCTCTCCGGCTGTGTCTCTGCTCTCCCCCGTCCGGATAGCTCTATCAACGAACCTGCCGTTTCGGCTCCCGATGGCATTCCTATCACTGCCTCGAGCTCCCCCATCGCCCAGGCCACCCCAGTATCAGACAGCTCTAATTCTGGATCAGGTGGGAGCTCTAGCGGATCCAGCTACGGATCTACGAACTCTAGCCCTGGTTCAAATGCTTCCAGTGGAAGCTGGGGCTCGTCTGCGGGATGGTCATCGTCGGTAGAGCCTGCGATGGCCACCACCTCCGCTTGGCAGTCATACTCCACGCCGTCGTATGGATCAGGTAGTTCTAACTGGGGCAACCAGGGTTACAACGACTGTGTTCAACGTAAGTCTATTTGGCCACCTTCCGTAAAGCCTTGAAATTGAAAGTTATCGCAGAATGCATTGCTTCGTATAGCATTCCTCCTGCAGCTTACACTCCAACTGCCACGAACGCAGGGACTGGAAACCAAGGCTCGGGTGCAACTCACACCGTCATTGTCGCTCCTACCCAGGGTGTCCTCCGCTACGTTCCTTTCGCAGTGAACGCTTCTGTCGGTGACACCATCAAGTTCATGTGGGGTGCCAACAATCACACCGTCACGAAGTCCTCTGCTCTTCTTCCTTGCAACAAGTCCTCAGATGCTCTCTTTACCTCGGGTACTCAGAATAAGGACTTTGTTTGTAAGCTCATATTACTTCTGTTCTGCCACTTTCAGTAAAGGTCTTCTTAGTCACGCAAGTTGTGAACGACACCAACCCAACTTTCTTCTACTGCGGAACCCCGGGACACTGCCCGAAGGGAATGTTTGGTATCATGTCAGTGACATGGAGCTATCTTTCGTCGGTATTCTTGAAACTGACCAAATTTATCCAGCAACCCTCCAAACGCATTCCAAGCTCCATCATCAGTATCCCAAATGATTCCTTCCATGGCTGTGAACGTGAGTACATATGGATAGCTGCCCCCACATTGTGGGAATGCCTAACTCTGATCTACAGAACTCTAATGTTATGGCGTATGCTTCTTACACGGAGGCCCAGACAGGCAAAACCTCTGCTGGCAAGTGGGGAAACAACATTGACATGGGTTCTCTCCCTGATTGGTCCCACGAATACGTTGCCGAAAATGTGATGTACACCCGTAACTTCCTTGCTGCCAACGCTGAAGTGCTCAGGGACGATGGATCTGTCGACCTCAGCGCTGCTGGAACTACACCTTTGATGATCCCCCAGGACCTCAGTGTTGCTCTTAGCAATGCAGGATCGCCTTCACCATCCAGCCCTGTCGCGGCTCCCTCAGCTGCTGTGACATCCGATCCCCCCGCTGCTCCCTCTTCCACAGCGTCCTCGTTGAACAGCGGTGCACTGTCGATGTCGTCACCCAAGGTCCTCATTAGTCTTGTTGCTGCTCTTGCCACCTTCTTGATGATGTAAACAACGTCAATCTTAAAATTTGGACCTTTTAGAATAATAACTGTTCATATATACCGTTTTTTTTTTCGCTTTTGTCGGACCATTCTGAGGTCTCTACCCTCTGCTATTTTGGATCTCCTTTTTCACCTTACTTTAGTAGTTTCGCTGGCAGCTACAGGAAAGCATTCTTTTATCATTTGTTGCAACAACACATGCTATATCTATGAGGGATTAAGGCCGATCAAAAAATTCTCCTTTGAAAATTGTCATTCATCTGGCCTGCGTCGTAAGTATCTCCAAGCTTTTGATGACCTTGCAAACTTGAACAATTTTCCAATTTGACGTATAATATTTAGTTGCATGCCTCAACTCCTCTGCATTGGTACCAGGCCTGAGCGCTGAGCAACGGAGCTTCCTGAAAGTTTTAAAAGCCAAATATGTCATCAATCTCATTCCTGTTGGCTTTTTTCTTCTGCCGCCTAATTATTGGAATTTCATCTGCAAGTTTAACCCTTGACTTTTTGTCAGAAGATTCAGTAGCTAACAGAGAATCATTCTGCAGCTTGTGAGTACCAATCCTTTCAATAACAGCATGGGCTAGAAACGACTCAGGTTTTAGCTATCACGAATACAACGCAACGTACGAGGTGACGGTATGGATTGAGAAATTGGTTTAGGGGTCATTACATCGTGGATTTGCATCTTAAACTGGGCGCTGACACCCCCTCTGCTTGTCTAGGAAGGAAGTTTTTAAAAGTGAGTGTCCAAATAACGACAGGCATACCGAAATAATAGAAAGAAGGGGACCGATCGAAGCAATGAGCTGGCTTAAAATTCCTCCTAGTTCCTTTGACAGTGCGCCCAGTCTGGATGAGATAGCCACAAACATCAAAAGGAGCTGCAGAAATGCCGCTGACTGTGCAGATCGATGAAACGACCTGCAAAAGATTGAATACTGCAGTAAAACGCCATCGAACTTATCTTACTTATATGCGTTAAAGCACCCTGCTGACATCTGGACAAAGGGAAAAAGGCATCAACACGAACCCAGGAAAGATATCGATCGCTCTTACTTTTTCCGTGAACTTCACACCAGTTCGACATAGTTTGGCATAGTTATTGAGGAAGTTTATATCAGGACAATGTGTCCACGAGCCCGTCGCCGTATGAGAACTATTCAGGGTAGTCAGGAATGACTTCGTATTAAGCAATGCAATGAATTAACTGTTCCCTCAATCCATAAAATGCCTGGCGTAAGGCAAGCGTTGAGCTCTGGAGATTTAGGTTGTCTAATCTGTCTGAATATCTTCGTAATTCGACAACGTTCCGCCAAAAGAGAGCTCCGTGATGCTGGTTTTTATTCTTGTAGTAGAGTCTCTGGAGGATTTGCAGCTCCATGGAATGAGTTGATAGGACAGATTGTAGTCTACGTGAAAGCAACTTTAGAGCTTTTAGTTGAGAATCTACGCCCCCATGTTGAGAGGTTTGAATGGAAGACCTGGGGATAAAGTCAATGGGTAACATGTGGACTATGTTTGTCACGCCGCGGCGCATTATTGCACACTTATCAATTACTCAACTCGCTCTCTCACGCCCATAGTGGCCATTGAGCCTGTTGGTAGCCTTTTGCGATGTCCCAACCTGGACAAGATGCAAAGTTCTTTACACGGGGAAAAATCGAGGTTCGCCATATTCGCGTCATTTCTTTGCATCTCGCCGCGAATCGCATTCCGTTTACTTCGTCGTCCAGGAATTTCGTGTAGACTTGCAAGCAGCAGAAACCAAGGACAAGAAGTTCGTGAAGAGGAAAACTGTTCTTAAGAAGATCGTTGCAAATATCACTATGGGCAATGACAGTTAGTGTTGGTGTTAATTTTGCTTGAAGATCTGGACTCAGTTGTGCCCCTAGTGTCCCCACTATTCACGGATGTGGTTCAATGTCTGGGAACTCCATTGCTTGAGATCAAGAAAAGTAAGTGGTTCCCCCTGAAAATATCTTCTACTGATGAGCAGTCAGTGGTATACCTCTTCCTTGTGAGCTATGGAAGGTCAAGACCCGACCAAATACACCTCGTTATTCCTAATTTCCTCCAAGTAAGCCGTTATGTTTATTATTATATATAGATTTTTAATTTTTAATTTTTTCAGGATTGCAGTGATCGCAATCCCCTCATCCGCGCACTGGCTATCCGCACAATGTCATACATACCCATTCCCGTCGTCACCGATGCATTGACAGAAAACCTACGACATTGCTTGAAAGATCGTGATGCATACGTGCGTAAGACGGCTGCTATTTGCGTAGCAAAACTCTACAGCGCGGACCCACGAAGAGCGGAAAAGGGTGGATTTGTAGAGATGCTGCGTGACCTCATGCTTGACTCGAATGCAACAGTGGTTGCGAATGCGGTCGCGGCCCTGTCAGAAATTGGTGACAGACAGGATGGGGTCATTTTCAAGTTAAACTTGGCGACGGCGAACAAATTACTTGCTGCCCTTGGTGAAAGTTCTGAGTACGCCACCGCCTCCCGTGATGCACATGAGTCACTGAAATTTTGAAAAAGATGGGGGCAGATCTACATCTTGGACTCACTTTTACGATATGTCCCAACACGGCACGCAGATGCTGAAGCAATGGCAGAGCGTATCATTGTCCAACTACAACATGCCAATTCAGCCGTGGTTCTCACAACAATCAAAGTTCTCCTCTACTTGATGAACTATATGGAAAACCGACGCCTAATTGACTACTCTTGTAAGAAAATGGGTCCGCCTCTAGGTTTGTTGTCCCAACACTTTTGTGCCTATATATATTAACGCACTCGTAGTCACCCTACTATCTTCTGGACCTGAAGTTCAATACGTTGCCCTCCGAAATATTCTTCTCATCATTCAACGACGTCCTGCAGTTCTAAAAAATGACGTCAGGGTATTTTTTTGCAAGTACAACGACCCGATCTATGTCAAGCTTGCAAAGCTAGAAATCATGTATCGACTGGCTCGTGCCGAAAACGCAACGGAGGTTCTCGCAGAACTCCAGGAGTAAGTCAAACCCTCCGCTAGGTCAGCTTTATTCATGTTTTTTTTTTTCGCAGGTATGCCTCCGAAGTTGATATTGACTTTGTAAGAAAGGCCGTTCGCTCCATTGGACGCCTTGCTATCAAGGTCGAAGTTGCAGCCGATCAGTGTATTCAATCATTACTGCAACTCATTGAAACGAAGGTTACATACGTTGTGCAAGAAGCTATCATTGTCATCAAGGATGTCTTCCGACGGTATCCTGGAAAATACGAGGGCATTATACCGACCCTATGTGAGAATCTTGACTCGCTGGACGAGCCCGAGTCCAAGGCTGCTATGGTTTGGATTATCGGACAGTTCGCTAATCGAATAGACAACGCCGAGGAATTGCTAGATGACTTATTATACACCTTCTTGGAGGAAAGCGTCGAGGTAAGCAGCGCCTTCCGAGTAACTCCGGTAAAATTTCCCTAAAACCACCAAAACAGGTCCAGCTGGCTCTGCTCACGGCTGCAGTCAAAGTATTTATATATAAATCAAGTTCCGATAGGGCGAAGGAACTGGTTCACAAAGTTCTGAAATGGGCCACAGAAGAAGTGGATAACCCAGATCTACGCGATCGGGGATTCATGTACTGGCGTATGCTAGCTATAAATCCAGGCGCAGCGGGAGAGGTAGTGCTCGCAACCAAGCCTGCCATAACCACCGACTCAGACAGGATGGATAGAGGGGCTCTGGATCAGCTACTGCTCCACACAGGAACGTTAGGCAGTATATATCACAAGAATCCTGAGGTATGTGTATCTGAGATCTATAATCCGAACAAAGTATTGAGCTTTGCTAGACTTTCATTCGAAACGCTACTGGCAAGGCACTGGTTGATAGCCCAGCCCTTAATGCTCACTCCCGAGCTGTTCTCATTCCCCTTGCTCCAGTCCAGCTTCCACCGACCCTCGTAACCGTCCCTGGGCCTGGTCCGAACGAATCTCATTCCACATCCTCTGGGCAAATAGTGAACACGCAGGACGTTGATCATGCTGAACAGGCACCCCCACCAGCGCCAAAGACTCCACATACAGATGAAGAAGGCGATGATGCAGGGTCAGATCAAGAGGTCACTGGTCCAGTTGGTCCAGCAGCTGGCGATCCGTATTCCAATTTGGATGGCGCATTTGGTAATTACATGGCCGACGAACCGCGACCAATGGCGGCGAGTAGTCGAGCAGGAAGGCCGAACGATGATGATGATCTTTTGTTTTAAATTTTTATTTGTATCCACTTTTTTTTTTTAAAAAATGTATATATAAAGGTATCAACTGTACGGCTGTACGGTTATGACTCTGTATTGCGGATAACCTTTCCTCGTTATGCAGGCTTTCGCGTACGGCGCAATGAATTATAGTGCTAATAGAATTCCAATCAGTATGACGAGCACTAGACAAGGGCGGAAACTGACTTCTCCCAGTCCATAGAGCCTTCGGTGATAGCTAATCCAGATAGCAGATTCGCAGGCAAAATCCTGGCCTCCGTGTTCTCCTGATGGGTGGTGGGCAACAATTGGAGGCTTTCCACCTTGTACAACATAAATAGGAATATTGAAGGCCCTACTCAGAGCCACAATTTCAGGTTCTCCACCCCAAACTGCTGTGTCGCGCATGGAGGTACAATAACTATCAAATTGTTCGCGGGTCATAAAACCAGCATCCAGAGCGCCGTCGCCGTCTTCACCTACAGATGAAGGAAGGAAGGGAAGGAAATCCTCGGGATGGGAATGAATAAATGTAGCAGCCGCCTTCCTAGTATTGATATAAGTGGCTTGAGATGAGGGGATCATCCCAAGTAGAGATAGCTGGTCAGCTACAGCAGAAAATAGACAGTGACCGTCTGGATTAATCTTTAAGGAAGAATCAAAGTCGAAGGCGAAAAGTAGAGAGAAAAGGCAAAAGTACCTGATATACTGCTAGGGAGAAGTCTCTGCAGACCTTAAGTATAGCATCGTTTTCCTCATCTGCTTCTCTTTGGAGCCTAGCCTGCACTTCTGGATTGTTTGGGGTATACGACTCAGCAAGCGCAGCTGCTTTTCTGGCCTGGAATCATGTGAATTATCTGGGGGTTTGAGCAATTCCGAGGACGAACCAGCCTGGCCTTGAAACGATTTTTGGGGTCTTGCCTCCCGTTCGCATCTGCTTGTTCATTGAGGTTCATTTCATTGATGGTTGCCAGTTCTGCCCGCACAGTCTCATCGCGAGAATCGAGCTGAGCAAGGAGTTCATTCATGAGATCCTCGTCATCTTGATTCGTAACTGGGGGTGGTGGAATGGTTTTCTTTTTAAGTTTTCTTTTTGACCCAGCCATGTTTTTGAGGTGGGTGGAAGAAAGCAGAATCTATAATCTTATCTTATCTTTGCATCAAGAGTCATTTTGATGATTCCGCATACCCCCTGCGCGTGATCTTTGCTTGCATCAAATAACCTTCTGTCCTTTTCCACACCACCACGACCACCACGACCAGTTCATCCCCAGAATAATCACCCAAACTGTTATCCATGGCCCCTGAGGTGTCGATCGATCTTATCCAGCTCGAACGTCAACTCCATGACCTCTCAATTTCAATCCGCAAAATAGACGCGCAAGATTCATGGCTTGGCGTGGAGAAAGCATCCAGAGAGCTTGCCAACAATCTACGCGTTCGCAGTGGACCCGGTATATATCCTATCTATGCTTCCTCTGAATTGAGCAACTCATTGCTCTCTGCAGCGGACAATCATACAATCCTAGGAAAGACCGAATTACCTCAGACTCTGACATCTCTTCTTGCTTCAGCACTGCAAGGTTCGCATTTTCCAGTAGAGAATAGATCCGCGCCTGTACTTGAGGTACTTCGGGCAGGGGCTAATCTCTGCATGGATCACGGTTAGTGTTGCTTTGTATTCAGCACTCAAACGCTGATTTGGGCGGGAAAGACGAGAATAGAGCAGCTCTTCTTGAAGTGGGGTTTCCTCAAGCTGTAATGACTCTTCTTGAAGGCTATGCCGAAACTATTCCATCCCCTCCAGATCTGAGGCCGTTGCCGCTATCTATTCCCCACCTCAAGATCGTGCGGACCTCGATCGGTGTGCTTTTGAACGCGAGCATTGGTTTCGGTGAGTAACAAAACGGTATCCATCTGTTCTGCTCTGACCTGAATTACCCTTTATTGGAAATACCCTTTTTTGATTACTTCAGATCCTGTCAAATTCCGCCTCATCTCATTGGAAGCTACCCTTACAATCATCAAATTATCCTCTACAATATATCCACCTACTTCCTGGACTTCATATCAGAACAATTGCTCTGAAGAGGGCTTTACTGAAGAATGGATCCTGAGAGGGGGTATCTCCAATTGGGCTTGGAGGACGGTGTCTGCACTCAAAGATGTCCAGGATGAAAGTCAGTCCTCCTTCACTTGTTCTTATCATCTATATATATAAATTGCTGTTTCAGGTTTACAAATCATCAATTCAGCAATCCTCCCATGGATTACCGCTCCTTTGCTGAAATTCTGCCCACCTCATCACCCAGAAATGTCGCGCCTGGTCGATTCCGATCCAGACATGCTAGACAACCTCGTACAGACTGACTTTGAGTTCTTGGAAGAATCCTGCACTCTTATCGAATCTCTTTCCCTCGACGTGGAAGACTTCCGTCTGGAACTAGGGCGGGCGACGTGTTATCCATCTCCCGATGAGCCTATGTCCTGTCTTACCGCAATTTTGAATTTCATAGAATATGGATCTTATTCCCCCTTCTGGAGGAAACCCATTTTCGACGAATCGGATATAAAGAACAAAGAGAAAGCTTTCGACATCTGTAAAGCAGCCTTAATCAAGTCAGTGGTCGAGGTCTTTGGGGAGGAGAAGAATGAGGACATTCTGTGGAGTGAAAGCAACCCCGAGCATCCAGCTGGCCTGATCGTTGAGAGGCTAGTAGATTGGATAAAAAGATATGCTGCAAAGTTGGATGCAGGGGACAAGACTGGCCTAGACGGTGATAATCTGGCCATCTGTGCTAGTCTTTCCCTTGGAAACCTCGCCAGAAAAGGTTTTTCGATTTTTTCCTTTCTTCAGCCAGTACCCTGACATCTTAACATCCAGCAAACATTGCAACGACTTTGCTCTCTCCGCCCTATTCTCTGGCACCTGTTCTTTCTTCGCCGCACTTCATTTCTCAATCGACAGACATTAAGCTGAAGCATGGAATTCTGGGGTTACTAAAGCACCTATCCCAATTTGCCAAGCTCTCTCCTATTATCCCGAAAGTTCTAGCAGAAGTCGGAATTATTGAAAGAATCGCTGCAAGCGGCATATTGGATGAGAAGGGTGATGTTATGGCCGACGTCATCCAGCTTAGTGCTATCGGAGTCTGCAAGCATATGTGCAATGGCAACCGTATGCCCGTTTTATTAAAATTTATTTTGAAATGTCTGCTAAATTCTGGAGTCTAGTTGACCATACATTTGCTCTTGTTCTTCCGAGGGGTGACAACAATCCGACGGGACTGTCTCAAATCCTTGCTCTCATTAAACGCTCAGACTCCATTTCTATCAAGAGCGAGGGTTCTCGTGTGCTTGTAAACTTAGTGAAATCGTTGTGGTTCAGTGAACGCACACTTGGCCCCTCTGACGAGAGGCAGAAGAGGAGAGACCAGTGCATTTCAATCCTCCTTACTCCAGAATGCGCCACAACCCTCACAGCGCTTATCGCACGGAGTAACAGATACCCAATACTAGTGAATG
>Ga0307509_10005563_pt1 | contig 17463 bp, 19 predicted proteins | sample 10_EM_MG_FD_202245 | JGI IMG/M metagenome (GOLD analysis project Ga0307509, IMG submission 202245) | Populus trichocarpa ectomycorrhiza microbial communities from riparian zone in the Pacific Northwest, United States - 10_EM | ecosystem: Host-associated > Plants > Roots > Unclassified | place...
GCAATGAGCTCACTTGCGTCCAGTACGCCTGCGCTGGGCCTGAGTCTCATCATCGTCTTCGCTGTCCTCCGCAACCTGCATCCGTTCCCACACGTCTTCGCCATCACCGTCATCACCCGAGGAATCCCCATTTTCATCACCATCACCGCGGCGCATATTGTTGTCATCGTCGTTGTCCGCATCCTCCTCGTCCGCAACGCCGTCCCAGACAACACATGTCGGTACGCTCTTCATGTACACCTTCTCCAGCACCGCGCCCTTGTCGTCCTGCGGCTGACCTGCCTCGGGAGGAGGCGGGAAAGTGCTGTGCACGCGCGCGTAGCGATCGAGTGCCGTCGAGACAAGTCGGGCGGGGCTTGGAGCCATGGACGTGATAGCTCCCGCGATGCCTTGCAAAAACTGACTTCAGCCCGACCCGCAAAAACACGTTCGATTGGAGAACGAGGTGTGAGAATTACCTTTGTAGCCGTAGATGACGCGTCCGTTTCGCGTGTCTATAGCGAACAGGTTACTCGTCTGGTCTGAAACGAATACCTCGCTGGATAGTAGATAGGACCACGCAGCAAGGAAGGCGGGGCAGAGGATAGAGAGAAGTGACGGTGAGAGGGCTGCATGGTATCACGTCGCGTCCGCACGTACTGTTCGTGGAAACCTTTCTCGATAGCCCCGATTCCGTTTTTGGTGACCGAGGGGACGATCTGCTTCCACTCGGCCACTGGCTTCCGTGCAACACGCGTGTCATAGCGGCGGATGTCGCCGCGCTGCGTGCCTGCGAGGAGGTGCTGGGATGTCGTAGTAGGGAGATAAGCGAGACACGTATTGTGCACGGGCTGTCGTAAGCTCAGGGAGTCATTCGCAACCTGTTAGGGAAGAGGTTAGGGGAGCCCCCATGCGCGCGTATCGTTATGTCCCATCACTACAACACATACATTTTTGGCTCGCCACAGTTCTCCGGGAAGGAGCGACTCGGTGCTGCGTTTGCGCTTCCTGGAAGTTTCGGATTGTTGGGGCGATTTTGTGGTGGTGGTCGCAGGCGGTGGTTGCAGTTTCGGCGAAAAGGCGGCCTCAATGTCCCAGACTGAGAGCTCGACCTCGTCGCCTCCGTAAGAGAACGTCGTTCCATCTGGCGCGAGGCGCCATGAGCACAGGCGCATGGGCAAGACTGCCGTTCGCGAGGGCTCTGCGTCCATGTCGCTGCCCTCCAACGGCGTGAGGCGAAGGGCGCCGTTCGAAGTGCACGAGTATACTCCCCTTGAAGATTGGTTCGAGAGTTGGCCCCGGTCGGTCGCGTGGTAAACGCGAAAAAAGTGACGTACGCGGATGATGCGGCTAGGCCAACGTATCTTTGGCCAGGTTTTAGACGAGGTTCGGTCCACTCGCGTATCGTGTCCAGACCTTGTGCATGTACTTTGGAGACAGATGCAGACCCGTCGGCGCGCGCGACTGCTAACTTTGCTCCAAGACCCAGTGAGTAGGGGTGTGTGAGAGGCAGCGCTCCTGGGACACGTACTATGGGTCCGTCTCCCGAGGCGTGAATAGCCAAATTTTGCACCGCACGTTCCTTTCCCTTTCCGCTCCCATCGTGGAGAGTGGTGACGGTGACCTTTGACTCGGGCGTCGATGAAGAAGCGTAGTTGAATGACTTGATATTACCCAGTTCATCTCCAGTGAAGAACCGAGGCATTTTTTGTGAAGGAAGAGGAAGTGCGGAGGGCTCGGACCGGTGAAATGGATCTAAGATTTGGGAAAGCCGAGAGAAGCGCGAAACCGGTGAAGGGAGATGGGGGCGTACTAACAGCCACTGCCAACAACAACCCATACGTGATGGAAACAGCTCTCAAGGAGCTCGAAAAGCTCCAGAAACTGACCTCGGATGAACAATCAACGAGTAAAGGCAAGACTCCCGCGATACAAGAGTCGCTCAACTCGCTCCTCCAGACGCTCCACGCCCAAAAGAAGAGGCTCGAGGCGGGTCTTGCCAACGAGGCCGAGCTGACGACGCTCGCGCGGACGGTAGAGGCGAGAAAGAAGGAGGTCGATGAGCGCCAAAAGGAAATATACAACAGTCTGGCGAGGTACGGGAAGGCCCTGGACAAGGTGAGCCGACGGGGTTCATCCTCACGTGTCTGAGACGCTGACAGCACACAGAGGTTCGCGACGCCGTTGCCAACTTATGAGCCTCTCTTTGCATCGAAAGATGCGCAGAGTGCTTTGGAACATGTCATCGCCACGCATTTCCTCAGGACCGGGCGCTTTTCTACCGCAGAGACTTTCATTCAGGTATTCTGGTTGTCACACGACGCGAGAGACACTATGGCTTGACTCGTTTTGTTTGAACTAGGAATTCGGTGTCGAAGTGTCCGCGGAGCGACAGTCGCAATTTGCAGATTTATATCGAATACTGCTCGCCCTACGAAACAAGGACATCAAGCTCGCCTTGGAGTATGTCCTCTCTCTCGATTCGTACGATTATCATTCATCGGTCCCTGTCATTATCGCTAGGTGGGTAGAACGTAACCGTGAATTCTTGCAGTCCCACTCTTCCCCCCTCGAATTCTATCTCCACCGTTCCGAATATCTCCGTCTTCTTTCACCGGACCCCTCAGAGCAATCCAAAGCCATAGAATATGCCAATGACCACCTACAACCATTCTTCGCTTCGCACCCAGCAGAACTCAAACGCCTGATGGGCTGCCTGATCTTCCTTCCCAAAGAACGGATGCAGAAGTCTCCGTATGAGGATCTTACCTCCGAGGCGATCCACCTCGATCTCGAGCACATGTTCGCGACAGAGTTCAGTTCGAGCTTGGGAATGAGCAAACAGCCGCCGTTGAGAGTTGTGGGAGACATTGGCGGTGGAGGAGCCCTGGCCAAGATTGAGAAAGGGAGGAAAATCATGCGAGAGAGAAAGAGCGAATGGAGTCAGACCGACGAGTTACCGGTGTGTATCTTGCTGCGAGATTTACTGGTTTCCAAATTGCTCACTCTAGCACAGATCGAAATTCCTCTACCTCCTGAAAACCGGTACCATTCAGTATTTGCGTGCCCTGTGTCCAAAGATCAGTCCACAGAGCAGAACCCACCGATGATGATGAGCTGTGGACACGTGGTTTCGAAGGACAGTCTGCAAAAGTTGAGCAAGACGAACGGGTATGTTGTTGTTGCCCCTTGTGCCTGCTTTCGTTTCCGGCGTCTAATCATGATGCACGTCATTTCAGCCAGGTGAAGTGTCCATATTGCCCCGTGGAATCGAGGGTCTCTGATGCGTTGCGCGTTCATTTCTGATTTTATATTCACAAAGTACTGGGGCTGTACTGTACATCTATGTAATATAAACGTGAGTTGCTTCACAAACCGGTCATGGATATCTGGCTCGGCGTTCTGGGGGAACCCGCAAATATGGGTTACTCCGTATGCTTTCCGCGAGCGTCGCTTTGATATCCCTCGTCACCAACTTTGTGCAGCCCTTCAGGGGATCATGTTGTCGCATCGTATTCGTCACCTGTGTTTAACAGGCAGAGTAAGTAGAAAGCAGCGGTGTGTAGAACAGGTTCACACGAGTGGTGTTTCTAGTGGGAGATTCTTTATACCATTCGTACTCATTCCTGAGAAATGGCCTCCCGCTTGTGAACCCCTGAGGAAAAGCGGGAGACGCAAGGGAGACACACCATGGGAAACCAACGCGTAGGTCCTTGTTTCCCCGTTCTCCTTCAAAGATTGAGCAGCCAGTGCCAACCTCGATCCGGTAGCTATCATATCGACCAGCAGGATCGCAACCTGGGCAGGACCAGTCAAATGACAGAAGCAAAGAAAGGGAACACACCTTGACCTTCGTACCTCCGACGAGCAGTTCTACCTTTCGGGGCTTCCTGGCGTCATACGCTTTTCCACGATCTCGGTGACACCGCAAACCAGACGGCGCTCCAGGCCCAGCGAGGATTACTGAATCGAAGGAGAAAGTGTTGCTAGCACTGTGGTGTACTGTACTGCGCTGTATATTAACTTGTAAGCTTTTACTGCAAAGTTGGATGTGAATTTGTTACAGGACTAGAGTGGCATGGGAGATGTCAGAGTCAATGATCAACGAGAATAAGCTAGCGAGGCCGGATAGTGACTCGGACGAGATGCTAGACATGTCGGATTCGGACTCGCTCTCAGAAACGGGTAAAGGAAACTCGATCGAGGCATGACGGAGATGCTTTGCAAGCCTTGTGAGTTTGAATGACTGGTCAACATCATCGAGTTGGTTGAGGACCTTGCAACACAGTGGCATGGCGCAAGCCTGTCCACGTCCTGCAAACACCTGCCCCGGGCCAACCACCGAGACGCAATGAAGCGGAGATAGTTCTCAGTGGGTGCGTGTGATTTGGGGGTATTCCGAATTGGACAGATAGACAAATCAGTGAAAAGAAGGTGCGCACTGGCACGAGACCGCTAACAGGGGACATCATTTGCGTTATCCTCTTCCGTTCGAACCCGATTTTGAAAGGGGTGATACATAGTAGATGACTAGTATCCAGCGACACGAGAGCTGCCTCGTTATTTCAAGTCGACTCTGTAGGATTGATGGCAATAGCTGGGGTATTTGTCCTGCCAGAGAATAAGTCTAATGCGATATCCTCGGCAAGTTGAGGGCAGAGTGAGAGTGCTTAATACAATACGCAGCGGCTGCCGCCATTGCACTCGAGTAGTTAAGCCAACGGCTGAGCGATTAATGCCCGAAAACAGCCTAAACTGACAGGGTAAACTACAGGTTCGTTGAATTTGTCCTTGTTCTGGTGCTATTCAGCATGCAGTCCGAAAGCGCAAACTATCAAATCAATTTAAGAAAGTCACTGTTGTGACGAAGGTGGATAACCCACGCTGCTGTCAGTTCGATAGTGGTCTAAGGTCCGAGACGGGTCCGCGTTCCCGAGGGGAAAGCGAAGGCGTCAGGGAGAGGAAAGAGAGAGGGAGGGAGGGGAGAGAGTGGGTGTGTGTGACTGACGTGAGAGAGCCCCATGCGAACCACTTGAACGATGCTGAGACTGGACGTGGCGACGCAGACTGTGATGGGTATTCGTGGCTCCAACGGCACGGCTGGGGAATTCGTAACGGGCGTAACGAGAAACTAACGGCGGTGGCACGCAGACAGAGAGAGAAGGGGAAACTGGGCTGTATATTCATTAACTAGAGGTGCCCCCTGGCCGAGGCCAGGCGAGGGGGTTGAATACAAGTACGCGAATGATTTCTATGCGCGTGACAGCGAGCGCGCGGTGACCGGGAGCGGCGACATTCGATAATGAAAGCTAAGGTATAAAAGGAAGGTGTAGAGTGGAGAGTAACAGTCTAAGGAAAAAGGATATAGAGAACATACGGAAAGAGGAGAAGTAGTCCCATCAACAGTAATATGCATCTCCGGCGGGGGTGTGGTCCTGAGCGAGGGCCCGACTGGCGAGGTCTCGCGTATGCTGTTGTCTTGACAGCTTGAGGCGGTGAGAATGGGCGATCCGGGGGTTCTTCAGTAGCCGGGCTTGACGCGAGGCGAAAGGGGACTTGAGGGGCAGAGCGTGAGGACGAAACCGAGGGGCGGTGAAGGCGAAGGACGAGGCAGTGGTGGTGAGAGTCACAGAGAGTGAAGATGACGCGTCGAGTTGGCATGCGTACAGAGGCCTTTACGTGGCCGAAAGAGGCCCATTCCGGAGGCCGCAGCGCGTCTATGCCCCACACCGTATCTGTGTCTGTGTTTACCATAGGGACTATTCTCTTTTATTTACAGACGTAAAACTAGCCCATGCAAATCAGACAAAATGATGAATGGCGGAAAGTGAAGAGTAATTATCGGAGACGGTGACTAAGTACAAATTCTATGAATTGCGAAATAGAATATTCATTAAGAGGTAGTGAAAACTGCTCTTTGACTGCATTATGAGTATCAGAAGATTCGTATTGGGAATATGCCTGATCCAATGCATCCTTGCGAGTACGACAGGATGAGGAAGCATAAGAAACGGAGGCACGGTCCAGAATAAGAATTGCCACTATTTTGGACGTTAGAAAATACAGATGCATATGGCGGAAATGTACCGATCATGGTGTGATGCATGTCATCACTAGATATGCAGAGAGGCGGCTGAAAGTGCATTGGTGAAACCAAGATAACATCAGAAAAAGAATCAACAGTACATCGGAGTTACTAGTAAACGATCGTAGTTTGTCGAATATCATCTGCGGTGCAGAGAAGCAAAGAAGTGAGAACACAGGGAGCAAGCAGATACAAAAGAATTGCCTACCCTCTGAAAAATACAGGAAGGAAGGAACACGTTAGTACACCGAAAATAGCCAAGCAAATTGAACGGGTACTTACTCGCTGGAGAAAAGCAGGAGGAGTGACAAAGTCATGATATGAAAAGAAACAACTGAGGGAGGGGCACTCACTATCTGAAGACAGCAGTGGGAAGGACAAGTCAGGACATCAAAAGAAACTGACCGACTGAGGGGCACTCACTTTCTAGAGCCGGCAGAGGGAGGGACAAGTTAGGACATAGAAGAACCAACCAAGTAAGGGGCACTCACTCTCTGGAGACAGCCAAGGGAGGGACAAGTCAGGACACCAAAAGAAACTGACCAAGAAAGGGGCACTCACTCTCTGGAGATAGCAGAGGAAGGGACAAGTCAGGACACCAAAAGAAACCAACCAAGCAAGGGGCACCCACTCTCTGGAGACAGCAGAGGGGGGACAAGTCAGGACACCAAAAGAAACCAACTGAGCAACAGGCACTTACCAACTGGAGATGGCAGAGGGAAGGACAAGTCAGGACACAAAAAGAAACTGACCAATGGGCACTCACATCCTGGAGATAGCAGAGGGAGGGACAAGTTGGGACACCAAAAGAAACTGACCAAGCAAGAGACACTCACCCACTGGAGATAGCAGAGGAAGGGACAAGTCAGGGCACTGAAAGAAACCAACTGGGCAAGAGACACTCACTCCCTGGAGACAGCAGAGGGAGGGACAAGTCAGAACAACAAAAGAAACTGACTGAGCAAGGGCCACTCACACACTGGAGATAGCAGAGGGAGGGACAAGTTAGGACACTGAAAGAAACCAACCAAGCAAGAGGCACTCACACCCTGGAGACAGCAGAGGGAGGGACAAGTCAGGACATAGAAAGAAGCTGACTGAGCAACAGGCACTTACAAACTGGAGACAGCAGAGGGAGGGACAAGTCAGAACACTGAAAGAAACTGACTGAGCAACAGGCACTTACCAACTGGAGACAGCAGAGGGAGGGACAAGTCAGAACAACAAAAGAAACTGACTGAGCAAGGGGCACTTACAAACTGGAGATGGCAGAGGAAGGGACAAGTCAGGACACTGAAATAAACTGACCAAGCAATGGGCACTTACTACCTGGAGATGGCAGAGGGAGGGACAAGTTAGGACACAGAAAGAAACTGACTGAGCAACAGGCACTTACCAACTAGAGACAGCAGAGGGAGGGACAAGTCAGAACACTAAATAAAACTGACCAAGCAAGGGACACTTACTAACTGGTGACAGCAGAGGAAGGGACAAGTCAGGACACTAAAATAAACCAACCAAGCAAGAGGTGCTCACTCCCTGGAGACAGCAGAGGGAGGGACAAGTCAGAACAACAAAGAAACTAACTGACCAAGGGCCACTCACACACTGGAGACAGCAGAGGGAGGGACAAGTCAGGACACCAAAAGAAACTGACTAAGCAAGAGGCACTCACTCCCTGGAGACAGCAGAGGGAGGGACAAGTCAGAACAACAAAAGAAACTGACTGAGCAAGGGCCACTCACACACTGGAGACAGCAGAGGGAGGGACAAGTCAGGATACCAAAAGAAACTGACTAAGCAAGGGACACTCACCAACTGGAGATGGCAGAGGAAGGGACAAGTTAGGACACTGAAATAAACTGACCAAGCAATGGGCACTCACTCCCTGGAGATGGCAGAGGGAGGGACAAGTTAGAACACAGAAAGAAACTGCCTAAGCAAGGGGTACTTACCAACTGGAGATGGCAGAGGAAGGGACAAGTCAGGACACTGAAATAAACTGACCAAGCAATGGGCACTCACCAACTGGAGACAGCAGAGGGAGAGACAAGTCAGAACAACAAAAGAAAGTGACTGAGCAAGGGCAACTCACCAACTAGAGACAGCAGAGGGAGGGACAAGTCAGGATACCAAAACAAACTGACTAGGCAAGGGGCACTTACCAACTGGAGATGGCAGAGGGAGGGACAAGTCAGAACACCAAAAAAACTGACCAAGCAAGGGGCACTTACTCTCTAGAGATGGTAGAGGAATGGACAAGTCAGGACACTGAAATAAACTGACTAAGCAATGGGCACTCACTCTCTGGAGATGGCAGAGGGAGGGATAAGTCAGGACACCAAAAGAAACCAACTGAGCAAGGGGCACTTACTGCCTGGAGACAGCAGAGGGAGGGACAAGTCAGGACACTAAAAGAAACTGACCAAGCAAGGGGCACTCACTCTCTGGAGATGGCAGAGGAAGGGACAAGTCAGGACACTGAAAGAAACTGACCAAGCAATGGGCACTCACACCCTGGAGACAGCAGAGGGAGCAACAAGTCAGGACACTGAAAGAAACTGACCAAGCAAGGGGCACTCACTCTCTGGAGATGGCAGAGGAAGGGACAAGTCAGGACACTAAAAGAAACTGACCAAGCAATGGGCACTCACATCCTGGAGACAGCAGAGGGAGCAACAAATCAGGACACTGAAAGATATTGACTGAGCAATAGGCACTCACTCTCTGGAGATAGCAGAGGGAGGGACAAGTCAGGACACCAAAAGAAACTGACTGAGCAAGGGGCACTCACTTCCTAGAGATGGCAGAGGGAGGGACAAGTCAGAACACTGAATAAAACTGACCAAGCAAGGGGCACTCACCAACTAGAGACAGCAGAGGAAGGGACAAGTCAGGACACAGAAAGAAACTAACCAAGCAAGGGGCACTCACCAACTAGAGATGGCAGAGGAAGGGACAAGTCAGGACACCAAAAGAAACTGACCTAGCAATGGGCACTTACTCTCTGGAGACAGCAGAGGGAGGGACAATCAGGATACCAAAAGAAACTGACCAAGCAAGGGGCACTCACTCCCTGGAGATAGCAGAGGAAGGGACAAGTCAGGACACCAAAAGAAACTAACCAAGCAAGGGGCACTCACATTCTGGAGACAGCAGAGGGAGGGACAGGTCAGGACACCAAAAGAAACTGAGCAAGCAAGGGGCACTCACATCCTGGAGATGGCAGAGGGAGGGACAAGTCAGGACACCAAAAGAAACTGAGCAAGCAAGGGGCACTCACCAACTGGAGACAGCAGAGGGGGGGACATGTCAGGACACCAAAAGAAACCAACAGGGCAAGGGGCACTCACTTCCTGGAGATGGCAGAGGGAGGGACAAGTCAGGATACTGAAAGAAACCAACCAAGCAAGGGGCACTCACCAACTGGAGACAGCAGAGGGAGGGACAAGTCAGGACACTGAAAGAAACTGACTGAGCAATGGGCACTCACATCCTGGAGACAGCAGAGGGAGGGACAAGTCAGGACACCAAAAGAAACCAAGCAAGCAAGGGGCACTCACATCCTGGAGATGGCAGAGGGAGGGACAAGTCAGGATACCAAAAGAAACTGACCAAGCAAGGGGCACTCACAAACTGCAGATGGCAGAGGGAGCCACAACCATACAAGTCAGGACACCAAAAGAAAATGGGTCAGAGATCACAAAATAAGAGATAAAGAAGGAAAGATTGACCTCAAACTAGTAGTAGCATTCTTTCAGCAGCAAGTGATAATTTAGATGATGGTATTGCAGCTTACCCAGAGTGATGGAAAGGCCTGTATGCATGACTTTATTACTGCTTCTGTACCCCCATTTCCTTGTCTAAAATCACCATGGGTCCTGGAATGTGACTAAATTCATCTTGTCCTCATCCTGCTATGCATAAGAACTTACCATCTAATAATCCTCTTTTTATATGAACTCCCATTTTGTTGTTCAAAAACATGATGGGTCCTGGAACAGGACTACACTCATCTTGTCCTTGTCCTAATATGCATAAGGACTTACTGTCTAATGGCCTGCTTTATACTGAGTTCCAGGTTATCTCTCTGTACAGCCACAAGCATGAGGGCAACCATGCTGTCACTGAGAGCATTGGCGGTCATTTCGATGAGACCAGCACATCGTTCTCCATGCCTTTGCATATCTGCATGACAGATATTAATACAGCATGCGTTCATCAGTTAACAACACTATGATCCTCACTTTCCAAACGAATAAACAGGGGGGTTCCGTTAAGGCTGGCCAGATAGTGCTGATTGAATATGTTTTCGACCTCAGCATTGAGGTCCATTTCTGGACCACAGGCTTCATCCTCTAACTTCATCTTGACGTCGCGCTTGAACTGATCATATTTTGTAAAAACAGCTATCACAGGAACTTGACAATCCCACATCACGATGTCAATCTCTATCCATAGAGTCGCATTTCGACATAGACATACCATTCTTGTCCGGGCAAATTGCCTCAAAATACTTTAAATCCAGCGATGGCCGATCATTGTCCATCGGAATGCAGTACCTAACAAGCAACCGTAACCTTGTGAATTTACAACTGTAGATACATGAAAGAACAAACCAGATCGCGTGCAATCTATTTTTCAATCGTTTCTCTTGTGACTTGCATTTGACAAATTCTTGTACTGTCTCCAACTCGTCTTTACTGCCCGCCTCAAATCCACGGGAGTCGTGGAAAATGTAGCCATCGTGGTTCGTGAAGGTGAGTTCGTCGTTGATCTCGTGTTGGCCACGCTGCAAGCAGGACTTTCATGATCAGCCATCGCCGACAATGACAGGCCGGTCAAACCTCTATTGTGGGGTCAAGTTGAACCTGGCTAGACGATGAGATCGAAAGTCTCATGAGGAACCAGAACATACCTGATAGCGAGTTCCCCGTGGACCAAGCCTGTAGATCCTTGGACTCTCCGTCGTATCGCAAACCCTCTGTAGAATTGATGTCTTCCCTGCATTCGCTCTTCCGATAATGAGCACTCTGAACTTGACATTCAGGCGTCGGGCGGTATCCTGTTGTGCAGCCATAGTGCCAAAGGGTTGTAGGAAGAAAGACGGGCGAAGGTGATGCCAGTGATCAGACGTTGGATTCCGCTGAGACCTTATGTAATCACAGTGCAAACATCAACTGACTACGGTAGGAACACGGCGTTATAATTTACGGATCGATCCGGCCTATCAATGCGCTTACATCAATGCCCGCAAGACGTGGCATGGCGTGGAGGTGCCTCGTGTGATCGGTATGTGAACTGTAGAAGGGCATCGTGGATACTGCAAGGATTTGGCATGCCCGAGAGGCCGGCGCCCCAGCGAGCTGCCTGTCGCACTATGCGCGTTCCTACAGTAGCTCAGGCGGCCTCGGATATCGCTGGCAGCAGCGAGGGCAGACTCGGCCCATTCCCACGTAGCCAGCCCGCCACCGTGTGCTGGTGCCATGTAGGGTCTCATGTAGGCGTACAAGCATACACAATTTCCGTGTGCTCGGCCGTCGCTGTATTTTGGAACGGCACCAAGGACCACGAGGTTGATACTGCGAGAGTGGGTTACGGGACGAGAGTCCCGTGAAGATAGCATATCTTGCGGTGTTCATGACATTCAAGTTTTTTTTGGAAAGCACTTTATTCTCATTCTCAGTCATTAGCCAGTAACTAACTACGAAGACTAAGTGTCAAACCACCAGCCCTGTTTGACGTGCTGGAGCCTGGGGTGAGGACGAAATGCCATACGCACGCCCCTGGGAGCAGTGTGGGACTCAGTACTCAGGGGCTCTTATATCCTATGGGCAGAGGTCACAGCGCTCTACCCACTAACAACCTCACTGCTGTGTGGCCAGTTATTCGGGAGTCTCCCATTCGCTGCTAATGCAGGTTTCCAGCCTTTACTAGGTTAGTGAAGGGTTTGTCATGTTTTACTCTGGTTGCGATGATTTGGTCTTCTGTTAGTCTCGTGCGGTTCTTACTTTCACCGGTCAGGAGGCTTGAGCTTGAGGGCTGGAAGGCCATCAGGGAATCAGCTGTTGGCGAGCGGGTTGGACTTATTCGGTGGCGATCGGGGCAGGTCGTAGTTGTGCGAGGGTTCAGACATACAGACAATAGGTGTGGTGTTTGGTTTCACAGGATGGTGCGTTTGTGTTGAGGTGGCAGGATGGCATGGTTGGAGTGGCATATGGAAAATTTTGTCCGGTGGCATCAAGGTTCTGTTGTCACGAGGGGTGGGGTCGTTCGAGAGGGACCAAAGGCGAGTGTCATGATGCATGAGGGAGAAGGTAAGGTATGCGGGATTGTGATATTTGTTGTGTTCCAGGCTAGTCATCTCGGTTGCCTGCCAGTAGTTGTACCGCGTGTTTTGGTGGTAGTGATTGCATGGTTGGTGGAGAGGGTGAGATGCGTTCGTCATCGCAGGTTTTACAACCTCTAGACAGTTGAAGGTGAACTTACAGTGGAGGCTAGTTATTCGTTGGGTGCGTTGGAGCTATAGTATACGGGTATTTATTGGGGTATAAGGTTCTATAGACAGGGCTGTGAGCTATCGTACTATGTTGTCGACGTACAGTCAGGACATGATAGACTGATAGTGTGGTAGGATAATGCGTTATGAGGTGGTGAATTTGTTACGCGTCCACGTGTTCGTGTCATGTTGTGTCGTGTGATGTGTGGTCAAACGCGTCGCGCGATCAACAAGCCACTCAAACTCGCTAGCACGGGACGGCCTCTATCAGGCTCATGTCCGCCCCGTTCACGCCTGTGCGCTCCTCGACCCCACCGAATAGCTATACTACAACTCTCACACAGCGCTCAGCCATCTCAGATGTATCACGCTCATCTGCTCTCTCAATAGCCGAGCTCGCCAGACTTACCCCGGAGGAGATCGAATTTCTTGACGCTGTCATAAGTCGCGCACCGCCCTCCGCGACAACCTTCATCCATATTTTCAAAGCGTATAACGATGTCATCAGCGAGCGTGGCCTGGACGCTGAAAACGAGGTCGAGTACTATAAAAAGTTGCTGAAGATCGGAACACTCAAGGGCGAGAATTGGGCATCCAAATGGCGCGGCGTCAAGGCGCAGAATGGGTACACCGCAACCTCAACATCTGCACCCCCAAGGACCAGACCTCCTCCCTACAACGTTACTCCCCAGGCTCATCTTCCCCCCTCCAAGGTAACCCCGATAACCTCTCCTGTCCAGTCGACCACCGCACGCCTGTTACAGCGCCTCAGGACATTGCAACATGAACGACCCCCCGAACCCTCCGAATCTGCTCCCGACGATCTTAGCCGGACCGACGTGACAGATACAGAGACCGACCCTCCACTACGCGCCGCGCCTGCGCCTGCGCGTGGACGACCGTTGTCAGAACTCACGACTACGAACAACACTCTTGGTCTCGACGTTGGAGCTACCACAACCTACCCACCCTCCTCAACGTTGGCACCCAGCAAGGCAGCTGTATGGCGTTGGCCCGATCGGGACCCCGACATTGACAAATCTGTCCCCTTCCTGACGAGCACGCCACCCCTTTCGCCCCACAAACTAAAACAGGTTTCGCGACCTACGCCAGCTTCTACTCGCCAGCAACCAGTCTTGCAATCAACACCCATAAGCTCCGCCATCACCACCCGCAGATCGCTGGCCGATCTGCGCGCACCTAATCGGCACGCCGCGGACGAAGATGACGCGTGGAACAAAATCCGCGTGGCGCAGGATGAGCAGTCGGCCGACCGGTTCCGCAAAGTGCGACTGCTCCAGCGATCCTTCGATGTATGGAGGCAGGGTCACGAATGGATTATCGTGCGTTTTCTCCTGCCCGTTCTCCCTCTAGGCGGTTGTGCTGAATGCTACTTTCCCGCCTTCTACTCCCTAATGTGATGCAGGCAACGACCGCTCAAATCGCCCACGCGCGCGATACATTTGTTCTCCGCGTCGCCACCCACAAATGGCACGCTGCCCTGGCACGACGGCGCGAGGAGGCGGAACGGGCCGACGCTCGCGCCGACATACATCGTCTGAAGGCGGCGCTCGTCCACTGGCACGCACACTTGCAGGAGAGGCGGAAGGCCGTGTGGCGGGCCGACATGCGCGTGCGGATGCACACGGTACGGAGTCTGCGTGAGGCGGCACTCCGCAGGGACGCGTGGGCGCGCTGGCGACAGCTGTACCAGAGCCGCCTCATACAGCAGCGCTTCGCCGTGCGCGTCGTCGAGCGGTGTTTTGAGCGGTGGAAGGATAGGCTGCGAGAAATGGACGCGATGAAGCCGCAGGCGGATCAGGTGGTGGTTGCGAGGGAGGGTAAAGCCGTCGTTCGATGCTGGGACTCGTGGGTGAGGGCTGCGGAGATGAGGAGCGCGGAACGCGAGGTCTCGGAGAGAGTTGGGGCGCGCGTGGTGAGGGAGTCTATGGCGTTTTGGCGCCAGAGAACGTGGGCACCGGTCATATGTCTGCTGGGGCTAAAATGCTCATTGACTTTTCTTTTCCGCAGGTATGAACACCAGAGGGTAGGCGCGTTTCATGATGCCGCCGTGAAGCGGTTCGCCCTAAGGCGGTGGAAGAATGCCCATAATCGGATTCTGGTGCGTCTTTCGACCCGTCACTGTTCTTTGGTGCTGTAACTATCTTCGGTACTAGACATTGGAACGACGAGCAGATAAGCAAATCTTCCGCCAAGATGACGTCCTCGTTCGTGCCATCCTCAGAGTTTGGAAAGCACACGAGCGCGGCCGTCTGTTGGAGCGCGTCCAAAATGCCAGATTAATTCGGCAAGTTTGGGAGGCGTGGAAAAGACGCCTGCGGCATCAGAGAAAACTTGAAGGTCTGCGCAGCTAGCAAATCACGTTTTGACCTCTTCTGCCTTACTCACAAAGTATCCGGCAACGTTTTTCAGATGCTGCGCTTGCTTTTGCTCAACGTTCCCAGATCAACGTTGCATCCTCGGCCCTCCAGGTTTGGCATAAGCGCCTTGCTACGCAGCAGGGCGCGCAAGCCTTTGCGGTACAATATGCCCGCGTTCAGCTACAATTTCGCGTTCTTTTCAAATGGCGCGTGCAATTGCGTGCACACTTGAAGCTTTTCCGTCAGGCAAAGATCGCCCATAAGTATTTCATGATGAGACAGGCTTGGAGATTATGGGCGGACAGGGCGGAGGCCCGCGGAAGGGAGACGCGGTTGAGGGAGTGGAACAAGGAGAGAGTGGGAAAGATATTTTCCAGTACGTCAGAGCAACTGGCTTTGTTTGGAGCACCTTGCGGACTAAGAGTCGTTTTGGTCCTGCAGGTTGGAAGGAAAAGGCACTTAGGCTACGCCGCCATCGACTTGCAGAGCAGGACATTCGCGGGCGTATTGATGAGGTAGGGCGCTCCGTGGATTCTTTATCTTGGACTTTTGTTTCTCATTTACTCTGCTTTTACAGCACATATTGAAGGACGCTCTCAGTCATTGGACAAATCGCGTCATCGTGGTGAAACTCCGCGAACTAGAAGTGGTGCAGCAGAAGAACAAGGCTGTCGTCCTGTAAGTCGACCCCATCATGTCTCGGTACAGTTTACAGTTTGACAACTTTTTCGCGCGTGTAGGTCTGCATTTAGCAAATGGAAGAAAGTGTGCATCCGGCATGTGGAGGAGTTAAGCCTGATGGAGAGTTATCAGGACGTCAAACGAGAAGGTACGGCGACTTTTTATTCTCATGTGGATAGATTTTCACAATTTCTCTATTCCTCCCAGAGAACATGCGTCGCATGTTCTACAAGTGGCTCGCTGCTGCCCGCAAAGTGAAGCACAAACGGGTGACTCTACAAGAAAGAGAGGAAGAAATGCAGAAAATCCGACTGGAGATCGCGTGGGATAAGTGGCGTGGCCGGTTCCAGGAGGAGAAACTTCTACCGCTTGTAGGTGTTTCATCGTCCGTGCGCGGTTCTGTAGCAGGCCTGACGGCTGGCTGTATAGGAGCAAATGTTCGTCCTCCAAAGTCAGAATGTGACCATGTATCGCGTGTGCGCGATTTGGCGCTCCAAGACAAGGGTATGTTCCCCATTGCTCGTTAATGACCTACGGATCTCGACCAACCGTTGACCTCAAATAATCCATAGTCTCTCCCTGCTGTGCACTTCCACGCGTCGCATGTTAGGGCCAGGTTTTGGAAGATGTGGCGAGACGCCATGCCATATGCCCTACAAGTCAGACAAGCTCGCGAGATGGACAAACACGCCGTCCTTTGTATGTTGACAAATTTGAGTTCAAGCTCTTGTCCAAGCACTCATTTCGTCCCCACAGCGCGCGCTCTCGAGAAGTGGTTGCAAGTTTACCGAACGAAGGTTGCCCTCCGCGCCGTCGCGTAAGTAGAACGACTAACCAGTTTGGTCATCAAAAATGCTGATGGCCTACTTCATCTTGTTTATCTCAGCCGTGCGCGACAAATGCGGCTTCCGACAGCTTACAAGCCGGTTCTAACCCACCGACCGAACCTGCCACCACCACGTCCCCGCAACCTCCTTCCGTCCTCACCCGCACGACCGCCATCACCAGATGAACCAGGGGCCCAAGCCGATCACGGTCGTCCGACAAGGCCACCAACGACGCCATCAATCCTGCAACCTAAACCCCGCACGGCCGTCGACGGCGCGAGCCCCGCGGGCAGGCCAACGATATTCCCCTCCGTGCGGAGAGAAAGAAGCGTAGATGGCCCGCACGAATACTACGGCGCGCGCCGCGAGCCGAGTCCTGCGCGCAGCGCCGTGTCCCAGCCGCCAGCGGTCTCCTGTGGGCCCGGAGTAGACTCTGAGGCGCGCGTGAGCCTCTGGGTGGAGCTGAAGGATATCCGCAAGCGCACGCGGACGCCTGGAGGTGCGATGGTACCAAGCGGCTGAAGGAGACCCACCGACGCCGACAACAATGACGAGCCCGAGTTCTCTCGATTCACCTTCACCGTCCTCGTCATCAACGTTAGGACCGAAGAAACCGACAAGATAGGGTAGCCAAGTACCCTCAGCAGAATTCGAACCGTAGTGTCGGATACGTCGGACAAACTCGGACAACTCGGATGCGTCGGACGCGTCGGGTTCGTCGGAACCGCCCGTTTGGCATTGATGATGATAATGATGCGGGTGGGCGCGTGACCGACCCATTGACGTGGACCGCAATATAGACCGCGACCACGATCAGACACGACACGACCTGACAACCCATCCTTTCTTCTTTTGCCACTTTCCCTTCCGACCGGACAGTGGAAAAAGCCGACAATGACGATTTCGTCCGTCGGCAAAAACGGCGATTGATCCGGATCCCCGCCTTTGTCTTTTTCTTTTCTTTTTCTTTTGGCCCTTTTACTGCTCTGCTGGGTAGATCCCTCGCGCCCT
>Ga0307509_10005564_pt1 | contig 17460 bp, 19 predicted proteins | sample 10_EM_MG_FD_202245 | JGI IMG/M metagenome (GOLD analysis project Ga0307509, IMG submission 202245) | Populus trichocarpa ectomycorrhiza microbial communities from riparian zone in the Pacific Northwest, United States - 10_EM | ecosystem: Host-associated > Plants > Roots > Unclassified | place...
CCTAGAGGTAACCAGAGGTGGTATGGTCTCGTATACTTGATACAAATAGCTGGTAAACCTAGGATAAGGCCTAGGGAATAGTTGAGTAGCCTTGAGGTACTCTACTAGGCAGGGTAACCTTTCGGGAACACATTCGCATAAGGTCAAGAGAATTAAGGGAATGTTACACGGGCCTCCAAGACGACTTCTGTGGTCGCCTGGAGGAGTTCCTGAGCGGTTAAAGGAATAAGAGGGCAAAGTTACCCTACCTTGGGAATTTGGTCATTATGCCCATGGGTCCCAGTAACCCTACTGAGGAACCCAAGTTACCCTACCTTCACCGGCAAAGTCATCCGAGAACTTAGAGGTCGATTGCCTCACATTCTACGGGCTCTTAGATGTTCTTGGGTGCACACGCATCTGCGCGGGGAGGCCCCACGCCTGTATAAGGGTGGCCCAAACATGCTATTGAACTTAGGCGGGTTTTGCTAACACCCCCCTCTGGCCCCAGCGTTGGGACGGCGCGTCATCGGCAGACGGCTGGATAGTTGCTCGTTTGCTAGTTAAAAGAGGTCATTGGAGCAGCTGCCGTAAGACCGTATAAGTTGTCGCCGTCCGTCCGACTGAATGTTGTTTGCAGGATATATAAGGGGAGTATGGGTAACCGCCAAAATGGGGGTCATCCATATATGGTCTGTCGGGCATCTAGGAGTCTATTCTAGCCTACGGGTAGTAGGGTAGTCTTCCAAGTGGTACTCAGGTAGTCTCAGAAGGCCAGGGTGCTTTCGAGACAAATACCTCAGTAACCAGCCCGGACCTTCTACCCTTGATTTGTAGCATTACTATGGGTTGTTATTGGACTCTAGAGGTATGAGTCTTATCACGGTAGAGTATGTCCCAAGAGGATGGCTATGGGTAGCGCCCACTTAGCCAACCATCGGCTACATCTCACCGGGGGAGCTTGCATGTCAATTTATTACATTGGGTAGTCGCGTAGATTAAATGATAGACTACATAGCTTCTATAGACGAAACTGCCACTGGGCCAGTGAGTCCACCACCTAGGTATTGACTCCGGTTGTTGTCATAACAGCTAGCCACTGGTATGACTTCGATAGGAAGAGTTTTTCTACCTGCGGTTGTATTGGAGATGTATTGCAGAAACTCATATCATATTGACGGAGTTAAGTGTACCCGAGTTGGTCCGACACTTCCAGCAGGATAAATCCTGATGGAGGGTAGACCTCGGACCGTCCCTGAGCAGGACAGGGTGCTCGCACAAGGTCGGAGTAGTGGTGAATGTCAAAGGCTTAAATCTGATTTCTACTTAAGTTTAAGCGTTTGGCTTTCTACTTCGATAACCAACTTTCCTCGAGAGAACTTATTGAGTGAAGCTTTCAGCTTAACGATATTAAGTTTACGCGTTTTGATTCTTCGTGAATTATTTACTCTATCTTTATCTTCTGCTTTGAGTTTTGGTGCGGTCGCAACCTTAGAGTTCACCTCTCTATAGGGTGCCCCCGTTACACCCGGTGTGGCCGCTCTTGTGTCGAAAGGCAAGAGACATTGATTTGCTATAGTAAAACCATACCAAATTCTTCTGGAAAGTTTGTAACTGCAATGTTTAGGGACAAGGGACCCGATCAGCGGTTGAGGCTTGCAGGCCCACTGCCACATACAAGATCCATATACATGAGAGTGAGACTGGAATGGAGCCACAATCAAGAGAGGCTAAGTGGTGAAGCCCTCTTATTGTTAGATAGTGGGGCTACTGGGGGTGTGTTAAGCAGTGATTGGGTAAAGAATGCGCAAGTACCTTGTGTACGTCGGAAAGAACCGCTACCGATTCTAGATGCCAGTGGAAACCACATTCCGGGCTCTGGTCTACACTATACCACTACGGTGGATATGTACATAGGTGACCCTATGTATAAGATGCGATTTGAAGTCGCAGATATGGTAGCAGGCAAAGTGAATGGTTACCTGCCAATCTCTTGGCTAAAAGACCACAACCCAGACATTAACTGGGAGATGGGCAGTCTTAATTGGCGATCAGAATATAGTAAAGCCCACTGCCGAGGGAGAGACAGGTGATCACAGTTCATTAAGGAAGAGGAACTCTTAGCCGAGGACCCAGACAATATCTTTGTCATGGGCATGGCCCTTTACACTGATGAAGACGGCGAGGACATCAAGATTAAGATTCTCCCTCAATATAGAGACTATGCACATATATTCTGTCAAGAGAAAATCAATGCTTTACCTCAGCATAGTAAATACGATCATTGTATCGACTTGATTCCTGAGGCCAGACTACCAGATAGGCCGATCTATCCCTTGTCCAAGAAGGAATTAGACGGACTTTGGGATTATATTAGGGACATGGAAGACCATGGAAAGATTAGGAGATCTTCGTCGCCAATCGGCGCCCCAATATTATTTGTTCTGAAGCCTGATGGGACCCTTCGGCTATGTGTTGATTACCGAGGGTTAAACAAGATTACTATCAAGAGTAAGTATCTGTTGCCCTTGATGAGCGAGCTTAGGAGTAGGCTCGGTAAAGCCACTATCTTCACAAAATTGGATCTGAAGAATGGCTATTACCTTATCCGTATGGCGGAAGGTGAAGAATGGAAGGCCGCTTTCAAAAGCAGATATGGTCTTTATGAATATACCCTGATGCCCTTTGGGTTATGCTACGCACCATCAATATTACAGAGTATGATCAATGATGTATTCAGTAACATGTTAGATGTCGGAGTCATCGCCTATATGGATGACATATTAATCTATACGGAGACAGTTGAAGAACATGTCGCCCTGGTAAGGCGGGTCATGGAAAGGCTGAGAAAGGCCCGCCCTTGCGTTAGCGTTAAGAAATCAAACTTCCATCAACGGGAAGTAGAGTTCCTGGGGTTTTAAAATATACGATAGAGGAATCTCTATGACAAGTACAAAAGTTGAAGAGATCCGGGCATGGTCAACGCCCGAGAAGGTCGTCAGTGTGCAAAGCTTTATGGGCTTTGCTAATTCTATTGTCAGTTCATAAAAGGTTTTAGCAAGATAGCCGAACCATTAACGGACTTGACAAAGAAAGGGATCAAATGGACGTGGACTCTCTGATGTCAAGATGCTTTTGACAAATTGAAGGGGATGTTTACCACAGGTGCGATTCTGACACACTTTGATGACACTCGTCCGACTAAGTTGGAAACTGACGCTAGTGACCTTGCGTTAGGTGCCGTATTATCTCAACTCTGTCAAGATGAGAAATGGCATCCTGTAGCTTTTCATAGTAGAAAGTTCTCGGCAGCAGAGATAAATTATGACATCCATGATAAGGAGATGGCCGCAATAGTGGCAGCCTTGAAGGAATGGGCATATATGTTGATGTCAGTTGATGATCAGATATTGGTGTACACTGATCACAAGAAGTGGGAGTACTTTAATACAACAAAGACTCTAAACCGTAGACAACATGGCTGGGCAGAATTTCTACAACCGTCCAATTTTAAGGTTATTTATCAAGAAGGACGGTTAAATGAAAAGGCAGATGCTTTGTCGAGGCGTAGGGACTACCGCCCTGAAGGGGGGAGTAATTCCGAACCTTTTACATTTTTTCGCCCTGGACAGTATAGTGGAGAGGAGCCTGTCATCTTGCGACCACATGTGTTGCAGACTTGCCAAGGCTTTCGGTTGCAGACAAGATTTCATAAGGCTCTCGTGAAAGCAGCTCATAGTGATCAAATATATTTAGCAACGCTAAAGGCACTCCTCAAAGGCGACAGTAAGGTAGATACAAATTTTAGTATCGAAAACGACTTACTCCTGTATAAACACACGTGGTACATTCCAAAGGACGAAGGTCCAAGGCAAACGATCATGGAGGCAAAACATGATTCAAAGATTGCTGGACACATTGGAACATAAAAGACCATTGCTAGGGTTAGGGCAAACTTCTATTGGCCAAAGATGGATGAAAACATTACCGAGTACGTGCGCTCTTGCAATGTATGTCAAAGTAATAAAGTCATCCGGGACAAGAAGTTTGGACTCCTAGAACCTTTAGAAGTTCCCTTGAGGCCATGGACGGCAATATCCATGGACTTTATTGTGGGTTTACCAAAGTCCGACGGGTATACAAAGATATGGGTCATTGTAGACAGGATCTCGATGATGGCACATTTCATACCACTAAGGACGGAGTAACACATTAAGGAAGTGGCCTTGACGTTCGTTAAAGAAATCTGGCGCCTCCATGGACTTCCTGAATCAATTGTCTCTGACCGAGATACCTGAGTCACGTCTAAGTTTTGGACAAGCCTGATGCAGCTATTACAAGTAAAGCTAAACCTCTCTACCGCATTCCACCCAGAAAGTGATGGGCAAACTGCATGGGTTAATCAGACACTAGAACACCATTGAAGAATTTATTGTTCATATCAGCAAGACGATTGGGTATCGCTGTTGCCTTTCGCGGAACATGCGTATAATACTTCAATGTCGGAATCCACAAAGGCTAGTCCCTTTAAAATAAATTATGGATTCTCCCCACAGACTCAGTGGTCGTGGATCGTGTCGGATAACAAAGGAATTCACCCAGACAGTGAGCTTGTTGTGAAGGATTGGGAAGGCAGGGGGCAAGAGATCCGAGAGACAATAAAGCAGGCACAGGAAAGAAAACGGAAATGGCATTATCAAAAGAGACAGCCAGCACCGGAATACGTTACGTTAGGAGATGTCACACAGGGCAGAGCTAAGACAGCGGATAGGGTTATGCTAAACCGGAAGAACCTCCGGACAAAAAGGCCTATGGAAAAACTAGACCATAAGAGGTTTGGACTCTTTGTTGTCAAATGCGAGGTGGGGTCTAGGGCCTATGAGGTTGAGCTGCCGGAGAGATAGGACATCTATCCTGTTTTCAATATTAGTCGGTTGGAACCCTATCGTGAGCTTCCTGTGGGGAGGCCTCAAAAGATAATACCAACACCTGACATCGTAGACAATGAGCCTAGCTATGTTGTGGCAGAGGTAGTCGATAGCAGATGGTAAGGGAATCCTAAGTCAAAGTTTCCACACCTCTTTGTGCAATATATGGTTTCTTGGGAAGGGAATGGTCCAGAAGAGAATTCTTGGGAACCGTTCGAGATGTTAGAAGATACCGCAATGCATGCATTGCAACAGTTTCATGAGAGGTATCCGTCTAAACCTAGAGGCCAGAGGGTTATAGACAATGCAAACCGTAGAACTAAGAGACGACGTTGACCGTCTGAGGACAGACCAAGAGAAGAGGGTAGTTGTGTAACGACCCTACGATAGGTTGCTACAACCACTGTCACCTTGGCCCAAATGGTATACCAAGAGAGAACCAGAGGTAGTATGGTCTAGTATACTTTAGATAGAGTAATTAATTCACGAACAATTAAAACGGTTAAACTTAATATCGTTAAGATGAAAGCTTCACTCAATAACTTGTCTCGAGGAAAGTTGGTTATCGAAGTAGAATTCCAAACGCTTAAACTTTAAGTAGATATCAGATTTAAGCCTTTGACATTTACCACTACTCCGACCTTGTGCGAGCACCCTGTCCTGCTCAGGGTTTGTCCGAGGTCTACCCTCCATCAGGAATTATCCTGCTGGAAGTGTTGGACGAAGTCGTGTACACTTAACTCCGTTAATGGGATATGAGTTTCTGCAATCCATCTCCAATACAAGCGCAGATGGAAACACTCTTCCCATCGAAGTCATACCAGTGGCTAACTGTTATGACAACAACCGGAGTCAATACCTAGGTGGTGGACTCACTGGCCCAGTGGTAGTTTCGTCTATACAAGCTATGCAGTCCAGGATTTAATCAATGCGACTCTCAAATGTGATAAATTGACATGGAAGCTCCCCTGGTGAGATGTAGCCGATGGTTGGCTAAGTGGGCACTACCCATAGCCATCCTTTCGGGACATACTCTACCGTGATAAGACTCATACCTCTAGAGTCCAATAGCAACCCATATTAATGCTACAAATCAATGGGAGAAGGTCCGGGCTGGTTGCCAAGGGATTTGTCTCGAAAGCACCCTGGCCTTCTGAGACTACCTGAGTACCACTAGGAAGACTACCCTACCACCCGTAGGCTAGAATAGACTGCTAGCTGCCCGAGAGACCACCTATGGATGACCCCCATTTTGGCAGTTACCCATACTCCCCTTATATATCCTGCGAAAGACATTCAGTAGGACGGACGGCGACGACTTATACGTTGTTACGGCAGCTGCTCCAATGACCTCTTTTTACTAGCAAGGGAGCAACTACACAGCCGCCGGCCTATGACGCGCCGTCCCAACGCTGGGGCCAGAGGGGGGTGTTAGCAAAACCCTCCCAAGTTCAATAGTATGTTCGGACCACTCTTGCACAGGTGTGGGGCCTCCCCGTGCAGATGCGTGTGTACCCAAGAACATCTAAGAGCCCATTGAATGAGTCAATTGACTTCTAAGTTGTAGGATGACTTAGCCGGTGAAGGTAGGGTAACTTTGGTTCCTCACTAGGGTAACTGGGACCCATGGGCATAATGACCAAATTCCCAAGGTAGGGTAACTTTGCCCTTGTATACCTTTAACCGCTCAGGAATTTCTCCAGGCGACCACACAAGTCGTCTCGGAGGTCCGTGTAACATTCCCATAATTCTCTTGACCTTATGCGAATGTTCTCCCGAAAGGTTACCCTGCCTAGTAGAGTACCTCAAGGCTACTCAACTATTCCCTAGGCCTTATCCTAGGATTACCAGCCATGTGTATAATATATACGAGACCATACCACCTCTGGATACCCCGTGGCATACCATTTGGGCTAAGGTGATAGTGATTGTAGCTACCTATCGTAGGGTCGTTACACAAACGCATCTGTCCGGGGAGGCCCCACGCCTGTGTAATCGTGTCGCGCACATACTATTGAACTTGTGCGGGTTTAGCTAACACCCTCCTCTGGCCCCAGGGTTGGGACGGCGCGTCATAGGCAGAGGGCTGTGTAGTTGCTCGTTTGCTAGTTACAAGAGGTCGTTGGAGCAGCTGCCGTAAAACCGTATAAGTTGTCGCCCTCCGTCCGACTGAATGTCGTTGGCAGGATATATAAGGGGAGTATGGGCAACCGCCAAAATGGGGGTCACTCATCTATAGTCTCTCCGGCATCTAGGAGTCTATTCTAGCCTATGGGTTGTGGGGTACTCTTCCTTGTAGTACCCATGTAGTCTCAGAAGGCCAGGGTGCTTTCCAGACAAATACCTTAGTAACCAGGCCGGACCTTCTCCCTTTGATTTGTAGCATTACTATGGGTTGTTATTCAACTCTAGAGGTATGAGTCTTATCACGGTATAGTATGTCCCGAGAGGATGGCTCTGGGTAGCGCCCACTAAGCCAACCATCAGCTACATCTCACCGGGGGAGCTTGCATGTCAATTTATCATATTGGATAGTCGTGTAGATTTAATGATAAACTGCATTGCTTTTATAGACGAAACTGCCACTAGGCCAGTGAGTCCACCACCTAGGTATTGATTCCGGTTGTTGTCATAACAGCTAGCCACTGGTATGTCTTCGATAGGAAGAGCTTTTCCACGTGCTGTTGTATTGGAGATGCATTGCAGAAACTCATATCCTATTGACGGAGGTAAGTGTACCCGAGTTGGTCCGACACTTTCGGCAGGATAAATCCTGATGGCGGGTAGACCTCGGATACACCCTGAGCAGGACAGGGTGCTCGTACAAGGTGGGAAGTAGTGGCGCATGTCAAAGGTTTAAAATCTGATATCTACTTAAGTTTAAGCGTTTGGCATTCTACTTCAAATACCAACTTTTCCTCGAACGAACTAAATGGAGTCAAGCTTCCAGCTCAACTCTATTAAGTTTTACCGTTGATTCTTCTGAATTATTTTTACCTCAGCTTTATCTCCTACTTTGCGTGTTTGGTGCAGTCACAACCTTAAAGTTCACCTCTCTATAGGGTGCCCCCGTTACACACTTTACCAGACGAAGGACATTTTTCTTGAGTTTGGCACTTCAAAGTCTACACGCCCGGAGGTAGATCGTCAGGACCGGCAGTTAAGGAGATTAATGGCGAATCACATTGCTCCAGAAGCCCTACATATCTCTTCTGCCCAACACTGTTGGCTGGCGGATCACAACAGGCTTCAGAGGGTTTACCGGCGGGCAGATTTGATCCCGGGAGAAAACCACTTCAACTTCATCAAGATTCACTACCTTAGTCACTTTGTCTCCAACGTGCGACGTTTTGGGTCTATTTTGATGTATTCTACTGCGATGGGCAAGCTCGCACATAAGGAACACATTGAAGAGGGTTACCGCAGGTCAAACAAGAAGCAGGCTGCGCGACAGATCTTGTTGTACTATGGCCGCAACCACGCCCTGGGAATGAGGTTGCAGATGATTGAAGCACTTTCCAAAGCCGAGAATGCGTTCGTAATGGGAAATGGCGGGATGGAGGCACCGGCCTCAAGCCGGAGTGCGCCTTGGCAACTTCTCAAAGGCCGCATGATGGAGAACATCCGCACTCTGACCGAGCTATGCAGAGCCCTCAACATCAATTATTCCGACATGATTGAGGAGATGCTACGTTTCATCAGGCAGAAAATAGCGGACGACCAGCGGCTGCCTTCTGACCACACGGAATTGGGATCACATCACGTAGAGCAATTTTCACGCCTTGAAATTCCGGTTTCAGACTTTCAGGAAGCTGACATTTTCCAGATCTACCGCGCCCGCTACACTGGAACAAAGGCCTTCCGCAACGGCGATCCTAAAAACGATTGGATATGGGTCCAGGCTGACGGAGAGGAAAGTTATAAGGATCTGCGAGGGCGGAGAGTAGCACGATGGTTAGCACTCTTTAAGATAAGAAACGTCCTGAGCCGGGCCAGAGATATCAATCGCCTGGCATTGGTACGCATAGTCGATCCCGTCGGCGCTGGTAGATTTCACCGCGGAAGCGGACATATACGAGTCAGCAAGCAGCCCAATTGTCGAGATATGCGAATAGTCGGTATAGGGGCAGTGCTCGGGCAGGCGCATGTAATTACCAGCGGGGAGAGGCAATGGATTGTGAATCACAGGATAGATCTGCAGACATTTAATGAGATATATTAAGTTATTCTACAGGATTGCGTATTCGCCCGTATGAGTATAACGTGGTTAATCGGCCGACGTTTGAGGATTGGTCCGCGGCCGAAGGAAAGCCAGACCCTCCGCATCCTTATACGTCCGCCGGACCCCCTTTGGGTATCATCCCTTATACGGCGGACGTTCTCCCTTTGGTTTCTCCTCCATACCCATTTCGTCCGCCGTACCTGCTACCCTTCCTCCGGACGTTCTACCTTCCTCGGCCTGACACCTTCCCAACCTTCTGAGCCTTCATTTCGGTGATATCCCCTTAAGGGTCTGGCTTCAATTCGGCCCCGCAAGTAGTAGTGTACTGAATTGCTCTATAGAGTGAATCTGCGGACATTTAATGAAATATATTGAACTGTTTTATATGAAATTTGTACTAGTAGATAATAAGACGGTAGTGCAAAGAAAGAGAATAACAATCGTGATACCTCTATGAGTGGTGCACCGTCAGGAAAAGATGAAAGTGGCTCGCGGGGATCCACATCGAAAGGAGCCGGACGATTTCAGATGCTACAGGGCGGATTTAGTTCGCCAGAGGGAGAAGGTAGGGGGCAGGTGGTCCGGGTGCTGGGAATTGGGGATGGGTACGCCGGATGCCATCAGACGAGAGCAGTAGAAGAGGGGAAGGATGAGGGGGGTGTCAGGACAGAGGGCGGCGACAACAAGCGCGCTGGGTGCATGGAAGGGGGGATAAGGGCGTTGAGAGGCACCAGGCACATAGGATGAGAAAAAATATCTGGTGGACGGTCAGGGCGCACAGGACGCATAGGGCGGACGCAATCCGTCCAGACGCGGGTGGCGTCCGCCGGACTTAAATCGGTTTTTTTGGTGATTAAGTGTGTCAGAATTGGGCCCGGGGTAAACATATCCTTCACTGTGTCAAAAGCATCCTAACACGAAAGAGTCCACGTCCATTTGATACGTTTCTTTGTCAAGTCTGTTAATGGTTTGGCTATCTTGCTCAAACCTTTTATGAACCGACGATAGAAATTGACAAAGCCCATGAATCTTTGCACATTGACACACTTTTTGGGCGTTGACCATGCCCGGCTCTCTTCAACCATTGTACTTGTCATAGAGATTCCTCTATCAGATATCTTATACCCAAGGAATTTTACTTCCTGTTAATTGATGCTGGACCTCTTAATGCTAACGCAAAGGCATGCCTATCTGAGCCTTTCCATGACCCGCCTTACCAGGGTGACATGTCCTTCAACTGTTTCCGTATACATCAGAATATGATCCATATATGCGATGACTCCGACATCTAACATGTCCCGGAATACGTCATTGATCATACTTTGAAACGTTGATGGTGTGTTGCATAACCAAAACCCCATCACGGCGCACTCGTAAAGACCATATCTACTTTTGAAACTGGTCTTCCATTCTTTACCTTCCGCCATGCGGATAAGGTAATAGCCATTCTTCAAATCCAATTTTGTGAAGAAGGTGGCTTTCCCGAGCCTACTCCAAAGCTCGCTCATCAAGGGCAATGGATACTTATTCTTGATAGTAATCTTGTTTAACCCTTGGTAATCTACACATAACCGAAGCCTTACATCAGGCTGCGGCACAAATTCTATAGGGGCGCCTATTGGCGAGGAACATCTTGTAATCTTTCTATGGTCTTCCATTTCCCTAATATAATCCCACAGTGCGTCAAATTCCTTCTTAGATAAGGGATAGATAGGCCCATCAGGTAGTTTGGCCTCATGAATTAAGTCGATATGATGATCTTATTTTCTATGCTCAGGTAAAGCATTGATTTTCTCTTGATTGAATATATCTGCATAGTCTCTATATTCAGGGAGACACTTAATCTTGATGTCCGCACTGTCATGATCAGTGTAAAGGGCCATGCCCATGACAAAGATATTGTCTGGGTCTTCGGCTAAGAGTTCGTCTTCTGTGATGAACTCTAGGCGTCTTTCTTTCCTTAGGCAATGGGCTTTACAATATTCTGATCGCCACTTAAGACTTGTGTTTTCCCAGTTAATGTCTGGGTTGTGGTCTTTTAGCCACGACATTGGCAGGTAACTATCCACTTTGCCTGCCGGCATATCGGCGACTTCAAATCGCATTTTATTCATATGGTGTCCTATGTACATATTGACTGTAGTGGTATAGTGTAGACCTGAGGTGGGAATCTGGTTTCCACTGGCATCTAAAATTTGTGTCGGTTCCTTCCGACGGACACACGGTACTTGGCCATTCTTAACCCAGTCACTGCTCAACACAGCCTAGTTGCGCCACTGTCTAACAATCAGAGGGCTTCACCACTCAGCCGCTCATGATTGTCGCTCCCTTCCAATCTCACTCTTACGTGGATGGAGCTTTTATGCGGCGGTCGGCCTGCAAGCCTCAACCGCCTATCGGCTCTCTTGTCCCTAAACATTGCTGTTAGTAATTTTCCAGAAGAATTTGGTATGGTTTTATAATAGCTAGTCAATGTCTCTTGCCTTTCGACACAAGAGCATCCACAACGGGTCTTGAATAACTTTTATCACTTGATAAACTTTACGGGGTTTCAATAGCTTAGCTGTTTACCATCAGTCCAGCACGATTTCGGATATTCCACCCTCTTCAGGTATACTGGCAAAGCAACTTCAATTGCTAAATCCAGTCCAGCCTGACGAAATCAACACAAAACCCAACCAAATTCAATCGAAAATTCCACAGAGTATGAGATAAGCAAATAACACTTTCGCAAAATCATATAAGAAAATAAAACCAAAGCGCAAAACAAAGTACAGCAACCATTCCCATTATAACAACAGAAACCCAACCAATCTCTCTATCCCTATAGCTAGATATTAGTTTCAATTTGTTGTACCTCTGGTGGGGAACATTACTCCTTTGTTTCCGTCATCTATCTCATCAGCCCTTCTAGGTGCTAGAGTAGAGTCAGCTTTTGCATTCCTATCACCTCTTGGGATAGATCTTACCTTACCGTCCATATCGGTATCAATCTCCAAGATATCCAAAGCTGGTGGTGGTAATCCACGGACCTCGGCTACAACTTGCTTAACAGCGGGTTTTGGAGCAGCTTAAATGCGTCGCGATTTTGGGACTTGGGTGGCTTTGTGTCCAGCTTCACCGGCGCCTCATTTTCGATTAATTCAAGAGGAGGCAACAACTGGCGTAGGTGAAGGACACTTTGCCCAGTAGTGACCGGCTTGTCCACATCGAGAGCATTGATTCAACCTCTTGAGTTTGTCAATCAAAGTCTGAGGAATATCATGATACATTTTCGTCTACTCTGTTTCTTGAGGTCTTGTAGACCCAGACACATGGTTGTAGGGTTTATGTTGGCGTGGCCGCGAGCCTTTCATATCCTTTCGCTATCTTTTTGTGGATAATTGCCGATCATCGCTCTTTTCCGGGTTGGAATGATGTTTTTCCCTTGTAACGCTAAGGTTAAAGGCAGCAACCTCTTCCAACTGAGGGCTGGTTTGACGGAGTAGATTGATATATTTGACGTATTCGTCAGGAAGCAGACTTTGCAAAGCCCATGGTTTGCAAGGGTCTGTAGTTATACCCATGCAGGCTTTCTCCTTGACAAAATTGCCGCTATATCGCATCTCTGAAGCCAGTCTCATCAGTTCGTCACAGAAGTGATCGATCTTACCAGGCTTCATAGTCAGCTCATTCCACTTCCAAAGAGCGCGATCCCGATCAGAGTGTCCTTCAATAGTTGACACCAGCAGTTGCCGCAAACATTCACCAGTGCGAAGGACATTTTTTGGATCGAAGGGAATACCTTCTCTGCGGGCACTCTCTTCACTCACGTAAGGGTGTATACTCTGGTACCATTTTTCGGAGGTCCTAGAAGAAGGGGGATTACCAAACTGACATTATCCCAGTCGTTGCGGAGCGATTGCCTAAAATAGACCAGTTTGTTTTCGCAATCATGTATGAAGAGTTGAGTATCGGTTGAGTCTCCTTTAAACGGATCAACAACTTATCTCACAGGTTTCTTCAGTTGATGCCTTGACTTCTTACCCCTGTGTTGTTTCCAAAGATACTCAGCAAGCTCATGACACTGCCTATCATACTTTTCCTTCCTCCCATCATTCCAGTCAGACTTGCGTCTTCGGAGGTATTTCTGCGCATCGGGAAGGGAGGAGTCACAATCGCCATCTGAAGAGGAGTCAGAATCACCCGGGTCTTCACCGCATCCAGCGTTTCCACCAAGGTGAGCAACATTTCCTCCACTGCCACCAGATTTGCCGTTGGGGCCTCCCCTACTGGAATCATAACCACTAAAACCATCTTCGCCCGGCAAGTCTTCGTCTATTCTCTAAGGTAATGGGTTAGACGTGGGGGAGGGGGTTGTAGGCTGGTGGCACGAGTGTCAACTGCATAGTCTCTCAAAGAATCAGGGCAGTCACTATGCCTAATGTGCTTTACACACTCACAGTACCCGCATCGGTTCTGTTTTGACTTTGGCTGAGGAGTGTCATTGAAAGGTCTCAACCAACACTTGATCGGCTCAAAGTCACTCTTAACACATGGAAACCTATGTGTATAGCGAATGTCGATTCCTTCTGCCACAACCCTAAAGTTAGGGGAACAAACACCTGTCGGCGCTGGCATCTCTGACCTTCGGGCAAACCCGCAAGGTCCAACATTACCCGAAGGGTTTGCTGGTACGGGTGGTGCTATTCTTTGAACCAAAGGCACCTGGGACTTGTGGAATGGTGGGTAGAGGGGTTAGCCCTGGTAGCGCAAAGGGTCGTTCTCGTTCGATACAAATTGCCGGTGGATTTTGTTCCACTGCCTAAGGGACAGGTACTGTTGACAATTGTAGTAAGGGAGAGGGTGTTGCGGGGACAGCCTCCGGCGGTGGGGGTTGTGGAGAATTCTGTCTCGATGATTTCCCCGATGAAAGGGAGCTGGATTTGGTAACCACAAGAGGACGTGACGATGGCAAGAGGTTTTTGACCAAAGGAGATGTTCCCCGTGAGCGGACAACCTCACTGAAGGCCACTTCGACAGGGGTTCGACATTCATGTGCTTCGGCCACCTACCTTTGCAATTACGCAAGCTGCTCTTGCTGTGCGCTGAATTGTCTACCCCTTTCATTCAACCAAGGTTGATATTTCTCATTAATCATGCAGGCTGGAACTTCAGCAGCATAATGAGGAGGGGGTTCTATAGCCAAAGGAAGGGCAGGGGGAGAGTTCATGACCACGTGATTCTCTGTGTCATGAGAGTACACCTGGGGGGCAGCTTGTTCCAACGCTTCTACCCGCTTCCGAATCATCGGATCGGACATAGCTAACTGGCGGAAGTTCCTTCGCTGGTATTCCATCACACGATTGGTGTTTTCCACGATCTCAGTTTCAAAGATATGCGGTTGCTCTTCAGCAAGATTGAGGAGGCGGGTTTGGGAATCTTGCATCTGCTGTCAGATTTCCTCAAGTAGATAAGGTTCAATGAGATCTTTTGTGAAATCAGGAATTTCCTGCTCAAAGGTAGGATCATTCGCAATAGCATATGTCAGGAGCTGCTGGATTGGCCGCAAACCAAATCTCTTCAGGTTTGCTCTTCCAGCGGTGCGAAATATTTCTCGCTTAATAGCAGACATGCGCTCGGGACGAGAATGACAACGGGACATAGCCATAGTTGAAGAGATTGTTCTTTCCACCCGATGCTTCTTGTACCAGACAAGCGACTCATAATCAAACAAGGTCCAAACTGTTGGCCAACACAAAGATTCTCTGAAGAGAGTTAAGCGAGTACGCTTAACTATATACTGGAACAGGGGCACCCAGTAGAGAGGTGAACTCTAAGGTTGCAACAGGACCAAAGACTCAAAGTAGAGGATAAAGATTATGTATAATAATTGAAAAGAATCAACGGTAAAACTTAATATAGTTAAGCTCAAAGCTTTACAAAATATAGTTCTCTCAAGGAAAAGTTAGTTATCGAAGTAGAATGCCAAACACTTAAACTTAAGTAGATATCAGATTTAAGCCTTGTGACATTCACAACTGCTCTGACATTGTGCGAGCACCCTGTCCTGCTCAGGGCTTGTCCGAGATCAACCCTCTATCAGGAATTATCCTGCTGGAGGTATGAGACCAACTGGGGTATACTAAACTCCGTCAATAGGATGTGAGTTTCTGCAATGGATCGCGAATTCAACCGCAGGTGAAAAACTCTTCCTATCGAAGTCATACCAGTGGCTAACTGTTATGACAACAACCGGAGTCAATACCTGGGTGGTGGACTGACTGGCCCAGTGGGAGTTTTGTCTATACAAGCTATGCAGTCCATCATTTAATATACACGACTATCCAAGGTGATAAATTGACAAGCAAACTCCCCCGGTAAGATGTAGTCGATGGTGGGCTTAATGGGCGCTACCCATAGCCAGCCTCTCGGCATATACTCTACTGTGATAAGACTCATATCTCCAGAGTCTATTGGCAACCCAGAGTAATGATACATATCAAGTGCAGAAAGTCCAGGCTGATTACTGAGGTAGTTGTCTCGAAAGCACCCTGGCCTTCTGAGACTAGCTGAGTACTACTAGGAAGACTATCCTACTACCTGTAGGCTAAAATTGACTCCTACATGCCGGAGAGACCATATATGGGGGACCTCCATTTTGGCGGTTACCCATACTCCCCTTATATATCCTGCGAATGACATTCAGTCAGCAGGACAGCAACGACTTATACCGTGTTACAGCAGCTCCTCCAATGACCTCTTTTAACTAGCAAACGAGCAACTACACTGCCGTCAGCCTATGACGCGTTGTCCCAACTCTGGGGCCAGAGAAGGGTGTTAGCAAATCCCCCCCGAGCTCAATAGCATGTTCTGGCCACCCTTACACAGGCGTGGGGCCTTCCCTCCCAGATGCGTATGCCCCCAAGAACATCTAAGAGCCTATAGAATGTTAGGCAATGGACCTTTAAGTTCTAGAATCACTTTGCTAGCAAAGGTAGGGTAACTTGGACACCTCAGTAGGGTAACTGGGGTTCATGGGCATAATTACCAAATTCTGAAGGTAGGGTAACTTTGCCCTCTTATGACATTAACCGCTCTGGAAGTCCTCTAGTCGACCACAAAAGTTGTCATGGAGGTCCGTGTAACATTCCCATAATTCCCTTGACCTTGGGGGAATGTTCTCCCGCAAGGTTACCCTGCCAAATATATTGCCCAAGGCAACTCAACTATTCCCTAGGCTTTGCCCTAGGTTAACCAGCTATTGTAATACCAGACCATACCACCTCTGGTTACCACTTGGTATACCATTTGGGCTAAGGTGATTGTTATTCTAGCTACCTATCGTTGGGTGGTTACACTGCGTGTAGTGCCCAGTGAGCCAACTATTGGCTACATCTCACTCGGGGAGTGTTAGGCATACCGGAAGGCTCAGCCTTCCATTAGTGAATAATGACCTGTAGTTACCCTACCCTACGATTCTGTGTTCAAAAGAACAAGCCAACACCCACCTACGGCCCTATTCGTATGACACATGAGTTATCTCATAAGGTCATCTGTTCAACTCCCCAACCTGTCATAGTTATTCTGGGGTTGAAGAAATTATACTGTATGTAGTCACAGCAGCGGCGGAATACACTGGGACTCTGAGTCTACGTTCTATTCGATGCGCCTCATTTGTTCAACAACCAAACATGACTTAGTGCCTATGCACAAGTTATGTCACAGACGGGACTTCCCCTAAGACAAATGTTAGAATTCCTATCTTGGAATAGAAACTTATATGGTGAAGATTTATTGGTTGAATGAGAAGTTATGGCCCTTTAAAGGTTGCCCGACCGACATATGTGCTGCGCTGATTCTAGTGACATGCATATGATTACCTGACATGACAAATGTTGATCATAACATCATGTAACGGGGGCACCCTATAGAGTGGTGAACTCTAAGGTTGCGACCGCACCAAACACTCAATGTAGAAGATAAAGATGAGGTAAAATAATTCAAAAGAATCAACAGTAAAACTTAATATAGTTAAGCTCGAAGCTTCACTTAATTTAGTTCTCTTGAGGAAAAGTTGGTTGTCGAAGTACAATGCCAAACGCTTAAACTTAAGTAGATATCAGATTTAAGCCTTTGACATTCACTACAACTTCCGACCTTAGTGCGAGCACCCTGTCCTGCTCAGGGTGTGTCCGAGGTCTACCCTCCATCAGGATTTATCCTGCCGGAAGTGTCGGACCAACTCGGGTACACTTAACTCCGTCAATAGGATATGAGTTTCTGCAATGCATCTCCAATACAACCGCGGGTGGAAAAACTCTTCCTATCAAAGTCATACCAGTGGCTAGC
>Ga0307509_10005566_pt1 | contig 17458 bp, 9 predicted proteins | sample 10_EM_MG_FD_202245 | JGI IMG/M metagenome (GOLD analysis project Ga0307509, IMG submission 202245) | Populus trichocarpa ectomycorrhiza microbial communities from riparian zone in the Pacific Northwest, United States - 10_EM | ecosystem: Host-associated > Plants > Roots > Unclassified | place...
TTTTTGTCTCATTTTTCTTTGTGGGGGGGGGGGGGGGGGGGGGGGGGCGCGGCCCCCCCCATGACGGTGCAAAAAGTGTAGAAATAAAAAAATAAAAAAATAAAAAAAACAGGAAATTGAATAGGTGGAATAAAGGGAATATAAGTAAAAAATACAAAAACATCAACAACTCCAGTTCAAAATTGGCTCAGGTTCATTTCCTTCACGACACTAATTCCATATATGCAATCCCAAGAATTAACCGAACCTTACCAATCCGAACGAATGCCCTAAGTGCGAAAAGACTGAAGTTTAAAGAGAACAACCGAAAAAATGCCGCCGATCCGTCATCCCTTCGTGAGAAAGAAGTATTTATAAATATGATAGATGAAGAAAATGAAATGAGCGAAATATCATAGAATGTATCGTGTCTGGGAATTTTCAGACCATCTCGGCCGCAGCGATTCGCTCCTCCTCTGTCAGTTCGCTGACTACTGATGCTGAATCATCAAAGTTCTCTGTGAACCTTCCTGACGCGGTAGGCTGGGAATATAACACCCTGTTACTCTGCTGACTTAGTCTTAACGCCGCTTGGAGCGAGAGGCTGTCGTCGTCTTGCGGTCCCAATATGGGAGAGTCATGAGGGAAGATTATTATTTCTTGCGATACCGGTCTCTGCTGCGGTGTTATGATTGGCTCGAGGCGGTTGAGAGCTGTGGTACTAGCGGCACTTATAGGCCGGGGAGAATGTATTACATGGTGCACTGGTTCCGGAGATTGGAGTATTGGCTGTTCTGGCTGTCGTGGAGAATCGTGGATACTGTAATGCTCATTCTAGAGAATGTCAGCGATGTTACAGGGATTGAAATTTCAAGATATCTAGAACGAGTCTTCACATACCCATGTTGCATTATCAGTTGATCCAAAAACTGCTGCCTCGTAACTTGGAGGTGCCTTCTCCTCTTCGTCCTCGTCATCTATAGGACTCCTTCTACGCCCCCCTATCCCTCTTCTACGCTGGTCCTTCTTCCGCCTAATACAGGCCAGCGCAACCAATGCTGCAACGAAAACCACTCCTAGCGCGATTAAAATTCCAGCCAACGCCGCAGTGCTAACTCTACTCGTTGCGTTATTAGAAGTGCTCGGCTCAGTGGTAGTAGCCGCTGGGACTCTAGTAGGGGTAATCATCGTAGCTGGTGTGGCGGTCGTTATCCGAATCGGAGTCTCTTCGTTCGGTTTATTTCTTCCATTTGATGCTGGCGATGTCTCCTCAATATGCAAAGAATCCCCTATATCTGCCGGTTGTATTTCCGGATCTTCCACTCGTGTAGGCGTCGGGGGTAAAGCAGCCGTGGGACTCAGCACTGTATCCGGGAGAAGCGTGTTCCCGAATGGCTGCATATTATCTCAATTATGGTATTCTGCCTTCTCTCCTCAATAAAGAAGAAAAGCGACCATGAGGAACTGACAGCTGTGAGAAGAGGAGAACAGGAGATGAAAGCAAGAGTGTGTAGGGGGGGGGGGGGGTGGCAACATAAGTAGTGAGCGACTAGGCCGCACCCAGTATCGGTACCATACGTTCTCAAGGCAGAGAAATATCTCAGCCCCTCTGCTGACCGGGCTCCACTCGCCTACCGTATTTGGGAGGAAATCTCTGCGAATCAGCACCGCCGAGGGTTTTTCTGGTTGTGTGCGGAGGGACTGCATGCAGTGTAACGTTGTCACTCCGGAATTTGAACCTGGCCCAATTCTCTTTCAAATAAGGAATTCTTGGGCTGGAGGTGTCAGCAAAAATGCTTGTGAGACGTTCGAGTATGATAATACTTGTACGAGTACTAGCACTAGTGCTCGTACTGTAAGTTAACAGTTAGTGCCGGTTGTTTGTTTTGGCCATGCAGGCGGGAGCTGCGGCGGAAATTCCTGTGAAATCACAGTGCCTGCCTCATCATCAGAAGGCTGCGAGAATAAAGATCGTGATCATCCCTGAAATTAGTTTTTGGAGTCCAGAGCGAAACTTGGTGCGTTATGAAAGGCTAACTTTAGCGGAATATCGGCAAGACCCGTGCGAGCACGAAAACCCCACGGGGCTTAGTTTGTTAATATTGGTACTTATAGCAACGATCGCCGCCAACCTCATACTACCTGTAACTTTCCCTTTCGGATGACTGTGGGCTATCATAAATAGGCTCAAGTTACGGTAGGCTTTATGATAAGTCCCTGTCTATGGGTGTTACACCACCGGCACAAGCTCTCTGAAGTGCAAGTTCATTTCCAACAATACTCCAATGGAACTGCTCAGTACTTTTGATGATTTCCATCTCTGAATCATGAGCGAGTATATAATTCACTGTTGCGGCATCAATGTGATTTATGCACCAAGCAGCACTACTTGGCTGGCGAAGTCACATCCGGTTGAGCCGGCGCTTCAATGGAACTTATTATATTAATACAAGTACTAGTAGTTCCTGTTCGGAGAACCAAGGACAACTTTCTGATCAAAAACTAGCGAGTCACTATAACGATTTGCCCTCTAATACCCTGCCATAGCATATGTTAGCAGTAGGCTGGCTTAAGTTAGAGAGCGGTGCTAATGCTTACACGCAACTGTTCGCTAACAGCATACTGTGCACTCCGACGGCCCAGCCTGATATGGAGGAGGTGCGCGCTGACAGTAAGAACCATTCCAAGCTGCGAACACATTACCGGAGGGTTAAAAAAAACTTCTGTTATCTGATCCAGTCTGTCTCGGAGCGCACTCTGTTGTAATAATAATAGCCCAAAGCAACTCTCCACCTCAACCGACTCCGAAAAAAACACAAATGCTAACCTAGGATCCCGGGGCCTGCCGAGCAAAGCACTGTCTTTTGTCTGGATCCATCGAAAACCTAACAGCAGCCATAGCACTGATATGTGCTTGTATCTAGGAATAAATGTCTGAAGATACGACTGTTGTACGCTCAGCTAGGGGAAAGAAAAACACCTCTCATTTTCAGATACTCCGTGCCAGATACGAGCACAATACTATCTCAGGATTAGGGTATCGTAGATGATAACCCAACTAATTTGATAAAAAACTTTCCACCTCAGGAAACTTTCCGTTCTTATCCCCCGGTTGGCGAAACACACCGGGTCATCACTTCACCGGCCCGACAGCGATTAGCCCTCTCCTGCCACTCTCACACAGGCAGTTCACCGTAGGGGCTCGAGTAAACGGACCCTGTCTAGGACACTGAAGTTTCCTTTTCTAGTAAGGTAGTTTCTTCCTCTTCTATTTATCTACGAGAGCAGATCCTTTAGTTTGTTCTTTTGCCCTTTCTCCAGAGGGGGGAAGTCTAGGCTGCCTAGCAGGTACTATAGTCCTTTTAAGTTACCCCATTTCTCATAGTACCTTAATACCCACTAAGAGCCTCAAGTTCCGCAGTAATCTCATAATTAAAGCCCTTACTGCGCAGAGCCCGGCTCCGCCCGTCTTGGGGGCGTGAAGCGCGATTACCAACTCCGATGCCCGCAAAACCTGGTCTCTACGATGTCGTTAATCTTTGCCCCCGAGAGCCCGCACTGCCCAAACGTGACCCCGATAGGCGCCACAGGCGAAGCACCAGAAGCTATTCGGAACACTTGCTGGGAACGGTTTATTGGGGGCCTTGATGATTGATCGGAGGATATCACGGTCTAAGCCACTTGGGGAAAAATTCGTACCCGAGTAGACATTGCCTCGGGAGCTCGAAGGTTTAAGCTTATTATTGTTGCCGGCCGGCGCAGGGGGCGGCACTTGTAGCGCTTCTGTGCCTTCGTAGAATGAAATCCTGGCATTATACATCTAGAGGCGTCCGGTTGGGAAATTTAAGCTCTTAGAGTCGGTATTTATAGTGACCAGTTTCTTATCATATCCAATTAAGAAAGATTTGATAAAGTAATGCTACTGTGTTATAGTAATCGGGCTAGTTTCCGACACAGGCGGCTAACGAGCTCTACTCAGGCATACTGGTATATCAATTAGGAAAGTTGGGGTTCCAGTACCAAACATTGATTTAGGGGTCCTAGGATATCATCTGCAGTCACGGGCGTCTGGAATCAACCCTCACCCTTACCAAATCCAACAAAAGCAGGCGCCTAACCACAGAGTTTTCGGAGGGGGAACTCTTCACAAGACTACTTAGGAACGGCTCCCCTTTAATTCTATGAACTGCTTTTTTTGATAAAGTGAGTATTGGTTGAGAACGGTGGGAGGAGCATTCCGAAAACAGAGGACACAAAAAATTTTACGCCAGGGGGCTATTTTGGCACTATACGTATAACTGAGCGGGGAAAAAAGTGAACAAGAGAGTCGGCTTTTAGTGTCCGGCAATATCAACAACGCTGCGATATAGCTACTGTTTACTGTTCTGAGTAACTTGTCTCGCGCAGGATAGTGCTGGCCGAAATTTACTGCAGTTAATCCGCTGTCCCATGCTGTGATATCATGGGCTTACGCGAGGAAAGAATTCGTATACCCTGCGCCTACAGATAACCCACATAGATTCGGGCAGCTCGCCGCGATTCTCATAACCTCTCCTAACGCTATCTCTAATTCACCCACACACCCTCTTGGGAGTAAACGGGCACCCGATCATTAATATTTGTGGGACCATATATACTGTATTGTCAAGTGTTCACTAATCGCGTGTGGGTGGAAAGGAAAGAACATGACTATCGCTCCACAAACAATCGGCTAGAAATATCAAAAAAAAAATTTAAAAAAATTACAAAGTATTACTATAGTTTTACTCTATGGTAATACCGCCTAGTGACACCTGTTGTTCCTCTGCCCCCCAGAATCTGATAGGCGAAGGCTCCAAGTTTAGCTGTTCACAGGTTTTGTTTATATCTAGGAAGTTTATACTAGTACTCGAATATTTCTATAGGCCAGGCGGTTTTTTCGCAATCTACTTAAGTCTCACTTTAGTGTTCCAAATTGATGGCCCCTCCCTTTCGGCATAGTCGATATTACTGGTAACTGAGGGAGGCGGTTGAGTGATCATTCATGATCCTGTTGACTTCCAAATGAGTTGCATCCTTGATCAGAAGGCCACGTTTATGTCAACACAAAACTCGAACCTGTCGGAGCCCAAAAAAGGAGGAAATGATTGACCCTGGAATGCGCGTCAGTGGGAACTCGCTGGGAAAAAATATTGGCAAATCGAGGCCATCTCTCCGGGGGGTGGTGGAGCCTTGTTTGTAGTCCCCCCCATTAAGTAGCCATTTCCTCAGTTTAAATACCAACAGAGCCCGGGACCTTTCCCGTAAAGGGAAAGTCTAACAATTTATCCCCCTAATCGTCAAATACCTAGAGAGCAGGGCGCTTTCTATTAGTCCCTGCTTAACTGCTGGGTGACAGGCTAGTTCGAACACTTGCAGAGGTTCTGCTCCATGCCGGACATCGATGTGGCAGGCATCGGCTAGCAAGCCCGTTCCCACAGTTACTGGAGATCCCAGTTTGGTTTAACTCCACATGATGCTCGGAAGAAAGCATTACAACATAGACGTTATTTGCACCACCTTCCTGTCATAGTTATACATTTGGCAAAACAAAAAGCCCTAACGGCCCTCTAGCTGGGTGATCTTTGGCCTCCGGAACCTGTCCAGTGCATAGTTAACCTTCCCTTTTTTGACTGCTGGTATTTCTTCCGCGGTTGCTTCTTTGAAAATGAAGCCGCCTTTGCGGCTAGCGTTTATAATTTCTCTTGAAGATATAACACCCCCCAAGCTCATAGTCAGGCCTTTAATAGACGATCATGTACCGGGCTTCCTATTACCGGAAAAACTGGAATAACTGAGAATCTTGCTACTACATTAGAGTTTTTTCTCTTCTAGCAAGATCGATTGTATTTTATTTTTTATTTGTCCCAACTAAGTACCGAAGAAGGATCTTTTGGCTTTGTTTTCTCCCCTGATTTAAAGGGGGAAGTTCTGGATCTACCTGTGCGATTCTCAATTATTACTGTTTCCACTGTATCTTATTCTGGTCCGCGGCCATTGGTGATCAATTCAATATCTAATACTATTGCCCTTAACGTCAGGGGAAAAAAAAGCAGAAATAAAAAACCCAGCCTCAAGAAAGATAAGTATTACTTTTATTTTTTTATTTTCCAATCAATATCAAGTGAAACCACCATTTGAGGCATTGCCGAAATGTCACCGCCCAATTAGCCTCCGCAATTCGCAGGCCAAGAACATGGGGGGTGTTTGGCACGGTGACGTTTGAGTGGGTTGGTGTGTTTGGCTGCCCTCCCTTTCCAAATAGTGGTGTCCGAAGTTTGGAAACTGCAGTTTGGGAACAATGTTTTGTAGCTTAACATTGAGTCTCTAAATCCCATTTGTAATACAAGTTTTACTCACTGTCATCATATTAAATTCACTTGTTAGAAATTAGCCTCTTGCACTGGTTACTAATTTTCTCTTTTTTCACTCAAACTTTCACAGCTGATTGTGTTTAGAACCACATACCACTCAATTGCCACCGTGCCAAACACCCCTTAATCCCTCGCTGACAACTCTCCAGCTGTGCTTTGAACGATCCATCACCTAGGGTAAGAGAATTCAGAAACTCTACTATACGGAGAGCTGGGGATCGAGGACCTAGCCTTCCTCAAAAAGGCAATAGGCCCAACTAACCCTCCCTCGGAGAGAGAGCGGGTTCGGGATATACACCCTCCCTACGCACCTATACTAGTGATGTCATAGAGGCGAGCCGAGTAGCCCTTAGGGTACATGGTAGGAGTGTACACCGGAGAGAAGTAAAATTTTTTGCGGGAAGCTAAGTTAAAAGAGGGAGAGAAATAAAAGACAAAAAAGGAAATTTTTTTGCTTGCTTCTTTCAACAGATAACTTTAGTGGAAGCTACAGGTTCTTAATTCCGTAATAGTCTTTCTGGTATTATATCGAAATTACAGAACCAAACCATGTGAAATAGCCTGTATTAAATTGTCCTAACACACTATATCCCCACTTTTATCCCTTTGTTGATACATTTTTCAGCTTAGCAGGATACAAGTAGTAGCTGGTAAGATATATAAGATATATTTAATGTCAAAATAGTCAGAGTAGTCCTTAGTCTCCTTCCAGACTTTATCCGGGAAGCTTCTTATGGAAAAACAGCACCACATACAAGACTTCGCTCGTCATCGAGAGAAGTGCTTTCTCTGTTCAGGTATAGTTTCTCTCTAATTGCAGCGCTTGGGGCTCTTCCCGTACAGTCTCACACAATTAGTAGAAAGGGATACATGAAATCAGCAAGCATCGTCAGGCAAAGGCCACGGACACCAGAAGGTCCTTAATCTCTCATCACATAAAATCACTCGTGTAATGGCACAATCCCTTGCTGTTCTTGTTGGGCGGATGTGCCTGGCTTTTTTGCATGGGTGTGAGGGAATCGTTCAGGAGATGTGCAGATGGTCAGGATACAGGGATTGTTTATACCGATATGTCCTTCCTTTGTTATCACGGGAGTGTGCGGTGGAATAAGGGCATGTAGGGAAACACAGAGAAGGTGTGGTGATCCATGGAAGAATCAGGACGTGGTATTTGTGTTTCACTTATGCACCTGTCTTTACCGTTAATTTAGTTTCGGGAGTAAGCGAGGATAGGAAGTGCAAGCGGTGAGAGTCACATTTCATATCCTCCCTACAAAGTGTCCAAGTTCCACGTGAATTCTCTTAGTCTCTCCCCCACTTCCGTTCGACCCCTATAGCCCCCACATTGACTCACCTGGCTAGCTTTGCAAACAAATTGTATCGTGCGTAGGGCTTTTCCCACTTATTCCGCCCTACTCCCTGGGCAATCGCTGAGAGGATGGTATGATATCTTCTAGGAGAGAGCACAACCCGTCAATGAAGCTAGAATATAAAATAATCAAGGAAATCACAAAACAATGGGGCTACTGTAGCAAAAGCTCCCTGGTGAATGTGAGTGCATGCTCAGAAGCTTGAGAACCCCCCATTGTTTTAGAAATTTAGCATCACATTAAATCATGCTTATATAACAAGATAATAACTTCAGAAAAATCCCCAAGGAGTGGGTCCGCAACATCCCCTGCTCTAGCTTTCAGGGCAATGCCTGCAACAACCAACGGGCACCTTCTAGTAGAGTAAGCTTATGTGTAAGAGCTCATGGTGCCCAAGATTAGATTCAGGGGAAAACCCGAATCCAGGAAGTCGTTGGTATCTTGCTGGTTTATCTTTTGACTCTTTCAGACTGTCGGCTGGATAGCCCTGACATGTCCTGCCGTGAGCATGACCCTTAGTCTAAGATATTCCCCCCAATAAAATTCAAGCCGAAGGAGGTCAAAAGTAAGCCCTAGGGTATCTTTCCGGAGGTATAGACATCTAAAAGCAGCACCAGCCTTTTCTCTTCAATGGATTCTTATTGGAAGCTACTAGTAGTAATCTTTTGCAACAGGAAAAAATCTGGCGCGGAATCCTCTTAAACAGCGAGGTGAAAAATGGGCCGACATAGTACGGTACTGTAAAATCTCCTGAGATCTGCTCTTAGATTATCAGCTGGAATAGGCTCGACAGCCCAGGATAGGTTTAGTTTGGCATGTTAACAGAATTAGGGATGCCAGCTAATAAGATCCAACATCTCTTAGGGGCCGGTCCTGTACTATTTCAGGAAAACCATAATCCTTTTCAGGAGCTTTCGCCCCTAAATCGGGAGATTTCATGGCTGGCGGAGATGGAGGGTTTCGTGAAATTCTAAGACCCAATCCAAGTGCGCTTAGTTGCTGTTTAGAAGACCTGTCAAGAACGGAATTTCAATAATGAAAACAAGGGACTAAAAGGGTGTTTTGGGTGTCACCGCGGGGGCTCAAGGGTTTTACCAATAGCACGATCCGTGTTGAGAGATGCAAACTTCCCAGCATATCAGCAGAATTGACTGACGCTCACCACCTTCACCCCGGCCATAGCCAAGCTCCTTATTCACCAGAGAAGAAAAGAAATCCCGGGCTGAATTTTCAGAACTCGAGTGATCTATAATGACGTTTCATTGCTTTCTTGGGAAAAACGGTCCCTTGTTAAAATTGTATTCACATAATGCAATCCCTGAATCATTGCGTACTAGGAATTTTTACCAACCTCTGGCAGATAAAACTATCCTTCAGTCCAAATGGAAGGCTATTCCCATATATGCACATATTTCTTCTCCCGCTCTTTAATGAAAGGCCAGTAACCAGGTTGGTTTCAAAGTTAGTAATCCTACAAGGAGATCTACTTCCGGATTCCAATTGGGACCACAGCATCACCAAATTTGATCAGTACTGCGGTATATTAATTGTATCAGCATCCTGAGAGAGACCAATGCCCTCTGGATACTCTGCCATAATGCCAACCAAGTATTGCGATCTATCCACCTTCTGTAGGCTTTCGATAAAAGCGCAAGACTAGCCCTTATATGCCGTAAGGCCAGAGCCTCAATGTCGATATAAGGTGATTTCCCATGTGCGGGTGCGGATCCCCATTGAATTTAACCATCGGAGTCCGGTGATGGGCAATTTTGATTTCTTCACGTGATCGGAGCTGTTATCGGGAAGCGGTTCTCATACTACTACGATATTAGTGCCTTCAGATGCTATATTAAAAGTAGCATTTTGAGAGTTTCAAAAATTCTATGAGCCGCCAGGAGCTACGCGCTGCATCTAGAATCGTTGTTTAAACGCTCGGACATCGTGCCGTACCGGGACGGAATGATGCTAACAAAATATTCCTGACCAGGCGAGCAGCTTCTTGCCTCAAGTATTTTCGGAAAATCTCAGGTCTCTCCCCCCACCAGATGCCGAAAAATCGTATTCTAAGTAATAAGAATATTCCGCCACCCAATTTGGACCAAAGACCAGAGGTGGCGCCTAACCCTCATAGCTCATCACTCGTCAAAGGAATAGATTTAGCGGTTTATCCGACAACAACGCACCAATCCTGTGCTCCTGAAAGATTGATTGAGCCAAATTTGAGCCCTCGATAGGGATTGCCGCTATACCCAAATGGAAAGTAAATGCTGTGTTATTCTCTACTTGAAAAAGTATTGTAGTCTAGCATCAGCGCTTGACGCCACCGAAGAGTCTAAATCATCATCACCCCGTTGGTGGCAATCTGGTCAATACCAGTGCCGCCAGACTCGAGGGGTTAGCTTCCATAAACACAGGGAATTCTAAGACAGGGCACTAATCGCAGAAAAGGAAGTCTTAACTGTACACCCTCAATTTCTAAGAGACCTTATTAGACTAGTCTTATTATGAGGTTACTAAGTTACAAATAGAGTTTGTAGTGTGCGTGCTGGGAGCGGGCGCGGTGCAAGAAGAGGAAGTTCCGTAGCTGCGGCTTATACTATACCTATCTATACAAGTGCTCGAGCGCAGTAGGCTAGTTACCCGGCAAGCATTTCTGCGGGAGAACCTCCAGGAACTTGTGGCACCCTCACAAACTACTGATACCGGTACTCTGTGCAAGCGGTTGGGTGCCGGCCAAAATTAACCTCCGCTGCTCCCTAAGGTGGGCATAGATTTGGCACCTGCGGTAATAGGTAGCCAGAGGAATAGCAACCCTCTTTTCCACAGAGAATACATCAACCGGATCGCACTGTGGATATTTTCGCCGGCAGCGCGATCACTGATGTAGAACCTACTGTGGATGCTGGTATAATATCTTGAAAGGGTTCAACAGTACCGCTAAAGGTAAACAAGCTGTTAGGTGAGAAATATCTATACCGCGCCCACAGTCACAGTGCAATACTATCAACCCTCCCAGGGTGCGCCAAGATACAGGCATTCACGGCACGATAGAAGCAGCCGGAAGTTCTTCGCGAAAGGGGTAAACCGTTAAGATCTTCACTCTTTTATAATAGTCACCATAACCGCGCCCTTTGATGCTTGCAAGTCGCCAAGAGATCCTCAGGGATTTACCCATATCTCTGCTATTAACTTGCGGCGACGCTAGTACGCGGTTGTACGGGTACGGTTAGCCTATTTCCCCACTAGCGGTTGCAACAATACTCGAGTATTGATAATGCAAGGGACAGGCTATGGTGGCGTGAAACGCCGTCCCTGGTTTTCGTTTCACTAGGCGAGCAAAGCTTAAACCTCCATCCAGAGATGCAGGGCATTGGGGCTAGTGATCTCGCTTGTGCAATTAATAGGCAAGAAGTACCCGAACCTAGAGGCTAGGAAAACATATACTCGAGTACCTAATTATATATGAGTATCTAAGAGCCCATGCTATAGTGCTCGAACGTCTAGGACTTACCTGTTACTTGTGAGATGGTCCGATAGGGGAGGTGGGCCTCGAATATACAAAGATCGAATTCTTTTTATCCGGATGAGTTTACTTTTGCCCAACCCCGAAGTTTAGGACGGGATCAAGCAGTTTGTAGGGGGGAATTATCTGTAAGATCATGCTCTTCTATTTTTGTGTAATATAACGTACAGTAAGTAGGACATTCTCTCAATAGGAGGAACTTGTATAATACTGCGCTCAAGCACTGGTACCGGTGTAGCTCTTTGGCCTGGTGGCATAAAGGGTGACAAAAGAACGGACGGGGAATAGATTTTCGAACACGATCATCTCAGCTGGCTTGGTTGAAATAACCTGCGCGGCTCAAATCTATTGCACAGACCATTACCACAATCGCTGGGGGGTGATGGTACTCGTAGTGGGCAAGAAGTATCCCATAGGAGCCTGAGTTTGTACTAAAGTACTGTACTAGCACAAGTATAGTGCAACACTTGCCATGTGACAACTAAAAGCTACTGTTGCAACATAAATATCAATATCAACCTAGGTATTTACGGATTTTTTTGCCATATGTCTTGTGAATCCCTGTTTTCGGACACTTTTTACTGGGGGCGAGTACGAGGTTAGAATTGGTTGAACTGCCGGTGTCCTGACAAGAATGATGAAAGTGCAAGTACCGGTACCGTATTCACAGATGCTTAGCTCCTTCCAGATTTGCTCACGCCAATTGAGTAGGAAAATCAGCCCCTCGCAGGCCTAGGTCGAGCGCAGTCCCGCACAGTCCTGTATTTTAGCTTGCCAATATCCATATCACAGGAATGCAATTACCCGCAAGAATTGAAACACATTTACCCCATTACGTGGTCCACCGCAACCAGAAATCCCACACACTGAATGACCGACTCTGGATACGGGGGGAGACCTTTATAATACAACCCTCCCTCGCCCTCTCCTCCTCTCTTCTATCTCCATCGAGCTCGATCTTCACATTCACTTGTCTTTCTCTCACCCTTTCTCGCGAGCCCTTCCTTTCTTGCTTTGAGGCTTGAAGCCCATATTAGTCTTTTCTTCTACTTCTTGAGACAAGTTCCAAGAATTCTTCATCCATAACCACAATAATACCCTCTGTCACTACCTGCTGAGCGTTTCGTTCTTTTCCCAGAAGAAATATCGACGAAAATGAAGTCGTCGTTTATCTTGTCTGCTCTCGGCGCCGCCGGCGCGGTAGCTCATGGATTGGTCTCTCAGATGTTGATTGATGGTACCCTGCACAACAATTTCAACCCAAACCTCGATCCCTACCAGAACCCAAAGCCTCAGAGAATTGGGTGGACTGTTCCTAACGACAGCCCGGCTGAGGTATGTTTTAATTTTACGCGTGGATGGAGGTGGAGATACTGACATTTAATAATAGAGTATCACTGCTGCCGCAATTGCTTGCGGCACTGGATCTACTGCTGGATCTTTGAGCGCCCCGGCTACCGCCGGATCCTCCATTAAGTTCTTCTGGACTAAATGGCCCGAGTCTCACCGCGGCCCTACCATGACCTATCTCGCCAAGTGCCCCGGCACCGACTGTACAACCGCAGAACCCACCACTCTCAATTGGTTTAAGATCAATCACGCAGGTCTTAACCCTGATGGAACTTGGGTCTCAGACACTATCATCGCTGATAACAACACCTGGACTGTTACTATCCCCAGCGATATTGCCCCCGGCCCTTACCTGGTCCGCCATGAATTGGTCGCTCTTCACTCAGCCAGTAACGCCAACGGTGCCCAGTTCTACCCAATGTGTGCCAACCTTAAAATCACGGGCACTGGAAGCGCCGCGCCAACAGACACGGTCAAGTTCCCGGGTGCTTACTCTCCTACTGACCCCGGAATCCTCGTCAACATCTACTACCCGGTCCTCACTAACTACACCATTCCTGGCCCTGCTCCATATGTCTCAGGAGGCGCTTCAGGCCCAGTCCCCTCTTCCACCACCCCCTCCTCTGCCCCGGCCGCAAGTTCCATTAGCGCCGGACCCCGGACCCCAATCCTTTCGCCTTCTGCTACCCTTCCATGTAGCAACGACACCAGAACCCACAGTGAATTCCCCAAGACAACCCAGAGTGTTGGCTCTCCTCCCAGAGAGTTCACTCCTGCTGGCGAGGCCCCTAATACACCTACCAGAGTGGCCGCCGTCCCCACTGATGTTCCCCCTGTTGTCAGCACCGTCATTCAGACAGTTGGAATCACTCAGGTCATTACCATGACTGTCCCCGCTGTCGAGACAGTCACTGTTACTCAATCTCGCCCTGGTGGCCAAGCTCCCGAGTGTACACCGATCGGCAGATACAGACGTAGTATCTACGGGTAGGAAGTGTAGACGCAGACTGATGCATGTCTCAGTTATTAGCAAGACGGGGCCTGGAGTTTCTTGTATAGCTTTTTTTTTCCCTTTTTTTTTCTTTTGTATAATATATTGCAGATGGCAACCAGTTGGGTTACCCCCCTAAAAGTGGTATGGCTAATGGGGGCGTATATTGCGACATCTTGTCATTCTATCCCCACCACTATGGTCCTACTACTGTTCTTTTTTTGGTCTCAGGTATAACCTCGCTCGTGTAATCCCACCCGTCATTCCCCACAACGATTTGCATGGACTCGGGAGGATAATATGGGTGGGAACCATCCCTCATCGCGTCCTAAACGAGGACCCATTTCAAAAAAGGATTTGACTACTTGGTAGTGTACTTCAGTTGTATATAGTTAACCATATCAACTTGCTCCTAAGAGCTAGCTTTGCTCGCTGGAACCGGGCGCTCAAGCTATTTGACTCGCACAAACTACTTGACATCTTTTAGTTCCCCTTAGAGTGAATTACACGCTGTACCCAAGTTACAGTGGTTCTTGCAAACTCCCCTAAGACCTGAGACCATCAATTATAGCATAAGGGGCATCTTGAATGTGGGGATTGATCCTATGAAAGTCTACTGAGCTATTGAAGAGGTCCAACCTAACCCCTGGTTCCTAACTCGCCCTTCCACCACGTGTTGATCCGGACGACCTAGGTAGATAGGTATAGAGTTGCTCGTTTACGACAGTAGAAACTTGAATAACTGAACCGTGTGCTATATAACCAAAGATTCCTTTCCCTGGTATGCTAAAAGCACGGAAAAAACAGAGCTCTTTCTTCCTTTTGGACAAGAAAGAACAAAAGTTGACCGACCCTACTGAAAGGGGCGCCCAGCCTCATACCACCCTGTTCAATTATCCAAGTCTCCACGGTGCCTGACCAGGAAGAGCGTCTGCATCAGCGCCATATAGCGTACCCCGCAGCTGTCCAGCCGACCAGCCAAAGAACCCATCCCCACACCACAGGGCCCTCCTTCAATATCACTTCCAGTCACCTCTTAGGTTGGGCGTATCCACCAACCATTGGTAATCCTATTGTTGTCCACAAAAACAGTACCGTGGCTAGACATAATGAATATCCATATTTAGTAGAACCTGCGCTACTGGTCTAACTTGACATATCCAGTTTTCACTCTTCTACTATCCCCGTCAAGCCGACACAGTCGAGCACTAAAGAGTGCTTGGTAAACCGCTTTTGCTGGATGATGGTCGCGGGTGGCTAATGCCCTGATATCTACCCTGGGGCAAACAGAGATATAGAGCACTAAAAGGGATACAGAGTAGGTTCTGATAAAAACTCGTTCAAAATATAAGAGCTACAGTGCTTGCCAGTGATATTGTTATATGACTTTTTGTTTTTGGAAAACTTCCTGTCTAAGGAAGATTACACTTAAAATTCAAAAAGGAAGGTGAATATCGACCAGTTCCGATGATCTAAAAGCTAAAGAACTGATCCGTACTAATTTGAAGCAGGGACCACCTCAAGTTCGAATCCCGCCAAGTCGATGTAGTCGGGCATTAAAAAATGTCCGGCGAACCACCTTTTTGCCGGATGAAGGTCGAGGAAGGTTAATGCCCTGATATCCCCAGGGAAGATAGAGATATAACGGCGGCTTGTTTGACCCACGGGTAACATGTTGAAGTACTTATTGAGGCATGTCCTTTCGTCAAAAATCCGACATCAATCCTTTCTAGAGCCCAATTTAGTACATCAGGTCCATTCCTTCACTTTCCTGCTCTCCTTGAATCCCTGTTCCCTAGTCTCTCCAGTGATAACCCTCAAGTGTGTAGGAATCTCCCAGGACTTTAACACACCAATCTGCCCCCCCCCCCCCTGTTAGAAACGGTGAGATGCTGATCTACATGCTCATGCCATTGTTTCATTTTTCGCATGGTTTTCGGGAATACGCTTTGGATCGATACATCTGCCGGAGGGAAAGCGGAAGAGCCGGAAGTGAGCGCGAAAGAGTAGGATGCATGCAAAGTCAAATGCAATGAGGGATGGATGCCCGGAGGCTATGAACTATGGGAGTCTTTGTCTTTCTTTCATTTTGTTAGGAAGGGAGTGCGCAAGGGGGAAAGGGATACATAGGCCGACTAGAATGGATGTTTGTGGTGATCCACGGAAGTACAGGAGGATGACTTCGTTGTGATTTATTACTCCTGTTCCTACCCTTAGTTGGTTGAGTTATGATAGATAGCGAAGTGGAGAGATCCTTGGACCTCCCCACTCCCCCAGCGTCGTGCTTTGGCGATCCTATCCTTGTTATGAACTCCCGGCGTTCCGTTTAGCTGTGGCCGTCGATTCGTTAATCAGTTTAGCCCCCCGGAGCTCTCCTATTATGCAAGTAGATATTCTAGTACCAACGGCTACAAGTGAGCGTTCATGTTCATATCGTATCACTCGTTGAGTTTCTTACTCCTAGCCCCTCCCCCCCCACTCTGGGCATTGTCTACAAAACACTCCGTATTGCTTGACCAAACTTATATCTTTTTCATAAATGCAGATTTCTACCAGATACGCACAGCCCATACACCTATAAGCCTTCACCAAGAGAATACACCACACAGTAAAGTTATCCCAGGGGTTATTTTTGTGACTTAATTTTGACAGCATCATAGTTCGAAACACAAACCGGAAATAACGCTACCAAGATTTCATTAACCTACCTACTTTCTTAGCTACTGCTTCACCACTATTCCCATAAAGTTGATTGAAATCCCATGGGACGAGAGCCTGTGGAACTCTGGCAAAAGAGTGGTTAAAGAGGTGCACTTCCTTCCCCTTTCTAATGCCTGCTACTCCCTCTCCGGCGTGGGAGTTGAACTCTTGGCCTTCCCCACAAATGCCAACAATGGCCAGTTTAACCTTTCGGCTATCCTAAATATCCGGGAGTTTCACGTGGTCCAGCGGGGGGGGGGGGGGCTGCCAAGAGCACCGGAAGGGACTAGACTGCCTCTTGCAGTCGGTCCAGGGCAGCGAAATCCCAGGACTGCGGCCCTATGGAGTGAGACAGCGCTTTTCGGGGGTAGGAGTAAGACCGCAAGCGAAGCCAAGAAATATCCTAGAGAGATACGGGACAGGGGGAGTAGGTGGGGTACTGCATGTGTGATGTTTCATGATTTCAGCTGTGCCTATCTATTCCGAAATCCTGTCAAAGCGGGATGAATAAACTAGGTAGGGGTCCCAGATTTCGAATTCGTGGATTTGGCTTCTGCTCCGGAACAAACCTCCAAGGTTTATCTGCTGCTTCAATTGGTGTCAAGCCTAGGCGCGTTCCATAACCCAAAGGAGCATTCGCTAGGAACCACACCTCTAAATTTGTAAGACGGTGATGCGCCCATCGAGAGGGACATAATATGGGGATCTTAGGTTATGTGGGTTCACTCGTAATTTCTGACGTTTGTGAACACAACTGTTATTGCATATGGGCAAAAAAATCGACCAGAGCCTCAGGATTTTGGTGTCATGCAATAGCAGTCGTGTTCACAAACGTCAGAAAATTACGAGTACAGCCTGGATCCGCATTCCGAGTCGTGGATAAAGTGGTGCGCTACCGTGAGAGGCAGATTTTAGTTGCATAATATAGAGAACAGGGGGGGTGAGAGCATGAGGTTAATTTCCAAAGTTCACCGCATCATATAGGGTTCCCGGGCCTATAGTCTGCCCGGGCCTTCGGTTGTGAGCATACCGTAGAATCTGGTCTTATACAGACCGTTGCCAATGTGGTGACTCGCATGACTATACCATCTTGGGCAGCACAACCCGGCTCTCTAGCCAATTAGCAAGAGAAATCAGTTTTGATTGCACTTTC
>Ga0307509_10005567_pt1 | contig 17451 bp, 18 predicted proteins | sample 10_EM_MG_FD_202245 | JGI IMG/M metagenome (GOLD analysis project Ga0307509, IMG submission 202245) | Populus trichocarpa ectomycorrhiza microbial communities from riparian zone in the Pacific Northwest, United States - 10_EM | ecosystem: Host-associated > Plants > Roots > Unclassified | place...
GCGCCTGGGAGCAGATGCGCCCGCCGCCGCGGCCCTGGCCGTCGCCGCCGCAACCGTAGACGACCATGCTCGACCCGCGCGGCAACCCGGTCAGCACGCGGTCGAGCGCCGCGGTCGATGCGAGTGAGCGGGCGCTGTGGCGAATGATGTCGTTCTACGGCGTGCCGATCGACGACCTCGCCGCGGCGCAGGCCGCCGACCCACAGTGGCCGCTGCCGCTGCTGATGCACGCGGGCTTTCTGCTCAGCCTGACCGAGCCCTCAGTGCTGGCCGATGCGCGCGCGCTGATCGAGCGCGCCGAGCCGTTGATGGCGCAGGCCAACGCACGCGAGCAGGCGCACTTCGCCGCGCTGCGCCACCTGCTCGCCGGCGACTGGCCGGGCGCCTGCGCCGCGTGGGAAACGCTGCTGCTGCAACACCCGCGCGACGCGCTCGCGCTGCAATGGGCGCATCTGTTCGACTTCTACCGCGGCGACGCGATCAACCTGCGCCAGCGCGTCGCGCGCATTCTGCCCGAGTGGGACGCGGCCGACGCGCTGCACCCGTATGTGCTGGGCCAGTACGCGTTCGGCCTCGAAGAATGCCAGCTCTACGCGCAGGCCGAAGAGACCGGCCGGCGCGCGCTGAGTGGCGCGGCCAAGGTGCCCTGGGCGATCCACGCGGTCGCGCATGTGATGGAGATGCAAGGCCGCCATCTCGAGGGCGCGGCATGGATGGCGCAGTGGCACGACGACTGGGCGATTGGCAATGGCTTCGCCAGCCACCTCGGCTGGCACCATGCGCTGTTCGCGCTCGAGGCGCTCGATGTCGGCACCGCCTTACAGCGCTTCGACGCGCACCTGACGCCCGACCCGGCGCAGGTCACCTTGCAGCGCCTCGATGCGAGTGCGCTGCTGTGGCGCCTGCACCTGCTGGGCGCCGAGGTCGGGCCGCGTTGGCGCGAGCTCGTCGAGGGTTGGGACTGGTCCGCGCAGGCCGCCGGGCTCTACCCGTTCAACGACCTGCACGCGCTGCTCGCGCTGGTCGGCAGCGGCGAGCTGGTGCGCGCACAGGACTGGCTCGCGCTGGTCCGCACGCAATCCGAGCACGCCACCGGCAGCAACCGCGCGGTCGCACGCGAGGTCGGCCTGCCGCTGATGCAAGGCATGCTCGGGTTCGCGCAGGGGCGCTTCGCCGAGGCGATCCAGACGCTGTACCCGGTGCGCGCCAACGCGAGCCGCTTCGGCGGCAGCCACGCGCAGCGCGACCTGATCGACCAGACGCTGATCGCGGCCGCCGCACAGGGCGGCGACAAGTCGGTCGGCCGCGCGCTGCTGAACGAGCGCCGTCTGAACAAGCCCGTGACACCGCTCACCGCGCACTGGGCGACTCATCTCGGGCACCACTGAACCGAGGAGACGCAGCATGGCCACCTTCGACGAACAGATCGCCCAAAGCCTGCGCGAGAGCGAGCGCAGCGGCGAGCTGCAATCGGCCGCGAGCTGGGGCAAGCCGCTGGACCTCGACGACGGCTACGCGCAGACGCCCGAGGCGCTGCGCATGGCATTCAAGGCCTTGAAGGAGGCCGGCTTCGTGCCGCCCGAGGTCGAGACGATGAAACAGATCGCCGCACTGCGTGAACTCATTGCGGCCGACCCCAGTGCCCCCGCGGCCGACGCGCTGCGCCGGCGCCTGAGCGAGCTGCAGCAGCACCTCGCGCTGCGGCTCGAGAAGCTGCGCACGAGCGGCAGCTTGTGATGACGGGCCGAGCGCCGGGCCGCCCCAAGCCGGCCCGCGCCCCCTCGGGGAGCCGCCTGCCGTACTCGGCAGGCGAGGGGCTCCATGTCGTCAGACGAACGGCGGCTTCAGCCCTTCGCGCTCGAACACGCGCTGCGCGGCCGGCCGCGCCAGCACGCGTTGCAGATACGGCCCGAGCTGCGGCAGGCTGCGCGCCGGCCGGGCGAAGCCGCGCGTCCAGCGGCACAGCATCAGCACATACGCGTCAAGCACGCTGAACGACGCGCCCTGAAACCACGGCCCGCCGACGCGCGCGAGCTCGGCCTCGAGCTGATCGAGCAGCGTGCCGATCTTGGCCTCGGCATGCGCCTTGACCTGCGCCGCCGCGTCGGCGGTGTCGGCCCAGCGCTCGGGGTAGAAGTAGACGATCAGCGTGGCCTGCAAGGTGTTCGTCAGCCACATCAGCCACTTGTAGAAGTGCGCGCGCGCCGGCGTGCCGAGTGGCGGCGCCAACGCGGCAGCGGGGTGCGTGTCGGCCAGGTGCAGGCAGATCGCCGCGGTCTCGTACAGCACCAGCTCGCCATCGACGAGCACCGGGATCAAGCCGTTTGGGTTGAGCGCGAGGTAGGCAGGCGACTTGTGCGCGTTTGATCCGCGCTCGACGAGCACCAGCTCGTACGACGCACCGATCTCTTCGAGCAGGAGGTGCGGCGCCATGCTCGCGTTGCTGGGGTAGTAGTGGAGTTGCATGGCCGCGATTCTCGCAGCGTGATCGACCGCACGCACGGAACCCCGTGCATCGCCGTCTGCGACAAATTCACTCCCGCGGGTCGAGGTAGGCAAGCACCTGCGGCTTTGAAAGAATTCGCTTCATTCCACCGCGGGTGACGACCATGCTGCAAGACCTCAGATCCCAACTCGGCCAGTCGATGTCATCGGTACGTCAGTTCCTGCAGACGCCGATCACGTTCAACGACAGCCGCACCGCGGTCAGCGCATCGGAGCGCAGCCCGCGGGCGCAGGCGCACGAAGAGAATCGCAAGCGCGTGCGCCACATGAAGCGTGACCTGAACGAGCTGCTGAGCCAGCACCCGTCGACGCGCCGGCTGATGCGCCGCCTCGCGACCGTCGAGCACACGTTGCATGCCAACGGCCTCGAAGGCGTCGAGGCGCTGCCGGTGCGCGTCATCGCCAAGGCCCTCGCCGAGATGGACAGCCTGGTGCGCGATTGGTCGCCCACCGGCCTGGCCGAACTGCGCTCGCGCATGGCCGTGATCGTGAAGAAGCACCCGGCCGAAGCCGCCGCCATCGACTCGAAGAGCGACACCGCGTTCGGCCCGGTGTCGGTGCACGCAGACCTCGCCGGCCCGTCCGCTGACGTGAGCGAAGTCGACCACACGGTGTTCGAAGAGATGGAGCGCAGCTGGGTCGGTGTCGTCCCTGCGGCGCGCGAGCCGCAGCGCTCGGCTAGGGCTTGACCCTGGCCTCGCGCTCGGTCTCGACCTGCCGGAACAGATCGGCCAGCGTCTTGCCCGGCTCGTCGCGAAAGCGCGCATCGAGCACCTCGAGCCGCTCGATGCGGTCGACGCGGAAGTTGCGAAAGCCTTCGCGCGTCTCGCACCACGACGCGAGCGTCCACACCGCGCCCCAGTAGAAGCAACCGAGCGGCCGCACGACGCGCTCGCTCTTCTGCTCCTTCAGATCCACATACACGAGCTGCAGCGTGTGGCGCGCCTCGGTCGCGACGCGCAGCGTCTCGAGCCGCGCGCGCGTGGCCTCGTCGGGGCCGGCCGACGGCGCGTACACCGCCAGGCTCTCGGCCGCCGCGCGCGCCGCGGCCGGCAGCACCGCGAGGATCTTCGACAGCGCGCCTTCGGCATGCCGGCTCAGGCCGATGTCGAGCCGCGGCTGCGCGATCCGCACTGCAGCCACCAGGGCCTGCGCTTCGTCTTTGGTGAACATCAGCGGCGGCAGGTCGAAGCCTGCATTCATGCGGTAGCCGACACCGGCCTCGCCCTCGATCGGCACGCCTTGCGTCATCAGCTCGGCGATGTCGCGGTAGACGGTGCGCTCGGAGACCTCGAGCCGCTCGGCCAGAAAACCCGCGGTGCTCAAGCGCCGGCCGCGGATCAGCTGCACGATCTGGAACAGGCGCTCGGCGCGTCTCATGGCCTCGCGCGGGCGTGCATCGCGTTTGCGATCAGTGCCATGTCGTCGGCGCTGACCTTCAGCAGGCCGACGCGGAACGCATAGCCCCAGTTCGATTTGCCCACGGTGAACGACAAGGTGTCGAGCAGCGGGCGGATCGGCGCTTCGTCGGCGACCCGCCAATCCACATCTTTGCGGAATGATTCGAAGCCATCGGCCATGCGGCCCTGGTAGATGCGCTCGTCGCGCACCGTGCCGATCGCGGTGAAGGCCTGGCAGGCGTCCTTGCTGCCGAACACGCGCACCGGCGAGTAGTACGCGATGCGGTCGCCGGCACGCAGCCGCTTCAACGGTGTGCCCTTGCCGTGGCCCACCTGCATGAAGCCGCCGGCGCGGCCGATCGCCACATGCTCGGCACTGGCGACGGCAACCCAGTTCACGTTCTCATGCATCGGTGCGCCGCCCATCGTCACACCGGCGCGTGCAGACCGACGCGATTGCCCTCGGTGTCGGCGATGTGCGCGAACACGCCCATGTCGCCGGGCAACGTGACCTTGGGTGTCGTGATGCGGCCGCCGAGCGACTCGACGCGGTCGAGTACCGCGTCGAGCGAGGCGCCGGCGTTCAGGTAGACCAGCGCGCCCTCGAGCGAGGGCGGCGCCACGTTGTCGCCCTGGATCAGGCAGCCACCGACCGCCTCGGCGTCGTACTTGATGACGCCGAGCGCGCTGCCGGCGATGGTCTCGCGGCGGATCGTCGTCGCGAGCAGCTTCTCGTAGAACGCGATCGCACGGTTCAGGTCGCGCACCGGGATTTCGAACCAGTCGATGGCGTGGCGGGTGGTTGGCATGTCGGACTCCTGAAGCGGTTGGTGAGGAGCCGTCATGCTGCGCGGGCGCTGCTGACAACGTGGTGTCAGCAGCTCGTCAGCGGCTCACAGCGTGGCCTGCGCGACCGCATGCTCCCAGCCGTGCATCAGCTCGGCCGCACGGTCGCGCGACATCGTCGGATGGAAGGTGCGCTCGACCGCCCACTGCGCGCTCAACTCGTCGAGGCTTTTGTACAGGCCGCACGACAGGCCCGCCAGATAGGCCGCGCCGAGCGCGGTGGTCTCGATGACCTGCGGCCGCACGACCGGGATGCCGAGCAGATCGGCCTGGAACTGCATCAGCAAGTCGTTGACGCAGGCGCCGCCATCGACGCGCAGCTCGGCCACCGGCGCACCACCCGCGGCGATCGCGTCGCGGCTCATCGCCTGCAGCAGCGCGGCACTCTGGAACGCGATGCTCTCGAGCGCGGCGCGCGCGATGTGCGCGACCGTGCTGCCGCGCGTCAGCCCGACGATCGCGCCGCGCGCGTCCGCCTTCCCGTACGGCGCGCCGAGGCCGGTGAAGGCCGGCACGAACATCACGCCGCCGCTGTCGGGCACGCTCTCGGCGAGCTGCTGCACCTCGCCGCTGCCCTTGATCGCACGCAGGCCGTCGCGCAGCCATTGCACGACGGCGCCGCCGATGAAGACGCTGCCCTCGAGCGCGAACTCGGGCGTCGCGGTCGGCTGCGCAGCGCTGGTCGTGATCAAGCCGTTGGTCGAGGTCTGGAACTGCGCGCCGGTGTGCATCAGCATGAAGCAGCCGGTGCCGTAGGTGTTCTTCGCGAGGCCCGCCTTGAAGCAGGCCTGGCCGAACAGCGCGCTCTGCTGATCGCCGGCGATGCCGCCGACCGGCAGGCTGGCGCCGAGCAGCTCGGCGTCCGTGCTGCAGTACACATGGCTCGACGGGTGCACCGATGGCAGCATCTCGCGCGGGATCTCGAGCAGCGCCAGCAGTTCATCGTCCCAGGTGTTGGTGTGCACGTTCAGCAGCAGCGTGCGCGACGCATTGCTGACGTCGGTCGCGTGCACGCGGCCGCCGGTCAGCTGCCACACCAGCCACGAGTCGACCGTGCCGAACGCGAGCTCGCCGCGCGCGGCCGAGGCGCGCGCGCCGGGCACGTGATCGAGGATCCACTTCAGCTTCGTGCCCGAGAAATACGCGTCGATGATCAGGCCGGTCTTCTCGCGGAACAGCGGCTCCAGCCCGCGCTCGCGCAGTGCCGCGCAGGTCGGCTCGGCACGCCGGTCCTGCCAGACGATGGCGTTGTGGATCGGCAAGCCGGTGGCGCGGTTCCAGACCAGCGTGGTCTCGCGCTGGTTCGTGATGCCGATCGACGCGATCTCGTCGGCGCGCAGGCCGGCCTTCGCGAGCGCCTCGCGGGCGGTCGCGAGCTGCGTCGCCCAGATCTCGGCCGGGTCATGCTCGACCCAGCCCGGCTGCGGGTAGATCTGGCGGAACTCGCGCTGCGCCATCGCCTTGATGCGGCCGCGTGCGTCGAACACGATGCTGCGCGAGCTCGATGTGCCCTGGTCGAGCGCGAGGATGTGGTCTCTTGTCATCGTCTTTCGTCTCTCAGCTGCAGGTCACGCAGTTCACCCCGGCAGCGCTCAGCAGCTGCGGGAACGGCGCTGGCGGCGGTGCGTCGGTGAACAGCATGTCGACCTGGTCGAAGCGCGCGAGCTCGACCATCGCCGGCCGGTTGAACTTGCTGTGGTCGGCCGCGACCCAGACCTCGCGCGAGTGCTCGATGATCGCACCGGCGACCTTGACCTCGCGGTAGTCGAAGTCGCGCAGCGAGCCATCGGCCTCGATGCCCGAGATGCCGATCAGGCCGATGTCGACCTTGAACTGCTTGATGAAATCCACCGTCATCTCGCCGATGATGCCCCGGTCGCGCGAGCGCACGATGCCGCCGGCCACGATCACCTCGCAGTCGGGGTTGTCGGACAGGATCGCGGCCACGTTCAGGTTGTTCGTGATCACGCGCAGGCCCTTGTGGCGCAGCAGCTCGCGCGCGATCGCCTCGGTCGTCGTGCCGATGTTGATGATCAGCGAGCAGCCGGCCGGCACCTGCGCGGCCACGGTGCGTGCGATGCGCTGCTTGGCCTGCTCGTTGAGCATCTGGCGCTGCAGGTACTCGATGTTCTCGGTGGTCGAGCTCGGCACGCGCACACCACCGTGAAAGCGCGCGAGCAGGCCGGCGTCGGACAGCAGCTTCACGTCGCGCCGCACGGTTTGCAGCGTCACGTCGAACTGCTCGGCCAGCGCCTCGACCGAGACCGAGCCGCGCGAGCGCACCTCGTCCAACAACAGGGACTGGCGTGGGTTGGGGGTCATGGCGAGCAGCGTAGCGAGGGTTTCCTGCCCAGCCATCGCGGAAATCTCGCTTGCGCTTCGTGAAGCGTTGAGGTAACAATAGAAAAGAGAAAACCAAAAACGAACAGATACGAACATTCTGCAGCCCTTCGCAGTGTTCGGTTTGTCACTGATGCAGGAGACCGCTTGACCCAGCCCAACAGCCCGAATGCCGCCGATGCGAGCGCTGCCGCGCACGCTTGCGACGTGCTCGTCGTGGGCGGCGGCATCAATGGCGCGGGCATCGCGCGCGACCTCGCGGGTCGCGGCCTGAGCGTGCTGCTATGCGAGAAGGACGACCTCGCGCAGCACACTTCGTCGAGCAGCACCAAGCTGATCCACGGCGGGCTGCGCTACCTCGAGTACTACGAGTTCTCGCTGGTGCGCAAGGCGCTCGCCGAGCGCGAGGTGCTGCTGAAGAGCGCGCCGCACATCATGCGGCCGCTGCGCTTCGTGATGCCGCACGACCCGAACGACAAGACGCTGCGGCCGGTCTGGATGATCCGCATCGGCCTGTTCCTGTACGACCACCTGGCGCGCCGCGAGGTGCTGCCGGCCTCGACGACGGTGGACATGCGCACGCACCCGGCGGGCCAACCGCTGAAGCCGCTGTTCACGAAGGGCTTCGTCTATTCGGACGGCTGGGTCGACGATGCGCGGCTCGTCGTGCTGAACGCGATCGATGCGACCGAGCGCGGTGCGACGGTGCTGACGCGCTGGCGCTGCGTCGACGCGCAGCGCGGTGCCACGCATTGGCAGCTGCGGCTGCAAAGCGCGAGCGGCGAGACGCGCCAGGTCCAGGCGCGCGCGCTCGTCAATGCAGCCGGGCCGTGGGCGGCGCAGTTCCTCGCGGAGCACGCGCATGTGCCGCAACCGAAATCGCTGCGGCTCGTGAAGGGCAGCCACATCATCGTGCCGAAGATGTTCGAGCACGACCACGCGTACATCTTCCAGAACCCGGACAAGCGCATCATCTTCGCGATCCCCTACGAGGGCGCGTACACGCTGATCGGCACCACCGATGTCGAACACCACGGCGCGGTCGGCGAGGCCCGCATCTCGGCGGAAGAAACCAGCTACTTGTGCGAACAAGCAAGCCGCTATTTCGCGAAGCCGGTGACGCCGGATCAGGTCGTCTGGAGCTACGCCGGCGTGCGCCCGCTGCTCGACGACGAGTCGGGCGATCCGTCGGCCGTGACGCGCGACTACCTGCTCGATCTCGATGCATCGCAAGCGCCGTTGCTGACGGTGTGGGGCGGCAAGATCACTACGTTCAGACGCCTCGCCGAAGAGGCCGCCGACCTGCTCGCCGCGCCGATGGGAACGACGCGCGGCGCGTGGACGCACGGCGCGTCTTTGCCGGGCGGCGACCTGAGCACCTGGATCGGCCCGGCGCAGCAGCCCGACACCGATTTCGCACGCTTCGCACAAGCCGTCGCGGCGCGTCACCCGCAGCTTTCGGCTGCGCTCTGCACGCGCCTCGCACGCGCCTACGGGGCGCGCGTCGAGCTGGTACTGAAAGATGCACTTGGCGCCGAAGTCGCGCCCGGCCTGTTCGAAGCCGAGCTGCAGTACCTGCACGATCATGAATGGGCACGCAGCGCCGACGACGTGCTGTGGCGCCGCAGCAAGCTCGGCCTGCACCTGAACGCGACCGAGCGCGCGGCCGTGGCCGCATGGTGCCAGTCCCATTGGCCCGACGTGGCCGCCACCAATTCAACGGCCACGGAGCCCGCATGGAACTGACGCTCGAACGCATCGAGCAAAAGGTGGGCGCGCAGACCCACCTGTACCCGCTCGACCTGACGCTGGTGCCGCGCGCCGTCACCGTGCTGCTCGGCGCCACGCAGGCCGGCAAGACCACGCTGATGCGCGTGATGGCCGGGCTCGACGTGCCCTCGAAAGGCCGCGTGCTCGCCGATGGCGTCGACGTCACCGGCCTGCCGGTGCGCGAGCGCAATGTCGCGATGGTCTACCAGCAGTTCATCAACTACCCGTCGATGACGGTCGCGAACAACATCGCCTCGCCGCTGAAGCTGCGCAAGGACGCGATGGCGAGCAGCGCCATCAACGCGCGCGTCAACGAGCTCGCCGCCAAGCTGCACATCGAGCCCTTTCTGCAGCGCCTGCCGGCCGAGCTCTCGGGCGGCCAGCAGCAGCGCGTCGCACTGGCGCGCGCGCTCGCGAAGAACGCGCCGCTGATGCTGCTCGACGAGCCGCTCGTGAACCTCGACTACAAGCTGCGCGAAGAATTGCGCGACGAGCTCTCGCTGCTGTTCGCGAGCGGCCAGTCGACCGTCGTCTACGCGACCACCGAGCCGACCGAAGCGCTGCTGCTCGGCGGCTACACCGCGGTGCTCGATGGCGGCGAACTGCTGCAGTACGGGCCGACGGCCGAGGTCTTCCGCCGGCCACGTTCGCTGCGCGTCGCACGCGCGTTCAGCGACCCGCCGATGAACCTCGTGAAGGCGAGCGCGCAACCCGACGGCCTGCTGCTGCCGGGCGGGGTGTCGCTCGCCATTCCGTTGCCGGCGACGCCCGATCCGGCGTTGACGCTGGGCGTGCGCGCCGGCGCGCTGCGCGTGCATCAACGCGATGGCGACGTAGCGCTGCCCGGGATCGTCGAGCTCGCCGAGATCGCGGGCTCCGATACCTTCGTGCACGTGCTCACGCCGATCGGCGAGCTGGTTGCGCAGCTCACCGGCGTTCATCAGTTCACGCTCGGCGCGGCGCTCTCGCTGTACCTCGATCCGCGTCAGGCTTATGTGTTCGACGCGCTCGGCAACCTGCTCGTCGCGCCGGAGGTACTCTGACATGGCCCGCATCGATCTCGATCTGGCGCACGCCTACAAGCCCAACCCGCAGCGCGACGAGGACTACGCGCTGCTGCCGCTGAAGATGACCTTCGAGGACGGCGGCGCGTATGCGCTGCTCGGCCCCTCGGGCTGCGGCAAGACGACGCTGCTCAACATCGTCTCGGGCCTGGTGAAGCCCTCGCACGGCAAGGTGAAGTACGACGGCGTCGACGTGACCGCGCGCACGCCGCAGCAGCGCAACATCGCGCAGGTGTTCCAGTTCCCGGTCATCTACGACACGATGACGGTGGCCGAGAACCTCGCGTTCCCGCTGCGCAATCGGGGTGTGGCTGCCGAGAAGATCAAGCAGCGCGTCGGCCGCATCGCCGAGATGCTCGAGATGAGCAAGCAGCTCGACATGCGCGCCGCCGGCCTCGCCGCCGACGCCAAGCAGAAGATCTCGCTCGGCCGCGGCCTGGTGCGCGAGGACGTGAGCGCGGTGCTGTTCGACGAGCCGCTGACCGTAATCGACCCGCACCTGAAGTGGCAGCTGCGCCGCAAGCTCAAGCAGATCCACCACGAGCTGAAGCTGACCTTGATCTACGTCACGCACGACCAGGTCGAGGCGCTCACGTTCGCCGACCAGGTGGTCGTGATGACGCGCGGCCGCGCGGTGCAGATCGGCAACGCGTCGCAGCTGTTCGAGCGGCCGGCGCACACCTTCGTCGGCCACTTCATCGGCTCGCCGGGGATGAACTTCCTGCCGGTGGAACGCGATGCGTCAGGCGCGCGCGTCGCGGGTCACGCGCTTCAGGTACCCGACGCTGCGGCCACACTCGGCGTGCGCCCCGAGTACGTGACGCTCGCTGCGCCGAATGCGGTCGGTGCCGTGCCGGCCGTCGTCACGCAGGCGCAGGACATCGGCACCTACTGGCTGCTGACCGGCCGCCTCGGCGCCGACGGCGGCCCGCTGATCCGTGCGCGTCTGGGCGCCGATCAACGCGCGCCGCAGGTCGGCGAGAACGTGTGGCTGCGCATCAATGGCGAGCACACCTGCTTCTACCGGAACGAGGAGCTCTTGGCATGAAGCCCATCAACCAGAAGGCCTGGTTCCTGATCCTGCCGGTCGTGCTGTGCGTGGCCTTCTCGGCGATCCTGCCGCTGATGACGGTGGTGAACTACTCGGTGCAGGACATCATCTCGCCCGAACGCCGCGTCTTCGTCGGCACCGAATGGTTCAAGTCGGTGATGCGCGACGATGATCTGCAGGGCGCGCTGCTGCGCCAGCTCGTGTTCTCGCTGTCGGTGCTGCTGGTCGAGATCCCGCTCGGCATCGCGCTCGCGCTGTCGATGCCGGCGAAGGGCTGGAAGTCGTCCGCGGTGCTGGTGCTGGTCGCGATCTCGCTGCTGATCCCTTGGAACGTGGTCGGCACGATCTGGCAGATCTACGGCCGCGCCGACATCGGCCTGTTCGGCGCCGCACTCGCACGGCTCGGCATCAACTACAGCTACACCGGCAACGCGACCGACGCCTGGCTCACCGTGCTGCTGATGGACGTCTGGCACTGGACGCCGCTGGTCGCGCTGCTGTGCTTCGCCGGCCTGCGCGCGATCCCCGACGCCTACTACCAGGCCGCGAGCATCGACGGCGCATCGAAGCTCGCGGTGTTCCGCTACATCCAGCTGCCCAAGCTGCGCGGCGTGCTGATGATCGCAGTGCTGCTGCGCTTCATGGACAGCTTCATGATCTACACCGAGCCCTTCGTGCTGACCGGCGGCGGGCCGGGCAACTCGACGACCTTCCTGTCGCAGTACCTGACGCAGAAGGCGGTCGGCCAGTTCGACCTCGGGCCGGCGGCGGCGTTCTCGCTGATCTACTTTTTGATCATCCTGCTGCTGTGCTTCATCCTCTACAACTGGATGCAGCGCGTCGGCACGGCCGACAAGGGGCCTGCCCATGAATGACAAGCGCTCGCTCAAGCGGAACGTGTTCCTGGTCGCGTACCTGCTGTTCGCGATCCTGCCGGTGTACTGGATGGTGAACATGTCGTTCAAGACGAACGAGGAGATCTTGAGCCTGTTCTCGTTCTGGCCGAAGGCCTTCACCTGGGACAACTACAAGGTCATCTTCACCGATGCGTCGTGGTACTCGGGCTACATCAACTCGATGATCTACGTCGCGATCAACACGGTGATCTCGCTGACGGTCGCGCTGCCTGCCGCGTACGCGTTCTCGCGCTACAGCTTTCTGGGCGACAAGCACGTGTTCTTCTGGCTGCTGACGAACCGCATGACGCCGCCGGCGGTGTTCCTGCTGCCGTTCTTCCAGCTCTACACGACGCTCGGGCTGATGGACACGCACATCGCGGTGGCGCTGGCGCACCTGCTGTTCAACGTGCCGCTGGCGGTGTGGATCCTCGAAGGCTTCATGAGCGGGATCCCGCGCGAGATCGACGAGACCGCCTACATCGACGGCTACTCGTTCCCGCGCTTCTTCCTGACGATCTTCATCCCGCTGATCAAGGCCGGCATCGGCGTGACCGCGTTCTTCTGCTTCATGTTCAGCTGGGTCGAGCTGCTGATGGCGCGCACGCTGACCAGCGTCAACGCCAAGCCGATCGTCGCGGTGATGACGCGCACCGTCAGCGCCTCGGGCATGGACTGGGGCGTGCTCGCGGCGGCCGGCGTGCTGACGATCGTGCCGGGCGCGATCGTGATCTGGTTCGTGCGGCATTACATCGCGAAGGGTTTCGCGATGGGCCGCGTCTAGACAGAGCAGGAGCAAGCGATGTTCGAGTGGATGGCCTGGACGCTGCCGGTGGCGGTGTTCTTCTGCAGCATCGTGCTGATGCTGATCGTCATGACGGTCTGGGAGCTGAAGTCGCCGACCGTGGAGCGCAAGGGCTTCCTGCCCATCGTCACGACGCGCGGCGACCGCTTGTTCATCGGGCTGCTCAGTGCGGCCTATGTGAACCTGGCCTTTGTCGCGGTGAGCGAAAAGATGATCACCTGGTTCAGCCTGGACGCGGAGCCGTCGATCTGGATCAGCTTCGTCGTGTCGATGCTGCTGCTGGCGCTGATCATCCGCAAGGGATAGTTTTTCAGGAAAGGCGCGCGGCCACCCCTTCCCCGCTGCACGCCACTTCATCATCAACGGGAAGAAGACTTTCAGGAGACTCGAATGAAATTGCGCTTGAATGCTGTGGCCCTGGCCGCTGCCGCTCTGGCCCTCGGCCAGAGCGCATGGGCCGGCGAAGCCGAAGCCAAGAAATGGATCGACTCGGAGTTCACGCCGTCGACGCTGAGCAAGGACCAGCAGGCCGCCGAGATGAAGTGGTTCATCGACGCCGCGAAGAAGCTGCAGGCCAAGGGCGTGAAGGAGATCTCGGTGGTCTCCGAGACCATCACGACGCACGAGTACGAATCGAAGACGCTGGCCAAGGCCTTCGAAGAAATCACCGGCATCAAGGTCAAGCACGACATCATCCAGGAAGGCGATGTGGTCGAGAAGCTGCAGACCTCGATGCAGTCCGGCAAGTCGATCTACGACGGCTGGATCAGCGACTCCGACCTGATCGGTACGCACTACCGCTACGGCAAGATCCTCGCGCTGTCGGACTACATGGCCGGTGCCGGCAAGGAGTGGACGAACCCGGGTCTGGACGTCAAAGACTTCATCGGCACGAGCTTCACGACCGCGCCCGACAAGAAGCTGTACCAGCTGCCCGACCAGCAGTTCGCGAACCTGTACTGGTTCCGCGCCGACCTCTTCGCGCGCCCCGACCTGAAGGAGAAGTTCAAGGCCAAGTACGGCTACGAGCTCGGCGTGCCGCTGAACTGGAGCGCGTATGAAGACATCGCCGCGTTCTTCAGCGAAGACGTGAAGACGATCGACGGCAAGCCGATCTATGGCCACATGGACTACGGCAAGAAGGATCCGTCGCTGGGCTGGCGCTTCACCGACGCCTGGCTGTCGATGGCCGGCACCGCCGACATCGGCATCCCGAACGGCCTGCCGGTCGACGAGTGGGGCATCCGCGTCGGCGACGACAAGTGCACGCCAGTCGGTGCCTCTGTCTCGCGCGGTGGCGCAACCAACTCGCCGGCCGCCGTCTACGCGCTGACGAAGTACGTCGACTGGATGAAGAAGTACGCCCCGAAGGAAGCCACCGGCATGACCTTCGGCGAGGCCGGCCCGGTGCCCGCGCAAGGCCAGATCGCACAGCAGATCTTCTGGTACACCGCCTTCACCGCCGACATGGTCAAGCCCGGCCTGCCGGTCGTGAACGCCGACGGCACGCCGAAGTGGCGCATGGCCCCGGGCCCGAACGGCCCGTACTGGAAGCAAGGCATGCAGAACGGCTACCAGGACGTCGGCTCGTGGACCTTCTTCAAGGACCACCCGGCCGACCGCACGGCCGCGGCCTGGCTCTACGCGCAGTTCGTGACCAGCAAGACGGTCTCGGCGAAGAAGTCGGCGGTCGGCCTGACCTTCATCCGCGAGAGCGATATCCAGCACGAGTTCTTCACCAAGAACGCCAGCAAATACGGCGGCCTGATCGAGTTCTACCGCAGCCCGGCACGCGTGGCGTGGACGCCGACCGGCACCAACGTGCCCGACTACCCGAAGCTCGCGCAGCTCTGGTGGAAGAACGTGGCCGTCGCGGTGACTGGCGAGAAAACGCCGCAGGCCGCGATGGACAACCTGGCCGACGAGATGGACCAGGTGATGAGCCGCCTCGAGCGCGCCGGCATGGCGCACTGCGCGCCGAAGCTGAACCCGAAGGGCTCGCCCGACAAGTGGCTCAGCGACAAGGGCGCGCCGTGGAAGAAGCTCGCGAACGAGAAGCCCAAGGGCGAGACCATCGCCTACGACACGCTGCTGAATGCGTGGAAGGCCGGCAAGGTCCGCTGACCCGACGCCGCGTGTGAAAGCCGCGCCCTGCCGATCGCGACGATCGGCAGGGCGTTATTCTTTGCGATCCATGAACATCACCTTCCGCTGCGACCCGGCGCTGATCGATCTGCTGCCGCGCCCCGTGCCCGCGAAGGCGGCGCTGCCCGAGTGGCTGCGGCAGATGGCGCCGCGCGTGCCGTCGAGCGTGCACCAGCGCAGCATCCGCACCGTCAAGCAGTGCCCGCCCTTCGTCGACGCGATGGCGCACGGCTTCATGATGCTGCTGCCCTGCGACGTGACCGTGGCCGCCGGCCAGTTCGCCTGGGATTGGCCGCTGCCCGCGCTGAGCGTGTCGGGCCACCCGCGCGCGCCGCTGAGCTTTCATGTGCCGGAGCAGATCGCCGGTTCGCCGCTGGCGCGCGGCGCGCAGTCGGCCGTCAAGTTCAACAGCTTCTGGACCATCGAACTCGAGGCGGGTTGGTCACTGATGGCCGTGCACCCGATCAACCGCGACGACCTGCCGTTTCGCCTCATCACCGGGCTCGTCGATGCGGATCGCTTCAATGAGGTCGGCATCAACTTCCCTGCCGTCTGGACCGACCCGGACTTCAGCGGCGTGCTGCCGCGCGGCACGCCGATCGCACAGTGCTACCCGGTGCCGCGCGAGGCGCCGGCGCTGGTGTGCGAGCCGATGTCGGACGCCCGCGTGCGCAGCTACGACGTGCTCGCCACGCAAATCATGAGCGGGCCGGGCGTGTATCGCAAAGGCTATCGCAGCAAGCGCGGCGGCGCCTGAGCTGCTAGGCAGTAGCGTTGCGCAGCGCGGCGCGCAGCTCGTCGAGGTTCAGCCACAGACGGCCGACGTTGGCCGCCGCGAGCGCGTGCGCGATGCGGCCGAACGTGTCCTCGCGTGCTCGATAGGCCCGGCCATAGGCACGCAGGGCCGCGTCGATCTCGCCGCCCTCCTGCAGCGCGATGCCCAGATTGACTTCGGCCTCGGCCCGCTCGGGCGCGAGCCGCAGCACCTCGCGCAAGGCCTGCGCTTCGCCCGCCAGATCAGCTTGATCGTGGCGCGCCAGCGAGAGCTGGAACCACGCATCGGCCGCCACGCGCACGGTCGGCGCATGCTCGGGCCGCAGCGCGAGGCTGGCCGTCGCGAGCTCGACCGCCGCGGCCGCGTCGCCGTCCTGCAGGCTGAGCACCGCGAGCAGTTGCTGCACGGCCGCGTGCGGCGGGTGCGCCGCCGCAGCCTGCTCGCACAGCAGCCGCGCGCGGCCGCGCTGGCCCGCATTCACATGGCGTATCGCGAGGGCGAGCAATTCTTCGACCGAGGCCGTGGCGGGGCTCATCAACACCTGTCCTTCCGGCGCGACATCGCGCGCGTGCCATTGTGGCAAGTCAGCGGCTATGCTGCGCTCCGGCCCATCCCCACTCTCTTTCGACCATGCAAGCATCGATGCCCACCCAGACAGAACCCTGCGACGTGCTCGTGATCGGCGGCGGCCCGGCCGGCTCGACCGTCGCTGCGTTGCTCGCCACTCAGGGCCGCAGCGTCGTGCTGCTCGAGAAGGCGCAACACCCGCGCTTTCACATCGGCGAGTCGCTGCTGCCGGCCAATGTCGGCCTGTTCGAGCGCCTCGGCGTGCGCGAGCAGGTCGAGAAGATCGGCATGCCGAAGTTCGGCATCGAGTTCATCTCGCCCGACCACGACCACCGCACCTACCTCGAGTTCGCCGAGGCCTGGAACAAGGAGATGTCGTATGCGTGGCAGGTGCGGCGCTCCGATCTCGACGAGCTGCTGTTCCGCCACGCCGCCGCGCGCGGCGCGACGACGCTGGAGAACTGCCGCGTGCGCGACGTGAGCTTCGATGCCGAAGGCGCGACCGTGCAGGCGGAACTGACGACCGCCGATGGCGACAAGACCGAGAAGGCGTGGCGCGCGCGCTTCGTGATCGACGCCTCCGGCCGCGACACGCTGCTCGCGAACAAGCTGCGCATCAAGGACAAGAACCCGGCGCACAACAGCTCGGCGTTGTTCGGCCACTTCACGAATGCACAGCGCCTCGAAGGCAAGAAGGAAGGCAACATCAGCATCTGCTGGTTCGAACACGGCTGGTTCTGGTTCATTCCGCTCGCCGACGGCACGACCAGCATCGGCGCGGTGTGCTGGCCCTACTACCTGAAGTCGCGCGACAAGCCGCTGAAGGAGTTCTTCTTCGACACGATCGCGCTGTGCCCTGGCCTCGCCGCGCGGCTGAAGGACGCGACGCTGGTCGACGACGCCGTCCATGCGACCGGCAACTATTCATACATCGCCCGCCACTGCAGCGGCGAGCGCTACCTGATGCTCGGCGATGCCTACACCTTCATCGACCCGATGTTCTCGACCGGCGTCTACCTGGCGATGAACAGCGCCTTCGAAGGCGCCGAAGTCGTCGCCACCTGCCTCGATCAGCCGGCCGAGGCCGCCAAGGCGCGTGCCCGCTTCGAGCGCACGATGCGCAAGGGCCCGAGCGTGTACTCGTGGATCATCTTCCGCGTCACCAACCCGACGATCCGCGACATGTTCATGCACCCGAAGAACACGTTCCGCGTCAAGGAAGCGCTGATGTCGATGCTCGCCGGCGACATCTTCGGCACGACCCCGATCTGGGGTGGGCTGCGCATG
>Ga0307509_10005568_pt1 | contig 17449 bp, 26 predicted proteins | sample 10_EM_MG_FD_202245 | JGI IMG/M metagenome (GOLD analysis project Ga0307509, IMG submission 202245) | Populus trichocarpa ectomycorrhiza microbial communities from riparian zone in the Pacific Northwest, United States - 10_EM | ecosystem: Host-associated > Plants > Roots > Unclassified | place...
TGTTTCACCTTTATGACTTTCGCTTTCTCATTTTCCTGGGAACGGTATAGCCATTCGATATTCATGAGAGGCGTCACAAGACTCACATGAACCGCTCTAGTCGCTTTCATTGACCGCAGTTGACTAGGGTTTCTACCAAACGTCCCCACTCGTTCCCGGTTCTTGACTCACAAGAACACAACTTGGGGTTCGAGAAAGCGACCTGGGCCGAAAGGTACCCGATGTGGGGCTGGAACCTTGTCATGCAGTGCGCAGTGCGCACCTGAACCTCGACCCTCACAGCCGCCATGCTGCACGGAACGCTTTGTGGGCGTCTAGCCATGTGGGTCGATCCCACGACCTGTGCAACCGGGACCAAGTACCCGGAGCGAATGCGATTTCTGGGAAAAATTGAACCCTCGCCCTGGTTTTTTCTCGTCTCCCTTTCGCATTTTTTCGGGCTGTGTGAACCTCCTATCGGAACCGCGAATAAGGGGAAGAGTCACGGTCGGGGTTATCGATCAAGAACCTTGTTGCTCTCCAGGTATGACGAAATTCTGCAGATTCCTACGATCCACACAAAGGCATCAATCCTCGTCTCGGCCATCCGCTTCCACCCTTCGGCCCGGCGCAATAAGGCGCCTACGTCGATGCTGAGGGTGGATCCCAAAGCGAGCTATACAAGTATACATTGGATAGATGGTTGTTCTGTGCGTGAAAACCAATCATCGACCGAGGTGAGCAGCACACCCTCCCACGACAGACCCTTGTATACCGGGACGCTGTCCGTTGAGATTCGGTTCGCGGGCTTCAAAATGCATCCGGGCGCTGCCACGCAACTCCATCTTTCTCTCAGGTTTCGGGATCGAGCGCCTGCCTGAGTGACCGGTGTATCGTGGCAACAAGTACAGACGCACGGAAGGAGGACCCTGCACCTGATCCCCGGCCTGGGATGGATCTCCGGCCGCTGTCCCTCCTGCCACTTCCCAACCTACATCGCGATCCAAGGTCAATGTTTCCGCCCAGGATCGCGCAACTGCGAGGAATTGTCCCCTGTCAGTGGGTCGCCTCCTATCCCCTCTTATCTTCCTGCCGGTTGCCTGTTGCCTACCACCCAGCGCCCTTCGTGGATACCGCAAGCGACCTTGGAACGATTTCACCGATCAGGAGTTTAGTAACCGTTTATTGGGACAATGAACTATGAACAGTGACGATCTGCTAGTGAATTGAGTGGGGACAGCCGCCAAAGCCTCACCCTGCAGATCAATGGTATCGATCCCATCTGAAACGTCGAATGTATGAAGCAGTGGGGGTACCGGTTCACATCCGCGGCACGATCGAGGTGGATAGCGCATTGTCGAGAATGGAGGCGGGAGATGCGCTGTTACACAGCCGCGAACATCGATCAACCAACACAAGACTCATGCCGCCAGCGATAACTTAGGATCTGGATCCTGACCTCACTCAGCATTGAGATCCACCACGACTGTGTGGGGACTGAGAATCTCACGCTTTTCCGCATGAAAGAGCAGCGGAAACGTTTGATGCTGGTCGTGCGGTAGGAGGCGTAGCCACACTACACTGGCTGCGGACGATGGCTGACCAGTGTTCCAAAAGTCCGGCGCTGTAAGTAATCGGGGTCCGCGGGTCGATTGGACGATAAGATGGATTACGTTGGAGAGGATCGCGGGACCCATAAACTTTCACCATACCAACAACCGACGTCCGGAATATATGTGAACCTGATAACTGGTCAGCGCCATGGGTTTCCAAAACCCGCGCCCGCCGAAATGAAATACTGTGGGTACTGTGGATTGTAAGGTTCTCACGCCGGCGAGGTTTGTAGCCGGTGCGTTGGGAGAGAACCATCCTGCGGGTTTTGGGATCCACGGAACTGACCCCTGAACGTTGAACGCTGAGGGCGGAAGTCGACACTGATAAGGAGACTTGACTACAACAAACATTGAGGGCTGAGGAACCGCCGCAGAATTCCCAAAAACGATTCGAGGGTGAGAACGTTTGGAACGGGTGCTTCCGGCTTGGTGGGGACTGGGAGGAGATGGAACGAGCGCTGCTGGTGGCGAATCTCGATCGCCAGCTGATCTAATTGAACACGATGATGATCACCCTCCTAACCGTTCTGGCTTGACCTGCATCACTTTCCATGGCTGCTTGGCCGGAACCCTCTACAAAATTCATCCCGAAATACGTTACTCTCTGGTCGAGGGTGTTCCTGGTAACTAGGAATCCTTTTTATCGGTCCTCGCGCCCGTCGATTGGCTGAACATGAACCTCCGATTGTGGTTAGGGATTCGCACCTGGAGGAACAATCCCGCTCGAGGTCGTCACCGACGCATTCTGGACGAACCTCCTCTCTCTTGATGTGGATTACGCTTACTTGCATTCAATCCTCAATAACTTATCCAGGGATGAGTGTTTGGGTAGGGGGAAGGTGCGGTCATGTTTCATCGCTGTACGGAACTCCACAATTCAGACCTTGCCTCGTTTCCGTAGGCTGCCCTTCACTTGATCTTGGAGAAATGTCTGACGTGCGCTCGGATATTAGAACACGATGACCCACGAAAGATTCATGCCCTTGAGACGTTTTCGGTCGCTTCGAGATGTATCTTGGCGAAGAAACTCGAGGGCTGGGAGGTCATGACGGTCTTCGCGGGCGAGGTTGGGCAAAGTGACAGATTTTTCATGGTGAACAGAGCGCCGTGGTTCATCAGCCGGTCGGACTAACATCCCATTTGTGAGATAGGAGCTGATATCTACCATCGCCGGCTGCATATGCGACGGGGCTGCGAGCCCCGAGCTCAAACACAGCGCATTGCAACTCGCGCTGGGTCTCGTGGCCGGCTTAACGCAACTCAGCCCTGGGGCTTACTTCCTTCGGACGGACTTATTCCCAGCCATTGTTGATGTCAGTTCCATTCCGCTTGTGACGTAATTTGGCCGACCCTGACTTGCCCCTTTCCTTCGTGACACACAGATCATCCTCGGGGCGGACACTGAACGATACACTTTGGAAGCGATACTCTTGCTTGCCTTACTGGCAAACTTCCACAAATCGGATGCGGCACATCAAAACCCTTACGTTGCTCAAATCAAGCAAACAGCGTCGCGGGACCTTTTGCAAGGAATCGCTTGGGCGGCAAATTCCGCCATTGAGGCGGTTGTCAAGTAAGGACAAATAGGCCGTTTATGGTCCACCAGGCTGCGTTGAGCGATCAAACTCTCACAGGGAGTATCAGGCATTGTCCGATGACACGCCACCGTCTTCAAAGATTGCCCTTGGATCCATTGTCACCATGTTCAAATCGGAGCGTGTGTTCACGGATCCGCCTAAAGGTTTATTCACGAATCAGTGAGCACGTTCGTTGTCATATTCCCACCCCACCGCAGATGTGACCCGCGTTGTGTTGCAGGCCAGGCGAGGCAGCGGCGGTGCTGTTGCCCGTGTTCGAATTCCTCGACAATAATCAAACCTTCGGGGAAGTATTGGTTAAACCGTTTACGCCGGACGACGACTCTCAGGACCGGGTCCTCGTCTTGTCGCTCGTTACCGTTTCATCATACATCCTGACCCATGCGACATCTTCTACGTCGCCCCGTGCTGTCGCGTACGCGCATCTGTCGTTGAACATTTTGCTGAGGTTGGTTCAAAACCCCAAGATCTCGAGCGCTTTCTGCCAACCTCGGTCTCGCCCGATCAGGTTATGTCGGCAGGTGAGACCCTTTTCCCCCTGACGGACGGGCATGGAAGCTACACGGTCACTCTAGAGAATCCCGCCGTTACCTATGGTAACAGGATCGCGACCACCCATGTGTGCAGTGCTCGATTCATCTGTTTTATGGCTGCGCCACAACCTGCGCAGAAAGCTCGAAGTGAATTGTTATCTGCAAGTCTCGATGTTTCCGTCGCCGCTTTACTCTCGATTGTTCCGCTGATGCCTTTTCGTACCCCTATACAGAGCGTGTGTTAGAACATCCCACCAGGTGATCTCATTCTTACAGAAACACGGGATCCGACTAGGTAATACCATCTACCCCGCAGTTCCGACCGGGCTCACATTTATACCCCAGAATACCATTGGACCGAATTCTGGAGGGCTGTATTGGGACTTTTGGAGTTCCTGACCAAGAAGATTGACGATTTACAAAGCGCTGCGGGGATACGCACCCTTATCAAAGAGGTGAGCACCCTCACGACACTTCAGTTCCCATATAAATTGCTGCAGACGTTATCCCTATTGGATCTGTCCATCACAACGGCTCAGGGATTTTTGCCGAGCGCCAAAGCTTTGCACGAGTTTGTAGTAAGTCTGGAGATATTGGATCATTGGGGGGACGTCGATGAGTACTGATCGGGTGTGCAGTATGAGTTGACAAGGTCCTCGTCGATCTTCAGATCGCAGGATTCATTGTTAAAGAAGCTAGACGTCACGGGTGCGGCTAGGGAAAGAGGGTCGGCCATTTCTGGGCGCACGACCTCTGACAGCCTGGCTACCTTGATCAATGTAGTTGACTTTTATGAGGCCAAGATTGGGCAGACGAGATCAGCCAACCAGGCGCTGCGAACCGTTGCTCACGAAATCGACAGAGATGGGCTACAAGGTGTTGAAGAAGGTCGAGACGTGGAGATTAGATCGTGGGTTGAATTGTCCATTTTTCCTCCTGCTCGTTTATCAATCTGATGTGGCTCGTTCAATTCGTTCAGAGCCCCTATGGATGAGGTCACTGGCCTGCTGAGATATGTATACGTCGACTGCATGTCTCTTCTGCCATGAAGATCCGGGTCGAGGCTGAAGTACGTTAACTGACCCAGGGTCGGTTGTCGCCTGGGGGTGAAAAAACTTTTTCACCGTTGTTTTAGCGGTGGGCGGAGATAACGACTCCAACTCGGCACCGCAGCTTCTCATGGCAGAGATAGTAGTAGAGGTCCTGGCGTGTCGTCATCTATCATGTTCCCCGTTCAGCATACCATCTGCAATGTTCCCCCCCATTTTTTGCGCATTTTTTCAACCATGAGCTCGCCGGGCTCAACGGTGACTTTTGTCAAGACTCGCGTGTGCCAGACCTGGGCGGCCGATTTTCCAGCGCATATCGCCAGATAACGGCTCGGTGAATGAGCTCGGTGAATGCGGCTTGCACTTACTCGTGTCTCCGACGGGGCTCCTTACCCCTCCTCCTCCACTTTTTTCGACCACCCCTGTCGAGGCATATGGCTGGCATTCGTTATGTCTCACAACTCTCCTCGTCGTTGCGCCCCGCAACTACGAAGGCTACCGGTCTCCGCTCACGCTACGTCCTAGCCCGAACACTAGCAACTGCAAATGCATCGCCTTTCGCCGCTCTCGACACCTTCACGGACAGACACGTTGGTCCGGACGCCACCGAGACCGCATACATGCTCAAACAACTTGGCTATGACTCTATGGACGCGTTCATAGCCGCCACGGTCCCCGCCCACATCCGCATCCCCGAAGATGGCATCACGAACGCCACTATCCCATCCCTGAGTGAGTCGGAGTTGACGCGGAGGGCAAAGGCTTTGGGTCGGGACAACAAAATCTTCAAGAGTTACATTGGAATGGGTTACCATAACAACGTTGTGCCCCCTGTGATCCTCCGGAACGTGAGTTCGAGTGTTTTTCGGCTGCATGCTGTGCGGAACCCGACGGGGATACAGGTCATAGAAAGTCCCGCATGGTATACCCCCTATACCCCCTATCAGCCGGAGATTGCTCAAGGTGTGTGCGCAACCTGTGTGATGCTGACCGCCGGCTAACGGTACGCACAGGTCGCCTCGAATCTCTGGTGAACTTTCAGACGATGGTGACGTCGTTGACCGCGATGGACATCTCAAACGCCTCTCTCCTTGATGAGGCCACCGGTGCAGCCGAGGGAATGGTCATGGCATTTATTGGTTCCAACCAGAAGAAACGAACGTTCTTCGTTGATGAACACGTCCTTCCACAAACTATCTCTGTGCTCCGCACAAGAGCTAAGGGATTCGGTATCAACTTGGTGGTGGGAGATGTCTTGACAGATATTTCTGAAGAAGCCGCTCGTAAAGACGTTTGTGGAGTCCTCGTTCAATACCCAGACATCAACGGGACTATCAACGATTACGCCTCGATGGCTGAGTCGGTTCACGCGTCTGGGGGGCTCGTGGTCTGTGCTACGGACCTTTTGGCCCTCACTATGCTCAAGCCACCCGGCGAGTGGGGTGCTGATATCGTCGTCGGAAATTCTGCGAGGTTTGGTGTTTCGCTTGGGTACGGTGGACCCCACGCCGGCTTCTTTGCTTGCACAGACAAGTTGAAGAGGAAGATGCCCGGCCGCCTCATTGGCCGCAGCAAAGATGTCACCGGAAAGCCTGCGTACAGGTTGGCTCTCCAAAGTAAGCCTCTCTCATTTTAGCGACTCGAACGCCTGCTCAAAAGCTGGTTCAGCTCGTGAACAGCATATTCGCAGAGAGAAAGCCACGAGTAACATATGCACTAGCCAGGCGTTGCTTGCAAATATGGCTGCAATGTACGCCGTCCACCACGGTCCAGAAGGCCTCGCTCGCATCGCTCGCCGCGTGCACGCCTACGCACAGGTCCTTAATACCGCGGTCCAGAAATACGGGTTCAAGCCTCTCAACAAGGAGTTCTTCGATACCTTGACTTTCGACGTCAGCAATGTCCCTGGACGTGCTCATGGTGTTCACGCTGCCGCTGCGGCCAAATGGGTGAACCTTCGTCAAATCGATGACTCACACGTCGGTGTGACGCTAGACGAGACCGTTGGGCCGAAGGATATCGTTAGACTGGTCAACGTCTTCGCTGCTGCAGGATCGGGCGACCACGACCCCGTTACCCTGTCGGATTTGGAGCCAATGGAGGCTTTATCCTTGCCGTCCTCTCTTCAACGGGAGTCCAAGTTCCTCCCCCACCCAGTGTTCAACACGCACCACTCGGAAACTGAGATGCTCCGTTACATCTACCACCTGCAGTCGAAGGACCTCGGTCTCGTTCACACAATGATCCCCTTGGGAAGCTGCACCATGAAACTGAACAGCACGACGAGTTTGATGCCCGTGACTTGGCCCGAGTTCAGCACCATCCACCCTTTCGCTCCTGCTAACCAAGTCAGGGGATACCGGGAGATTATTGAGGTGAGCGTGTGCAAATCCTGGCTCAACGGGCGGCGGCTGATTCATCATGAAACAGGAACTCGAGGTCGATCTCTGCAAGATTACAGGTTTCCACGCTTGTTCGGTTCAGCCGAACTCTGGGGCCGCTGGAGAATACGCGGGTCTGAGCGTCATCAGGGCTTACCACGAATCTCGAGGCGAGGGTCATAGGAATATTTGTCTTATCCCTGTCAGCGCGCACGGAACGAACCCTGCGGTGAGTGATTTTTTTCTCAGGCTGTCACTTTCTTTTCTTTGGCTGAACCACTCTAAGTCCGCAGCCATGGCCGGCCTGAAGGTTGTCCCTGTGAAGAGTTTGCCGGACGGTAGTCTCGACCTCGCGGACCTCCGCGCGAAGGCGGAGCAGCACAAAGACGACCTCGCTGCTTTTATGGTGAGCATCGCTTCCGGGAACAACATCCTTGCCCGGTCTCACTCTTTTTTCTTAGATCACATATCCGTCTACCTTCGGTGTGTTCGAGGACGGTGTCAAGACAGCGTGTGACATCATCCACGAAAACGGTGGTCAAGTTTATCTCGATGGAGCGAATTTGAATGCTCAGATTGGCCTCACGAACCCTGCCACCTGCGGTGGCGATGTTTGCCATATGAACCTTCACAAGACGTTCTCCATGTGAGTGATCAATGCCTGACTACGAATTACTTTGTGCTGACCCCCAGGCGCAGCCCTCACGGTGGCGGAGGTCCCGGTGTTGGTCCGATTTGCGTCGCTGAACATTTGGCACCATTCTTGCCCGGTCACCCAGTGGTTGAAGTCGGTGGGGAACACAGTATCGAGGCTGTTTCAGCCGCACCGTTCGGCAGCGCGTCTATCCTTCTCATTTCATGGGCTTATATCCGCATGCTGGGCGGAACGGGCTTGAAGAAATCTTCGCAGGTCGCTCTCCTTAACGCTAACTACATGGCTTCCCGTCTGTCTAGTCACTACACCCTCCGCTACAAGAACGCAAACGGTCGGGTCGCCCACGAGCTGATGATTGACCTAGCCGAGTTCGAGAAGAGTGCTAATTTGAAGGTCGCGGACTTTGCCAAGCGTCTTCAGGATTATGGATTCCACCCCCCGACTTGTTCGTGGCCAACGTCGACTTGTATGTTGATCGAGCCGACGGAATCCGAGACTTTGGAGGAGATCGAGAGGTTCTGTGATGCCATGATCAGGATTCGTGAGGAGGTGGAGGATGTCGTCACCGGGAAACAACCGAAGGATAATAACGTCTTGAGGAACGCTCCTCATCCTCAATCGGTCGTTATTGCGGATAACTGGGACCGGTAAGTGTTTGATGTCAAGGTGCCCTCCCATTCCTGCGATCTTATTGTTTCACCGCACAGACCGTACTCGAGGGAGACTGCCGCCTACCCTGTTCCGTGGCTGAGGGAGAAAAAGTTCTGGCCTGCGGTTTCACGAATTGACGACGCGTACGGTGATTTGAACCTCATCTGTGACTGCCCTTCGGTCGAGGAGATGGCCGAAGCGCAGTAAACCCTTAGACAGTGATAGATGGCTAGGATATTCTCAGGGCATGTCGGTTTTTGTTGTCACAACCGTTTTATTTTACGTCTATTCGTCGTTTCATAATGCCAGACCTAATGATACCAATGACTTCCACAACGCCGGGTAATGACGCTCGATGCGTTTCTTCACCTCCATCTCCCCAGGCCTGCCCTGGACGAAACTGAGAACCACACGAACAGAGTCTTGGTTCGGCTCCACGTTCCCGTTCTGTCCCATCTCGTTGCACAGCACCTCGGCCGCTTCCTTCGCCCTGTCCAACCGACACAAGCATTCCAACCAAGCGTTCCAGTTTCGGATATTCATCTTGAATCCGCATTTCAGGATGCGAGGGAAGATCTGGACGGCTTCCGCGTGAGCACCGGCATGTCCGCAAGCGTCGGCCATGATGCTGATGCTGGCGTTGTCGAATGACCTCGAGAGCCACAGGGATTCCCAGACCCTATATGAGTCTCGAAGACACCCCGCACGTTGATAGGCGTCCATGAGAGTGTTCCAGGCGATGGTATCCGGTTGGACTGCGGCGTCCGTGACGAGAATCTGGTGGATCCGGCGTATCGCGCGTTGGAGGGAAGGAATATCCACGACCTCTCCGACCTTGGGGTGGTGTTCGTTCTCCTCCTGAGGTGTCTGAGATTCGGATCCCCTGATCTTCGTCGCCGCGAAACCCAACTGTTGGAGGATAATGGAGTACACTTTAACGTTGACCGGGTAGCCCGCTTCCCTCATGTCCCTGACAATCTCGAAGTATTGCTCCCAGGCGGGGATTGCTGTGTGGATGCTCCCCTTCCCAAACGTAAGTCGACAAAAGACGTTCAAGACGGCGACGTAACCCTCCGCATCCAGAGCGGGTTTTCCATCTGGTCGCCTGAAGACTCGTTTGTACGCCCGGAAGGCCTCGGTTGGGGTGGAGGAAGATCGGAGAAGGAGGATAGTGATTGAAGTTGCCGTCATGCTGTCCATTTCCACTGCGCGGGATTGCATATCTTCGAGAAGGGATAGGGCCTGTGGGAAGTACTTCCTCGTGTTTTGTGTCGAGACGAGGGCACTGATTAAGGTGTTATAGATTATAGCGTTTGGCTCCCCGGATTTTGTGGCACGAAACATATCCCTATAAATCTCCAGGGCCCGGTCTACGTCGCTCTCTTTTGGCGGTCGTAGCGTCTTCATGCAGAGTAAGCGGAGGATCGGGTCGACCACCTTGGAAGTTGGGGTCATTCCGCTGGCGATGTAGTCCTTGTAGACCTGGAAGACTTTATCGGGCGACCTCGTCTTTTGGATGCAGTTCTGGATGACCAAAAGCCATGCATGAACGTCCGCTTGCAGCTGCAACGTGTTTTCCCAGAAGCGAACGTCGTCAGCCGAGACGGTGTCGGTCAGAAGCGCACGTAAGGTTTGTAGGGTTGGGGTATAGCCTTGATGCTGTAGCTTCTGTGCTTCGACGGTCGCGCGATGCTTGCCCTGCGCGTAAGCCCTCTTCAAAAGGGCCCCGGCGTCCGCGTGAGGATCCGTTTGTCGGTTATAAAGTTTCTCGTAGAAAGTCCTGATCTGTTCGGCGACCGATACCATCCGGCGGGCGGTATAGCCCTCTGTGATCGAGGAGATGACGCCTTCATCATGAGGAACACCGGCTTTATGGGCCTCGCGAAGGAGCTTGCGCACGGCAGCTTCCGCGGGAGGGTGCCTGGCTCGGAACATCGCAGTGATAGACACCGAATATGTTTCGGGTATGGGCTGACAACCGGATGCCACAATGGACCTGAGCAGAGAGGGGAATTGGGTGTCTTGGTGTGAAGAGCCGAACGCCTCGATCCACGTGTGCCATTGAGATAGTAAGGGTGATATCTGCCCGGGCTTGGTGTTCATGGTTTCGAGCCACCGCAAAGCAGCAGAGGAGTTCCCCGAGGCGACGAATGAATCGAAAATTGCAGCGTGTGTCGAGGCGGTAACTTCGAGGTTGCACTGGGCCGGGAAGTTCTCTAAAACCGCATGGAGAAGGGCAAGGTCCACTGTGCGACCAGAGGCGGCGAGGGATGCCAAGTCATCGAGGACTTCCTGTTCGATGGGTGAACGCGAAGGGCCGCTGACGGGTGGGTCGGATGGTTCGCGCTGCTGCTGGGGGAGATGGTAACGCGTACGAATGGCAGCCAAGTCTTGAGCTGCGAGGAAATTTCGACGGGGTGGGCCAGCTCGAGCGTCTGCGAACGCACGCCTTGTCACGGTCGCTGGGACAGAGAAAAGCCTATGTCTGACATTGGGACCAAGTCTCGTTCGAGCACACCAGATGTACATTCATACGGAGCGCTGAAATTTCTCTGGTAAGCACCCATCCTCAACTCCTCGCGGAAAATACACGCACCTCCGTCCGCGAAACTCAGATACCGAAGTGGGATCACCGGAAGGGAGGACGGAAGAGGTTGGAGGTCATCACGTGAGCCCGGGATAACACGTCGACAACTTTCCTTGCCACATCTCACACCTTAACCAGAACCTCTCCCCACCCAACCTCCTCCTCCACTCAACAAACATGTCCGACAAGATCAGGGAGTTCATTGAGGTTCCCCAGCAGTTCATTCGTGACGGAAACCAAGTCAGCCTTTACAATTCGCCATGGCCATCCCGAGCTTACATTCCGTGATCTGCAGTTCTTGACACGGTGCACAAAGCCGACACAAAAAGGTCAGACATTATCACATAGCGTGCAGGTGCAGGCCGTTTCTAACGTGCTTTTAACTTCCAGAGTACTTGCACATCTGCAGGGCAGTCGCCATTGGCTTCGCTGTGATGGGCTTCATCGGCTACTTTGTGAAACTCATCCACATCCCAATGTACGTGGCACTTCGTATCCCCTGCTTACCACATGGCTCACATCTTGTGTACAGCAATAACATCCTTGTGTATGTATCTCGTCCCCGATTCTTTCCTCAGACTGACGTTTCGCAACAGAGGTGGAGCATAGTGGATTCGGGATATTTGCGATCTGTATGTCGTCGTGGTATTATATACACCTTAGTTCGTTATCGGCTATGACGCGTGAATGAAGGTCTTAATCACAAGATGAGCCGGCTTCCCTAACCGCCAGGGAGAAGAATCGTATTGCTACTAGACCAACAGTAGGCCTAACCTGGGTGATGGTTTCACCACATCGATGGCAGGGTGGTACTCCTGCCCCCCTGAAGGTTTCCCGAGTCGCAATAAAGCAGCGGTCTTGTCAACACTTCCTGTCTGTGACGGGAATAAGAATGCCAACAGCATTTGGGTCCGTGCAAGCACGTCAGTGAACTGTGATTCAACCTGATCGCTCGCGTAATTCTAGACGGAAAAGTCAGGATGTCGGTACGATCAGAGATAACGAAGCGCACCGAAGTAAGGTACTTCAGGCTTGTTTGCCACGCATTGGTCGCCTGGGGCCAGGTCGGATCCCACGTATCTAGCATCTTACGAACGAAGAGGAGGTTTGAACGATGCCAGGTTTCAGAAACGCTCTTGACTGTAGGATCCACCAGTGCCTCTACAAGGCTGTACAACGTCTCCCGGGTGATCTCATCTCGTTTTTGAGATGCCAGTAATACGACGCCCAGCTGCTGTAAAGCGGCCGACAACGATAGTAGACAGTGCATCAAGGCGGAGGAATGTTTCGGCAAGGTGTCGACGGGATCGTCCGATAAATGTCCAGATGCAGAGTCGCACAACCGCCAGTACTCCCCGGTCACCCAAGCAACTGTGTATGTTTGCCAGTGGAGAATGATCTCGTTGTAAAGGTCGCAAGTCTTCGCCCGAAAATCTACGAGCGGTTAACGGGTCGTCCAGAAGAACTATGGCTCAACGCACCTTCAACAACTGATTGCTCACATCCAATGTTTTCAATGAAGGGGGATTTAGTTGACAGCTCCTCCACCAAGTGCCCCACGAACACCAATGGTATCAGGGCCGCGTCCTCGACCTTGCCATCTAGGGGTGGTGGTGGTAAACGGCCTGAGGTCCGTCCGGTGACTAAAGCTTACCTCCATCGACAAGGTAGCCAACAGCCGATTGCAGCGCATCGAACACACCTGCAGATAAGGAAGCTGCCTCAGGTCGGTACTCCTCCAACACTCTAGTGACCAGTGATCTAGTGGAGGTTTGAGTCCAACGCAGAAGCACGAGCGCGAGGTTAGCCCTACCTGGTTTCATTATCGTGACTTTTTAGGGACCTGAGATCCTTGCGTAAAGCCTCAGAGCAGGCCTCCAATGGCGATAACATCTTTTCCAACAGCGGTGTTCTACCAACAACTTGACGCCGGAGAGCTGCCTTGTACCTTTTTAAAGAAGCGTTGGCCTGGGTCGGACCCAACTGGACTGTGGATTGTAGTGGTGGTGGGGGAGCGGTGAGCTGGAACTCGGTCACAAGTAAACCTAGAACCGAGTTTCAGCCAAAAAAAGAGAATCGGCAGGACCGTTGGGATCCACCGACCTGACGCCCCTGGCCGCTTCAAGGTGACCTCGACGACTCCCCTCAGCTCCTTCTCGAACCCAGACTTCGCGTCTCTCAGAGCGGCCGTCCATATGCTAGTAAGTTGTTGTTTGCATGCATCATCGACTATCCGGTGAAGGTGACTCCTCTCGGCCTCCAGCAGTCCATCCGCTTCAAACAGCCACTTTCGAATCCAATTCCTCAACTTCCACATATCCTTCATACCGTTAACCTTCGAGAACCAGGCGCGCAGCGCCTGTGAAAGCTCGGTACACGACTTCTGGAACCAGTCTTGTAGCCTTTTCGTGAGAACGGAAGGGAGTACCGAAGAAGAGGTAGAGGAGAGATCCACATAGGGCTTGTAGGATTTGATAGTCTGCGGCAGAAGGAGGAAGTGGGTGGAGGATGGTAAACTCGACAGCAGCAACTGGGTACTCAGCCGCAACTCGGGGGGTAACGAGTTCAGCCCGGCTGGATCAACGGCGGGTTGTATATTCTCCAAAACGCTTGTCATCAACGATTTTCCTGTGGTCCCCTGTTCCTGGAAAATGGTACGAGCAGCACCAGCGGTCCGAGTTATAATGTCGAGACATGCCTCGACGGACTGGCGGACATCCTTGTGTTCGGCGTGCGTCTTCTTGACGCTCCCCTGTCGAGATAACCCAGCTCTGGGTTTCACATGAGCACCTGCCTCCACTGACTTTGATACGACAGTGCCGAAGACCCGAGAACGTTGAACGAACAAGATTGCCAACGTCTCCGTTAACGGACGAGAATCGAGCAAATAGAGCGTAAGCAGGGTTGCGCATATTTGCTAAAGTCCCAATGTTTAACGTTTGTTACCAGGTGAGCGGATCCGACACACCTCAGGGGATAGTGAAGGCTCCCGCAGTGATAAAGTCGCCTTATGAGAAATCTGCGGTCTGAACTGGGCAACAGTTTCCCACTGTCGTTGCACAAGAGGAAACTGGTCCTATGGAAGCAGTTAACCGAGGCTCAGGTCCCGCGGAGGGGTGATAGCGCACCATGATTGATATACCCTTTGTATCCCAGCTTGACCCCTCCGTAGCATCGTCGTGCGTGAGCGCTCGGTGGACGCCTCGGGAGAGCAGGAATAACCATGTAGCACGGTAATATTCCTTTCGTTCTATCAGCCTCCACAGGTGCTCCGGCGCGTCGAGTAGGAGCTTCATGTGAGCCCCGAGTGATTGGAATATCTGCAGGTCCGAGTCTGGTGACAGGTGAGCGATAACCTAGACCCTCCTTGTCAACGCGGCCTAACCTTTCTTGTTCACCGGAGAGTTTGGTAATGGGCTACATGGGATTTCCTGGGATGCGATTATCTCTTTCGTCTCATCGACGGCGTTCAAAACGTTCTCCGAGGACCGGTGAATGGATATGATAGACGTTGAGGCTTGTAGGAGGTCACGGTAGCGTTCCCTGCACTTTCGTAGTATAGTTATAATTTGTGGGAGGAGACTGTGGGCGAGCACGTACCCAACCATCAACCTCAACTCCTCTTGTTTCGCATCCGCATCGTTCCTGGAAACCCTGCAGGTCAGTACGCGTAGAGGTGATTCGCAGATTGACTGTGCCTCAAGCGTCTCTGGACTTCCTTCACTTGGGCAACCGAATTCCTCGTAAACAGTTCGTCGGCTTCGTCATCTATCTTCGCCATCTCCTCTGACGATCCCATATTGATGGGTGCGTTTAGAGAGACAGTCCGGGTGGGTGATCGCATGTTGTTGAAGGAGAGGAAGGTCGGAGAGCCCAGGACGGAGAGTGGTTGTAAGGAGTTCGAGCGGTCTATGGTGATTGGCGGGGGCACCCTAGCCACCGACGCTACAGACGGTCGACGAGCCATGTCCCCAAAGCCAAATCCGGGTGACACGCCAGAGGGAAAGTGAATTTTATTACGTAAGCGACTGAAGGAGTCGTAATGGGTGGCGCAACGAACACTGCATACCGACCAACGCGAAGGAGCCGGGAAAACATTCGTAATGTACTATGTAGACTAGGTGTAAAGATGGTACGAGAAAAGCAACTTGGGAAAGGACATCTAAGACATAGATTCAACGAGCTGGCTCTTTACCGCAGTCGCTGGGTTTGGGGTCCATGACGGAGCTTGTTCTGCTGTGGGGGGTCACCTGGTGCGGCCGACCGGCGCTGCTGGATGTTGCTGGTCCGTTCGTTGGCGGTGACGGTCCTCCGGCCATACGTTGGTCGAGGGCTTTGAGTGCCATCGCGCTGGAGACGGGAGAAATGAGCAAGTCTCAAGCCACAGCCAATTCCACCCCTCTCACCGTCTTCTCTCCGCTTCCGCACGAGCACCTCCTGGCACTTGGGTATACCCCGCTTCGATATCTTGGCCAGCAGCAGGAATCAAATGGAACCGTGTTGCCAGTGAGTGCAGCTTATCCGCCAACACAGACACGGGGCCGCTGTCACCGGCAATTGGGTCAGAGCGAACAAATCGATCAGGGGGTGGGGACATACTGGGCGAATGGCGGGAACCACATCACGAAGGCGAATGTTTCGCTTCGGTCGCCATATACCGTCAAACCACCAGGTGAATCCCCGCTGTTCTTCTTATAGAACCTCAGCCAGACGTAAGAGACCAACCACCCGAATTGGATGAGTAGATATGGCGATTGATAACCGATAATAGACATAACGACGGAGAAAGTGTTGTACGCCATCGGAAGCGACTACTGAGGGTCAGCAATAGCCACTTTCCAGGCCGATGAATCCGCCTCACCTTGACGCGGGCCCCGAAGACACCAAAGACTTGGACCTGGTGTTCTGGGATGGCCTGAGTGAAGGCAACCAAAAGGCCATTTTGCAGAGCCATTTGTCCGTGATATTGAATCCCAAAACTGGGGGATCTTGTCAGCCTCTCTTCGCGCGCGGAAAAGGACCACACGTACGCGAACGCCGGAGTCTGGAATACGAAGTATTCGATCCAGCTCAGACCAAAGGCGATAATATTGGAGACCACGATAGTAACCGCAATGAATTTTATTGTTTCGGCCGTCCCCCATAACCGCTCAAAGTAGCGTAGTGAAGGGGGGATGAATAGGATTGTCACGACCAGCTGCGGCGGGAGTTAAGCGTATGACAGGCCCAAAACCGAGCAGATCACACACCTCTATTAGGCTGGTCTCCACCAGACCCGCTGTAAGGAACGACCAGGGATAGAATATGCTTGTTCCGGGCACCAGGATTAGGTACGGAGCCACATAGGGATCGCTGCTCGACCACGAAACCCAATAATACACAAGGGATAGGACGACGGTCGCTGCGGCGAAAGCGCGCGTCACTGGTGGCGTTGAGGCGACGTACTGGACCGGTGAAGACAGGATGGTCATTATGGCTCCGGTTATCGTCAACCAGACGGTGTCGGAGGGAACCAGCAGTTATGTTTCAATGGCGGAAAGGATTGAAGCGATCGCTCGGTGTCGGTCGACTGCGCCAGGTTTCCGGCGCGATTTCCTCTCGTCGTCAATAATATTCACAAGCTGGCTTTTCACTCTATTTTGTACTACAACTCATACATGGTGGTGGTTTGGCCACTCAAGGTTTCTGGGTGAGTAGCTGATGAGATCCCCACCGCCCCTGCGTGACACACTTCGTGACGCTCTTTGAAGAGGACTATCATCATCGTTCGGCCAATTCCACGGCAGACCGCCCCTGGGGAATCCTCTCGTCGTCCTGGGGTGTTTCCGAGGCCTGTTGTAGGCCGGACTGGGCTACCCGTCATTGCCACGACTCCATCATGTCGGACTATAGTCATCGTCCTGGTGGCTCCCTGAAACTCAAAGGCGGCGTCGTGGACGGCGGTGTCAAGAAGAAGTACGACTTTTACGCATTCAATCGTGTCTATTAACACAAATACCAACTAATTACCCAGGAAGAAGAAATCGTCCAAATCCCAAGATAAGCAGAAGAACACGGAAGACGAAACAAAGGATCCGGTCAAGGAACCTGAACGAATCAGGTCCGACTCTCCTGTGGGGAGCAGCGGCAGGAATTCCCCCGCGGCAAGCAGCAGTCGTCCGGATCGAAAGACTGAGGCGGAGAAGCGGTTCGAGGAGGTGCAGAAGAAGAGGGTGAGTCCCTTTTTGAAATTTCGCGCAGGGGCAGCTTTGGTGCTGATGTTTCTGCGACAGTTGCTCGAAAAGGTCGCCAAGCAAGCCCATATGACACACAAAGACCGTGTTCATGAGTTTAACGCACAGCTGGAGGCTTTGAGCGAACATCACGACATACCAAAGGTGTGTGACCTGTACCCGTTGGTCCG
>Ga0307509_10005569_pt1 | contig 17447 bp, 17 predicted proteins | sample 10_EM_MG_FD_202245 | JGI IMG/M metagenome (GOLD analysis project Ga0307509, IMG submission 202245) | Populus trichocarpa ectomycorrhiza microbial communities from riparian zone in the Pacific Northwest, United States - 10_EM | ecosystem: Host-associated > Plants > Roots > Unclassified | place...
ACTCTTACCAATCTGCTCTCATACTACACAATTCCTCCTCACTTAGCGTGCAACGCAACCCCCTCGTACTTGCGCAGTATTTCCCACATAGCAGTAAAGATTGTGCACCATAGCCATATTTCAAACAACTATGTCTATGAGAATCCTGGGAAATTTGGCAATGTTGGCAATGCAGCAGTAGACTAAACCAGTAGTTTGACATGAGGAACATTACAAAATTCTCAGTATGATACTTTTTTATAAGGGGCCCCATACAAAAATCTAGTTCACTCTCACACCACTAGTCAACACAATCGTAAACAATGGATGCAGCTTTGCCCCCCTTACACCCCTTACTTCTGAAGGGTCGAATGGAGTGTCATTTCCCAAGCTGATGCAAAGATTTGAGGTGTGCCCATGCAAACAGCATCGGGAACTATAACACATATCAGTTTGAAAATGTCCCCCATTTTTGGTTAATTTTTGTTGCAGAATCGTGTGTTGGACGAAAAGCTTTGCCTTGGTGTTCAATCTCCTTGGCCGGAGGATGGGACCAAATTGGGAGATCAAGGCTTTTTTTTTGAAGATGATAACAATAAATAGGAAGGGATGATTTGGAATTGGAATTGGAGAATAGCCTAATTTTGGGCGAGTTTGTTGTAATGATGGGGATCTCCTTCTAAATCTTGGATTCCTGATTGTTGAATTTGTGTGATATCTGGAGATGAATAGAGTACATATAATATAACGGTCGAACTAGACTAACTTGGGGCTAAAATATAGTGGCAGGTAGGTATGATCGGAAACTTCATTCACTCGTCCTCATCATAAAACTAACAAACCAAAAATAAGTCTATAAGTTAATATAAGAATAATAATAGAGGCATCTCAGTCATTCCATCGCTTCCCACACCTGTCGATCTCTCTCTATGAATGACCCCATTTGCCTGCGTATGAATCTTCCATGATATATAATAACAAAGGAAAGACATAACGATAGGCCCTTCCGTCAATCCTCCCATCTGCAGAACAAGCGAAATCACCAATGCTATTATCCTCCTCCTCCTTGTCCCTCATCTATCCACTTTCCTTATCTCTGACAACTATCGGCTTCCGTCAACTTTGACAGAATTGGCAGTTTGATGTGCTTTCAAACCATGTGGCTTGTACTTTTGGGTTCTGCAACCCGAATTTCCCCCTGGCCTGGAAGTAATGATCACCGGGTCAAATGGACCACACACATAAATTGCTGAACCCTCTAGTTTACGATTTTCAACGGCCTCCTCGACCAGGTGTCAGAATAGCCTGAATGGCACAGGTCAGTCAGGCCAATCTCACAGGAAGGAGATAAAGTCAGGTAGCATGGAGCTTGTGGCATGCTGTGATATCTTCATGTGGTGGGCTTAATTTGTTTCCTTTTTTGGCAAAGTGGTCCGGAATTTATTTGCACTTTGATTTCGAATGGGAAAGGAAGGTGAAAGCGATGTAAGTTCATGAGTTCTCACTCGTGGTGGGGGTGTTGTGTGCTTTTGCCCTATGCTCTCTGGATTTTTCTAAGCCCTCGTGGAGTTTTGGGATGTTGCAAGGCTCTACAAGAAGTTACGGAACAGTTACCCGAGGTTAACTACGGTAGTCGAACAGATATCTCACTTTTTGCTACTCGAGTACAGATAACCGTTTCCAACCCCTTGGACGGTAAATGTGATATGAATATCGTGTGTGTGTGGAGGCGTTGATCCCTGCGGAAGCCCTGGCATGTGCCTTAGGGAATCTTCGTGAACTGCGATAAGGGATCCTTTCTAAGCCCTTTCTGGATGCACTACCGTACTCGAGTACTCGGGTATCATCCGTTGCTATGCGTTTATTGGGGCAGATGCCCTCTGAAGCCACCCGGACAGATGCTGATTGGCGAGTTTTGTATGAGACGACGAGTGGTGGTCAGCACAGTGCCACGATTCATCCAGGCAAACTACTTAAAAGGGTTCTTATTTAGGTTTAGCTGTCCGCGTGAGGGGGTGTTAGGGTGGCTTGGGAGACCGTCTATGATAGATAAAATGGGGGGGGGAGATGGGGGATTTGATTTAGCTTTTAGATCTCGAAACAAACGAACAAACAAACAAGCAGAACAAGCCGAACAAATTATGAGGTCCCTTCTTCCTCTTCTTCTGCCATTTCTTCCCTTCGTCCTCTCTCATGCAGGGAGGGAGTACACCGAGGAGGATATCTCCAACCTCCGCAAAAAATGGGCTCTTGACTATCCTTTCGCCGGAATCTCCACCTTTGCTCACCTTCCCCATGTTCACTGCCTCAGTGAGCCGAATGAAAAGTTCGACATAGCAATTCTTGGTGCCCCCTTCGATACGGCTGTCACTTATCGGCCCGGAGCACGCTTCGGCCCACGTGCCATCCGCGCTGCAAGCGCCAGACAGGGCGAGAGTAGGGGATTCAATGTTCGGGCGGGCATAAATCCATATTTGTCGGGTGTGAAGGTACTTGATTGTGGGGATAGTATGTTTAAGTTCTTCCCGGACGGGAAAGTGACAGGGAGGCTAACCGGGGACTGGGGAGCGGATAGTTCCGATATCGCCATTCGATAACGAGCTCGCGTTACGCCAGATGACCGAAGCGTATAAGGAATTGATGTCCCGGTCCACTCCTTCTGGCCGCCGGCCAATAATTGTCACGCTGGGCGGGGATCACTCCATTGCGCTGGCGGCATTGCGTGGGGTGAATAGCGTCTATGGACCTGTTTCTGTGGTTCATTTTGACGCTCGTATGTTCCTGTCTCTGCTCGCTCACTACCGGGTATGGTGTCGTAGCTAATGATTAGATATCGACACCTGGCACCCAACAAAGCACACCTCCTCCTGGCCAACCTTACAATCCACTTTCACACACGGCAGCATGTTCTATCTCGCTTACAACGAGTCTCTAATTCTCCCCACATCTAACATCCACGCGGGCCTCCGCGCCCGCCTTTCTGGCCCGGACGACAGCGATTACGCTGATGACGATGACCAAGGGTGGGTGAGAATCTCCACAGATGACGTAGACGATATTGGCGTTGCGGGAATAGTCAAGAGAATTGTAGAGCACGTTGGGAACAGCAAGGTGTACCTCTCCATCGACATTGACGTTCTGGACCCCGGAACAGCACCGGGTACCGGGACACCCGAGGCTGGAGGGTGGACCACGAGAGAGTTGATTAGGATACTTCGGGGGATTGAGGGGCTGGACGTGGTGGGGGTGGATATGGTTGAGGTTGCACCGGCCTACGATTGGGCAGAGAATACGGCGTTGGCGGCATCGCAAGTGGTTTTCGAAGTTTTGAGCAGCTTGACTAAGAAAAGTAGGGCTGCCACTAAAGTGGAAGCAGAGGCGAGGGATGAGCTGTAAGGGGATGCTGGGTTCTTGGGTGATCACTGGTAGTGCCTCGTGTCATGTACGGAGGAGGCTAAGGTCTGAGCTGGAGGGTTTACGCTCTCGGGGGTTCTTGAGGTGCTAATGACAGATGGGACTGCGAAGGGTCTTACCGTGCTTTTGCTACTGCATTATCTGTGATACTGTTCCTTCCAGGTCCGCTGTCTGGTCTTTTTGTGAGGAAATGGCAGGTTATACCTGATATCCGAGTACTCGACAGACAAACCACCCCGCGGGGCCCGAAGGACTCACCGTCCTGAGCATTAGCCTACACGCCCATAGAGATGCAGTGCCGGTGTAAACAGCCGGCCCCATCCCACTTGCACGATGCCGGCAACTAACCCCATACACAAGGGAGCCTAGACCTAAGCACCTTAAGTTTTAAATCATTTGCTAATTAGCCGACGTGATAAGTGTTGCCATGCACAGTATTTTCCTCCGAACCCGGTGAGCCCTTGGGATGCTGGGTTACTGGACTATTTGCTATTATCTGGGTTTCCCGCCACTGTCGGGGGTGGGGGGTGGGGGGGCGTTCCTTAAGGGTTGGACGATGTTTGGAGTCTGAAATTGGCTACTCAAAGGACGGGGTCTAGGTGTCTGGCACTGGTTCAGCCACTTTTGAGGAGTGGTATCATAGTTAAGTTCTGAGCCTCTTACCCGCTGTTGTGGATATGGCTGTGCTCGTGGAGGTTAACATTTCACGTAATGCCTTACGGTACGTCACAGCTTTAAGCCAAGACTAAAGAATGAGATAGTCTCTGCCCTAATAGGACGTAGAAAGCATGTACAATACATATCGAAAAGCGCTAGTACGATTTCGACAACCCCCGAATGAAATTAGAAACAGACACACCTTAAAGGGATGAGATGACTGAAGGGAGCTTTCGGTACTTGTAGACTATAAGCTTGTTGAGCACTGGTATTAGGAAAACGAGAGGGATTCCACTATCAAGTAGGGAAGCTTAACTCTATGTGTCCACAACAATGCAGCTAAGTGCGTCACAATCACTCACCCGCAAGGGTTGCATTGGGCTTCGAAATTGAAGGTTACCACCAAGCAGGGAGTCCGATCAGGAATCTTTATACAGTCGCACCTCGTTATAACGAAAGCCAAGAGCGTAATGCGACTCCTTGTTTAGCTCAATTGACCGAATATGCAATCCTGTCCTCATTCGCTTTCTCCTATCTCTTTTCCACCACCCATCCTATATTGCTATTTCACTGCATAAATAGTGGGTCTCTCTGACCCTCTCGAACATAATTGACTTTCTCAGTCTCCCCTCCCCCCCCCCGAAGTCTCTCTTACACGGTTCGGTCGTTTCACCTTTTGCAACGGCGGTTTTGATACAATAATTGGAACAAATAATACGGTGACTTGTCACCGGGTCTGGCAATCAAGAAATCCTCGCTTGCTACAGTAGAGCTTGCCAACAAACACTTCCCCTTGCCTCAAGGCTGCTGGAAAGATGGCCGACAAGGAGGGAATATTTGGCCTCCCCTCCTCTCCCACCACCCTTCAAGCTTCTAGCCCTCCTACATCTTCCGGTACCTCCCCGGCTACGGACACCTCCGAATCATCTTTCGGTTCCCTTCCCCCCACCCCCCAAGCTACCACTGGTAATAGCTCCCGAGCTACCACCCCCGCTATCATCAACCTCATTGATCGTATCAGCCAAGGTACTACCGATAGTACCTACCAAGCTATGGCTCAAGATACGGCTCACTCCAACCTCTCTCCTCCTACCACCCAAGCTGCTGCTGGTAATACCTCACAAGCTTATGATACCGCTATGGCCAACCTCATGAGTCAGTACCGTCAGTACCGTCCCCAAGCTACTGCTGGTAGTACCAACCAAGCTACGGCTCACTCCAACCTCTTTCCTCCCACCCCCCAAGCTACTGCCGGAAGCGCCTCCCAAGCTACAATTGACTCCCATCAATTATTTCCTATTCTCCGCCGAGTTCAATTTGCCCCCGAATTTACTCGTGTCTCCGGATTATCTGACAGCCCCCTTTCTCGCAACTCTCAAGCGACTAGCACCTCCCAAAGTACTGGTGCCTCCAGAGCTACGGACACCACCCTATCACCCTCAAACCACGTTTCTAGTTTCCGTCCCCCCTCGTTATACGACAGTATCTATCACCGCGCCGCCCAGGGTACCGGTACTCAGCTACCTACAGGTACTCGGCTACCTACAGGTGCCCCCCCACTCACTGCTTCCCCTCCATTATATCCACCCTCCCGAGCTACTGTCCTCCCTCCATTATGTCCATCCTACCAGTACATGAACCCCGTTCAGCCTGCCCCCTCTATAGCCACTGACACCTCGGGATCACTTGGTTGCCACCCTACTCCCCTCCGAGGTACCGGCACCTCTGGAGCTCCTAGCACTCTTAAAGCTCTTGTTGCCTCCCGAAAGATCTCGGAAATGGCCTCTAAACAATCCCCTCCGGTCCCCTTTGACAGGTAATTACTCCTATTCCAAACTTAACTTGCCCTTCAAGTGGTTTATTAATCCGAATAGATTCGCCTCCTCCGAAATCTTCACAATCCGCGTAGACGGTCACCTCCAAGGCCACCACATTCCCTTCCACATTCACAAAGACCTCCTCGCTGGGCTCTCGGATGAATTGTGCAATCGTGTATACAAGGAGAGGAAGGAAGGCGAGGAAGCTAGCATGGTGATAGGGAACGTATCCCCAGACACCATGCGCCGGTTCATGGAGTTCTGCTATTCTGGAGATTACCTACGCGCTGAAAACGGCTCCGACGACCCACTAAAGGACAAAGATGTCCACACACTCCTCTTGACACACGCAAGGTTATACGTCTTAGCGCGTATGCTCAACATCGTTTCGCTGAAGGAACTATCTAGGAACAAGATCATCGCTCTCACTCCCCTCTTCGGGCAGTTGGAGGATAGGGCGCATGGGCTTGCGATGATTTCCCTCATGGGTTACGTGCTCCATAATATACCCGCCGCTACTGATACGCCTGATAAGCTGGTGGAGTTTTTGGCTAGGTATGCTGGGTTTTTCATCGAGAAGCTTGGATGGTATCCGGAGTTTCGTGCTGTTCGAGCGGGTTTTGTGCGGGAAGACTTTTTTAGGGCATTTTGTAGGTGTCTGAAGGCTGGGGAGGGCGAGGCTCCATGGACTCATGCGGAATAATGTTTTCGTTAGGGTTTTCTTGATTTTGAGGTCTTTTCAGGACTATTCTTCTCACAAGTGTTTTCATTGTTGGATATACCGCATTAGCTGAGGAGAACCGCCTGGCGCTGGCGCGTTCAAATAAGATTTTTAATCTCGGTTTTGTCTTGAAATCGCAATAAAACGCCATAGACTGACTCTTTACAGCCAGGACTAAGTCTTTCAAGGCAATGATTTTAACGCAATTGCAAGTCTCGCCTCAGCCGCTTCTTATTTGTGTTCTGGCCGGGCATTCGGGTTCCTGTGGTGGGTTTCCTACATGTCGCGCTGGTGGTACTTTCCATATGTACTGCGGGATAGGCGGGTTGAGTTGGCTTACCTCGGGATTGTAGTTTGAATAATATTATTGAATTATTTCAACGTACTAGCGCCAGGCGGTCCTCCTCAGTTAATGCGGTATGTGCGGAGATACGGCTACCCGCTTAGGTCATGTCTTTGTGTTAGACGAGAGTCTGTCCATGTTTGGGTTCAGGTCAATCATTGGTTATGCGGGAGTGGGCTTGGCATCTATATTTCAGTCCTAAATAGCTTCCTCTCTTGTACGACTAGACATCAACGAACATCTCTCCCCTCTCCACACTCAACATTCACGCGGTTTTATCGTGGAAAATTAGATAAGGGTTACAGACCACCCACGTGATACTCGATACAGGTTGCTTATAATATCCTCCCGTATCCATCATCCACACTCATAGGTGGGGCCTGCAGTATTTATCTGATGAGAGGTATCCCTATCCAGTGTGGGTTCCACTAATTGCTATTACATTCCATTCTCCTGGGAACCCAAACGCCGCCATTGGAGGTCAATTACTCTCCAGGGATAGTCGCTCATTCATAAAGTATCACTCAGGCTTTTAACCAACGACTCGGACTTGAAGATTGGACACAACACCCCGCACAATATTATGATCGATAAGTAAACCATCTCACAAACAGTTCTGTCATATATATATATATATATACTTGTTAGTGCATGGCTCTCGAGCTACCGCCCTTGGTTGTTGCACCATAGCCTTGGCTCAAATTTCAGGCTTTTCCACCTTTTGCAACGGGTTTTGGCTTTTGGGGGAAAACTGGCGGTTATCCGGGCGGATGCTGATTGGTGGGTTTGGCTGCCCGAGTGAGAGGGTGTCCGGTGGCTTGGGGCACCGTCTAATACGGTCCGAGGGTTAGGGATTTTTTAGCCGTGGTACAGTCGGCGGGGAGCTCCCCACTATCGGTATGGGCAGCTCTCGTGCGAAGGACGTGGTGGGAGTTATGGCTTCTCTTTGTGCTATGAAGATCAGTCAACGGAAGCTGAGATAATATGTATGGGGAATATATAAGTGTACAGTATAATACCATTTATTACTGTATCCATTGGATACAGGTATTGCAGGTGGAAACATCTCCAATTTGAGGCCCGAAGTCCCTATTGAATAGGTGTATTTCGGGGATTCTGTATATACCACAAGCATATTTTGTTTCTCTTGAGATGATGTTTCGTTTGCATTGCACTACCGGTATGATACCGCAGTTTCCCCTTCTACGGAGGTACACGGCCCCTATTTTGCGGGTTCCACAATGCAGGTTTGCCGCCCTCAACCCCTGTGGAACCAACAAAATTTAGGCCCCGTACCGTACTACCGTAGTACGGTACTTGTATGATATGATACCCCAGTGAATCAACTCTACCTACCCCTGGTCTGCGCCATGACTAATCCTCTGAACCCTTATATATAACTTGTCGCAGGGTCTGGAGACCAAGAAATACTTGTACTCGTACTCGCTTGCCAGAGTTTACCAACAAACAAACACTTCTTCTTTCTTCATAATATCATAGCCGTTGGAAACATGGCCCCCAGATCAGGAGTATTTGGCGTCTCCCCCTCTCCCCCCAACCTTCAAGCTTCTACCGCTCGTGGGTCTCCCAGTCCATCCCCGGCTACGGGCACCTCCAAATTATTTGGCCTTTCCCGTGCTTCGACTCCCCAAGCTACTACTGGTAGTACTCCCCAAGCTTCCGCTCCCAGCAGCGGCTTCTTTAATCACCCCCCCAAAGCTACTACTGGTGGTACCTCTCAAACTACCTCCTCCTCCAGCATCTTTGATCGTTCCCCCCAAGTTTCTGTGGGCAGTACCTCTCAAGCTACCGCTTCGCCTAGCCTCTTTGGTCCTCCCCCCCAAGTTACTACTGGTAGTACCTCTCAAGCTACCTCTTTCTCCGGCCTCTTTGCCCCCGCCCCCCAAGATTCTGCCGGCAGTACATCTCAAGGTACCGCTCCGCCCAGCTTCTTTAGTCGTTCCCCCAAAGCTGCTGCTCCATCCAACCTCTTTGGTGCCCCCCCCAAAGCTACTACCGATAGTGCCTTCCAAGCTACCACTTCCTTCGCCCTCTTTGGTGGTCCCCCCCAAGCTACTACCGGTGGTACGTCCCGGGCCACGACACCCCCCATCCTCGGTTCTGGCCTCTTCCAAGCTCCTGGTACCCCCCTGGCTCCTGTTGCTTCTCGAAATGTCCTAGAAATGGCCTCCAGACAATTCCCTCCTATCCCCTTTGACAAGTAAATGCTCCTGTTCCAAACTTAACTCGCCCTTCAAGTGAGTAATTTATTAATCTGTACAGATTTGCCTCCTCGGAAATCTTCACAATCCGCGTAGGCACTGACCTCCAAGCCTTCCGCATTCACAAAGACCTCCTTGCTGAACTCTCGGATGAAATGCGCACTCGTGTATACGATGACACCGAGGAAGCAGGCCAGGAAATTCGCATGGAGATGGAGCACGTGTCCCCGGACACCATGCACCGGTTCATGGAGTTCTGCTACTCTGGAGACTATCTATACGCTGAAAACGGCTCCGACGGCCCACTAAAGGACAAGGACGCCACCGAGGCCCTCCCACTCCTGTTGACACACGCAAAGCTATACGTCTTTGCGGATACTTTTAACATCGCTTCGCTGGGTGAACTATCTAGGAACAAGATCATCGCTCTCACTCCCCGCTTCGGGCAGTTGGAGGACAGGGCGCATGGGCTTGCGATGATTTCCCTAATGAGTTACGTGCTCAATAATATACCCGCCGCTACTGAGACGCCTGATAAGCTGGTGAAGTTTTTGGCTAGGTATGCTGGGTCTTTGATCGAGAAGCTTGGAGGGTATCCGGAGTTTCATGCGGTTCTGGCAAGTTCCGCGCGGGAAGACTTTTTCAGAGTGTTTTGTAGGTGTCTGAAGGCAGGGGAGGTCCAAGCGCCGTGGACTGATGCAGAATGATGTTTTCATTATGGGATTTTCTTACTTGTTGGTTTCAATGTCTTTTCTCGACTATTCTTCCCAGAGATGTTTTCACGCGGTCTTATTATGGAAAATTAGGCAATAACAATTACAAACCGCCCACGTGATACTCGATACATGTTGCTTATATTATAGTATGGTGCAGGACAACCAAAATCTGCCCTCTGGCCAAGTGCCTCGGAAAGCGAGTGATATGTTATGATGCCGCCCGTGAGCTTGGCACACTTGTGTTGAGCAGTTTTTAGGCCTCACTTCTTCGCTTCTGACAATCTACTAACTGTACTTAGTATAATTTCATTCATAGGATATCACTCGTGCCAAGATTCACTAAATTCCTTGGTGTCTTGGCATATTTTCTCCCTGGCCAACTCCTGCGGCCCTATACAAAATCACTCCACTTCAAAAGTCAGGATTACATTCACCACTTGGTTTCCCTGAATTTCCTCTAGTAAATATGTTTAACTGATTCTAATCTATCTATCTACCAGACAGGTTTTCTCAATCATCCAAAGTGGTTGCGTTGTTGATTATTTCATTTGTGGTTGTTTTGTGATCGTTGAGGGCAGATTTTGGTTGTCCGGCACCATATCCTCCCGTATCCGTCATTCACACTTGCATGCCGGGCACGCAGTATTTATCTGATGAGAAGTATCCCTAATCCAGTGTGGGTTCCACTAATTGCAATTACATTCCATTCTCCTGGGAGCCCAAACGCCACTATTGCAGGTCAATTACTCTCTAGGGATCGCCCTTCGTTCATAGAGTATCACTCGGACCTTTAACTGGTGACTCTGGACTTCAAGATCGGACACCCCGCACAATATTATGACCAATGGTGACCATCCACAAAGCACTCCTGTTACATATGCGCCTTTCGGTGTATAGCTTTCAGACTACGGTACCGTCCTTGGCTGTTACCCCAGGCCTTGGTTGAAATTTCGGTCGTTTCACCTTTTGCAATGGCTTTGATTGTTGGAGCAAATGGATGGCCTCTGAGGCCACCCGGACAGATGCTGATTGGTGGATATGCGAAAACTGGGATGGCCAACACAAGTAAACGACTTGAAAGTTTCTTGTTTGGGTTTAGCTGTTAGAGTGAGGGGGTTGTCTGGGTGGCTTGGGAGGCCGTCTAATTGGATAACTGGTTGCGGGGTGTAGCAACCAGGAACTTCTCGCTTACTAGAGTTTGCCAACAAACACTTACTCTTGCTTCATGGCTGTTTGGAAAGATGGCCCCGAGAAAGAAAAAAGGGGGGTATAATTCCCACCGTCCCTCACTCCGCCCTTCAAGCTCCCTCCGCCCTTCAAGCTCCCTCCGCCCTTCAAGCCCGGATGCTACCGAGTTAAGCGACAGTTCCTTTTCTCCCGACCCCCAAGTTATTAAAGTTATTAGCGGTAGTGCCCCCGAGGGTGGGCCTCACTCCGGCCTCCTCCCCCACACCGCTGAAGCTCCTGGTACCTCACAAACTACCGCTGTCTCTGGATTATTTGACCTATTTGACCTCCTCTCTTCTCGCGAGCCCCAAGCTACTACCACCCTCCCAGCTACTGATAACTTCCAAACCACGAGGGAAGTAACTTCAAGTCTCATTGCTCCTGCCATGGCGGCTCCGAGTAACCTACCTAAGGGTGGTCCTACGGGTGGTCCTACGGGTGGTCCTACGGGTGGTCCTACGGGTGGTCCTACGGGTGGTCCTACGGGTGGTCCTACGGGTGGTCCTGCAGGTGGTCCTGCGGGTGGTACTACGAGTGGTCCTACGGGTGGTCCTACGGGTGGTCCTACGAGTGGTCCTACGAGTGGTCCTACGGGTGGCCCCCAACGTTTATTTGCCGGTGGCCTCCCACATCCACTTTGGGGTAACCCCCCACCTTCTGCCGCTCCTGCCGCTCCTGCCGCTCCTCCAAAGATCCAAAAAATGGCCTCCAAACACCCCCCCCCACCTTCTGTTGCTTCTCGAAAGATCCTAGAAATGGCCTCCGGACAACACCCCCCGGTTCCCTTTGACAAGTAACTGCTCCTACTCTAAACTTCACCTGCTCCTCAGTGAGTATTTTATTAATCTGTACAGATTTGCCTCCTCGGAAATCTTCACAATCTGCGTAGGCACTGACCTCCAAGCTTTCCACATTCATAAAGACCTCCTCGCTGGACTCTCGGATGAAATGCGCACTTGTGTATACAACGACATGAAAGGGGGCAAGGAGGATAGCATGGAGATGGGGCACGTATCACCAGACATCATGCACCGGTTCATGGAGTTCTGCTACTCTGGAGATTACCTACACGCTGAAAACAATATCGACGACTCACTAATGGGTGAAGACGCCACCGAGGCCTTCCCACTTCTGCTGACACACGCAAAGCTATATGTCTTTGCGGATATGTTCGGCATCGCCTCGTTGAAAGAACTATCCAGGGGCAAGATCATCGCTCTTACCCCCTTCTTTGGGCAGTTGGAGGATAGGGTGCATGGGCTTGCGATGATTTCCCTCATGGGTTACGTGCTCCATAATATACCCGCCGCTACTGAGAAGCCGGATAAGCTGGTGAAGTTTTTGGCTAGGTATGCTGGGTTTTTGATCGAGAAGCTTGGAGGGTATCCGGAGTTTCATGCGGTTCTGGCAAGTTCTGCGCGGGAAGACTTTTTTAGGGTGTTTTGTAGATGCCTGAAGGCAGGGGAGGTCCAAGCGCCGTGGACTGATGCAGAGTGATGTTTTGGCCATGGAATTTTCTTGCTTGTTGATTTGGATGTCTTTTTTCGTCTATTCTTCCCAGGTATTTTCATGCGGTTTTATTATGGAAAATTAGGCAATAAGAATTACAAACCGCCCACGTGATACTCGATATAGGTTGGTTATGATTTAACCACCAGAGAGCTTTTATAGTATCCTCCCGTATCTACCATTCACACCCGTACGCGGGGCACGAGGTATTTATCTAATGAGAAGTATCCCTAATTTAGTGTAGATTCCACTAATTGCGGTTGCATTCCATTCCTCTGGGAGCTCGGGCGCTGCTATTGGACGTAGATTGCTCTCTCTTGCAATCGCCATTCATTCATAGAATATCACTCGGGCTTTTAACTAGCGACCCCGAACTTGAAGATCGGACCCAACACCTCGCGCGCGATATTATGTTTAACGCTTGCTTATGCCATCCGGTTCTGTTCGCAAGCTCTCCGGTCCGATTTTTCACTGAACGACCAGTTCAACCACTCGTCTTGGCAAAATTGGTCCTTATACAGGAGCGGTGGGGCCCAATCATGACTTGCCACAAATTTAATTCAATCCCTCGCATTTTTCCCCTGGTCATAATTGAGCTGTCTTCTCCCCTTCTCCCTCCTCCACTCTCCTCCGAGAAAGGTTGGATTATTTCGCTCGAAATGGGGGGGGGGAGGGGGGGAGGCTTAAGAACCCCCCGCTTCCGGGCGGGCTCGCGCTGTTGGAGGGATATATGGGGTGTATGGGTGTGTTTGTGTAAGAATTCGGGAAGATAAGATTGTGAATGTGCTGTGTCGTATCTACCCCCCCGGATCAGGCACGCCTCTGTGTGGTTGTATTTTGGGATTGTTTATTGTATTGTATGGTATGGTTGGGGGAATATGCGTCTTGATACTTTGGGAGGAAAGGTAATTCGGGTTCTGGTGGAGTTTATACTCTGATATGGAGGGGTTAATTCGTGTACTGTACCGTACCGTGCTATGTAGTCAAGAATTCCCTACTTTGGAAAAGGGGGGATAAGGCAAGACAAGAGACGTGAAAAGAAAAGAAGAAAAAACCACACCTTACCGAAGGTGGCAACTCCAACGACATATCATAGCACACCGTTCTCTTTATTCAAGTTGATACGATACGGTATTTAGTTAGTATATACACTTGACGAGTTGTTTCTAGATTGAGTTTGTATTATAGAACTTGGGGTAGCCATAAACCATTTTCCTGTTTAAAAAAATTAAAAAAATTCTTAACTTACAATAATATTGTAGTATTTGGTTTTTGTGAGAAAAATATGAGAGCGTCCCTAATATTGCGCGATGGACGACTTGACAAGCTGGTAGACCTCTAAGCCATTGGGTCCAGTGGAATCCCGCCTGGCTATGGGGCGCTCGCGTCCGGTCCCGGGAAGAAGGAAGTGGTTATGCAATTATTCAAGAAATTCGAGCCACTGCATACACTCTCATACTCACACCTCGAAATCTTACACAAGACTGTACTATGTATTCTACCTTATACTTACATGTTTGATCTTTTTTTCTTAGTTTTAAAGATAGTGGGGTTGGTGGGCAAGTGTTGTTGTCATGGCCCAAGTTTTTCCCTCTGATGAAACGTGGTTAATTTTGTCAACGGACCACACTGCAGGTCGATAATTCCATCACAGTTGATCACTTGAAGAATAACTTTGAAGAAAGGTCCAGATTGTGACATCACTCAAGCCTCTAAAGGGAGCGGATAAAACATTTTAGCATTTATCATAAAATTACACACCATCTATCATGGGTCAATCTTCATCACCCTTTCATAAATACATACACCGACTAGCAGCACAAAGGAACAAAGACTCAATGACAAGGGAAAGATGCCAATATGATACACCTAATGAAATGAAACCCAAAGAAGAGTCACGGAGGAAAAGTAAAACTAAAAAACTAAAAAATAGAAGAGAATAAAAGGTTAAGGAAAACAGCATACAAATTGATCACGAATAGTAGGACCTGCTTCCTTAGGCTCTATGTTGAGGCTTCATCCGGCTCCCGTGGAACCGTAGATTTTAACCCAGCCCACTCCGGTACATGCCATTGCTCAGTCTCTTCCTCATTTGTGTTTCTCTTAGAAAGTCTCTTACGATCCAGCTTCCACAAACTGCCCACTCTCAAATGTGGTAAGGGACTTTCTCATCTAGACATGCCAGGTGAAGCTGAGATTGAAGGCGATGATGACTCATTTTTAGGAAACATCATATGAGACCTCAGACCTTCACTTCTGCCATTTCCAATGTAGCTATAGTCCTCTTTAGCTATAGCAGAGGAAGGTCTTATAGGTTCTGAGTAAGGTTCAGCTACAATGAACAATTCATCAGATCCTGTTATACCAGAGTTCCTCAGCCAAACTGGTCGGGTGGGTACTTTGTGTTTGGTTTGAGGTGTGGTATGAGAGTAGAAGTACCAAAAAAGAAAAACCTCTATCAGAAATGTGGACATCTAATCTCGACCACTACTACTAACTCCTAATCCTTCTTCCCTCCAAGAAACTCTCTAAATTAAATAAATATGGTGTGGTGGCTCCAGCAGGCTGAAATCACACCCCTCTAAGACAACCCGGTCCATAAAAGTTTATGAGCAAAACACAGTTCTGCATCTATTACTACCAGCTCGAAATAAACCGAAGCACCCCTTTCCCTTCAAAACTTTGTTTTTCCAACCAATAAACTCTTCCTAAGGAAGCAATCCATCTTCATACCTAAGGAAAATGTCCAATAATTCTCGCTCCTAGTATCAGAGTATTCAGAGCTTCTGAGTTGGCATGCCAGACAATGTACTTGCCAGCCTTCATGCCAATAGTAATATGAATAACGCTAGCTTGCATAGAATGATCTTGATAACATCTGAGTTGGATCTTTCATTCATACTACAATATCTGAGTCCAGCTGAAGAAATTGTGCTCAGGGACTAGAATTCTTTGCAAAATGGAAACTACTACATTTAAACTATTGGTTCACTAAGGATTAATGACGAACTATTTTTAAGCTTGCTGTTTCTCTGACTGTTGCTTCAGGAAGACACACAGGTGTTACAAATGGTGAATAAGTTAAGAGTTATGGGTTTCACTCATGTGATGTGATTAACACATATGAATGTCGATATAGGAAAATTGGCCAAACGTCTTAAACCTAATCTTGAGTTATTCCACTTTGCAGTTTGCATGACAACTATTGCCATCTGAACTAATCTGAAAATACTATTTCAATAATATCAGTTTAAAGTACTTGTTGTATTATAAAACTTTTTATAACAATTAAATCTACCCCTAAAATATCTAAAAATATCTTTTCTCATAGATTGAGAAACTGGCTATACAACCATGTAATAAAAACAGATGTTTACATAATTTGAATTTGGAAGCCTATAAAGGCTTCAATTCTCTTGTTAAATATTTTTTGAGGCTTTTAGATTATTGTTTAGAGTCAAGAAGTATAGAATGTATTGAGTCAGATTTGTATCATTCAAACAGTGAACCAGATTTCATATTTTTCATTTTTTCATTTTTGAATCATGTGATTATTGTTTTAAGGTACAAAATCCTGCATGCAGCTCGCGCTATGGCATATAAAAAACCTCCAACTACCCCTGGGAAAAAGCCAACCCCCCAAGTCCCTCTGGTATGGAACCAACCACACATCTCGCCGCCAACAAGAAACCCTTGACTAGCTAAGAAGATAGACGAAAGGAATCAAATCAAAGAACAAGCAGGAAGAGTCAGGAAAACCCATGGCACGATCATCTGAACAAAGGAAAAACAAAAAGCAAACAAAACAGCAACCACTTGAGGAATTCCCGTACAATCAGCGTGAGGGGGACCAGGTTCGGCATAATCGATGTCCTGGGGGGGACGCAGGCATGGAGCAACGGGCCCACTGTGTTGGCAAACCCCAAAAAGAAGAAGGAGATAGTGCAATACCATCCTCCCAGAGGCAAGCCTTGATGGACTGTGGTCATAGTCTGGATGGTGAAGAAGTAGTTATGAATACCAGCCAGGTAGTTGTGGGTACTAGCTAAAAAAGTAGAGAAGCAGTAGGGTGCTAGCCGATCCGACCGTGAGAAGAGGAGGAGAAAGAGGGGTAGACCCAACTCTGTGCCGTAGGAACTATCGGAAAATGCCTTCGTGTCTTAACTAGGAAGCCTCTTAAAGAGAAAGAGAATAGAGAGATCGACCGTGGCCTGTTGAAATGTTCTCTCTTACTGCAAACCGTGTACCCGGCCGTCTGTAACATGGGCGTTGAGAAGAGTGTTGCCGACCGTGGAAATGCTCTAAGCGAGGCTGAGCAAAAGCGGGGTAGGAAGAGGAAACATCATCAAAAGAAGATGAAATCCATCAACCCAGAGTAAAGAGAGCCTAAAGGGATAAACCTAAGGGCAGGAGAAGATGAGGGGAGATGCACTGAACCCCCTAGGGCGAACCCATAGCGGGGAGTGGAGTTGGGAAAAGTAGTGATAATCTTGTGGTGTTGAGATTTCAATTGCCGGGTGTGTAGAGGAAATGGAGGATGGAACCAGATTTCACATATTAACACCCATATGATTTGTTTTATGAGATATGATTGGTTTATGATGTGTTGCATTGCGACTCATAGAAGTCATCTGATGGATTTCTGTAAGGATGCAAGTATAAGTCATGGTGTAACGGGGGCACCCTGTAGCGAGGTGAACTCTAAGGTTGCGACCACACCAAACACTCAAAGTAGAAGATAAAGATAAGGTAAAATAATTCAGAAGAATCAACGGTAAAACTTAATATAGTTAAGCTCGAAGCTTCACTCAATTTAGTTCTCTCGAGGAAAAGTTGGTTGTC
>Ga0307509_10005570_pt1 | contig 17444 bp, 19 predicted proteins | sample 10_EM_MG_FD_202245 | JGI IMG/M metagenome (GOLD analysis project Ga0307509, IMG submission 202245) | Populus trichocarpa ectomycorrhiza microbial communities from riparian zone in the Pacific Northwest, United States - 10_EM | ecosystem: Host-associated > Plants > Roots > Unclassified | place...
GTAACTTGGGTTCCTCAGTAGGGTAACTGGGACCCATGGGCATAATGACCAAATTCCCAAGGTAGGGTAACTTTGTCCTCTTATGCCTTTAACCGCTCAGGAAGTCCTCCAGGCGACCACAGAAGTCATCTCGGAGGCCCGTGTAACATTCCCATAATTCTCTTGACCTTATGCGAATGTGCTCCCGAAAGGTTACCCTGCCTAGTAGAGTACCTCAAGGCTACTCAACTATTCCCTAGGCCTTATCCTAGGTTTACCAGCTATTTGTATCAAGTATATGAGACCATACCACCTCTGGTTACCTCTAGGTATACCATTTGGGCTAAGGTGATAGTGATTGTAGCTACCTATCGTAGGGTCGTTACAGGCACATTATGCCGGCTGAATCGGATCAATCCACCACAGATAATTTGAAAGGAAACCCCCAAAACCCGACTGAAATCGGCCATGTTGGAAACATCGTCCGGGCTTCCCTTCAGCATCCTGCTATGAATGTCAGGCGCTGTTGTGGTCCATGTTGTGTCCAACTGTTCCACCACGTCGTGAGAGAGATCTGCACCGCAACGTCGGAGACAGTCCAGATTCAATAGTCTCATTCGGATGCCATGCTGTCGACTATAGCTCTGCACTATTTGCCGTGAGGCATCGTTTTTATTGGATTGCCGCCATGCAGCCTTGATTTGGCTCTTATGCGCTAGCTTGCCGAACTCGCATGAATCTATCCGAATATTGCCAAACTGCTGTATATGATCACAAAAGTGCCTGAGCAAATTCATCATGATGAACTTGAAATGCGATTCACAAAAGATCAAGTTCATACCTCGCTCGGTTTGTTCTTCCCTTTCTGCGTCGCGCATCTGGCTCCGTTTCGACTGTGCGATGCACTGCTGTGTCTTAGGCCTATCATGTCGCAGCTCCCTTCGTTGCTCATCGACCTTCGCGTGTATGCGTTTAGTTACTCGAAACTCTAAAAGGATATCCTTCATCTTCTGAAACGTGTCCAGATAGTCTTCCATATAGGTGATTGTTTCCCCTGTGTGGCTTCGGTATTGCACCATCATATTGAAATTGACCAGCCCCCGGACACATCCAAGAGTGCGGTTGAACGGTATGAGTTGGGCACTCCCAGGCAGACGCAGTGCCACAGCCAGAACACCTAGAACACACCGCCCAAGGTGCCGCATCGCTTTCCCTTGCCACTGCGTAACCTCCCGGTAGGCTTTTTTGGGTACAAGGAATCATGGGTAAGGCGGTAATGCCTTCAAAAATTGGTCAAATACCTCAAGTCGTCCGTGCTTTTTCAGAAAGCCCTGGATCCAGTCCATCATGGGCTTCAATAACCCAAGATAAACTGTATGGAGCATATCTGGTTTGTGTAAATCTGACAGCGAAACCCGCTTGAGCGCCTAAAAAACATTTTGACCTAATCTAATACCAAGACTGTCAGGCGTGATGTCGGCGTGGTCGGTTTCTCCGATCCAATTTTCATAGTCGTAATGGTGATATATTGCGTAATCTCTAACTGGATAGACCTTCATGTTTGTGCCTAATTGGACCACAGGCACCTCGTATCGTAGACAGAGGTTGGATTTTGTTTCATGCAGCGTAATGTTTTCCATGTAGTCCGCAATCCATGCGGCCAAGATTGAGAAGCACCTCTGAACCTTCCCATTGGCGCAGTCAATTGGTATGCTGTTGTGCGCCGGATCTTGTAGAGGCCCAAAGATGTGTACGAATACGTCCCGTCGGGTATCAGCATTGATTTGTCTCTGGTGGTGATTTGCTTTGGACAACTTTGATAGTTTGGGGGGAATGGGCAATAATGCAAGAAGCCGAACTGCGATGGATGTGGGGCTCTTGCGCCGGCCAGACGGAAGATTTCCAAGCGTGATATAGACAGGCCATGCTTTCTTGTCACAGGAGAAGTTTGTGAGATACGTCTGATCAGACCTTCCTATGATCGCAACAAGTGTCGCACCTGGCGGAAGTGTCTCCTGCTTTCAGTACGCGATTGTTTACTTAAAAAAGGGTTATGAGGCTGTACTTGAAGATCCCACCACCAGTCCGCCGTGTGCATTTCTGCGTATATCTGTTGTCCATTTGTGTCGTATTCCCTGCACAGAGCCCAGACGAAGTAATCTCTATAGGCGATCTGGCGCAGGTGATATCTGACGCAATCTAGAACGTTGCGCTAGAAGAATGGCAATGTTCGCTTGCCATCATCAACCTGTCCTTCGTTCCATTGAAGATATGCACTGTGAGGATCCCATGCCTGGAGGAGGTTCTCCAGCGTATGCATGGAACTATACCCGGCCGATGAAGTATTACCAAGACCACTCGAGAAGTATTCATTGATTCGTGACTTAGGTACTTCACCCTCAATCAATCAAGACACTAGCTTGAAATTGTGCGCGCTACTACATGGGGACCATGGGTGCTAACACAGATTTCATTGTTCTTGCTCAAAACCCTCGACATCTGCTTTAGATTCGCCGGCCCCTTCATAAAGTATCGGTTTACTGGGTAATCGACTCGCAGTTTCGTTGAGTATCTTTGTGTCGGACTCGTAACTGATGTTATCGAATGCGCCGTACCCATGTCCTGTGGGATCTGGATACGATTCATAGTCGGAATCCAGGCGGTGATGCCCCTCGTGGGGCAATATGTTGCTTCCTTTGTTATCATTAGTAGTCAGTGAGGATGCATATTTTATTGTAGACGCTCAGACAATATCCAGATTTGCGTGCGCATTTCGCAGGTGCTTCTCATATACACCAGGCCGGCTGTATTTACGTCGGCAGAATGGGGATTTGTTAGGCATGGGGCGAGATTTCTCAGATTATCTCGGCCTTGTGGAGTTTTGAGTCAAAGGCTATCGGGGTGATGTCAACAACACGTGTGGATCGCATGTAGGGTCAAGCGGCCCGAATGATCCAAACTGGATCAAGTATTTTGAATTGCTTAGCGTAACGGTCAAGTGGCGCAGCCCTTGATTGCTTGTTTCAGGATCTTGATAGTAGATTGAGAATATTTCCTGATCGAACGCAAGAGTGTTTATTCCGTTTCATTTGTTCAAGTTGAATCAGAATATGGGGGTGCCCTGTGGTAGAGCGTCTGATCCCGGTTCCCTAACCCTATAAATTGTTAAAAATACTTGACTATTTCAACCGGCCTAAAGGATCATAGTGTTTTATATATAATGGGAACAGATCAACACAGGAGGACCTCATAACAAGAATCATCTGCCATTCAGAACTTCCACAAGATCCACAAGACGCACATCTCTAGCCTTTCATATTTATCAAATCAATATACTCGAAACTATATTTGATATGGCGCAGAATATCAACATCATTCAATACGCACTGATGCCACCCGGCGGGCTGCAGCTGGCACCAGCAGGTCAGACATATCAGCTTCCTGCTAATTCTCTCATTGGAGAAATCTCATTTCGAGGCTCAGACAAAAGAAAAATCACTGAGCATAAGAGGTCAATAGGCATCGCGGTTGGTCTCCAAGCTGACGCCATATACGGTGTATGGCAGGACGCTGTTAAGGCTCAAATGTTAGCCAGGGGTTATCAGACGGATCTTCACCACTTCCCAGACGCAGAATTCCTGCAAATTGTCGCCGGCTTCCAGCAATTGAGACACACCTGCGATGAATGCGCCACTACACCTGCAGCGAACAACATACCTGGTATGCAGGAGGTGGACAAGCTAGTGGTCCAACTGGTTAAGGCCTGTGGGAAGAAGTTGACTAATACAATCAACATGAAAAATAAGCCGTTTCCGCAGGTGCCGGGAGTCTCTCGAGAGCATGTGATCGTCCTGACCATATTACTCCCTGGGAATGCCCCCCCTGGGAGCCAGTGGGGTCTTGCAACAGCTGTACAGACTCCAGGAGCTGGCGCCCCAAATGCTCCACAGCCAATGCACCCGTGCCAGCTCAATTCCAACCTGCACAGGCTGCTGGTCCATACCAAATCCCTCCTCCCCCACAGAATCCCCAAGTGCTAATCCAACTTCCTGGGCCAGCGTCTGGAAATCCTGGTCCGTCAGGAAGGGCTGGACAGAATATGCCGCCCCCGGCAATCCGCCCTCTCAAATTTCAGTTGCCCTCGTCTGCTAGCACACTCAAAATATCAGGTGCTGCATCGGTGAATAACCCACAACAAATGTTTCCTCAGGTCGTGGTGAATAGCCAGCCACTAAACAATCCTCCTCAGACAGCCCGGGGTGCAAACCAAATCCAGGCTCCCCCGCCAAATCCCCAAGAGCCAAACCAACCTCCCTTGACAGCGTCTGCAAATGCTGCTCCGTAAGGAAACCAAACCCAGCCTCTCCCGCTGAATCCCCAAGTGGCAAACCAACCTCCCTCAACATCCTCGGCAATTGCTGGTCCATCAGGAAACCAAATCCAGGCTGACCCGCTCAATCCCCAAGGACCAAACCAACCACCATCCACAGCGTCTGCAAATGCTGGTCCATCAGCAAACCAAATCCAGCCACTCCCTGCAAATCCCCAAGGGGGACACCAACCTCCCTCTAGGGTGTCTGCCGGTCCTGGTCTGTCAGGAAGTGCAATGTAGAATAATCCTCTCCCGGTGATTGCCCCTGCGATACTAAGATTGCCCCCGTCGGGAGTCAGAATGCACAAAATGGGTGCTCCCCTCGTGAATAACCCTCCGGAAATGCGACCAGCTGCTCCCTTGACTATCCTTGGTACACCTGTGCCGGCCAATTATGAGGCTCAGATAATTCGCCATGCATTAGATCAGCCTAATGCAAGGCAAAATGCGCCAGATCTATCTGATGTAAGGCAAATAAGTGAGAGTTTTTTGAACTTACCCCAATGATTTGTGTGGTGACTTACTAACAAATGAGAGAGAGACTGGAGGGCTCTACTGGGTCGCCCACGGGCCCTGCGCATTGTTTGGCAACAATATCCGGTTGATAGCGACGCACTACCACCCAATTATCGTATCCTCTATGGGCGCTATCCTCATATCAATACTGTGGATTTTGCAGAGTTAAATTCCTATGACATGGGGGGCTTGTCATCGGCAATTTTAAGATATGTACCCTCGGACAGCATTCACTACATATTCGGCGCCACAGGCGAAGGCCGGCGCGAGCTTTGTGAAGACCCTACACACGCATTACATTATTCAAATTATATTTTCATCCTGAGTGATGAGGACGTACGTACCTGGCTCTTGTTAAATCAACCTAATGAGGAGTCGCTTGACGTGCTTGTTTATTGTCATTGCCCATGAATGCCAGATAGACCAGCTACACCACAGGAGCCGAGATACAGATACCTTGCACCAAATGATCTCTCGAATTGGGCAAAGCCTTAGCCGGACGTAATGTCAACCCGGCAGCTCCAGTGAAGGGAAAGGCTATTCCCATGAACACTACTAAAGCCAGTGGATCACAAAACCTACAAGATTCTCCCCTTTTTCTTCCGGGATGGTCCAGCTCAGCATCAGATGTTTCAGACGACTTTGCTGCGCACCGTAGTACGGTTGTCAGTATGCCATCTCCTGTTGACCAGGGCGGTGATTCCACAGCACGTCGGATAATTCTCTCAATTAAACCACAGGGAATGCTGAACACACATCGCATCATGAAACAGCTAGGGAGTCCCACCCCTGACGATAAGGCACGGAACCGTAAGGCGCAGTTTGACGTTGATAATTGGAATGAGCGCAGGTCCAAAATGCAGTGTCTTGTTGCTTCTGCTAAAGAACTTTCCAAAGAGGACCACCTTCAGAAGCGCCGAATGGTTTTCGAAGACGATAGTAAGGACGAGCTTCAGGTTAAGAGACTATGATTGCCCCCGAGAGTGTAATCCATATTATGGCACGTAGATTGAGGCTGGTCTACAGAGACACCGAGTGTATTAGCATTTGATATTGATAGTTTTAATAGAGTATCATAATTAGACTTAGAATAGATTCAATTTCTCATAGCACGTCAATCAAGTCGGGGGTGTTCATCTTTGTCAGCCAAAAGTCAGGATGCAATGGGTTTGTGTTCAGTGTGTGATGTGTAGCAGAGTTTGGTTAACGTCTTATCCCCAGCCTTAGCCCTTTGGGGACGCCAAGCGACGCCAAGATGCATCGCAGTACACCATATCTCGTAGCGTCAAACTCACATCAGGGTCAAAAAGATGTTTGACAACACGGGATGGGAGACTAAGCCATCGAACTATTATGTACGTTTGGTTTATGCTCCCTTTGCAATTCCTTCTTCCATCGACAATCATTGTTAGTCACGCCCGTGATACTTTACCACAAAAGTGTCTTCTACACCCAACCCTACCCCAGGCACCTACAGTACACACCGGACCCTAAGCGCGACAAACAAGGAAGAGCAAGAGCAGACCAAACGCTCTTGCTCTTGACGCCTATAAGAGTTCCTCTGATGCGCCCCATCCCCATCTGCCTGTTACCTCCAGACACACCACATTTACTATTGCGCTTTTCGAAAGCGCCACGACGGTTTTCGTCGGGAGAGATATTTACATCACCTACAATCCATACCCTCTAAGTCTTAGTTGACGTCATATCAATAGGCTTAGTCGGCCAACCATTTTGTTTGCCCTGGCGGCTTCATCCAATTCATTCATCCACGGACAAATGGTGCCCCAAGGAAGAGCGAGACGTCAATTACGCAAGGGAAATTAAGCAAAGATCCACACCTAACTTTAGAGATCAACGTTAACTCTCTGCTACTCAGACATCCCGCCGATCAGCCTCGTACGCCAGAGGTTCAGAGCGGAATACGAAGAAGAAGTCTCAGACATTCGGCAGGCTGTCGCCACACGGAAGACGCATTGTGAGCAATCATTGTCCCCCCTGCTGTGCCTGAATAGAATAGCGAACAGACAAACCTTTCATTTTTTCAAATGCACAGTGAACCAGGGCCTGTTGAGCGCGCACACTGCCAGCCGGCCATCGCGGATTCGGGGTATTTAGATCCAAAGTATCGCGTAGTCTGAATTGGTTATACTGACTGTCTAACTCAAATGAGGACTGTATATGGCGACATTGCGTATGCGAAATCATGGTGTGGATTGAAGCATCCGCGTAGCGCATCTTCCATCTATGCTGCGTGGCGCGAGGAAATCAAGGCTTATATGATAGCTCGCCTTCTTTACCCCGGTCGCCTAAGTGAATCGCAAGTTGACTCAGTTGTTTCGTTTACTCGCAGCCTTTCACCCGTTCAGGAGCCGATTGAGCTCCTCAAAAGCCAGCACCACCCGGAAGATGTTGGAGAGTTCATCCGTCATCTGAAAATTCTAGTCAAAGATTCGGCCAAGAAACCGCACACGTCGAATGAGCGCCAAAAAGGTGGGCGGATTCTTCCTGGTGACTTTGCAGAACCTCCTGGTAAGTATTACCAATATTTATTCCGTTAGCCCTTGACTGAGAGCAGATCCCAGTGCCTTACTCGGATTGTCACTCTGTATTATCCCCGCGTAGTTTGAGAATGCATATTATTCAACCAACCGGTGGGCTGACTACTGTGCATCCGTTGCTCAGCCACCTATAGTTTGTAAAAGACTCCGACAGGGGAATTGCCGGGGGGTTCTGACTAGACCGAGCATCATGGATTTGCTCCGGGTAGTAAGAGGGCACGACGTGGAAGAGGAAATTCGATGCCCCCGCTATCTAATTGGTGCGACAGGAGAAGCTGCCACCATGCTATGTCAGAAGCCGTATGATCCAGTCCCTCTAGGCCAGCTTATATCTCTCAATAGAAATGATGACATTCGTGCCTGGTGCCTCGCTAACAAAGGCCACAATCCCCTGGAACTAATGGTTCGCAAGTCACATCGCGAAGATACAGAGGTCCTGGACGAAACCCCCGTGACTCCCAATGGGAGGTATCCTTTGTTTGACCGCGACGTCTGGGATGAGTCGGCTGGAGGACCAGACTCTGTGAGGGAAATGCGGGATAAAGAGGCTGTTGACGACGAGGAATAGCTAGAGGCTGAGGCAGAGGGGGAATCTCAGGCGCCTCATGGCACAGGGGTGATCTATGTGGCCGACCGCAATGAAAGTATCTAATCCGCTGTATAATTCATCCATCTTTACCCTTCACATTAAAATGGAATAGCCAATTACAGAATGATCTCAAGGCACCCGGAGATCCGGGCCCCTCAACTCGCAGGCGGAATATTCCATCGCAAATCGAAGTACTGGCAAGCTCTTATCCAATTGCGACGGCGTCGGGGTTGCACTCTTCAGGCCCATCTGGGCCTGAAGAGTTGGAAAAACTTCGAGCGGTTGGCGAAGTGGCGAAGCACCACCCGTGGATGCTTGATTGGCTGCCACACCCAAGAGCTGTCTCTGTGAGGCATCAAGGACACAATGGTGCCGAGGACACACCTCCTGCCAGTCTGATTATGCTTTGTGATGCACTTCCACCCTCGCCTCCCGCAGCTACACATGCTGGCCTCAATCTCACGTCTCCCGAGAGACCAATAGAGCCTCGCTCTCCCCCACCTGAACACCCGCCAGCCACAATCAATGAGTTCCCAACTAACCCACCAGCTCCAGTGACATACCCGGCACGGGAATCTCAAAACCGTAGTTCTCCGCTAGCCCTAAACAACACCCTTTCTACTCCTCAGGTCCACCATTCTGCACGACCCAGGACGTGCCGCAAATTAAACGAGATTCACTACTTTTTTGAGTAATTTCATTTTCATTTTTACGCAAACAACCTTACTGTTTACTAAATGTTGTTTTCCCTTTGGTGTCATTGAATTTCTTTTCTGCTTCTTGTTCGTAGCGAGTATCAGATTGAACACAATTAATGATAGCTGTGCGCGCCCTTGCATCAGCTTCTTGACTTTACATCCACCTAAGCTAACATCTAATATGTTTTTCCCGATTGGGCACGCCTTGCATAATCTGTCCATCAAGCGGCAGGTCATGGCAAATAGAACTAGACAATTAGCAAGGATGGATGACTTGAAAACTAATATCTGGAAGTTCAATGGTGTTGAATCAACTTTCGGAGATTAAGATCGATAAATCTAAACTGCGTTTAGAGTAGCGTGTGTCTTGCTAGAATTGGTGTCGCTAGACAATACTCGTTGTGGCAGGTTTTTGCTTAGACTCAGACATCGACGACGCCTCGTACCTTAGTGACACCGGCATTCCCTCGAACTGGTTCATACCAGAGTCTAGACGAACATCATATATGAGCTCTTCCAGAGTATTAAAATAATGATAAAGAAGCCGAAAATCCCCTTTTTGCAGCCAAACAGTCTTTTTCATTAACGATTGATCGTATGTGATGCTCAAGCCCCCCCACCCGCCCCCTAAGTCCTAGTGTATAGGACCAGATTTGTCCTACTCAACAGAGCAACACACCCTTCATCTTTACCACCCAATATATCGCTTTTTCATACGTCCTAATTCCTATCCTATACCTTTATCAAACGTCCGGCATTCAAACATCCATAAACAACCACAAGCCAATTCACGCAGCAAACAGACCGCACGGGTAGCCAATTCGAACCGCTATAGATGCGACGTCGAACCAGTCGATAAGGCACCCAGAAGAGGCACGCAGCCAACCAAATCAGGCACCTCTCACAGTGCACATTCAGGGGCTCGGAAATCTTCCCCACCACGGATCGTAAGACGTCTTTGGGCACGACCATCCACGCGCCCCCGAAGGCACACTTTGCACACAGTGGCGTATACCGATCAGGAGGGCGATCACGATGAGCATGGACAACAAATAACAGAAATCTTTTATTTTAGCGATGATAGCAGTGATGAGTACGAAAACTCCCACATATCTGATCAAAGCGAATTGGACACAGAGACAGACACAGATGAGAATGATAATCCGGATGGCACTAGATCATTAATACGTCATGAATCACTAGCCGGGGAGAAACGAACCAACAACAGGGTATCGGCTGTCAGAATTTCGACCACCTCCCGATGGCAGGAAGCCGCAATCGTCAGGCGTACTCCTGCTGCATGAGCACATATAATACGAAGTAGTGGGTACACTCCACGGACGATCTCATCATGCGGGGTATCGCATTATTCATCAATGGCTAAATACAGAGCCATAATATCAGTAGTGCGACGCTCAAGGCCTCGGGGTGAACAGGGCATGCCGGGACATGAGCACATATGGCATGAGACTAACTCACAGCACAATATAGCAATGGGAGCAGAGGGAGCGGTCGTAGTGGGGGCCAAGGGACTTATTCTCCTATGTATCCTTTTTGATGAACCACACCAGGGAGCAGTTGGATTGACCACTCAGCTGCACCGTGTTTAGCTTCAGGTGCTCAATCACATATCTGATGCAGACAATATAGAAGGATCTGACGAAAGGTTAAAATAGGTAAGTAGATATCAACCAATAGTAGAAGAATGGTTTAGACGTCTGGACTAGTACTAACCTGTCCAGATATGTGAAAAACACGCGGGGGTAAGAACCCAGTTTGTCTACAACCTCAAGCATGAGATCATAAAATTGTATCATCTCCTGGAAGACCGAACGGCAATTGCCGGCCGGGTGGACTACCTGCTGGAAAATGATAGATTTATATGCTCCCTGAGAGGACATGAGGTGTGTTTTTGCTCTTATTAACGATGCGACCTATCCTCTTGCAACTAATCAGAGTGAACCTGAAGCAGAAAATAACAAATTGATTCTGAGAGCCGCAGATTCCGGAGCCAATATGGGGAAAGTAGTTCAAGGGTAGGAGAACACGTGGGATTTTTGATCCGGCATTTCTTGGACGCATCAACGGTACCATGACTTGCTTAACGTGTGCCATAATCTGCCATGCACTGCTAGCATGGCAGACAGGAGTATAAAGGATCAGGGTGACTTCAAGCCTGAAGCCGCCAGAGGTGCGCTAGAACCCTGACCTTCCTCTTTCCCGAGAAGACTAACCTAGCGGCAACCATTTAAGATGTTTTTGCGCACCAAAGGCAAACGTGGGCATTATGCGCCGACTTGGTTCAAACTCGGATTCTGGATAAAGTTTGTGGGACCATCCATGAAAAGATGGAGCGAGAGCATGGAGTCCGACAAGATCGCCGGGAAGGCTTCACGGAGGATTGGGCTGCTGTGGCATCAGAACTAGAGGGTCAAAGTTCAACCAACCTTCAGCGATGGACAGCACCACGGAGTCAAACTCCGAATAACCTGCATTTTTGGCCTCTGCCAGAGAGCCAAAACAGTTCCCAGACAGCAGAAGCATCTTTCGATTTCGGTGCCGCGTCAGCTGCGGGCCGTCTCAGATATCTAGATTCGGATCTTCTGACTTCAGACTTTTCACCAGAGGAGACCGTGGGGCTAACGTTGGACGCAGCAGTGAGCCCAACTCTGTCGTGTCAGCTATCTCTGAGTCTTGAGATCATGGAACCACAACTCGAGGAAACAGTTCATAGTGACCTGGGAACGGAGGAGGAGGGAAATGGGGCAAGCAAATGAGAAGGTACATAGGAAATGGTGTGTTTGTAGAGTAAGATATAGTAATAATTATTTTGTATTCCTAAGAAGACAGAACCAAAAGTGGAAATAGTAGAGCTCATCGCCAGAGCGTGAGGTGCAAAACAAAGTGCATTCCGGCAGACGTTGCGATATCGTTAGAAGTAGTTTATCGGGCGCCAGAACACTATAAAAGAGTCAGGAAATCGCAGCGCAGAGAGTCTGAACATGTCTTGTGTAAGAATCAGGGGACGAACGGTATTGGGAGTAAACTCTGGAAGAAGTCATCAGGCATCTGGAGAAGATGGATCAGGATTGTAAGATCCTGACGCAGAACCACAGAGCAGAGATATCTGGATGGGATGTGGCCAGATGAAAGAAGCCCTGACTACGGGGGAGAGAGATCAAGCGTCAGGACGCAAGAGGATAGTATTAGACCACGTGGGAATTAGGTAGAGGTGATCATGGGTCGCCAGGACGATGGCCCTGAGCACCAGACACTGTATGGATGCAGCGGCAGGACACCTGATGCTCTCAGGACGCAGAGGGCAAAGAGGTCTGTGCCCGGGTGGCGTCATGATTCAGGGTGGAAACAAAGGCAAATCTGGAGGCAATGTCAGATCGACGTGGCGTCCAAATTGGTGATTGACGTTGTGTGCGTCAGGTGCGTCAGACGCACACAACACACAGGACACAAGCCAGTTTTTTTGCTGATGAAGATGTCCAAAACGTCGTGCTTCCTCCGGGTGCGAGGTGTCTTAGATGGAGATAGAGGAGGGATTTTTATGGGGCTTGTTTATGGCGGGCTGGGTCTTTGGAGGTTTTGGGTGGCTTTTCTTTGACTTCACGGGTTTTGCTTGCTTTATTTCAATCTCATCTGTTTCCAATTGTGGCGGTTTCTGGGGCTTGTTTGTGCTGAGCTGTGTCCTCTTTGCACCTTCCGGTAGTTTTTCTTTTGTTTCACGGGCTTTCCTCTTTGGTTCTGCTTGGTTTCTCCCTCTATCTGCTAATTGTTTTCCTAATCCTCTCTGCGCCACCATACAGCTTTCGTATTCTTGCCGCGATTGGGCAGTTCTTGTTTCTCCAGCCTTCCTTAGCGTTTTTTTGCTTTCATTTCTAGTTCTTGATAATACACTTCTTAATCCTGAAAGCGCTGTTGTACGGCTTTCCTATATCTTAGTCTCTAGTCTTAGATTTCAATCTGTTTAGTAGTGTTTTCTTTCGAATTAGTAGGCGGTGAAACTGAGCTTTTTTGAGACGCCAGTCGTCACTTTTATCATTGATCTTACTGCATTCTCTAGAAGCTAGTCCTTTAGAAACTATAAGTTATGTGGATCCGGGCAAGTGATCCAGCAAGCTAATCCGGTCCCGGAAATTCTGAATAGACAATCCCTAGCTGGCCTAGATTTAACAATTCACGTCGTCTTTGAGAAATTTGGAGGTCAAAATGGAATAGGCAGGTCCGAGTACATACCCATGATTTTCACTGACCTTGGGTCGTAACCAATCCATATCCTAACATAAACCTCATTGGTCCCCAATGGCACGCTGGGAGTTTATTTATCGTTGTGAAGAGCTTTCACGTATACATACTATTCTATTCCTCAAACCCGCTACAGATACTTCATATTAATATCCAACCATGGCTGGAAATCCCGGTACCGATCAGTCAAGCCTTCGGAAAGCCAAGACAAGCTGCCTAAAGCCTTAAATATAACATTCTTGACCTCAGTAGTAGCGGTCTCCTGAGCTCAGGCATCATCATTGAGACCTTCACTACCCTTGGTTGAGGTTGGAACGCCTGTACCCGAAACACAACGACCAGTTAATTCATTTGTTGAGGATGAGAAACTTACGGAATTTGACAATGACGATGTTCCCAGACATTCCCAAAGGGCCGGAAAACATGCTTTGGAATTAATTCTTCAGGAAGAGGCACCTAGAGTAAGAAGCCGGTTGAGATCTATAAGTGAATATACCAATTTTACAATGAGATGCTTATAAGGAAGACTACGGAGTACTCCCCATCACCGGCTCTGAATCGACCTTCCCCGGGATATTTGCCTCAAGGGCCGGCAGTACAATTAGATTCACGCCATCTCAGAGCCAATTCAGCACACCACTCACCCTATATTCCTGAAGAGGAGCGAACTTTGGAGTCGCCTTCTGGACGCAGTATAGTTAATCTGGACCTTCCGCCATTTGGTATTGGTGTCCCGGTCACCTCACTATCAACAAAAAGCAATTTCTTACATGCTGACGAATGGATAGTGTTTGAGAATGCTGCAAATATGATCCTGTCTCACACGTGGTTTGTTAATCCCTTTGTGAAACCAGCTGAGAACGATACACTTCTGGAGGGCTATGGGGTAAAGGCAGCTACCAAGTTAGGTTAGAGAAATATAGAGATGAGAAAGGTGGCAATGACCTTTGTAAGTCTTCTTATTAACAAATAACATCTCATTTGAGACATTGCACCGCCAACTTGATTTAGCTAACTTGATTTATCAAGTTGAAAGGCAGGCAGTCTAGTGCTAGGTCACACCTAGTTTCCAAGACCAGGAGCACAATTCAGGACCTTTGGGACTTAGCTCATGAATCACTAACCGATGTAAAGGCGAAAATTACCTATTTTCTGGACAATGGTTAGTTTACGTGCCATTCAAGGAAACAAACGGTAAGTTTAACACACATATCATCTCCAATGAGACGGCAAAGGCCTTACCCGGATAGGAATGCCGGTTCTGATTTGATACCCCAGAGCTAGCAAAACTCTTGTAACATACGATATTCAGGGGTATGAAAATGCAGGGAAGGACTGATGAAACATTCAATAATCATTTTAACGATGTCCTGATATGCCTTTCAATTGTCTGTATGGATCATGCATTGAAGGCTTGGAGTTCCGGACTATATATTCAACCTTCAGATTTCTCCGTTGAAACAGTGCAAAGTTACTGATTTCTAAGGAGCCTAAGTGCTCTGTTCCAAAGACTTTCATAATAATTGGCAAATTTAGATGTTTACCTTCCGCAGCATGCAATGTGTGAAGTACTACCTCCCCAGATGAGAACCAAGGTGATTAAGGACACGAAAAAACACATTAAGCGAATGTTGCAGGACAGGGAATTTGTTCAGGATCAGGAGTCTCACGCTGCACGGGAGGACAAAGAAGCCGCAGGAGATATGGATTTGGTGGTTTCACAGGATGTAATGACCCTACAATAGGTAGCTACAATAACTACCACCTGAGCCGAAAGGGTATACCAAGAGGTAATCAGAGGTGGTATGGTCTGGTATATTAGTATATAAGAATGCTGGTTCGCCTAAAGGCAAGGCCTAGGGAACAGTGGAGTGGCCTTAGACACTCTATTAGGCAGGGTAACCTTTCGGGAGAACATTCGCATAAGACCCAGGGAATTATGGGAATGTTAGACGGATCTCTGAGAAGCCTTCTGTGGTCGACTAGAGGACTTCCAGAGCGGTTAAAGGCATAAGAGGGCAAAGTTACCCTACCTTGGGAATTTGCTCATTATGCCCATGGACCACAGTTACCCTACTGAGGAGTCCAAGTTACCCTACCTTCACCAGCAAAGTAATCCTAGAATTTAGAGGTCGATTGCCTCATATTCTATTGGCTCTTAGATATTCTTGAGTGCACACAGATCTGCGCGGGGAGGCCCTACGCCTGTATAACGGTGGCCCGAACATGCTATTGAACTTGGGCAGGCTTAGATAACACCCCCCTCTGACCCCAGCGTTGGGACGGCGCATCATAGGCAGAGGGATGTGTAATTGCTCCATTACTTGTTAAAAGAGGTCCTTAGAGCAGCAGCCGTAACACCGTATAAGTCGTCGGTGTCTGTCCGACTGAATGTCGTTCGCAGGATACATAAGGGGAGTATGGGTAACCGCCAAAATGGAGGTCACCGATATATGGTCTCTCGGGCATCTAGGAGTCTATTCTAGCCTACGGGTTGTAGGGTAGTCTTCCTAGTGGTACTCAGATAGTCTCAGAAGGCCAGAGTGCTTTCGAGACAAATACCTCGGTAACCAACCCGGACCTTCTCCCCTTGATTTGTAGCATTACTATGGGTTGTTATTGGACTCTAGAGGTATGAGTCTTATCACGGCAGAGTATGTCCCGAGGGGCTGGCTATGGGTAGCGCCCACTTCGCCAACCATCGGCTAGATCTCACCGGGGGAGCTTGCATGTCAATTTATCAGATTGGGTAGTCGGGTATATTAAATGCTGGACTGCATAGCTTGTATAGACGAAACTACCACTGGGCCAGTGTGTCCACCCCCTAGGTATTGACTCCGGTTGTTGTCATAACGGTTAGCCACTGGTATGACTTGGATAGGAAGAATTTATCCACCAGCGGTTGTATTGGAGATGCATTGCAGAAACTCCCATCCCATTGACGGAGTTAAGTGTACCCGAGTTGGTCCGACACTTCCAACAGGATAATTCCTGCTGGAGGGTAGACCTCGGACAAACCCTGAGCAGGATAGGGTGCTCGCACAAGGTGGGAGTAGTGGTGAATGTCAAAGGCTTAAATCTGATATCTACTTAAGTTTAAGCGCTTGGTATTCTACTTCGAGAACCAACTTTCCTTGAGAGAACTTATTGATTGAAGCTTTCAGCTTAACGATATTAAGTTTTACCATTTTGATTCTTTTGAATTATTACCTCATCTTTATCTTCTACTTTGAGTGTTTGGTGGGGTCGCAACCTTAGAGTTCACCTCTCTATACGGTGCCCCCGTTACAGGGGATGAGGAGTGCGTGGTGGAGGAAATTAATTCAGATACTGACGTGGGCGAAGCAGTTGAGGCACTTGAAGAAGGGTGGGATGGGCAGGATTAATGTCCTATTTAGGATTTTATGTATCAATTAAATAAAATTTATAATTTTTGGGTCAATTAATTTATTATTAGTATACCACTTCGAGTTAGACTTTAAACCGGTTTGTAAAATAAAAAAGGCTAAAGAAGGTTGAATTGAGCCGTACAAAATTCACAGAGATCGAGAAAGGAAGTAAGAGTGAAGTGGAACTGCAAAGGAATGTAGCAGCAGCATAATGGAGGTAGGCCGAAGAAGAAAATATGGGAGCCGAATGATGTGGTTAAAACACTAGGGGTTAATTACACTGGGTAGTGAAGTAGAGAATTAGGTGAACAGGAAGGAATTTCAAGCATCATGAAGGAGTAGACCCACGGCAGCGCAAATGCGATGAAGATTGTTCAAATGTTAGTGCATACACAAAGAATGTGTTGGGTAGAAATAGGTCGGTCAGTGAGGGTAAGAAGGAAGAGGAGAGTTAAGCTAGGGTGGGAAAAGGGAGCAAGAGTATAGGGAGCGGCGTGTTTGGGCCGTTGAGAGGCTTGTAGGTTTTGTAAATATGGGTGAATAGAAGCAGGTGAAGGGTGGTGGGCAAAGAGTGGTTGTAACGACCCTACGATAGGTAGCTACAATCACTATTACCTTAGCCCAAATGGTATACCAAGAGGTAACCAGAGGTGGTATGGTCTCGGATACTTGATACAAATAGCTGGTAAACCGAGGATAAGGCCTAACGTATTTGACCTAGTAATGGGACACTGACTAGTAATGGGACACTTTTTACATTTAGTGTCCCATGAATAAATATATCAATATCTCAATCAATACTAGATGGAATAGCCTGTAAATCTATTGCTAGATAGCTAACATGAATGTGAACATTCAGTAGAAATTACTTTCTGTCAACCACAAAAGAGAAAAAGCCATTAAATAAAGAGTTAGGAAAATATCATTTTATTATATGGTAAACAATTGATTTTATGGAAAATTTATAAAAAATGGTAAAATTACTCTGTTTGCTAGAGAAGGTAGGTTGATATCTTTGATTGATCCCTTTTTTTTTTTTTTTTTTTTTTTTTTTTTTTTTTTTTTTTTTTAAATAAAATTTTA
>Ga0307509_10005571_pt1 | contig 17440 bp, 15 predicted proteins | sample 10_EM_MG_FD_202245 | JGI IMG/M metagenome (GOLD analysis project Ga0307509, IMG submission 202245) | Populus trichocarpa ectomycorrhiza microbial communities from riparian zone in the Pacific Northwest, United States - 10_EM | ecosystem: Host-associated > Plants > Roots > Unclassified | place...
CTAGGTACCTTTCCTTCCATTTGTGTTGGAAAAATTGGGCCTTTATGCAACTTATGTGCAGAGTCAAAGGATTCTCATCCCACCCTAACTTTTGGATCTAGTATAATATCTAGGTACGTGTTTTTTTTTGAATGGTTACCAGCTGCAGCTATTAATTCATGCACATTCTGACATCTACTCATGCTGTTTGGTGAACTAGGCTTACAGACTTTTGTTTATTATGTGGACACTTGGTTGTTTAAGCTCATATAAGTAATGTAATTTGTGGGCTTTGGTGAGCTAGGTTTGCTAAATTTCTTTCTTTTTCTGTAAAGCTGACAGTTTAGCCTCAATATGATGTTCTGATTTACTGCTTATTATAATGTTTTGTTTTTTGTATACGACAACCAGGAATGTAGGATAATTTATCTTTGGCATTTGTAAAAAGCTTTATTTGTTCATTCATGATGTGTTAGAATAACCTTAGAGAAAAAGTTGAATATAGATCTTTTTTAGAATATCTGATGCTTCATCTAATATAATTCTCTCTAGTTGGTCTTATTTTCTTTAGTTGGATGGTGTCATGCCTACCTTTAAAAAGGTGTCAAAACTTGCCATCCTCATTCTTAAGTAGTTGAATAATTAATCTGAAGACTATAACACGTGGCCAGTTTTGATTAATGGTGGCGCACACTGCTTTTAGGCTTTCATTTCTTTTGTTTTTTCCCTCTTTTTCTCTTATTTTGTTCTTTTGGGTCTGTGTGGCTTCTCTGGCATGCTGCTTGCAAATTTGGGTTTGCCTTGATATCTTTTAGTGAAGTTAATTATTTTTAGTGAAGTTAATTATAGAAAAGAATGATCTTTTGATTCCTGCTTTTGGGTGCATGGATATGCAAACATGCCCTTAAAAAATGTTGCAAATGCCTTCATTGGTGGAAATTTGTCTATTCTATGATGGGAGTAAGCAAATAAACTCTGTTTGAGATGAACCTTGTCTTTACTTGGGTAGAATGAGGATGCTAAAGTAGGCAATATGACAATACTTTAAGGCTTGAAGTTGTAATTATAGAATAACCTCGATAAATTAATAACCTTGATTAAATAATATTTTTGGTCATTCCCATCTTAGGACCAATGTAGTAAATTAATAATTCACTAAATTTATATGATAATACATTAAAAAAAAGACGTGTCCCACTTGATATATAAATTAATAATCTCTTTATACATCAATATATATGTGCGCGCTTGCGCGACTCAATTAGGAGACCTTTGTAAAATATGACTCCAATGGTACTTGTTTTTTCTTGAAATTCATGTCTCCTTGGATCTCATCTGTAACTTTTCCTAGTGCATTAAGAAGCTCAAATATACTGTTCTCGTATTGCAAGAGAAAATTATGCAACGTGATTGTTGCTTTGAGTGCATTTTTATGCAAGGCATACTCTAGTACATGATTATCGTCTTCAACATTATCTTCTGTGTTATTTCCCATGACGTTCTTGATAATTTGCTCGTGACTCAGCAACTTTGAAATTGATTTCTTGACACCTTTGAGATGAGAAGCCATTGTGTTTAGTTTTATCATTTGTGATACAATTTGTTCTTTTTATTGAAATTTCTGTTTGACTTAATGTTCATGAATTATATTAATTAAGTATACAAGGAATGTAAGTTTGTAACAAAAAGGGATAGATCCATGACTTCTTTTTAATAAGACCAATTACTTTCATGAATTTATTTTGGTTAAACAAATGTATAGAATAATAATAATTCATGATTAGGTAATTACGTAGTATTTGTACAATCACAATACATGATACATGTTTTAACTTCAATTTTTTGGAAAAAAAAGAATACCTTGATAAATTTTTTTGTTAATTAATTATAAATTAATAAATCATTATTTTATTGATTAAATAATATCTCAATTAATTAATAATTTTTCATGGTCCCAAAGGTATTAATTTATAGAGGTTTAACTGGATATTTATAGCTTTAAATATCAAAGGTCATTATTGCACAATGGATTTTGATTTTCTGTTATTTTAAACATGCAACAGAGTTTGTCAAGTCAAATATGTAATGGCCATTATGGCTGTTAGGAGCATTGTTATGCTTTAAATGGCTCACTTATACAAACAGCCACTACCTTGCGCAATACAATTTCAGACTTAAGCTGACTGTCATTTAATGCCTGCACATGTGAACGTTACTGTGATCTCAATCTGAAACACCTTTCATATCTCCTGTATTACTCGATGCAATTGAAATGTGTAGTGTGAAGTTTTGCATATCAGTCATGTTGCAAATCTATGCCATGTCCATATCTATCTGGTGATTAATCTTCTGATCTGTGTGATTCATTCCCCCTCTTCATATTTGTTGCTGGGCTTTGCCCCCCCCGGCAAAATCATGGGTTGTTTTGCAGGATCCGATTCCAAGACTTTGGTATGATGCTGTGATACCTTGCCTGATGAGACCCAATTTACATGTGTATTCTTAAAAAATATCTGTGAATGTTTTAATGCTGTACACCATTTTTGTGTTTTATCTTTTTTATTAATGCAAGTGGTGCATCTTTTTGTCAAGAGTTGAGCTATTATCAAAGGGACATAGCTTTTTTCTAGAGCACATTAAAATGTGCCGAAGCTGTATTTGTGCACATGGAGTGGTTGCGGGTGAAATATGCTTTAAACTATCTGCTTGCCTTTCAAATGGTTTTAGATGCTGATTGCTTTTGGTTGGCTTTTTCTTCAGCTTACTATCATAACTGATGTTTAAGTTGAGTAATGATTCATGCCAGTTAGATGTCCTTTCCAGTGGAGAAATTAATACAAAAATCAGTTTGCTCATTTCCTAATATTTTAAGTGAATTGATATACTGTAAAACATGTTAGGAGAAGATTTAAAAGAATCCGCATGTCATGCCATGCATGAATGGGAAGCATTTATTGTACATCTCTTGTCTGACAAGTGCCAATAATACAGTAACTGGCTTCAGTGTTCTTGTTTATTGTGTTGCACATGTATTACCAGATTTGGTACAATTTGAGATGGTTATTTTGAATTTAGTACAATCTGTGTTATTTCAGCTCATCAGAACAAGTTTTGGCCTTGGAGTACTTCAAACCGGCTTCATTGTCTACCTCCTCACAAGATAATACTCCACGGAAGAAAAAAAGAAAGTTGGTATCCTTTTTTGTCTCGTGTTTTGTTTGCACTGTAGCATATTAATGCTAATGTTTAACTTCTTGCTTTGGACTTCTAAATAATTTGTTATTGTTCTCAAAGCATGTGGAAACATGCTGATGTATATTACTTGTCATCTTGTTCTGATTTGATTTACTCTCTGTACCTTGCTCTGCTTGAGCGACTCTTTCCCTTTTGTATAGGCCTCATATCTTTGTGATTTCAGGTCATCAAAAACAGATTTGAACAAAAGTGCTCCAGCGCGTGTGTCCTCGAGAATTCAATCCAAGATTACACCAAAGTCGGTATCCTATTTTATCTTGTTGGTGTCTTACTTGTTATAGTAGCATGTTCCAGCTTAGTTTTTAATTTTCCTCTTTGGGCTAGTTCATTATCTTTATGTTTATGTCTAAAAGCCACCTGGCCTCCAACATCTTAGGTTGTACTCTTCAGTGGTGTTTCAGTTTATGTTCTAGTTGGCAGTATGGCATGTGCCTTTTGGTAGATGCTTACACATGTTTAATCTGCATTAATTCAGACCAGAAGAACAAGATTCCATCACAAAACCTTCCAAAAGTGCTTCAGTATATCTCTCTTCACGAAAAAGGAAGTATAAGAAGATTTCACCAAGGTTGGTTTGCTTTTTTTATCCCATAGATATACTGTTTGGTTTAGTCATGCTTTCACCTTTTCCTTTTCTCTGGCTGGTAAAGATTTTTGGTTATTAAATTGCATGAAACATAGAAGCATAGTTGTGATATGATATAGTCTTCATTAGAAAATATGCCTACCTATCTCCTTTTTGTCCTTTTTCAGGATATCAAAGTCAGTTTTAATGTCCAAGTGCTTCAAAAATACATCAGGTGGCGTCTCTTCACAAAATCAGTGGAAAATAACAACAAAGTTGGTTTCTTCTTTATTTCCCCACTTCGTTTTCTTTCATTTCATTCTCTTACTTTCCTTTTTTTTTTTCCTTGGCTTGAATGTTTCTTTTCATAGCAATGTTCTGTATTGAATTATGCCTTCTGTTATTGTTTGTAATCTTGTCTTTTGGTATCTTATTTTCTCAAGAGACCAGCGGTTGCATAGATTGGTTTTTGAAGAAGGTGGATTGCCTGATGGAACTGAACTAGCATATTATGCTCGTGGGCAGGTGATTAATATCACATATTCTTATCCTTTTACTTTCTTGCTGCTTATAGTAAATAAAATAAATTCTTCTTCTCAGAAATTGCTTGGCGGGTATAAAAGGGGCTTTGGAATACTTTGCCGTTGCTGCAATTGTGAGGTACTTCTTATTGGCTAAACTTTATCACTCCTTTATCATCTATCAGGCATGTCATCAAGGACCCACGGTTTATGACTAATGTGCAGGTCAGCCCCTCAATGTTCGAAGCTCATGCAGGTTGGGCTACTCGCAAAAAACCGTAAGTCTGATTTTTTATCAGATGGGAAATGCCTTTATATTTTGAGTCTTTCTTTTGTTACACACAAATTTTGATGGTTTCATGTTTCCCCCCACAGCTATGCATATATTTACACATCAAATGGTGTGTCACTCCATGAATTGGCAATTTCTCTCTCAAAAAGTCGGAAGTATTCTTCCCGGGACAATGATGACCTATGCATCATTTGTGCAGATGGTGGGAATCTTTTGCTTTGTGATGGATGCCCAAGGGCCTTCCATAAAGGTGAATGTAAATTCTAAATGTTACAAGGAAAGTAAACTCTTAGTTTACTTATCAACTTATTAAACTATTAACTACGAAAAACTTAATAAGCTGCTTCTGTCCATAGCCCCCTCCTCTCTGTGGTTTGGTTGCAGTTTAGATCTGCAACACATTTCTTTTGACCATGTCTATTGATGCCTTGCTAAAAGTGCTTTATGAATAAACTTTTAGTCGTATAAATATTGTAATTAGATCATTGTTTAGGATTTTTTATGTTATCTGAAGATTAACTTATTTAATATTTAGTAGTTATTATTAATTAAGAGTATTAGTTCATTTCCTATTTTTGTTAAGACTCTTTCTGCCCTTTCTTGCCTGCCTATATAAAGCACAGTTGTGCATTCCTATTTTGGAGGTCGTTTTATGATGAATAAAAATTGAGAATTCAAGTTCCATTTTGAGAGGGATTTCCTCTTGTTTCTCTGTTCTTGTGGATTCAATGAACACCCCTTGTGAATTCAAGGACTTGCTAGTGGTTTCTAGAGAGCTTGCTGGTGGACTCTAGGTTATTTACTTTTCTACCTTTCCTTTATCCTTTACTACATCAGTTGGTATTAGAGCCCAACCTTAGTCCAAACCCTAAACACAAAAAAAAAAAAAGTGAAAAGGTTTGTTGTTGCTTCGGTTGCCGGTTCTATTTGCTGGCATTGTTTGTGGCTAATACCTGTTGTTGTGGTACAATCTTAGTAGCTTCCAGCAATCTTAATAAGGTAAGCTTACATTTTCTTGCGGTAATTATTTTGTATTGCTTCTGTTTTGCCCTTAGCTTTGAGCAAAATTAGTGTGCGAAAGCAAAAGTGGCAGACTGGTAAAAAAGAAAAGGGGGAAGGTGAAAAAACAAGGCTATAAAAAAAGAGAAGAAAAAATGAATATTGATGAATGATATTTTTGAGAATTTGCTATTCTGAAAAATTGTTTGTTCTTGTGGACCTCAAGAACCCCAATTTCTTTCTCGATTCAAAAAAGCCCCTTGTGGATTCAAGGGCTGACTAATTGATTCTAGGTATTTTCGCTCTCTTTGTAACTCCAATATGAGAAATTTTAGCTTTCTTGACCTATGAAATGCTTGGTTGTACTCGCTTAATAGGTAGGCACAAAAATTAACAATGTTCTGGGCCCCAAATTTCTCGAAAACAACACTCCATTTTAAGTCCTGGAAAGTGATGTTTAATATTCAATTGCTTGCGTCCATTGTTATTAACCCAGTGATCTTCTTTGATGAGTCACTGTCTTGGGCAGTTGAGAACTTGAGATGACAGAATTTTTCTTGTTTAGCGTACTTGCACCAAGCCTTGTAGCATTTTCAACAGTGCAACTTCCATGTATCAATGTTTTTTTTAATACCATGACTGGGGGTGAACATATTTGTTTTCCAGCAAGTAGTTGTTCTTTTTGTTGTGAACTCAGTTAAAAAGAAAGAGATATTCCATAGCTTCTATGGTGTTGCATTGAGAACTTAGCAGTTCTGATTGGTGTGCCTAGTTTCATTACATTATATATTGTTCTTTATACGTTAAGTGTGTGCAATCGCCTATCAGTACTCTGCATGCATGTGTTTATGCTTTGTGAAATTGACATTATTGATTTAAGTTGCCTCTAGATGATTTCCAGACTACTGATCTGCCCAAATCCATTTTGATGCTCAATTTTATTACCTTTGTAGGATGTGCTTCTATACCAACTGTTCCTAGTGGTGATTGGTATTGCCAGTATTGCCAGAATACATTTGAAAGGGAAAAGTTAGTTGAGCATAATGCGAATGCTTCTGCCGCTGGAAGGGATTCAGGAATCGATTCTATAGAACAGATAACCAAGAGATGCTTTCGTATTGTCAAAAACATAGAAGCTGAACTTACTGGATGTGCATTATGCAGGTCATAGTTACACTGATAAACTGAAATTATTGAAGTTTATGGACTTAGTCTTATGACCTGTTTCATACAGTTTGTAATGAATAGTTGTAGCTATACATGTTTATTGGTCTTTCAACCCCTTCGGCCTTATTCATTGCTTGATATATCTTTAGTTTTTGTTTTATGCAGAGGTTATGACTTTATGAGATCTGGTTTTGGTCCACGCACAATTATACTTTGTGATCAGGTAATTTTCTAAGTTGATCATGTCTTCTATATTGTTGCATTTGTGATTGAGTGATTCAAACAGGGAAGTTCTTATGTGATAATGGTGCTTGCATCTATGCAATTAACTTGATGTTTGCATTTTGATTAGTAGCTTTCCTATTTTTCATGTCATCTTATTTCTCTGTTTCCTCCATGCGTACATGGAGTTACATTTCTTAATTCATTGTTGCTTGAATTTGCCTAGAGGACTGGTACACTTATGATTTATTTCTGATCTGTGCCAGTGTGAGAAAGAATTTCATGTTGGTTGTTTAAGGAGTCATAAGATGACAAATCTGAAGGTGAGTTCTTACATGATCTTATTTTCCTTTTAAGATAGATTTCATTTCCATCAAATCATTGTCACATGCGGAAAACAGTGTACTAAATTTGTGGATAAATATTTTGATGCTACTTATTTGACAGGAATTGCCAAAAGGCAACTGGTTTTGTTGTATGGATTGCAGTAGGATCCATTCTACTTTGCAGAAGTTGCTCATTCGTGGGGCTGAGAAACTCCCAGACTCTCTTTTGAATGATATAAAGAAGAAGCATGAGGAAAGAGGTTTAAACATCAGTAACAATATTGATGTGAGATGGACGCTTCTTAGTGGAAAAATTGCTTCTCCTGAAAATAAGCTTTTACTCTCACGGGCTCTTTCTATTTTTCAAGTAAGTACTGCCCATGCATTATGGAATATTTCTTTGGCCATTGATAGGTACTGCCCATGCATTATGTAATATTTCTTTGGCCATCGATGCTTGAATATAATAGTCAATGGTGCTGCTGCTCTAAATTAATAGCTGTTGGCAGGATTCCAGATTATTGTTATTGGGTTTTAACAATCTGAGGACTTCTTCAAATCTAATAAATCAATATCTTTTGTTTCTGTTTTAGTTTCAAAATAAATAAAGAAGAGTGCTGGAATATCATTATGGAATTTCTTTTGCTTGTTCCTTTCTATAAATAAAGAAGAGTGCTGAAATATTTTGCTTGCTATGCAAAAAGTGCAAGTTGTGTGTGCAGTGTAAGGTGCTTTTTGCCTCAATGCTTGCCAAAGCTGTTTATTAAGGGAAAAAATTGTGCTTTTTGGAATGATGCTCTATGCACCAAGTTTTGATGCTTCTAAAAAATGGGAGGCTTTTCTCTACCATAAAGTTATATGAGTATCATGATCCACTTGCAGTTAAGACTTCTTCTTTAAAACAGTTTTTTAAAGAATTCCCACGCGTTGGCGTGCCATTATTGGTTCACTAAGAAGGAAAATAAAGCAGGTAATAGTATCATATTAGAACATAGCCTCAATTGATCTTCAGTGGTCAACATGCATATTATCATTTGTTTGATTTTTTGCTGGATGTATCTCCAACTATATTATCTATTTTTTATAATCATCATTCTGATCATTTTTAAGTTAGGAAAGAGAATTCAAGTCATCCTGTCGGAAAATTGTGGAGCTTTTGAAAATACAGTGCAGAAACTTGTTGTCAATTCTCTTACTGACTGCTGCGACACAACTTAGTTGATAAACAATGCATGCTTTTGACTGCTCATAAGGATGATGCTGTTGTCACTTTTTTAATCTTCACATTTGCATGCTTGCAAGTAATATGTGAGTATGATGAAATTGTTTTTAAGTCGTCTCTTTTATCAATGAAGTCATGCAGCATTATTGATTTCTACCCATCTCTAGACAATGTGAAATTAACATTTGATGATTTACTTCACAATCTTTACTTGTCTATATCAAAATGCAGTTCTGAATTGTGATTCCTTTTATGTGTTCTTGTATTTGTGTGATGCTTCATCTGCAAATAAAAGCAACCAAAGATGTGCTGGGCTGAGGTTTCTGTCAATTATTTTCCAGGAATGTTTTGATCCTATAGTTGATTCAACAATTGGACGTGATCTTATTCCTTTGATGGTTTATGGGTATGCCTTCATATTTTTTCCCCATTGTTACAGCATGGCATTTTATTGCCAGTTTCTGCGGTTGTTAACGTTATTTAACTATCTTTCAGTAAGAACTCAAAGGGCCAAGATTATGGAGGAATGTACTGTGCAGTGTTAACAATCAAGTAAGAGATAGTCTTGTATCTCCAATTGGTTATAGTTGGAGCTGTAGGAATGTTTATGAAGTCTAAATCTCTAATTTTGCAGCTCAAGTATTGTATCAGCGGGTATACTACGAGTTTTTGGGGAAGAAGTTGCTGAACTTCCCTTGGTTGCAACGAGGAATGGTGAACATGGCAAGGTGAGGTTAACCAACTGGGCTTGATATGTAGTTGTTTCTCGGACATTCTTTTGCACTCACAGCTTTTTCTCTGAGCTGAAATTTGGGGGTTTTCCATGACTTAATTGTGTATTTCAAGGCCTCTATCCACTATAGTTGTGTATTTTGAGGCCTCTCAGTCTTTGATTCATAAGTCTTAAAACATGTATATTATACTTTTCAGCTATTGCGATATGGTTGAGTCTTGATTTGTGGAGACATTATTTTCTCAGGGCTACTTTCAACTGCTGTTCTCCTGCATCGAGAAGTTGCTGGCGTTTTTAAATGTGCAGAATCTTGTGCTTCCAGCTGCTGAAGAGGCAGAATCAATATGGACAGAAAAATTTGGTTTTCAGAAGATAAAACCGGAGCAGGTATGAGTTTCTCTACTGGTGGGCACACATGAAATGCACAAGCTAGATGTGGTTGTGAATCTATCATTTACCTGTCTGAAATTTGATGTTTTACTCTTCAGCTTAACAAATATAGAAAAAGCTGCTGCCAGATGGTGAGATTTGAAGGGACATCTATGCTACAGAAAGCGGTTCCTACCTGTAGAATTGTTAATCAACGTACAAGTCCTTAGGGTATTGTAAAAAGGAGTAATGGGGAGCTACTCTTAGTACGAGGGACAAGACGCCTAATCTTTTAGTTTCTACAGTTTTTTTAATCTTATTTTTTAATTATTTTTAAATTTATGTATAGACCAGATATTGAAGGAAGTATATACATGTCCAGTCCTCGACTTATTTAGTGTTCTAGATCAAGCAATGCAAGCTATTTGTGCTTACCTCGCTCTCTCAATTATTTCAAACAAGTCGTCAATTCCATGCTATCCCAAGTCCCAACTCAGGAAATCGTAGGTGCTGATGCCAGGTGCGGGTGCACGCTCTCTTTTGATTCCGAAGCTGAAGTTCAATTCACTTTTGTGCCTGTGAGACAAGGCATTGTCATACAATTTGGTATATTGTGCTTATCCATCCCTCGTCGGAGAAGATAACAGATGCGATACAACCAGTAGAAAGGTCGCTTCCAGCATGCATTTCACACAACCAAATCAAAGGCAAGATATGCCGCCTGTTTCAAGGGGCTGGCGTCGAAAGCTCCATGTAAGCGAAGTTTGTGTAGTCTGTCACTTGATGTTGAAAGATATCCTCTTCTAGCAATAAAAAGCACTGTGCCATCATCACCTATGCAAAATGGTCATCTAACACATGCAAAATTACCCAATCCCCTCTCTCATCTGTCTCTCCTGTCTTGGCGTATGCACCTTCCTAACCTCAAGCCTGCCCATCTTTCGTTTGCCTCCTTACCTTATTGCGCCATTACTTCAAAAGTAGAAGCTGTAATCATCATCACACGCCCAAACTGATCTTAATGCCCATACATTTCTTGCTTGCCACGCCACTCATGATCTCCTTGAAAAATATGACAACCATATCGCTCCTATTCTACTTGGCTAAAACATTACACGACTTCAACAACCATCAGGACTTGAAGCATGAGAATCAAAGCGATCTCCTTTTGGCTCTTGGCCTTTGCTATTGCTCTAGTTTCTATTGTCATTGCCCTCTATGAAATTTCTCCGTCCCCTTCTACTGGTACTCCGATAAGTAATCTGCATAGCTCATCTCTTACTAATCTTAAAAGGGTTATCAAGAAAAGCGGATTAGAGGTTTTTCATTCTCTCGTAGCAAGTTCCTTTTCAAGACACCATCACCGGAGAAAGCACAAAATCAAATGTGACATGAATAAATGGATCAGCTCTAGGCTAATATACCGTTATAAAGTTTCTCTTGTATTGACAGTAGACTTGAAAGGTTGTGGGAATTTTAGCAGCATTCAGGAGGCTGTTGATGTTGTTCCAGAGCTCAGCTCCTCTACCACTCTCATCATCATGGATTCTGGTACTTACAGGTAATACTGAAGTTCCTGTTGTCTCTTTGTTGACCTTTTCTTATATGCCAAGCGACATGCACTTTTCAACTAAAGTATGATCATGATTAAGATCGCATGAAAGCGTGGAGTTTAAAAACATATAGGAAATTTGTATATGGTTGCAGGGAGAAGGTGACGGTGCATGCTAAAAAAACAAACCTGATACTTCTAGGCCAGGGTTATCTCAACACTGCCATTGCATGGAACGATACTGCAAATTCTACTGGTGGGACTGTTTATAGTGCTTCAGTTGCCATTTTTGCTTCTAACTTCATAGCCTATAATATTAGCTTTAAGGTACTCAAGAACCCATGTTTTATATGTCAGGACTCAAGAGTCAAGCTATATGTTGCATCTAGCTAGGACCTGAGAGTTAGCACTTAATCAGTTGCAAATAATTTATTCCTAATTCTTTTCCCTACTACTTGTGTGATTTTGGTGGGTTTGAAAAGAACACAGCTCCCTGGCCATCTCCTGGAGAAGTCGGAGGACAGGCAGTGGCACTTAGAATAGCAGGTGACAAAGCGGCATTTTATGGATGTGGATTTTATGGAGCTCAAGACACGCTCCATGATGATAGTGGGAGGCATTATTTTAGAGGATGCTTCATCCAAGGATCCATTGATTTCATTTTCGGAAACGCTAGATCCCTTTACCAGGTAGATCACTCTTTAATAAAACGATATGCTATATATCATCCAAACATTTCTCAGAATTTGCCTGGGCTTCGAGGCTGTAAGAGAGAGTCTGTTTTCATTCCACGAAACGCATAAAGAAAGTCAACTTTGATAAATTTTGTGAAACAGGTTAGAGCCTGTAAATCCTTGTATTGACAAGCAATTGTTATATATGTCAGTCCTGCACCATCAGTTCCATTGCAGAACAACCCAAAGCTGGAGTAAGTGGATCTATTACAGCACAAGCAAGGCAATCGGTGAGCGAGCAAACTGGGTTTTCCTTCGTGAATTGCACCGTTATTGGAAGTGGGAAAGTATGGCTTGGTCGAGCTTGGGGAGCTTATGCTACAGTAGTCTTCTCTAAAACATACATGTCTCATGCTGTATCTTCAGATGGATGGAACGATTGGAGAGACCCTTCTAGAGACCAGTCTGTCGTTGATCCTAATTATTAATGTCTCCTCTTTTACTTTTATATTGCTGAATCTTTTCTGGACTATTGCGATGAAAAAACAAAAATAAAAAGCGACGATTGGTTAATGTGTTTTTTTTATTACAGGACAGCATTCTTTGGAGAGTACGAGTGTTTTGGACCTGGAGCAAACTTCACATTCAGAGCCTCGTATGGAAAGCAGCTGACTCAATACGAGGCAGCTCCCTACATGGATATTTCATACATTGATGGTAATCAATGGCTCTATCAGCAAAACATTTTGCCCAGCATTTCTAACAATGACAGGGAACGAAGAAAACATTTTATCCAGCTATTCTAACTATGACAAGGATGAAGAATTTACTCATGCATACTATTAATGCACTTGTAGTAGTTCGGATGCAAGCTTGTTCTTTGCCAGAGAAATAGAGGTCATTCAATATAGAATTGTGATGATTGATGAGTATATATCACATATGGGCAGGATATATTATTGGATTGCCCTACGACGTTCTCATATTTGGAAAAGAAATCACATAAGAACTTGCTAGTGAAGGAAAATGTCACTCTTGAGGAGTCATACCATGTTCGAGCCTGATATTGAGTTTGATGTTTTTTTTGTATTTGTAGGAGCATGAGTAAAATCTGATAATTTCATGGGGCGATATGAATATGTTGAAAAAAACATATATACTGGAAATAATAAGCAATGAACCGTAAACTGATCAGAGAAAGTACCGTTTATTCATAGTGCTGCTTAGTAGTCTCAAGGAATTGTTACTTTTGAAACTCTAAAACGGTGTAGAAATAATCGACATAGAATGCACGAAAATAAGAGAAACCAACAGACTGACCGAGCTGCTTAAATTCTTCTTCAGTCCTGTGCTTACCCTTAGCCCTATAAATTGTCATGACAAATATGTCACCTTCTAAGAGAGCTCGTGTCCTGTGACTATCATCTGAATCCTTAGGCAGCACCGGTTCACAAGCAATCAGTTTCCCTCCCACCGGAAGGGCCTTGTAACAGTTCTCCATAATCAGCTTGCATTCATTGTCTGTCCATGTCGTCAAAATCCACTGCCAAATTGACAAGTACATGGAGTATCAAAAAGAGTGAAAGACTATCTTGATCGGTTGTTCAGAAATAAGAAGATGATGCGTATAAAAACTGGCTGGTCAAAGAAATATAATAGGGGGAATCAATTCATATATACGACACTGGGTCCAAAATGGACCGTAAAGGACTGGTCACATGTCCTATTTCTAATTGCAAGAGGATCAACCCATGGTTGCTGCTCTATTTGCAATTTACCAAAAAAACCCTACATTTTCATTCAATGAGCAAATGGCATTATCAAACATTTAAGCAGATGAAAGTGACTCAACGCACCTTCATGAAGATGGCATCACCATCCGGAATTGACTTGAACATGTCACCACCAACATTTGTAACACCTGCAAGGATGAATCACTTCCATTGGTGCAAAAGCAAAAATATGTAGCATCTCGCCCTATTAGCATTTTCAAACGTGTCATACATAACATGCTAGTAGCAGCTACAAAGCCAAGCTTGAAATGAGGTCTTAAGCTATCATTTACCCTAAACCATGTACGGTGGAAAAAGATCATTCCATAAAACCCATGTCTGAAGAGCTGTTTAGGTAAGAAAATGGTAAAATGACGAGACTTCATTGTTCAAGAAAAAGAAAAGGAGAGCATGCCAGGTTATCAAGAAAATGGATATGCCGCGTTACCAGGAATAATAGGTGCTTTAGCAACCACCTCAGGCAAATCAAAGTTGATCCCTTGACGTACACCAGGATGTTTTTTTAAGATCATCCTCAAACAATCCCCTGCACTCCCACCTACATCAACCAATCTTTCCACCCCTTTAAACCCATCATAGCCATCCAACATTGCTTCCATGAACGGGACAGATACACCTGACATTGCCTTCAGCATCAACTCATTCATTTCTGGCTGCTTCCCATAGTAATCATATGCAGGCTCACCATTAGCCTTCACGAATGGCTCTGTTGTGGGATCTAACACTGCCTCGTGCACCAATGGCCACGCTTTCATTAGCGCGTCCTATTTGTTCATATCGTCAAGAGATCATTTACATAGAAACATAGAAATTAGTATTTGCATATATAAGTAACATCTGCAACATTTTTTTTTATAAAAAAAATAGGGATGAATAACCAATCCATTTTACTCCCTCTGTTGGACAAATTATGAGCAAATTACAACAGCAAAGATGGAGTAAGATTTCTAAACCATCTAATTAATTAAGATCAATCTATATATTATTATTGAAATTATTTTCATAAGATTAGAACGTTAATGAATTGGATCATCAATTGATTTGAATGGTTTGGCGAAGTATAGTGCAAGACAAAGAGAAAGCTATGAAATGGAAAAACATATGACCTGGTGATGCTGGAGCACGTAAGGCGCGTAGGAGAGTCCTTCAGTATCAGTAACGAGGGTTTTACCGACTTCCGTGAGTGAATACTTCCTTTCGGAAGCAGAACCATCAAGAGGTGATGATTCGATGGTGAGGTGTTCCTCAAAGACACCGTAGCTAGTGAGCATGCGAAGGATGCGTTGCAAATTCTCAGGGTCAGATCCAGTAGAGGCAATACGTTGTAGGATCTGAGAGGCAGAAAGAGGAGCATTGGAGCCACCTTGCCAGATAGCATCGGCGACTTTTAGACGGACGATAGCGTTGAGAGACATAGGAACACTAATCATGTTGGCTAGCTCAAAGATCGCCAGTCTTGCACTCTTCCTCTTCTCTGCACTCTCCTCGTTTAATGCCATGGTTGGTTTGCCTGCTTTTTTTTCCCTTTACTTTTCTCTGATTCAATAAGAGGAGGAGGAGGAGCTCAGGCGAGGAAGTGGATCGCCTTCTGCCTGTAATTGGTCTCCTTATGAGTTATGACCAGTCCCTCGGTGGACTAACTGTTGATAAGGAAGATAATATTACTGTTCAAAGCCGAGGTAAAATCCAAAAAAAGAAAAAAGAAAAAAGAGGCTTCGCTGTTGTGGGGTCTTGTTGTTTTCCGTTTTTTTACTGACCCGCCTTTTGCTGCTGCACGTGAGCAACTGTGGGCCTAACACACTTGTAATTTTATATTTCTTTTAATTCTAAAAAAATTGCACTCCCATCGTTTTAGTTAGAAGCTAGATTTATCACCAAACACAAGTGTTATTCTTATCTATGTATCTTAAAATATCATGATTTTTTTTTAAAATTCAGAAACAAAAATCAAGATTCATGTTTTTAGACCTTAAAATCTATATTTTAGCTTTATTTTACTTGAAAACACTCCAAAACATCTTATAAATCTAAACAAATATTTAACAATTCTAGAACACCTTCACACTCTAAAAAAAATTAATTAAATCAAAATAAACCAAATAGAACATGATTAAATTTTCCCACTATATTTAGAGAAAAAAACTACTTCCATTGAACTTCTCTTAAGAAAGGAAATACATTGACATAAATGTTTTTATTTTTGATACTCGTAACGTGGCCAGACAACTTCCTCTTTTTTTCATTGTTTTTCAACAAGTTTTTCCCTCTTCTTTCAAACTCAGGGATAAAAAAATAAAAAAATAAAAATTATAAAAACTTTAAGATTGACCAAAATTTTTTCCATGTGTTCTACTTTGTGATTCTCTCTCTTTTAATTTTATCTTGCTACTACAATTTAAAATTTTATCTCATGAAATTAGGTCATAAAAAAATTAAATAAAAAAAAATTCAATGATGAATTTTAAAAAATAAAAGAATGAAAAAAGAATTAGGCTGAGGTGCTTCAATATCCATTTAAGGTTTTGTAATTTTCATTCTGGTCCAATAATTTATTTTGATGATTTTAGTTTTTTGGAATAAAATTTGTATCTTTATAATACTAGTAAATAGTTTTTTTGGAATTGCTTTCTAAATAATGATTCTGAAACAATTGAAATAAATTCACTTAAAATTATTTTTTTAATTTTTTAAAATCATTTTAACATGTTGATGTAAAAAATATTTTTTTAAAAAATAAAAAAAATATTATTTTAATATATTTCTAATAAAAAAAAACATTTTAAAAAATATACATTACTTACATTTACAGACAACCGCTAAATCTAAGATTCCGTTCATGATAGAAAATTGAGGAATGTAGGGGTCCAGAATTAAAAAAGAAAAAGAATTCCGGACAAATTCCTAAATGCTTTAAATCCATTAGATTAGAGTAAAAGAATTCTTGACCGTTGGATACAAGATTTATTGAATCACAGGCGAAGTGTTGAAACACGTCATCAAAATCTTTTGTTTTCTTGTTTAAAAACAAATCTGCACGCAGCTTGCTTTCTTCTCTGTTCTCCTCAAATACTCTCATGTTGCAGCCACTTTGGGGTTAAGAGTTTTCCAATAACTTCTTGCTTGGCCGGCGAGGTGGCTAAGAGGGGTTGGGATTTCGGGACTACTTTTCTAGATTTGGTATCCTCTACTTGTTTATCGTTTGCCCAATTGAGGGGAGAGGGAGATGTTTGTTGTTGCTAATCTTGAAGGTGTGGAATTCAACATGAATCCTTTCTGATCTGTTGTTTTTTCTTGAGGAGGAATGATTTGTTAGGAAAGAGAGAAGTGAACAAAAGGGGCATTGGATAATATGCTAATGCTGGACCCAAAAAAAAAAGCAGTAACTGTTCTTTCACATGTGATTTCATATCTAACATCACAATCTGAGTTGTTGCAGATCTGGGCTACATCCAGAAGCATGTTATCCTTCTTCTTCTTCTTTTGTGGTAAAGGGAATAGTGATCGGATAGCAAGAAAAGAGGAATATCATATCACTGCTATCTGTTAGCTCGAGCCAGGGAGAAAACAGCCAAGAATGGAAGGCAGGAATTTTTGGGGAATCTATCATCTCAGCTTGTCAATGTTGTCTATCACTATTGACAACACCAATGAGGTCGCGTTATTACATCTTTACAACCACTTATTAAAAACATTTCCCAAGGCTCATTCACCGGGGAAACTGAAAATGGAAGAACATAATGAACCCAAAATTCTCTTATCCTAAAACTGAAA
>Ga0307509_10005572_pt1 | contig 17440 bp, 14 predicted proteins | sample 10_EM_MG_FD_202245 | JGI IMG/M metagenome (GOLD analysis project Ga0307509, IMG submission 202245) | Populus trichocarpa ectomycorrhiza microbial communities from riparian zone in the Pacific Northwest, United States - 10_EM | ecosystem: Host-associated > Plants > Roots > Unclassified | place...
GAAAGAAAGCTGGCGGGCGGGGGTATCGGGGGGGGAGGCCGGGAGAAGAGATGTCGCGGCCGCAAGACGTCCGCAAAAGGGCAGCATGAGAACAGGTGCATTGGGAGCGAAGGTATGAAGAGGCTGGGCGCTGGGGGTAGAGTATCAGGGGAGTGGCTGCGCCAGGGGGGGTCAAATGCGTCAGGACGCAAAAAGGGCCGCGTCCAATGCGTCCGGACGCTGACTTGCGAGTCCGGACGCATTGGACGCGGCCCTTTCACTTCCGGACGGAATGAGCCCTGGCGGACGCACCCAGAACAGGAGTTTACGTTATAAGCGCCTGGAACGTCCGGTGCACAGGGTGAGCGGGGAGAGACAGAACGCAAGGTATTTTTTTTGCTGATGGAAGGGCGTCATTGGAGTCCGCTCGGCGAGGGGAATCGAATGGTATAGGCCTCGAAGCGTCCGCATGCCTGCAGCACCCAGTAGCCAACAATTTGAAAGTACTTGCCCGGGGAACTCAAGTCCAAAGGTTTGGATAACATTTCAACCAGCGGTCGGACAGCGTCGGGACAGGGTGCGTTGGAATCCGCTGGTCGAGGGGAATCCAATGGTATAGGTTTCAAAGCGTCCGCATGGCTATAGAGGTCAGCAGGATGCAAAGGGCAGATATCTCAGGGGGCAGATGTCCACCAGAGTCGGGAAGGGTCTCATTGGAGTCCGCTCGCCGAGGGGAATCGAATGGTATACTAGGTCTCGAAGCATCCGCATGGCTATAGAGGTTAGCAGGAAGAAAAACGCAGATACCTCACGGGGCACTGGCCGATGTCCTGCAGAGTCTGGCAGGACCTGATTGCAATCCGCTAGAGTCTGGCAGGGCCTCATTGCAATCCGCCAGATTCAGGAAAAGCCTGAATGGAATCCGCTTGCTTAGGAGTCATGAATAGTGTCAACCTCGATGGAAGAGCATGCCCTTCTCCGAAGCTTGATAATATTCAATAGTTCAACTGATTCGCTCACAAAGCCTGATACGAGGTGGAAAGAACTTAGACAGCTTTTACAAGAGTTGTTAGCAGTGATTAAATAAGGGGTATGTTTTGGGTCGTTACCGGGACAATAGATGGTTAGTCATCCTATGTTTAGATCCTCTTTCGTCTGAACAGCCTTTGCCTGGTGATAAAGTAGTCCGTTGTAAGTAGAGGCCATTAGGGGCAGGGAGAGTTCCCCAATGCAGAGCCCTATAAGTCACTTACTTTGGGTTTCTTCGGGAGATTAGGGTGTGAAATGGACCATCCAGATGCACTGGGCGGACAGGATGCGGGTTGTATTGCACCCAAAAAACTAGGATGCAACCATTGTGCTGGGGCCATCTGAGGGTGGACTGGGCGGACAGGAAGCTACAGACGGATTTCCTGCGTCCGGACGCAATGCCTATCCGTCTGGAGCAAACATTTTTTTTCCTGATGCATCAAGCAACGGAGAAGAGACCTTAACAAAATTATAAGTTATTACAATATTCTTCTATTACTTTATCAAACAAATCTTCTTGAGCCATCCTGACCTATAATTTGTTGTCTCGAATATCCTCGGCCTGGTTGGCTCGGAATCCTACCATGTTAGCTACCCCGTAACAAATAGGTGCGTTCAATTCTCTGAAACCTGCCGTCAGCATGGGCTTGCCAGTTGGAAAGTTCTCTTTTCCATTTCTTTCTTCCATTTTTTCTTTTTTTGAAGGGAGAGGAGAGAACAAATTCAGAAATGAAAAAATGAAAAAACAACAGCAACAATACCAAGGGGAAAAGTAAAAGGTACTGCTGACTGCATCAATACAACTTACCGTAAGGTATGAATGATAATAATACTGGTCTTGAAAAGTCATTGGAGTGATATTTGACGCTTTCCCCCCTTTTCTTATGCCAAGACGAACCTGTCAGCGCTTCGGCAACTCCACAATTCCCAGCGTATAGTACCAGAATGCCTCATGGTCAAGGCGTCCAAATTTCCCCTTCAATGCGCGAATCTTGGTTTCAAGATATCCGGGCACTTTAGGAGTTGTCAAGAGCAGTGCTAGGCACTGCGACTTTACGAAAAGTTTGGTTGGAGCTGTGATAGTTGTTGGAGAGATGATAGTGATGACAATTTCATCAGTTCATTCATTCTTGCTGGCTGCCATAACAGCACCCAGCCCCCAGTCGAAGGCGGTGATGCAAGTTTTGCGACCTCAGTTCAACTAACTACTTTAGCGCGTGTGTAACGCTTATTTCTTTTGTGTAATGGATTCGGCAGGATCCATGATACTGTGCTCAAAAACTTGGCACTCTGGGGTGGTTTTCCTCAGCTGGGGTCTAGAATGCACATACCCCCCTAGAATAAATGGCTGAATAACTGGACCATGTGCTGTGTTGTTGAACATTTCGTACTTTAGAGAGAGGGTGGAAAAGTGGAAAGGGCGAGATATTGTACTCTGTCTGCCCTTCTAGGAGACATTAGAGAAATGCGGAAAAAAAGCTTGACCCCACCAAAGGGGTTACTCTAGCAGCCTGGCGCTTTGCCAAAATATTTGAATTTCCGGGGTATTCGAACGAAAGCACGGGTGAAGAGCTCGATTGAGTTATGGGTTGGTTGATTGATTGATTCTTGTGTTGTTCCGGTTGGTTTTTTCCTTAGTTAGGGGGAGGAGGTCTGTCGAACTATTGGTAAAGATAGCGGCTGGAGCAAACACTGTCCTCTCAGTAGCCGAGAAGGCCCTAGAGCCATTCAGAGGAGGTTGGACAGACTTACCATTAATACCTGGCACTGTACACGATAGCCTCGTTCTTTAAAAACCCATCCATTTATATCTGTATAACTGTATGATATCAGTTGCTTCTTAGCTCGCTAATATAGACCATTCCAAGATTAGGAATATAGCCTTGAACGGGAAAACCTATAATCAGCTCACCCCGGGCCCTCCATAGAGTACAAGGATTAGGCATGGAAAAGTGATCCCATCAGCAAAAAAAAGGTTACACCCGGACGCACCCCGTGCTCCCTGTGTGTCCGGCGGTCCAGGCGCATAGAACTTAAACTCGCGTTCTGGGTGTGCGGTCTTTTATTGGGTGCTTGTGGACAGGGGTCCATGCCGCCCGGACGCACCAGATGCAACCAAGGACTCATAAGGCACCGGACGCAGAAAGGTTCTCCAGACGCAAAAAGGTTCTCCGGACGCAACCCGATAGGATAGTACCATCGTGGAAGTACTCAGGTGTTACTGGCTATCATCAGATACCTCCTAAGTCAACAACTCTACCTTCGAGGACTTTGAATGAGTTAGTGAAAACTGTGGAGAATATCCAAATTGTCCAGAAAGATCCATCCAGTATTACTCATGTTTACTTATTTGAGTCATTTAGATACTAAAATAGGAATATATTTATTAAAGCTAGTCTAGAAAAGAGTAGCACTCGATAGCTAAGAATTTGAAAGTACTTACCCGGAGAACTAAAGTACAAAAGTAGCGATAAGCCTTAAAGCAGCGGTCGGACAGTGTCCCCATGCCTGTAGCATCCAGTAGCGGACAATTTGAAAGTACTTGCCCGGGGAACTCAAGTACAAAGGTTTGGATAACATGTCAACCAGCGGTCTGACAGCGTCGGGTCAGGGTGCGTTGGAATCCGCCGGTCGAGGGGAATCGAATGGTATAGGTCTCTAAGTGTCCGCATGCCTATAGGACCCAGTAGCCGCCAATGTGAAAGTACTTGCCCGGGGAACACAAGTGCAAAGGTTTGGATAACATTTCAACCAGCGGTCGGACAGCGTCGGGACAGCGTGCGTTGGAATCCGCCAGTCGAGGGGAATCGAATGGTATAGGTTTCGAAGCGTCCGCATGGCTATAGAGGTCAGCAGGATGAAAAAGGCAGATATCTCAGGGAGCAGATGTCCGCCAGAGTCAGGAAGGGTCTCATTGGAGTCCGCTCGCCGAGGGGAATCGAATGGTATAGGTATCTAAGTATCCGCATGCCTATAGGACCCAGTAGCCGCCAATTTGAAAGTACTTGCCAGAGGAACTCAAGTGCAAAGGTTTGGATAACATGTCAACCAGCGGTCGGACAGCGTCGGGACTGGGTGCGTGGGAATCCGCCGGTCGAGGGGAATTGAATGGTATAGGTTTCAAAGCGTCGGCATTGCTATAGAGGTCGGCAGGATGAAAAAGGCAGATACCTCATGGGGCAGATGTCCGCCAGAGTCAGGAAGGGTCTCATTGCAGTCTGCTCGCCGAGGGGAATCGAATGGTATAGGCCTCAAAGAGTCCGCATGCCTTTAGCACCCACTAGCCAACAATGTGAAAGTACTTGCCCGGGGAACTCAAGTACAATGGTTTGGATAACATTTCAACCAGCGGTCGGACAGCGTCGGGACAGGGTTCGTTGGAATCCGCCAGTCGAAGGGAATTGAATGGTATAGGTTTTGATCCGTCCGCATGGCTATAGAGGTCAGCAGGATGAAAAAGGCAGATATCTCAGGGGGCAGATGTCCGCCAGAGTCGGGAAGGGTCTCATTGGAGTCCGCTCGCCGTGGGGAATCGAATGGTATAGGTCTCTAAGTGTCCGCATGCCTATAGGACCCAGTAGCCGCCAATTTGAAAGTACTTGCCCGGGGAACTCAAGTGCCAAAGTTTGGATAACATTTCAACCAGCGGTCGGACAGCGTCGGGACAGGGTGCGTTGGAATCCGCAAGTAGAGGGGAATCGAATGGTATAGGTTTCGAAGCATCCGCATGCCTATAGAGGTCAGCAGGATGAGAAAGGCAGTTATCTCAGGGGGCAGATGTCCACCAGAGTCGGGAAGGGTCTCATTGGAGTCCGCTTGCCGAGGAGAATCGAATGGTATAGGTCTCGAAGCGTCCGCATTGCTATAGAGGTCAGCAGGATGAAAAAGGCAGATATCTCAGGGGGCAGATGTCTGCCAGAGTCGGGAAGGGTCTCATTAGAGTCCGCTCGCTGAGGGGAATCGAATGGTATAGACATCGAAGCGTCCGCATGCCTGTAGCACCCACTAGCCAACAATTTGAAAGTACTTGCCGGGAAACTCAAGTACAAAGGTTTGGATAACATTTCAACCAGCGGTCGGACATCGTCAGGCCAGGGTGCGTTGGAATCCACAGGGCGAGGGGAATCGAATGGTATAGGTTTCGCAGAGTCCGCATGGCTATAGAGGTCAGCCGGATCAAAAAGGCAGATATCTCAGGGGGCAGATGTCAGCCAGAGTCGGGAAGGGTCTCATTGGAGTCCGCTCGCCGTGGGGAATCGAATGGTATAGGTCTCTAAGTGTCTGCATGCCTATAGCACCCAGTAGCCGCCAATTTGAAAGTACCCGCCCGGGGAACTCACGTGCAAAGGTTTGGATAACATTTCAACCAGCGGTCGGACAGCGTCGGGACAGGGTGCGTTAGAATCCGCCGGTCGAGGGGAATTGAATGGTGTACGTTTCGCAGCGTCCACATGGCTATAGAGGTTAGCAGGATGAAAGAGGCACATATCTCAGGGGGCAGATGTCCACCAGAGTCGGGAAGGGTCTTATTGGGGTCCGCTCGCCGAGGGGAATCCAATGGTATAGGTCTCGAAGCGTCCGCATGACTATAGAGGTCAGCAGGAAGAAAAGGGCAGATACCTCACCGGGCACTCGCCGATGTCCGCGAGTGTCTGGCAGGGCCACATTGCAATCCGCTAGAGTCTGGCAGGGCCTCATTGCAATCCGCTAGAGTCAGGAAGGGCCACACTGGAATCCTCTCGCTTAGGAGTAATAAATACTGTCAACCTGGATGGAAGAGCATGCCCCTCTCTGAAGGTTCATAATATTCAATAGTTCCACTGATTCGATCATGAAGCCTGATACGAGGTGAGAAGAACTTGGAAAGCTTTTCCCCGAGTTGTTAGCAGTGATTAAATAAGGGGTATGTTTTGGGTCGTTACCAGGCCAATAGATGGTTAGTCATCCTATCTGTAGGTCCTTTTTCATCTGAAGAGCCTTTACCTGGTGATAAAGTAGTCCATTGTAAGTAGAGGCCATCAGGGGCAGGGAGAGTTCCCCAATGCAGAGCCCTATGGGTCACTTACGTTGGGTTTCTTCACGAGATTAGGGTGTGAAATGGACCATCCAGGTGCACAGGGCGGACAGGATGCGGGTTGTATTGCGCCCAACGGACTAGGATGCAACCATTGTGCTGGGGCTATCTGAGGGCGGGCTGGGCGGACAGGATGCTCCAGATGGATTTCCTACGTCCGGACGCAATGCCTATCCACCCGGAGCAAACCCTTTTTTTGCTGATGCCCCTTGCCAGTGTCGAAGATATATAATTGATACACGAGAAACCGAAGGTTTGCATTTCTTGACAAGCAGGTTGCAGCATGAGAGGAAGTAGAGATCCCATCAGGGTCGTGTTTCTCGCGTGTGCTGTACCGCTGCCACTCGCATTTTAGTCATGCACCATACCATTCTTCTATGTTGACCCTTATCTCCTGCAGGGCTGCAGCAGTAAAACATTGAAAATGTCGTGCCGCCTCTCAATGCTTGAGACTAGATGACTAAGGGGCCTTTCGAACAACTTTAGTATTCCTCAGTTACTTGAGTATATTAATTAGCCTGAGGGTGGTTAGGTAGCTAATATTAGCAATAGCCTGAAGCATGATATACAAATCCGCGAAATTTGAGTTATCAGCAAAAAGCAGTTTATTAACCGCTGCCCTAAAAAACAACAGGGACGGCACAACTTTTTCAATGTCGTGCTGGTCTAGGAGATAAGTTACCATCGGGGTTTCGGCCTTCATGTTGCACCCCACCCCAATAGGGCCATAATGGTCCCGGCGATCATATCATACTTTCAGAATCAGTCTGGTAAACCCAGCAACTTGAAAGAAATGGAATTTTCTCTAATGTTGGATGGTGACTGCGGATGGCATGTGTTACTTAAAAAATCTGCTGGGAAATCTCCTTTTTAGGAAAATGCCTGGAGAGGGCTCCAAGTTCCGGGGAGGATTTGTTGAGATCATGTTTATTACCTTATTTGGCACTGCAAGAAATCATATTTCACACAAATCATATTTTCCCTTCCCAACATGGCTTTTTAACACCTTGGGAAAAACAAAAAACAGAAAGCAGATAGACAGAGATAAGGTAGAATGAATAGAGCATATGTCAACAAACACGCCTGGATCCGGGTTATTTCCGAAGACGTATTTTGTATCTTTTCGGGGTCTTTTTCTCTGAGGCTGTGCTTCCCGACTCAAAGGTTGAAGTATTACTTTCTTGGCTGCGGGTGAAGACCGCGTTTTTTCTGGTGTGGGAAACATTGAGGGTATTTCACAGAGAGGGCCCAGGATTGGCCAGCATGGAATATGTTTTCTCAAGTCTTCAACTGGTATGACATGACGAAAAGCCATGGCTGAACAGGGGTATTAGTAGATTTGGCAGGCAGAAAAGTTCGTCAAAGTAGGGTAACAAGAGAAAAAGATGGCCCTTTTTGACTCTGGCTTGTCACCCGCCGCCTTTCGCCGTGCCTAGGTTGAGGACTAATTTACAGTTCAAGTGTGCTAGACTACCAGTTACAGTACTGTACTCAAGTAGATGTTTTCTATTTGTCACATCCCGAGCAAGAGCTCCCCCGGCCATGCTGCCTCTGGTAAAGACCTTAGGTTCATCAAATGCAATTAACAGCGCGAAAAGGCTCCGAAATCTTGCACACAGATTATTATGGGATATGGCGCAAACTTTTTTCTTTTTTTTCTTTTCTCCCCTTTCTTCGATGGATGGCAGGCCGAGCGGCCAGTCGCCCGCTCAATGCTCAAAGGATTTGGCCGGATGAATGAGGTTGCGGTGTCTTGGCGGCTGGGCGCCAAGTAGACCAAGCCAACGCCAAGGAATTTGAGAGAAGGCCAAGGAAGCGCCAAGCAAAATGGCACTATTATAGGATTAGACGCCAAGCGACATGACTTGGCAAAGCTGTGTGGAGACCCGAATCCATCGTGCCCCCCCATCCACCCACCTCTCCTCAGCAGGCACAATAGTAGACATATCACCAAGAGGAAGTGCCTTGTCAGTATGTTATGTCTCTTTCCCCTTCCCCTTCCCCTTCACACCCCCCTTTCCCCCCAATTCAGTCCGACTCAGTCCAATCCAATCCACTGATCCCACCCCTTCCCTCGCTGTCCTTCCTGTACCAGTAGTCAGTCAGTTGCCTTCTTCCCCTACCGTGCTGCGCTTCTCCACTACCACCACCACCACCACCCACCACCACCACCACAGCAACGGTACCTATACGAGGTCAATCCAGCGAGTGAAATAAGCTACCTGCTGCTCTCTGCTGCTACTGTTTCGTGCATTCCAACTGCTGTACGGTACAGTACCTCCTCGTTATCAAAAACTCGGTGATTCACTTCCTGTTAGGAAAAAAAAACCACTACCTAATAGCACACAAACCTATCTCTTTTCTTTTTTTTTTTTTCTTACTCGACCTCATTAAACCTCAACCTTACCGTGCCTTCTCGTTGTAACGTAACCCTAAGATTTACGTGCTCAACCTACCTGACACATTCCTCTTTCCTCTTTGCATTTCGTTGCCATCAGTTCTCGTCCTCTCTCTCCTTAACCGTTCCTTTCCGTCGGTTTGAGCCCACCTTCTTTCTTAACGTTCACAACCCCACCCAAAAGACCTCGACTTTCCCACCCACCGCCACCACATCACCCATCTTCAACCTCCCACAATAACATCCTCATCCTTCACTACCCTACACATATTTAGTTCCTTCCTTCGAGGGAGCCCAGCGAAATAGCCACGATAGATTCCATCAACTCCATCCTCCTCGACCAATACCACTTCGTGGCGAGCTCGCTGCCAACCTCCGCTCAAAACCAAAGTTCACCAAGCTCAACCAAGCTGGCGGTCCCCCAGAGCCCGGCGACGGCGGCGCCCGTCGCCCCATCTACCCCCGCTGTCCCGTCGAAGGAAGACACGAATCTCGCTTGCCAATGGACTGCGTGTCAAGAGAAGTTTGAGACTCCCGAGGATCTTTACGTATGTTGCTCCCATCTCTTTTTGCGTCGACGTTGAGGCAAGCCTTGGCGGACATGTTGTTTAGGGAATTTCTTGGAGAAGAGGGTGTTTTTGGAGCGCGGGGGAGAGGAGGGGTTTTTATCCTTCCTCTTCAAAGTCTCGGCATCCTCTTTTTTTTCTTTCTTTCCCTTTCCCCTCTTTCTTTCTCTCTACGCTATCGCCAGTTTTTTTTTCACTTTTTTTTTTCCCCCCTCCCTTTGTAGTTTTTCGCTAACGAGTTTTTCTCCCTCGCTTCGGGCGGGTTTTTTCTCCCTTTTTTTTATTTTACAGAACCACCTTTGCGATATCCATGTCGGGCGCAAGAGTACCAATAATCTCTGTTTGACGTGCGCTTGGGGCACTTGCAGAACCACTACTGTCAAGCGAGATCACATCACCTCACACATCCGTGTCCACGTTCCGCTTAAGCCTCATAAATGTGAATTCTGCCAGAAGGCTTTCAAAAGACCCCAGGATCTGAAGAAGCATGTGAAGGTAGGGGAGCTCTTTCGCTAGCTACTTGGAAGAAAGAAAAAACCTTTGTTTTACTTGCTATTCCTCCAATCCTCGGGTTCTCCGCTGACATCGCTTTATCGGCGCCATGTTCCACAGACACATGCGGACGATTCTGTCCTGCTCCGTTCTCCTGAGCCGGATGGGTTGGGTAGAAGGGCGTCTGCTGTTCACCAAGCTCGGGTTGGTTCATCCTTCACCCCCCTTGTTCCTGAGAGCGGAAGCTTATTCCTTTCAATACAGGGAGATAACGTTCATGGTCAGTATACCACTGGTGCGGGAATGCAACGTGAGTTCTGTTACTTTTTTCCTCTTTCTTTTTATTCTCTTTGTCAATTGGCGGCGAACTTTTATACTAAGACCCTTCAAGCTCTAGCTGCGACTGCTGCGCAGGCGTATTACGGTATGCATTGCATTTTGCTGGATTATCCTCGTGCATTTCCTGATATTTCACTAGGCGCATATTATCCTAGCCCCAACCAAGCCCCCGGAGCCGCTCCAGTATATTACTACAACACCCCCCAGGCTCCCCAGCAAGACATGGCCCAAACGGCGCCTCTTAATGAGAATAAAAAGCGCGTTTTCGAGGGAATGGATCAGTTCTTCGATGACGCCAAGCGACACAAGCTCCAGCCGGTTTACGATGGAGCCATGGCACAGAGGCTCTCTGCATTGCAATTTGTTCCGGCTACCAGTGCGGAGGGTGTTGAGTTCAACGGTCACCATGCACCTACCGTGACTGCGTCCCCGTCGGGCCAGACTCAATACACCCTCCCTTCGCTCCGGACAAAGCAGGACCTAATTGACGCTGACAACTTCCTCACCCAGTTGTCTGCTAATGTTTATGAGAACCCTGCTGCGGCTGCCGCAGCTGGCGTTTCGGCCGGTGGAGCGCATTTTCCTCCACAGTATCGCACTAACCAACCATCTTCCCCGCACGGTACCCCGGCTACCCAACCGCAGCAGCATAGTCCCAGCCACACACCCGTTGCGCACGATACTACCCCGACCGCTGCACCGGCCTTACCCGCTGCTTCTAACTCGACCGGTACTCCCGCTCTGACCCCACCTAGTCAACAGCACTCGACGCCTCCTACCGTCTCCCCCCAGACTTCGGCCTCGATGTACCCAACCCTCCCGGCTGCAGTTACCAGCAGTGAGATGTCTGCTGGATATCCTGCCCCTGTTTCCACCGCGCCCGCCACCTCCCTTGGCCCAACTTTCGAATCTGACCAGCGTAGGAGGATCAGCGTCGGCGTATTACAGAAAGCCTCGAGATCTTCGGAGGATACCGATGTTGATATGGGAACTGATGATATTTTTGGCAACCCAAAGAAGAACGAGATCAGCAGTAGCCTCATCGACCCCGAGCTTGGCGCGTTGTCTGGGGAGACGATGCAGCAACAACAGGAGACCCCCCCAGCAGCAGCAGCCGAAAAGGACGAGGATGTCTCCTGGGAGAGGAGCATAGGTGTCATCAATAGTCTTCGTGATTACGTTAAGGAGCTACTGAGGGAGGAAGGCGAGAAGGAAAAACGTGGTGAGGGGGAGGATCACATCATGACGGACCATGATGGTGGTGTCGACGGATCGAACGCAGACCAGCAGCTACAGGAAGAGAACGCAAGCGGTGAGCCTGCCAAGGAGGAACAAACGGATGCTCAGGCCCTCTACCCAGTTCTACGAGCTGTCGCCGTAGCATAATAACCTCTTTATATTTTATTCCTTCCTTTTCCGACGATCCCAGCGGGGTCATGAAGTTATGATGGCCGTATCAGGGGTGGGGGGTTGGATGGGGGTGAAGCGGGGTACAGTCAGGCTTCGGTTTTCATTTCATCCCTTTTACTTTTCTCTTTTCAGCCTCTCTCTCCTCCTTTCTCATTTACTGCTGCGATGGCTGGGGTTTCTCTTCACTTCTTCTGCTTTCCTTTGTTCAGTTCTGTTGCACCTCCTTACTCCAACCTTCTCTGCCCTGTCCTTATGGGTGAATGGGTTGGATGTTCTGCGCAAGCTGATCGTCTGTTCTATCTCGAGGAAATAAAAGACAAAGAAACAGGCAGGATTCCCAGTAAACCACTTACACTCTTCGTCGTGAATGTCTGCTCTTCCTTGTTTGCTTGCCTGCTTGCTCTTTCTGTTTCTTAGACAGAAAACTAAGAAAAAAACGCCATTTCTTTTTTTTCTCTTCTCCCTCTTCGTCACAAAATGGAATGCTGTCTTGTCTCTCTTGCTCTCTCAGCCGGTGCTCCTCCGTTCCCGAAACCTTGCCCTTGACGCCGGGCTTTGTATTTTCCTTACCTTTTTCTGTCCGCTTTAGTCGTTTTGTTAGTTACGGGTTATTACTTTCTTGTAACTCTTTATTTCGTGTTTCTTTTCCTCTATTTGTTGTGTGCTGTGTTGAATGAACGGCCATTTTGTGCCCTCTACCTCGTCCGGATTTTTATTTTATTTTTATAATCACAGGTTTGTTGGGCGGTTGTAAGCGGCATCATTGTGCCGTCCGTATCTCTTGTCGTAGGGGTGTAGAATGGTATATATCTCGACGGATTGGGGAGGAGGCAGACGCCAAGGTTAGTTCCGGAACTTGAACTCTCCCAATTAACGGATCGTTTTTTTCTGGTATTATAATATGCGGGTTAGCCTGTTGACTGGAGAAATTCCCGGGAACCATCCCCCTTACTATTTTTTACCCACCGGAAGAGGTACGGTATTCACGGCTGTTTTGTGAATATGACGGTACAGTACATACCCACGGATTAACCTCCCCCTCCCCCTCCGTCCGAGTACCGTAGAAAAGTGAAGGCTAGCAATTCATTCATTCAGCGTTTCTTATTTGTCGGGGTTAGCACGATGTGCGTATGCGTGGGGAGGGGAGCGGTCTCCGCTTGCGCGGTGCCAGTGTATGATAGTTGAAACCATGTTCGGTCCAAGTTATTTGGCGTCGTGATGGGTCTTTTCCATTGCTCGACTAAACGGTGTTTTTATGTACGATATTATTATGATCTTGGCGAGAGAAAGAAACGTGATACCGTACTGTACCCCCCCCCCCCGGGTTTTCTATGCGGTGAGGTACGAAATTCCGATTCCTAATTAGATTTGCTATGTACTATCGTAGATAGAAGAAACTGCGAACAAAACAATCCTCCGAAAAGTGTGAATAGAGGAGTGTACTTCATGGGGGCCGTTTTAGAATTGCCGATTGCAACAATTACCTCTCATCTCCGTTTCTTTACTTGCGAACGGAAATGTAACTTCCAAGACTTCGTTCCATTGTTGCATCCCGCCGCTATCCAACTAATTAGCGGCTCGCAGATTTGCTGACACAATAAGAGACCTCCGGAAGGTTTTCGACATCTGTCGTTGGGCTGCTGAATGAAACTTGTCAGAGGGACTAACAGATAATAAAAGCAACATCAGCAGTATGATGATAACAGGAAAATGGAGCCAAAATCACTGGGCGAGATGCCTGAAATCACCAGCTCGTCGGCCACTAATGGAAAAATATGAACCTAAACTCTCCATATGTTCCCGTTAGCAATCCCTCCTCCTCCTCCTTCAGCATCAAGACAGCCAACCTCCTGGGCTACAACTAACTAAAAAGGCCATCCTCTGCTTATCTGGCTACGGATGAAAAGCCCAACGGTAGTGTCAACCGTAGTGTTATAATACCATCCGAGAATTGTTTTGATATATGTTAAAAAAATCACCGGCGGTCACTGCTGCGCGTGCCACAAGTATATTCTTCTTTCTCCTTTGCACCTTTTCTATATTGTCACTTCGCTAGTACAGTAGTTAGTTAGTTCTCATTCGTCACTAATTATCCATCAAAGAGGAGGAACACGTTACCTTGGTGGCTATAACTTGAAAAAATATATGTAAGGATTCGTACCCGGGGCCGGGAATCATCAGCGGAAAACCGCAGGATGGATCGGAATACTGGAAAAAGAGAAAAGGACCGGCACTCTTTTTTTATCACATGCGTGTATCTCCGGAAGGATTCCGGTGAGTAAGGGCAATTGTGGGATTGTCTATATAAACTCTGTGTATCATACCGTCATAGCTATTATAGATAGTAGAAGAGCAAGCAAGATACGAATCCGAAGAATACAGAGCCCGTTTCCTCCTTGATGACCTTTACTCTTTTTCTCACTTCGACTCACCCCGTCCTTTCGCAAATCAACACCACATAACAACAAAAAGGGTCGTGGAAGACCTCTTCCAGGGGATATAATACCCCGCGAAGTCATGAGTGGGCAAGGAGTTGCTTTCCTAATTTGTTGGTTCTGACATGCGCACTCGGATGGAGAGGAGCCTTCAGGGGGAGGTAACTGCTATTGAGAATGTTCGCATTGAGCATGCCCTATGGTTGGCCATTCAAGTTACCGGTGTAAGATATCTTTCTGTCTAGAGCCTTTCTTTCCCATGGTTTGCTGTCCTACTAGTGGAGCTTTCGGAGAATGGCGAATGCTTGGTCCACGCTGACAAGGAGTTTCGGGCTCATCCGGCTTTGCTGACGAGAAACTAAAGAGCACGGGTAGCCGCACGCGACAATTACTCGAGAGAAAAAATTGCGAACCTGTTCAGGTTCTCGACGCCGAGACTTGTCGAAGGTGTGTTTTCTACCGCAAAAATCGTAAACAAGCAGCAGGATGCATACTCTAGATGAAATGTTTCTTAATTGAATTGGCTCTACAGCTTAGCAGAACCAACTAGTAGTACATTGCTAAATGCGTGAAACTGACCCACGAGGTAATGACAAATGAGGAGAAAAAGACAGGAATAGCAAACAATGTCGGATCAATGTACCATAGAAACCAAGAGTTTAGGAATAATGAGGAGGCCAGCAAGAAAACTATCAACATATTTCAACTAAGTTCAGGGGAAATGCGGACGGATAAAAAGTTATCAAGATTCCGCACGATAAGAAAGAAGGGTTAAGAGCGAAGAAATTGCACAAAGTAGCAAATCGAGTAATTATACAAGATGGATATCAAGGTTTCTGCCAGAAATGCCAAATGCCAAGGGATATTATCCTCATGGGCGAGATACCTGTGTTTAAATCTGTGAGCAAGAGGTCTCTATCCAACATCCAGATGTGCAAGTGTGTCCTCTACCACAGTTAATAAGAACCAATTCCACCGACAATTGCAAGGAGGGAAAATAAAGCAACAAAAGGGGTAGTATTTCCCCTATCTACCTAGATATGGAGAGGGGTCAATGAACAGGGGCACACAATGAACAGATCAAACAAAACCAACACCACTCTCCTAAGTTGTCGATGCATCTTATCCCAGCAAAAAAGTCTCACTCGGCCTAGGCTCACCTTGGTGTTCTGCCCCCTTGTTACCGCCCCGTCGTCGGATAACATGTGAGAGTTTTGAGAGAGCAAGTTTGCTAAAATTGCCTTCGAATCCTTGCAGTACCGCAGCCTTAGTACGTGCTAGGTCATCATCGGCTAGAGTATGTTGTGCTCCAGATGAAGATGCACCACTGCTGTCTGATCTAGTTCTCTGACGTGGATCTGCAAGTCTCATATGCGTGAGGTATTCCTGGTAAACCTTCTGTGCCATATTCTTCTCCAATGACCCCTCCCTCGGCATGCCCCAAGGCCAGTACCATTTTCCATGCGAGCCTCTAGTAAAAAACTCCGGTCCGCCCTGTTCGTTAAAGGCTTTTATCCAGATGCGGCAGGCACCGCAGCTGAGTTTAGAAACCCCGATATAGCTAAACACAGGGATGCTGCCCCAGTCATCATCGTGTTTGCCCTGTAGGTATTGAATAAGGGCACATTCGCAGTGGACCGGGCATACGTAGTTGTTCCACTGAAACTTTTGAGAAAGCTTTACAGCATGGACCCCCTGGACCTTCTGGTGCCCACCGTATGCAGTCTCCAAGAATGACTTCCACTCTACTCGCGATTGAGCTAATTGTACATTTCGAGGCTGGTTTGGGACAGAAGAAATTGACATTTCATATTGCAAGGCGGGCCGGAGGCGGGGAGAATGGGCAAATCCAATTAGGAATTCAATGTGACATGTCAGAGATGTCAGTTTCTCTAGGGCACGTTGAAGCGGGAAGGGGTTTCCAGGACCAGAATCTAATGCAGAAGCAAACTTATGTTAAGCACTAGGATAGAAAATATAATGGGGAGCAGAATGAGCATACCATGAATTTCCAGAGCCAAGGCCTCGCAGTCAAGCCCATCATCAATATCGAGTAAAAGTCTTGCATCTGAGTTGGCCTGCATGCTGTACAAATATATTGCTTCCCACTCCACATCCGTGACTGTGTTTTCGGGATCCAAATCAAGATCAGTAACCAGCTCTACCACCAACACCAATGCCGCTGCCGCACTGTACAGGTTCTGTTCAAGGCCCTGTAGGCCCGTAACCTTACGGCGTTGGAGCAGCTTGGTGGTGAAATCACAAAGCCTTTGTGACCACTTCTCTATTCGCTTCATTTGCTTTTCTAGCGAGTACCGATATATCTCGGAAAATATCTGTATCTTCAAAGGGATAGCCACCTTTGGGGGAATTTCTGGTGACTTTTCCAGGGGGTCCTCTGCGTTCTTGGTCCTCTGCTTTGCATACAGATCCGATAGTTTTTGCAACTTTCCCCAGATATCTTGAAGATGGGAAATTAAGCCATCCGTCACATCTTGGTTCTTAGCAACAGTTAAGTGAATCTTTTGTTTTTGAGAGTCCAATTGGAGAGCAATTGCGACAGCCTGGCAACCTTCTTGAGAAACAGATATATGGGCTAGGGCATCAAGGACGGGAAAGGTGTGAATATTGATCTCATGGTTATCGACAATACCATGTTTGGATGACTGAAGTGAGGGGTCAGAGCGGCGAGGAGAACTGTCCCCCCCACTCCCAACCACACAGCTCATCAGAGCTACCATGTAGTGCGGATCAAGTTCGTTAGTCATGGTTTTTGAATTCACCAGCTAAGGGTTAAATCTTGATATAGTGGGTTTTGCTGTAAATAGTTATCAGGAGTATTAGTAAATATCCAACAAGCAAGTGGACTGTTAATCATACCGCCAATAATTGTGATCGTGACAACTAGGAGAGTTGGAGGCTCCTCAGAAGGATTGCTGTTTTTGTGACGTATACGATCGGCCCGCTAGCTTGGTTGAGCCTCGCAGCTTGTGTTTGCAGTTCTATTGACCGTCGAGCAAGACCTTATCTTGAGCTGGGAACTGATTTCAAGAGCTTTTTGTGCCGTGGTAAGAGTAAAAAGCTTAATGAGGGGAAAAGAGCACTGAGGAAAGCCTCATGAACAAGGTAATGACGATGGTTTGGAGGATAACTACAGCGTGGTGCGTAGAAGAGACTTTAGATGGACGGCGCGATAGTTCAACACCATGCACTAAACACAGATGAGAAGGATAGGAAAGGATGAGGACCGACTCGGAGGGTGGTGTCAACACCGCAAGGGAAAGAAGAGAGGATGGTTGAATGTTGACAGGATGGCAAACAAAGTCAACTTGAAAGCCTCCCTCAACCAGCGTGCCAAGACATTTTTGTGTACTCGAGTAATCAGGTGACGCATATCCCCACACCAACCCTGCCACCAAGAGAGCGCAGCTGGTGGTCGCGATCCCATATCCACCAGTCCTGGACGCCCTACCACAAGGCCAAATTTTCATACAAGTACCGAAAAAATTGCGGAAACCCACCAAGTCCGGACCAGGATATCTTAATTCCTGTATTATTTCTGTTGGGTTTTGGCTAATTTCAGTTCTCAAGTACCGTATTTTCTCGTGTTTTACGGTTTTTTGCCAAGCCGGTGCCTGGAGTCTGAAATGGGCCCTCAAATTCCCCCAGCCAGCATAGTAACCAAGGTGTGGGTTTTAGGAGTCTACAACAATGCGGC
>Ga0307509_10005573_pt1 | contig 17439 bp, 20 predicted proteins | sample 10_EM_MG_FD_202245 | JGI IMG/M metagenome (GOLD analysis project Ga0307509, IMG submission 202245) | Populus trichocarpa ectomycorrhiza microbial communities from riparian zone in the Pacific Northwest, United States - 10_EM | ecosystem: Host-associated > Plants > Roots > Unclassified | place...
GAACACCTGACCGCCTTCACGAAAGAACTGCCACTCGTGAGACCGTTCTACGGACTACGGACCGGTCAGAATGCGGACTAGGCTCGATGATGACCCGTTCCTAGACGTTAGCGAAGGGGATCCGGACGTCTGAATATCGGCCGAGGTTGACGACGGGGGGAAAATTCTACGAAATTTCCCATGACGCCACGTTTCCTAGCGAAGGGTGCGCTGGGTGCAATGACCCAGGGGAGTGGTAAGAGAAGAGACAACGTAAAGAGGGTGATGGTGAGAGATAGAGGGTGAGGATCGTTGAGGTGGCTCGTCGTCCTAGTCTCTGTGGGCATCTCGTCCGTGAGCTAGTTTACACCTTCGTCGTCGAATTGAGCTTATCCAGGTGCGTAAGATTAGCGCAGGGGCGATAAGATCCGGCGAGCGTGTAGAGTAACAAGCCACCGGGCGAGTTGCAGGGTTCGCTGGGGAGGGGCTGGCTGTGGATGACAAAACCTGCGAGACAAGTTGCAAGAGAACTGCGCTCCCGCTTGTCACAGTTTCGCCATCTGTAGCCCAAGCAATGGGTATCCAGAGATCGTGGTGGGTGGAGGAGACGGGCGGAGAGTTTCGATAGGAGGGAGGTTTAGTACGAGCCGGGCCAGCAGATGGAGGGCAAAAGCAAGAGGGACTTGATGGGCGACCGCGACTCGGGGGCTGAGGCATTTTTGCGTGAGAGTTTGCGCCTTTTTTGGGCCAATCGGGTTTTGCCGAACGGGAAACTACCCTTACGGTTGTCGATGTCAAGCGATCACCGGCACCCTGTGCGGGCATAGCACGCGCAGGGTCAAACTGGAAAATTGAGAAAGATACAAAAGTAATACAGTGTGTTCAGAGGACGTGATAAGCTGCTAGGAAGTGGATATACATCCCAGCGCTGGGTAAGCTAAGGTGCTTGGGTCATAATGGGTGGATAGCAAGAGGAAATCGCCGTATGTTACAGAAAATCGAGGGAAAAGCAAAGGCAAAGCAGGAGTTTAAGGGGGTCTAAGCCATACCCGTGGAGATGGGCTTCAGGCTGTTCCTGAATGTGGGAACGGTAGAAGGGATATCCCTCGCCGCAGGAGATGAAAAGGCGACAGAGTTTGCGCCCTTGACGCTTGCACTGCGTGGGCGAGGGTTGCATTGGCACGATTCAAACAGCTGCAAATGCTCACGAAAACGCTGCGAAGGTTCGAAAAACGGAAGCACTGAGTGCTGTATCAGCATCGTTCAATTAACAACGGCAAATAGATCCAAACGAACCTGTGTGAAGAATATTGGCGGCAGCTTTGGCGGAAATACGTTGGGAGAACATTACTAATAATAGTCGGGGATCAATGGAAAGTTCGGGAAGGGCGAGGTGACCGGAAGGCTCACGGTATGCGCAGACGATGACGCTGGCTCTAGATTCAGAAGAACAATACACAAGGACGCGGCCGCCATTCCGGATAGTGGTATGAAGGAAATCGCAGATACGACGAAGGGCGACCATCAAAGCGTCCATGTTTTCGTCGGGGATGTCAAAATAGCGGCAAGTAGCAAATGATTCTAGCTCTTTCGCGATGTGGAGGAGAGACGAGCAGGCGGAAACGACATGAGTGATGCCCATATCGTGGAGCACCCACTGGGCCAGTTCCAGATCCTCGGTGAAGTCACTAATGAATAACTCTGTGAGGGCCGAGGCCAGACGAGGAGTCTCATACAACGAACCTGCACATCATCAACCGATCGGGAATCACCGCGGTGGTGTCGCTCATTATACTGAGGAAGCGGTTGACGTCCTGAGCCTGCCTGCGCTTCCATGTACGGTAGGCGGTATCGGATGGTGTTGGGTTATAGTTACAGGCAGCGAACGTGTGCAATTGCTTCAAGAACCCATAGTTTGGGTAGATCTGCGGTCTTCCTATTCGGCGAGGGCAGGGTCCAGAGTAAGACCGGGAACTAGATCGGGGTGTAGGCGGACTTACTATCCCTCAGATACCCAATGGCCTTGGTTACGGACAGCTTCCGGGTTCTCATCACTGAGGGGAGGGGAGGGGACTGAGACGGAGAGATAGAGAGGCGGGTGAGGTAACTTACGATATGCGCAAATGACGGTGGCACTACGCGAAATTCCCATGACACAATGGACCAGAACCTTCCCGCCCGCGTCGAGGGCGTCTTGAATAAAGCGGCATGCGATGGGTAAGTGGACGAGGAGATTTTCAAACTCGGAGTCTTGGACTGGTATACAGAGGTGGTGATTATCCTCGGGCTCGGCTGGGTAGTCTGGACACACAGAAAGGACGTGTGTTATTCCCAGGCCCGATTTCTGCGGGGAAGATAGCGCGACCTGCAAACTACGGCGACGTGTCGGGGTGGCTCAGGACAAAGGGGGAGAGCGGAGGTGGGAGATACCTTCCGATGTAGAGCCTGCCGTCGATGACCGGGTTGACGTCGTTTTTGGTCATGTTCTCTAGGGGGGGGGTATATCTGGGAGAGGGTGGGAGGAGGGAGAGTAGTCCGAATACGAAAGCCAGCTTGGTTAAGTGCCATCCAATGTTCCGAATGAGCGCCGCGGCACGTAACCGAGTCGGGAAGCGGAGAGGGCCGATCACCCAAAAATCCTCTGCAGATCTGATTGCCGAGCGGCCCGATGACTCCGCCGAACGCGAACCTTCTCCAACCATACTGGGTTGTCCGCTGTAGACGCTCCAGGTCGTTCCTCGACGTCCGACGGTCTTCGCACAGTCTTCCTGGGCTATCCAGCGCGTTCGCCATCTTATCTTCTGGCCGCCAAACATTCCGTAACGTGTGAGTAAGTCAGGCGCCAGCAGACCATATGACCACCTCGAGGTGCTCCCATCACGACATACAAGGCCCTCAGGCCCATCGTGCCGGTGAATGTACGCGAACTCGTGCCTCGTGTTCCGTTACACGCAAACAGCGTCGGATGTCGGGCAGATGTCGCCTCGGCGGGACAGTCGACTGCTCGCAACGGTTGGTTAGCGCTCCAACCGCCGATTGTCCGTCTCGTGGCTTCGAATTCTTCATTGAAACATCTCGTTCGGACTGAAACCTCCACTCGACTCGAACCACACCTTGGCCGTCGCTTCGTCGCGCTCGGGAAATAATTGGTTCGCAGGGCGGTGGGCCCAGGATTCTCCGGGAGTTTCACCAGCTTCGCCTTCCCGGTCGCTCTTTACTTAAAAGTGCACCATGGGTCGTTCAACGTCTAGTTCGCGGTTCCTCTCCTTCTCCTCCTCACTCCCTCTTGTCTTTTCCTGGGCGACCCCCTCCACCCACATACACGGTGTCAGCTATAGCGAGCGAACCCATGAACACCATCTCGACTCTCTCGGACCTCGGGTCCATCGGCTACGACCTCTTCATCTCCTTCGTCCTCTTCGCCCCACTTTACTTCTTGCTCAACGCGATATACCAACTTCGACTATCTCCCCTCAGCACCATACCAGGCCCCTGGTATGCCGCCGTGTCCGATTTCTGGCTCTTCTCACATGCGCTTCGACTCCAACAATGCAAAACCATCCACTCTCTTTTCGCCCAATACGGCCCTGTCGTCCGCATCGGCCCGAACAAGGTCGCCTTCTGCGATCTCTCTGTCACCAAGAACGTATACACCGCTCAGAAGTTTGACAAGAGCGATTTCTACAAGAGCCTGTTGACGTGCGTCTTTCTGATAAACTTGGAATTTGGGTAGCCCGGTTGACGACTTCAAACAGGAATAACAACGACCATGCGTACGCGAAGTCACGGAAGCCTCTTGACTTCGTGAATTAACCGCGTTTCAGGATGACCACACTTCCTCATTCACAGCATCTACTCCGCAAGAAGGGATACATCCCTCATTACGTACCAGCGCACATCAACCTCTTCCAGCCCGAGTTGCATGATTCCACTTGCGAATTGGTCGAGGTATGGTTCGGCACTTCCCACCTTTGTCTCTCCCCCTGACCGTGTTTCTCAGACGCTTGAACTCGCAGGCGGAAAGCAGTCGTTTGAGTGCCTCAACCTCTTCCGCCATCTCATGGTCGATATCATGTCGATGACCATCTACGGTTTCCATCACGGCGCCCTGAGGGATCTCGCTTTGGGAATCGAAGACCCTCTTTCCACGGCCGTGTACGACTTCCCCAAACGCGGACTTATTGTACGCTTCTCCCCCCATTCCAGCAAGTCCGCGATCCTCGCTAATCATTTCCGCAGCGCGGCGTAGTTCCTGTTTGGGCTTGGGACCTTATCTGTAGAATCCCGAGCAGGCGGTGGAAACAGCTGTGTGATTCCGATAGAATCATGGCCGAGGTAACGCCTTGGCTTCGATAACCGCGAATGCAGTTGTTCAACCCTTGGCACAGTTTGTCAGCGCGAGGCTTTACGAACTCCGCAGCCAGATAACCGCTGGCAAAATCCAGGATGACGACGGTCGGATGTCCATGTTACAGCGCCTCCTCAAGTACCGCCCCAACGCCGCTTCCCAGGAATCCATGTCAGATCAGGACATTATTTCGGAGGGCATGGGTCATACGTGTGTTTTGAAATCCGCTTCGAACACATATTCTAACTTCATACCCCTAGGGTCGCCGGCGTAGACACGACCTCCGTTACTTTGGCTTACACCCTTTGGGAAGTCAGCCGTCGCCCGGACATTCAACAACACCTCCGCGCAGAATTGGACCAGGCAATGCCCAACTCTCGCGCCATCCCTGACATTTCCACTCTATACAAACTGCCCTACCTCACAGCGGTCGTAAAAGAAGGTTCGCCCCTTTGACTTCCTCCTACACCCCACGCCTAACGAACCCCGCCAGCCTTGCGAGTTTACGGTGCCGCGCCCAGCCTTCTGGAGCGTGTCGTGCCAACCACCACCAATACAATGAATGACAACTTCGACCTTCTAGGTTACGGATTGCCCCCTGGCACGGTGGTTGGTACTCAGTCTTGGTCCTCTCATCGTGACAGCGTCGTCTTCCCTTCCCCTGACACGTTCCTACCCGATCGCTGGCTCGAAACCCACACCAACTCCTCCCAACTGTCCTTGATGCACCAACACCTGATGCCGTTTGGAGCTGGCAGCCGACTCTGCGGCGGACAAAATCTTGCTCACGTTGTGCTTCGGGTCGTGATCGCCACCGTCGTCCGCAACTTTGACGTCGTTTCGCCTCCCGAGACCAACGACACCTCCATGAGCACCAAGGACGCTTTCGTGGGTTGGTTGCTTGTTGGTTGAACAGTGGTCTCATCGCCCTTCCAGGTCCTCTTCCCAGCATCGATGCGTTGCGATCTCAAGTTCATTCCTCGCCAGGATTGAACCGCGCTACCCACAAGCCCCCTCAAAAGTTCTATATATTACTCGAAGTTTGAATAATTACCGCCCTCTTGAAAGTGAGTATACGAGAGTGCCTCGCGGGAGTGTGGTACTCACGTTTACCAGGGCCGCTTGTGAAACCCCCGAAGAAAGTCCAAGTTTTTCCTGCCTATATTACTTTTGTGGCCTCTAATATTGTCTTCGTGGAAGGAGTTGGACCATTTCTTGTTACACTACATTAGTCGCTTAAATAACATCTTGTTTGCAGTTCGCTACGGAAGCAAACGCCTGCCCGGCAATTACCGTGACGCACGCCCTCCATGATGCAATGGTGCCGTCGGACCCTTTGTTCTTGAATGTCCCTTCCCACTGCTCCTGGCGGGCCATCTTGACGCGGACACGCTCTACCTGCCAGTGCTCTCTGCCGCAACCTCAAGGGTGCATGTCGCTCGCCCGTCTCCTACCCCCCAGCTTCAAGTTCGCGTCTACGATCTAACGCCGTCGTTCAACCTAGTCCACACGGGCCACCATGCTGTTCACTGAATATCTCAAGTTCATCGTTCTATCCCTCACGGCTCTGCTTGCGTTTGAGAGGGTTCCGGCCATCAGGACGATCGACCCTGGTTTGTCTGAAACACCCCAGCTGCTTTCGGTCTTGAGCGAATTCGCGAATGGGGCGAAAGAAGTCATTGTGGAGATATTAACCAGACCCTCGGATTTCTTTCACATCAATGAGAGCCGTCGGGGTCCACCTGTCCTCGCCCTTCCACCACCACCCCCACCCGTGTCATCACCCCAACCACCATCGGATCAACCACTAGAACTACCACCTCCAGAATCTCTCCAGTGTCCAGAAACTATGCCTCCGGCGAATACCCCCTCGCGTTTTTGGAGAATGGATGGATCGAAGATTATCCTGGAGTTGGATCTGGAGTGCGTACCGGGGTTTGACGCGGGGCGGAAGGTTTTGGCGTGGGTGGCCTATTGGTATTGGGTCCTGTTCCCGGGTGGCTTCGTGGAGTCGCGTTGGTCGCCCCTCCTCCTACTCGTCGCGCTCAAGTACTTTGGAGTTTGGGATTTCGTGGCTTGGTGTCTGCCGAGAAGGAAAACCCCCAGGGTCGTCGTGGAAGCGGTCGAACCACTTGTGATTCCAGAACCCACGGAGCCAAGAGACCCAGCCGACGTATACCGTGAGTTCTTTCTTTGGGTCTTTCAGCGTTTAGAGTCCTGGTTTGTTAATCGTATGTGGTAGATGAATCACGGCTCAGTCAATCTTATATGATGCCCCTGAACCTCCAACCTGTTCCTGACCTGCGACATTTGAGGGTTTCCGCGCCGATTGCGGCCACCAAGCCAGGACAGGCGGGGGGTATAAATGCGACGATAGACAGGATAGCCAAGAAAGGTGCGTCGGGTAGCAGTGGGTTTGTTCCTTTTGCTGACCACCGCGTAGAGGAAGATGAGGATCCGCTCATGGTTCCCTCGTCATTATCCGAATCGTGCTGGTTCGCCCCCGGATCCCCACTTTCACCAACCCAATCGAACGACAACGGATTGGACCTGAATTCCTCCGATGGATTCCAACCCAAGCCAAAATACTATCATCCGAACGACATACCTGATATGCTCCTTGGATCATCTTCCTTCGTTGCGCCACCCCCGCAGAGACCAGTTCTTCCTCAATTCTCTGATCCTTGGAGTAATTACACTCCGGACGATTGATTCCCCTCCCTCATATCCCCTCCCCCCATTTCCTTTTCGACGCTATCGCCATCACACGCAGCATTCACGAAATAACATCTCATGTATCGCAGGACCTTGTTTTTCTTCGATTTCTTCTATGTATAGACGACACGACCGGTTTCGTGTCTCCCATCTTACTTTTTCTTTCTCTTGCTTTCTTTCTGGGATACCCTGGCACAGATTAGTACTCTAATTCAGAACCGGATATTTCTTATGCACATGTATGTATAACGTTGTAATGGCACTCCCCGCACCATCCTGACAATGATTTTGAGCTGCGGTGGCAGTTGTTGGAAACGCGTGTTGGACTTGCCGGGACGCGTGCATCATCCGATCGGCTTGCTTGCCGGAATAAAACCCTACTCCGGTCAACCACATACCCACCGACCTTCACCCCCGCTCCCACCCCTATACCTCACCCTGAACTCACGGGGGAAGATATGGAATCCGTAACGTCGAGGTTTGACCCGCGTTCTCACAAAACTCAACTGGTTTTCACCGCGCTGGCAGCTTCAGCTCTCACCGCTGCCGCGATCACGTCCTACAACAGCTATTCCCGCCAGAAGAAACGGAGCGAGCTGAACAGACAAGTCTTGAACTCTGTCGCTGCCACTTCTTCCTCTTCGGACCGTGGTGGGAGGAAGAGGGGAGGGACGTCTCCCCCGCGGCCGGAACAGATTTATTTGAATGGAGGGGCGGAATATGGGAGTGGGAGTGGGGGGTGGAATGGGGGTGCGGGGTCTGTTGAGTATGATGAGGATTTGGTTAGAGAGCAGCTTGCAAGGAATTATGCGTTCTTTGGTGAGGAGGGTATGAAGAAGATTCGGGGAGCGAGCGTGGCTGTTATTGGGTGTGGAGGGGTGGGCAGTTGGGCTGCCGTCATGCTTGCTAGATCGTACGTCCCACTTTCTCTACGACGGTGTGCGAGGACCATTAACGTCGCCTTTTTCATTTGCTCAGTGGGGTTGCGAAGATCAGGCTGGTAGATTTCGACTACGTCACCCTGTCTTCGTTGAACCGGCATGCTGCCGCTGGCCTTGCCGATGTGGGGACGCCAAAGGTGAAGTGCCTCGAGAGTGCTTTGAGGAAGTTCTCGAGGTGGATTGAGATCGACCCAAGGATCGAGTTGTGGAAGAAGGAGGATGGGGCTGCGTTGCTTGAAGGCGTGGATTGGGTTGTCGGTTCGTTTCCTAGCCATCACTGCACCTTATTTGTGCTCATGGCTGGGATCCGCTGTAGACGCCATCGACAATATCGGAACCAAGGTGGAGCTTCTACACTATTGTCATTCACACAACATTAAGGTATAGGGCTTGCGATGGTACGCTGGGTGTGACCGTTCGTTGACCTTACACAATAGGTTTTCTCTTCTATGGGTGCCGGGGCGAAATCCGATCCATCCAGAGTGCAGATAAGCGACATCTCGTACACCGTTTACGATCCACTGGCGAGATCTGTGCGAAGGCGGCTGAGGCTCCTTGGAGTCCAGTCTGGGATCCCGGTGGTCTATTCCACCGAAGCTCCAGGAGATGTCAAGCTATTACCGTTATCGGAGGAAGAATTCCAGAAGGGGAACGTTAAGGAGCTTGGTGTTTTGGAGGACTTCCGTGTCAGGATCCTCCCCGTGCTTGGTGAGGAGACCTCGACATCTCTCGTTCGAGTTCTTCTCTGACCTTTCGTTGCATTAGGGTCTTTGCCGTCGATATTTGGCTTACACGCCGCGACATACGTTCTCTGCGAGCTTGCAGGAAAACCGATCGCCAACCCGTTACCGATCAAGAACCGCAGGAAGCTGTACGAGAGGATGAATCGTGACCTCCAGTTGCGTGAGCAAAGGATCACAGGCGAGACGATCAAGTAGGGCAGCGGTGACAGGCTCATTCCGTACCACTGAACGCTGAATTCCCTCTAGCCGGTTGCCCATAGATGACGACGACGTCTTCATGGTATTCGAGGATGTTTATAGGGGTCGTTCGATACTCCCACCACATGATGTCCCGAACAAGCCCGTGCTGGTGAGGTGGGACTTCACACGACCTCTTTCGGTGGATAACGTTGTTCCGATGGACCAACCCGACGCCGATAAACACGTTCGACGCTGCCACGACCTGAAGGAGAAGCCGGAGGATGTGTGGGGACAGGAGGTGAGGGCGGTTTATGAGAGGAGGACGCAGGAAATCTTGAAGGATAAGCAGTGGTTCATGGAGATGTCGTAAATTTATACAGTCAATTCCGGTATATTATCCACTACTCAGCACATTATAATCTTAATGCAGGTTTTTTCCTGCTACGCACCCCTCATTCGCTAACACCCTCCTACCTCCCCAACCGAGGGCAACCGGTACATTATATTGGACTGTAAGGTAAACTGACCAGAATGCTGAATACTCACATCAGGGGGAAAGCAGCGATTCGACTCGCCTCTATGGCATGAAAAACTATAAGGATGGGACTATCTCAACCACCGGGACTCGCTGGCGGCTTTACGAACTCGGTTCATGATCGCCAATCCTTCTCTATCTTCCTCCACCTCTTCAATGACTATCAGGTCTACCCCCAGCTTATCGAGCGTAAGGAAGCCATCGAACAGTCGCTGGGCAGTCGTGGATGGATCGGATACAGAACCGAGTGTGAAGTGATGAAAATCGACCCCGGGAACGTCCGTTGCGAACGCCTGCAAAGGAGAGTCCGAGGGTAGAAGCACGCCGACCTTCGCCGGTCGCGCCACGGTTTTAGACAGGTACTTCAAGGATGAGAAATAGTCGTGAGGGGAAGTGGGGGTGGTATCCTGTGGGGGTATCGAGTGTGTGCAGAGGAGGGTAACGGGTACGGTCGGCGAGTAATGACGGTATTTCATCCCAGGAGTAGTTGGCGCCTGCTCTATCCCTTCGTCTTCGTAGTCTCTCCTATGGACAAGGACCCGTGGGACAGGAACGTCGCTGCCTTCCAGATCCTCAGCCAACGCCTTCTCGATATCCTCCACAGTGATGCCTCCAGGTCGCAATATCCGCAAGTTATTATCCTCGTGCAACCCGTCGACGACCGTACTCTCAAGGCCGACCGAACAAGGTCCCCCATCGAGAATGATGCCCACTTTGTCTTTTAGGTCATCATAGACATGCTCAGCCCTCGTCGGACTTGGCCGCCCTGATGAATTTGCACTCGGTGCGGCGAGTGGGACGTCTGCAACTGCGATTAAGGCTCTTGCAATCGGATGCGACGGTATCCGAATCGCAACCGTCGGGTGACCGGCCGTGATTATGTCCGGGACCTTCCCAGCCGTGTTCGGGAACAACAGAGTCAACGGTCCGGGCCAGAAGCGTTTCACCAACGCCTCGTAGTGCGTGGGTATCCGGTAACCCGGTGGAAGGAGGCGGTAGAGCATGGTCATGGACGAAACGTGAACGATGAGAGGGTTGTCTGGGGGTCGGTTCTTGGTGGCGAAAATCCGGCGTGAGGCATCCGAGTCGAGAGCGAGTGCGCCGAGTCCGTAGACGGTCTCGGTTGGGAAGACTACGCACTGCTTCTTGGCTTTTAGGTGGTGGGATGCGGCGCGTAGGGCTTGGAGGGTTTCCGGGGAAGTAATGGACGGTTCGTCCGAGTCTGGGGGGAAGTGGATGGAGGCGGGATCGCAGGAGAGTACCTCGGTCGTGAACTTGGACGTTGAGGATGAAGAACCCATGGTGGAGAGGGTTCTTGTGGGCGACCAGAGATAACGGTGAAGATGAAGTCGGGTGCTGCTGAGGAAAGCCCTCAGCCCGCCCATGGGGGAGTCATCGAAGAAAAAATGATGATTTCTCACACTCCCCGATCCAGACTTGTCACAGACAGGCCAAAAGAAATACGACGACCCCACATGCGCACACACTCGCCATGCGCGAGGCAAGTAAATATACGTTCCCTCGACCGCCCCGACCTAGACGATGCTGGAGCTGGTTCCCGATTCGTGGATGATGGTCTATCAAAACTGCCGTACGGCCTGTCGACCTGTCCCGCGACATGGGTGGACTCCGAAGAACGCATTTCCACCCCGAATAATGGTCCCTCGTGCCCAAAAAACCCGAGATAGACAGGGGAAATCAGCTGTTTCGTCTTGGCCAAGTTAGAGCTGGTCCAGGTTGAGTCCAGGTTCTACGTGCTGGGGTTCCCTCGGAAAGGCGTTCGGTCCGAAAAGAATATCCCTCCAATTAGGGATCCCTGGCTCAAACTTGGTCTCCCCACGGTCATCGGGGTCCCGTGTAAGTGGGGTCGGGTATTCGTATTGCATCTTCCACCCGGCGGTGCGAGTGTGTCGACTCTTCGGTTTATCTGGGCACTGGAGCGACTGGGACTTCAAAAGTTTAATCAATGTGTCAGGCCCAGGTTGGAGATGGCGACCATCTGTTGTCGCTGCACGTCACTGCTCTGGACGACGGACAGGGGCTGACGTGAATCGCTTCCGGATTCTATATTCCTCTGGAATTTCGTCTCTCCTTTCCCTTCCCCCGTTCACTCATTGTCGATCATGGCTGAACTCACCACCATCTACGCTGTTGGATTCTCTGTGCTCTTGTTGAATGTTTTGAAGGTATGGTCCGAGGCTCGGGGAGTCTGGACGCAGCACAGGTGGGCAGCCATGTACCTCTCTTGCGGAATTTGTCGCGTTGAACTTGGTCCATCCCTTACCTAGGATGGTTCCCGGACGGCGCACGCTAATCTGCGGAGCCACGCCCCTTGGGAACATCACCCGGGAGATAAAATACATGACTCCTGGTGCCGATAGAGTTTGGAGAGACAAACATGCAGGTGCCGTCCAATCCACTCTTCTGCCTTTCGGCTGCAAGAAATGCTCATGCTGACGTCGGACACAGTGTACAAGATGTGCGGCTGGGACGCCATAAGGGATGTACGTCGTTATAATTTTACCGAGGTCCAGAATGCGTGGCCAATCCGTGTATTCAGATTAACTTGTAGCCAAGTCCCCGGGCCGACCTCTACGTCGCTGATGCCAGCGCAATCAAGGTCAGTGGGTATCACCATTATTTTCCCAATCGATCGCGACCGACCGGCGACCATCGGCTGGAATTGTGAACGATGAATGTGTGTCCTACAGACCATCTTCAGCTCGCGCCTAAAGTTTCCCAAGCCTGTGGAGGATTACAAGCTTCTCGACTTTTTTGGGAAAAACATCGTGACGTCGGAGTTCGCCGAGTGGAAACGACACCGGAAGATTGCAGCCCCTGCCTTCAGTGAGGTCTGTGATCACCGACTGGCAATATGTCACCCCGTGCCGTGTGACCAACGATTGGCCGTAGAAAAACACTAAGCTCGCCGTCGAGGAGTCCGTGAGAGCGATTACCTCACTGTATGAAGAGGAGTGGCACGACAAGCAAGAGGTTGTCGTCGACGATTCCCCGGGTCTCACAATGGCAGTAAGTGCTGCAATACCGCTCTCAACTGGGAGAGGGCTTTGATCGACTTTTTAGGTGGCCCTCATGATAATCTCCGCTGCTGCCTTACGGGTTGGAGAGATGACGAGACACCACCTGAACACCGTCTGAGTTTCAAACGCTCTCTCGCAATCGTTGGCACAGGACTTTATATCAGGGTCCTCTGTCCGAAATGGATCTCCGAGTGGGCACCCACTGAGAAGATTAGGGAAGTTCGGGACGGTTTTGCGGAATTCCGGGTACGTTCGCTCCGGACTCAACCACACACTGGCCCCCTTTTACTGAGAGTTAATTTTAATTCGGCGTGGACAGTCGTATTTGGTGGAGTCAATCAATGAGCGGAAACTCTCTGATGAGAGGGATGAGAAGAGAGACCTCCTTTCAAATTTGGTCGACGCTAACGAGGAGTTCTTGGACGATGGAGAACAGAGACTCGCAGAGGTGGAACTCATTGGTACATGGCCAGGACTTGATCTACCGACCCTTCTGTTGACACACACATCACCCAGGAAACGTGTTCATTTTCTACATCGCTGGACACGAGGTGAAGATACTCTGACCAACACACTGGTTGACCTCAATGGTATGATGGACGTCTGGGCGCGCCCTCTCTTTCGCCCTGAACATGCTCGCGATACACCAAGAAGAACAAGAGGCATCGTACCAACACATTCAAAATGTTCTCCCAGATGGCCGCCTACCAGTAAGTGAACAATACCGTCAAGGCTTCAGATACACGGCGCAATGACCGCATCTGTAGACCCACGAAGACGTTCCGAGGCTTGATCGAGTCACAGCGTACGCATCCCGAAATAACCCGAGTGCCCATTCCGAAAGCTAAACCCCCATTAATATCAAGCACATTACACGAGACCTTGAGGATGTTCCCGGTCGTACGTTCCAGTCACGCGGGTTTTGGGGTTACTATCAACGGTAGTTGATGATGAAACAGACCCCGGCTATTCCGAAGTACAGTGCCGAGGATACAACTCTCGTCATTGGGAATGAAGCGGGTGAGACGGTGGTGCTCCCGGTTCCCGCGGGGAGCAAGATTATTGTTGACGTCCCTGGCCTTCATTACAACCGTAAGAGTCGCCTTGTCCAGTGAGTCTACTCAGGCGGCTTACAGAGAGCTACGCAGCACGGTATTGGGACGACCCATATACATTCAAACCGGAAAGGTTCCTGGGCAAATGGGATAAGTATGCATTTATCCCGTTCTCTGGGGGCGCAATGGCGTGTATGATAGATCCCCCATCCAATTCAAAGCCAGGCTGCCTTACCGTCCGTAACGTAGGTTTTTCGAGATGACGTCGGTAGGTATGCTCACGACGCTCATTCAGCGGTACAAGGTGGAACCCCACCCCAAGTTCGCCGGAGAATCGTTCGAGCAGCTCAAGGAGAGGTACTCACAAGCTAAGATGATGTTGACGTTAACGTGAGCGGCTGTGGTACTCTCCAACCCACCGACAGGTTTCTGATCTGGTTTCTGTTGGCAGGCCGTTGTGCACCTCCCTCGTTTTTAAGAAGCGAGTGTGATGATGGGGTGATCAGAGGCAGTGGGGCCTACACGCTGCTCAGTTGCTGAAACCTACATCCTCCAGAGGGAAACCCATACATTGTATTGGATTGCAAGATAAACTGGCCAGAATGCAGGCTGATGGGAAACGCAGACACGCATCGCATGAAAAAAAAGGGTGGAACTGAGGGGGAGCGGACCGTTGCGTTTGGTTTTCGGTCGGCCTTCTTCTGATTCCATGGCCGCCGCATTGTCCTCCCGGTCGCTACCGAAATCACCCGAAAATCCAACTTGGGCCATGCAAAGCTGACTTGTCAAGTTAACTTTGTGTGGGCCGAGTTAAATTGTCTTCGTTAACTTCACACTCCTACGACAAACTAACTTGAGGCTTGCCGTGGGGGCAAGGTACAGAAGTGGGGGTATCAAGCGTGTGTGGAGGAGGGCAACGGGGCCGGTCGGCGAGTGACAGCAGTATTTCACCGGCACCCCAGGGGCGATTGGTGCTTGTTCCACGCCTTCGTTTCCGTGGTCCTTCCCATGGATGAGGGCTTTGGGATAGGAACGTCGCTTCCATTCCGAAGGTCTTCCGGCGCTCGGCCCCGGTGGGCCGGTGGTCCGATGCATCCACTGCCGACCATCAGCGGTGGGTCGGAACTTGACGCCGACTGTTTCCCAAAAATCTATAAAATGGTTGAGGTACGCTCCCTGCTTTCCTCAGCCGCTGTGCAGCCCACCCCAGTTCTTCTCTCCTACCTCCCAAACTTCAGGCCTGGTGCCGTTAATATCTGCTCTTCCTCACGACACTCCATATCATCATGTTCACCAAGGCTACTCTCACCTTCCTCGTCGTCGGGGTTCTCTCCGTCAACGCCTTGACCGTTCTGGTTGCCCGCTCCCCTGCTCCTGAGCCAGGGTGTGAGTTTCCCCGATCGTCCTCTATATATCAAATCTTACCGCGATCTGACCCTGCTCTCCGTCAACAGCCCAAGAACTTGAGACCCGGATGCTCAGGCGCGATCTTTCATACGAGCTATTCTCACGTGAGCTCCAAGCTCTGGGCGAGCTGTTCTCGCGTGAGCCCCAGGACCCAGACCCAAAAACAAAACCAAAAAAAAAGAAAAACCCAGGCCCAAGACCATTTTCGATGTTCAAAACTCCAGCGGGGGTCGGTTTGTAACACCGATCCCGTCGTGACCGCCCCGCTTATGTAGAACTTGCCGAGTGTTTGAGGCGTCGGACCCTTGCTCGATCACGAAAGAAGCAATTTCGAAATAGTGTTGCTGTGAGCCGAGCCAAATGTGAGCCAGATCTGAGTTGACTCACATTTTGACAGCTGAGTCTAAAAATGATTCCCTCTTATGGGCAAAATAAATGGTGCTCTCGAAAACCAGAAGTGAGCCGGCTCAGTATCGGCTCACTTCAGCTCAGATCGGCTCAGTTCGCGGCAACACTAATTCGAAAACTTAGACCGCGTATTCTGAAGTCTTTAAGCTCTAGAACGATGTATTTTGACCGCGAAAAGTAACGCCTCGTACTCGTACCTAACAAGGCGAGAAACGGGCGGGGAAAATACACTATTTCGTCCGAGGTGTTCTTTGCCGTTCAAAAACCCTCAAACGCGAAGATGAGCTCGCTTAGTTTTACTGAGTGATCGGCGAGTTTGCTGATGCTGTTCCGACGAGAGGAGGGCACGAACTCTCGTACCCCACGCACCACTTGTCCTGCGCCACTGAAAATATTCACCAGTATACTATTGCATGTATGCATAGGATTCATGTGACGATAATCTTTTTCCTTGCATGCTCGGGACTCCAGGGACCAAAAGATATCCAAATTGGCCCATTTCGATGCATAACCTAACCGGATTAATCCGACACTCATTCTGAGGGCCCAGGTCTCGGCGTCCAAAAAATACAGAGTGTATTCCATCGTAGGACCAATCTTCCGCCGGGTTTTCAACTAACGGAGACGCAATATACACACCGTAAGATAGGATCGTTCAGGCGTAACGATCAGCCGGGTGATCCGCGTGACCGAACGCGACACTCCAGCCAAGATTCGTCACGTTGGGGGCACGAACACTCGTTTTGCTTTGGAGGTAAATAACTCCCCCCCTCCCCCTCCACCCATAACCTGTATTTTACTGCGGGTAGCTTATACATTACCTCTGGTTCCCCCAGGTCTCAAGGGATAAATTCAAGCATACGACCCCTGACAATTCGGCTACGATTGTGCGCAATTTCGAAAAATCCGATGCCGCACGGCCAGAGACCTTGAACGACATATCTAGGTCCTGAGCGACTTATGTAGGCCTCGAAAATGACACCTTGTGCCTAACAAAGGCAGAAACGGGCAGGAAAAATCAGCCGTCTCATCCGAAAAGTTCTTTACCGCTCGAAAAGCCTCAAACACGAAAATCAGCCCGCCTGGTGGGCGTCGGGTTTACTGATGCGCCTGGGTACACTGGCGCCCAGCATTAAGAGTGGAAAAGGAAACCAGGCGAAACGGCGGGAACAAGCGCATCAACTTTCTCCGTCATACCCGAGCTCGCCCATTGGGGCCGGGAGCCATCGGAGAAACATGATGACCCCCCACGGCCGCACGGACGCGTCGACTCTTTGGTGGATCTTGTTTCTTCCCACCGCCGAGACGACGGTTGACATCCTGAGCGACTGGGCGACACAAGTTTCATCAACGTGTGGCGATACTACTAGGCCCAGGGCTGCGACCGAGTTGCTTCCGGGCTCTGTATATCTCTGGAAACTTCCCCATTCACTTATTGTCAATCATGGTCGAACTCAACGCGGTCTACGCTGCCGGGTTCTCTGTGTTCTCCTTATACGTTTTCAAGTTGTGGTTCAAGGCTCGGGCGATCTGGAAGCGACACGGGTAAGTAGCTTTCTACTTCTCTTGCAGGATTTGTCACGTTAAGCTTCGTTCATCCGTTATCTAGGACAATTCCTGGTTACCGCACGCTAATCAGCGGAGCCTCGGCCTTTGGGAACCTCACGCGGGAGATAAAATACATTACGCCTGGCGCCGATAAAGTTTGGAGGGACAAACATTCTGGTGCCGTCCCATCCACTTTTCTGCCTTCTGGCCGCAAGAAATGCTGATGTTGATTCCGCACAGGGTACAAGAGGTACGGCCGGGATACCATAAGCTATGTACGTCGTTGTAATTTTGCCGAGGTCCATAATCCGTGGCCAACCCGTGTATTCAGCTTAGCTTGTTTCCAACCCCTCGGGCCGACCTCGCCGTGGCAGATGCCCGCGCAATCAAGGTAAGCGGGTATCGCTATGATTTCTCTGATTCAATTGCGGCTAACCAGCGACCATCGATTGGAATCGGGATGGATGGATGAAAACCCTACAGACAATCTTCAGCTCACGTCTGAAATTCCCCAAGCCCGTGGCGGAGTACAAGCTCCT
>Ga0307509_10005574_pt1 | contig 17436 bp, 16 predicted proteins | sample 10_EM_MG_FD_202245 | JGI IMG/M metagenome (GOLD analysis project Ga0307509, IMG submission 202245) | Populus trichocarpa ectomycorrhiza microbial communities from riparian zone in the Pacific Northwest, United States - 10_EM | ecosystem: Host-associated > Plants > Roots > Unclassified | place...
CGAAATCACGCCTGTCTCATTCCCCCTTCTATGTTCATTTCCTGACAGTCTGACGACCTCGCAAGCTTGCTGTACCGCCACCCGTCTCTCCGGTCCTTGCCTTTCCGTGACCATGCTCATTATCTTCAGTGCTTCAGCTTCAACCATCCAACTTCGCCTCACCAATGCCGACTGTCTTCGCCTTGACAACGCCACTCGTCTCAACCTCGCCGACATCTCAAGATACTTGCTAGCATCAACATGAATACACCAACATCTTCCCCTCTCCCGTTTTCAACCTTCTTCGCGCGTTCTTGCTCATTCGGGAACTCGACCTCTTCTCCCACCCTCCCTCAAGAACCTCTTCAAGCTCAGTCCAACTTAGATCCTCAAAAAACTCAAGATTCATCAAAATCGCACCCGTATAGTCCCGTAAGACCCCGTATACGGCTGTATTGACCCCCGTCCCGTCCCGTCTACCAATTTCCCAACCTCTGTACGGTTACGGTTACGGGTACCCCGTGCCCGTATTGAGCCCGTTTCTATACGGCCGTATCCCGTATACGGGACGGTGCTCAGCCCTAAGTACAAGGGGCCAACTGAAAATGGAGTCCCTTTGGCTAAGAATCAAGTTCACCGTCGCCTGCTCATAGATGAGTGCTAGAAAATACAAGGAATAGAAGAAAAGCTTTTAAAAGATAGCAGTAACAAAAATAAAAGTTAGCTTTCACTTCTCAGGTTCCCTTATCACTTTCCTCCGGGGCTCACTTGCACGGCTCTACGGACTGTGCGATGGTCGCGCTACAGTAGTACAGTAATATACAACAGGCTGGAATTCTTCCGGTTCTCTTCCCGAGTACCGACACACCACCTGTCGACCAGTTCTGTCCAGTGATATGTTCACACGTCGGTGGTTCAATGTACTCGCAATCACCGCAAATTAGTCTGTCCTTCTCAAATCGCTCATTGTTTGTGATGATGATAACGACTGATGCTAAAAAAGTATTGTTGTGTAATAGGAAGCTCACTGGAAGTAATTAGTGATAACTTACCTGTGGGGATATGGCTTCTTTCTCACGACACACAAGGAGGCGAATGGCCATTCGCTGGACGTCTGGCGTCAATGCCATCATCACGAGTCGGGTGCTTTCGGGTACGCTGGATACTAGTAAGCGCTAAGCAGCGACCACCTCACGCTATTGTAGTACGTCCTCAAGTCCCTGCCAGGATACCCTGCATGCATCGCCGCGATGACATATCCCATTCCTCCACCGATTGATGCCCTAAAGAAATTCATGGGCTGGTTCCTCGTTGCCCACCTGCCAGAGTCTGCTTACGCACTCGCGGGGAATATAGGTGGAAGTGCTGCACCAGGGGGGATACTCGTTGGATTTTCTCGGTTCACATCACCACGGCCCCTCGATACCTTTTTGTTTTGTCTTTTCGTCTTTCTCGTCATCTCCTATGCAAGAGGTCCAAAGCGGAAACTACCTCCCCACCCACGACGAACCCCAATTATCGGGAATCTATCCCAGATGAATGACAAAAAGTGGCTGTTTTCGCGAGAGTGCAAGGAACAATTTGGTGAGTATCACCGAGATTTGAGAACAATACTGACGTACGAGCACGGGTGTGAACTACTAGGGGAAGTCATGTGCCTGGATGTGTTTGGAAAACCCACCATCGTCTTCAACGGTTTGAAATCGGCGTTCGAGGTCCTCGAGCGCCGAGCCCAGAATTCCTCAGGCCGCCCTCGGTTCATTGTGGCGAGCGAGATCTTGAATCAAGGTCTAGGATTGGTACTGATGGACCATGGCGATCTGTGAGTACTGGAAACAGACCTTGATCCCCTAAATTATTAACTCCAGCACGCTTTCACAGCTGGCGTCGAATGCGCCGGGCTTCCCATGACGCTCTCACGAAGTCGGTAGTGCAGCAATACCATCCCATCCAGACAAAGGAGGCGACCATCTTGGCCACTTCGCTCCTAAATAATCCTAAGGACAGAAAGCAACACTTCATGCGAGCTGGGGCCTCCACAATCATGGCCATCTTGTACGACTATCCGTCGCTCCCATCAGAACATGATCATGCCATCGAACAAATTGATAGAAGTATGCAACGGACCGCACAAGCAGCAGGACTTGGGGCTTCTCTTGTCGAGTTCCTTCCCTGGATACTACACATTCCCCAGAGGTATACGCTTTCACCATAACCATTTCAACATCATATTGACTCCTAATGCACAACAAGGTTTGCGAAGTGGAAGAGAAAATCCTGGGAACAATCCGCCATACGTTCCGAGATGTATCTTGGATTATTCAATCGTGTCAGAATCGATCTTGTACGTCCTGGTGTCAGAGAGTGTGTGGCGTCTGAATAACAAAACTGTATAGACGAATGGCGGTGTCCGTCCGAGTTTCAGCGCATCATTGATTGAATTCCGTGATCGGTATCGTCTATCTGAGAAGGAAATGGCATACCTCGCCGGGCAAATGTAGTAAGTCATCGTTGCTTCCGTTGGTGCGAGGAATTACGATGCCTCGCAGTGCTGCTGGCTCCGAGACGAGTTCTACCACACTGATGTGGTGGACACTTGCCATGGTGGCATTCCCTCAAGTGCAACTCAGGGCGCAAGCCGAACTCGATGTGGTCGTCGGTCGTTCCCGTCCGCCTACGTTTGCTGACGCCCCACACCTTCCATACGTACGAGCAATCATCAAGGAGGTTCTTCGATGGAGACCCTCTGTACCACTCGGAGTGCCGCACAAAGCCACAGAAGACGACTGGTACGAGGGTATGTTCATCCCGAAAGGCGCAACATGTGTCGCCAATATATGGCAATGTAATCACGACCGTGCCATCTTCGGTGACGATGCCGATGAATTCAGGCCAGAAAGGCATCTCGACGACAAGGGAGAACTCGAACCAGGGCCTATTGAAACAAATCAGGAAGGTCATGTATCGTTCGGATTTGGACGGCGTATATGTGTGGGCAAACACCTGGCGAATGACTCGCTCTTCATACACATAGCGAGGATTTTATGGGCAGTAAACCTCGAGAGCGTGAAGGACGAGAACGGGAGGGACCTACTTCCAGATCTAAATGGGTTCACGGACACGGGCCTTATAATGTGAGTACTCCTGTCAGTAGAACAATTCGAGGCGTCTCTGACATTCTTGCATATAGCCATCCTGTGCCACACGACTGCAGGATTACGCCCCGTTTTCCTGAAGTAGGGACTATTCTTGTGGCGGAGGCTGAGAGCTTTGAAGGTTAAACTGTTCTGTTTATTCTGGTAAGAAGGACGACGCATATCATGGCAGGCATTCGGGGTGGATAGACAGTAGGATCGAATTGTTAAGGCAGGTCATGAACTGAAGGATGTAAGTTAGAGGATCGCACCCGAGGACTGGAATTTATCATCGAGCTGCTGACTCAACGGAGCCAAGTGGCGATGGTGTAGGTGATGCTGGTGCCACTTGGTGTGCAAGTGGAGGAAAGCAGTATGAGAGCCTCCGTAGGATCTGTGTTGGTGCGGCATACAGAGCAGGGGCGAGTGCTTGACAGAGGCGGTAGCTGCTGCCGCTGCGGCGATGGTGATGAAGGCAGTTATGGTAAAGGCGTGGTGAAGACGCCGCTGACAAACTCGAGTACAACGAAGCTGCACTCTATGAGGCCATTTCAGAATTTTGTCGTTGTCAGAATGTTTACTTTACGTGATTTCACGTGCTTTTCTAGCACTTATTAGCAAAAAAGTACAAAAGTATGAAAAAATAATCCCTACTTGCTAGGGTTGCAAAAAGTTGCTCAGCCCGAAAAGTACATGTGTATTAACGAAGCATTTACAGTGCAAGGCACTCATCTCCAACACCTCTGTAGGGACTGGAAACTTCATCACAAAAACATGAATCCTATTCTCACTGTTTCATGCCCATCCATGTACCAGTGGGCTCGTAAGATATCTCAGACTCTTGACGTAAATGACGCCTTATTAGACCTTGAACTTGATTGGTGGCTTTTCCGGGCCGGACCTACCAACTCGCAGAGCACGAGCATGGAATTGGCCGTAGTTCAACTCAGCTGAACCGAGCCAACTCAACTCCCCGGCAACACTACTTACCATGTGTGCTTCTGCCCAAAACTTGAAATGTATTCTCAGAAGGGAAGCAAGACGAAGCGCCTTCACAAAGTCTTCACAACCCCAAACCCATTTATCTGTGGCCGGTCACAGCTGCGCCACAAACCCGTCCGCACACCTGTCTGCCAGTCATCAATGGGCGAGTGGTGGCGCTTTTTCAAGCTTTGGCATTTCCCTGTCCCAGTGGTGTTCTGGGAGGACATGGGTCCTCCCTTTCTTCCCACATTCAAAGATCGACCTCTGTCTCTGAAGTCGCGTATGCTCTTCAAACACTCCGTCTCCCCCACCGTGTGTCTAACCACAGGTTAAAGGTACGTTTAATGACGCACGCGCAGCGCGGATTGCGCCGAGATGGACAGACCAGTGATATGTCTACACGTCGGTGGATCTAGATGCTCGCAAATACGACAGACTCGCGTATCCCTCTCAACTTGCGCATTGTTGGTGATGGCGATAACTATCGATGCTGAACGAGCATCGCTGTGTTGACGAGAGGGGGGAATTGGTAGAATCCGCGGGCCTCTTTTCCAGGCCACGGCCAGGAGGCAAATAACCATTCGCTGTCTGCCGTTATCATCCAGGAGTTGGGGGCTGATGAATACACCATATAAGTAGCGATCATCGCACGCTAGTGTAGAGCGTTTTCAAGGCTCTGAGGACACCCCGCGTAGACCCCCGTGATGACATATCGCATTCCTCCACTGACTGATGCCTTAAAGAAATACATGGGTTGGTCCTTCGTTGCCTACGAGCCAGAGTCTGCTCACGCACCAGCGCGGCCTTTGGGTGGAATCGCTGCACCAGAGGGGATACACCTTGGGTTTTCTCGTTTCACCTCACCAAGGCCCCTCGATCTCTTTTTGTTCTGTCTTGTCATCTTCATCGCCATTTCCTATGCAAGAATTCCAAAGCGGAAGCTACCTCCCCATCCACGACGCACCCCAATTATCGGGAACTTATCCCAGATGACTGACAAAAAGTGGCTATTTTCGCGAGAGTGCAAGGAGCAATTTGGTGGGTATCATTGAGGTTCGACCGATGACTGGATGGATGCTGACGTACGAGCACGGCTGTGAACTACTAGGCGAAGTTATGTGCCTGGATGTGTTTGGACGACCCACCATCGTCTTCAATAGTTTGAAATCGGCCTTTGATGTCCTCGAGCGCCGAGCCCGTAATTCTCCAGGCCGCCCTCGGTTCATTGTGGCAAGCGAGATCCTGAATCAAGGTTTAGGATTTGCACTCATGGACCATGGGGATCTGTGAGTACCGGAAACAGACATGATCCCCGAAATTCTCAACTCCAGCACGTCTTTACAGCTGGCGTCGGATGCGTCGGGCTTCCCATGATGCTCTCACGAAGTCGGTAGTGCAACGATACCATCCCATCCAGACAAAGGAGGCGAACATCTTGGCCACTTCGCTTCTAAAGAAACCTAAGGACAGAAGGCAACACTTCATGCGAGCTGGGGCTTCCACAATCATGGCCATCTTATACGACTATCCCCCGCTCCCATCAGAACATGATAATGCCATCGAAGAAATCAATAGGAGTATTCGATGGACCACACAAGCGGCGGGTCTTGGGACATCTCTCGTTGAGTTCCTTCCCTGGATGCTATACATTCCCCAGAGGTATACGCTTTCTCCATAACCATTTCAACATCGCGTCAGCCACTAATGCGCCACCAGGTTTGCGAAGTGGAAGAGGAAAGCCTGGGAACGTTCTGCCATGCGCTCCGAGATGTTTCTGCGATTATTCAATCGCGTCAAAGTCGACCTCGTATGTCCTTGTGTCAGAGTGTATGTGTGACGCGCGAACGATAAACTGCATAGATGAATGGAGGCGTCCGTCCTAGTTTCAGCGCATCATTGATAGAATCCCGTGACCGATATCGTCTATCTGAGAAGGAAATGGCATATCTCTCTGGGAATATGTAGTGAGTCGTCGTTGCTCCTAGTATTGCGAGGAATTACGATGCATCGCAGTGGCGCTGGCTCCGAGACTACCTCGAGCACGTTGATGTGGTGGACGCTTGCGATGGTAGCCTCCCCTCAAGTGCAACACAGAGCGCAAGCCGAACTCGATGCCGTCGTTGGTCGTACGCGTCTCCCTACGTTTGCTGACGCCCCGCACCTCCCATACGTGAGAGCGATCATCAAAGAGGTTCTTCGCTGGAGACCCTCTTCACCACTGGGAGTGCCACACAAAGCCATAGAAGACGACTGGTACGAGGGTATGTTCATCCCGAAAGGCGCAACATGTGTGCCCAATACATGGCAATGTAATCACGATCGTGCCATATTTGGTGACGATGCCGATGAATTCAGGCCAGAAAGGCATCTCGACAACAAGGGAGAACTCGAACCGGGGCCCATTGAGACAAATCAGGAAGGTCATGTATCGTTCGGATTTGGACGGCGTATATGTGTAGGCAAACACTTGGCGAATGACTCGCTCTTCATACACACAGCGAGGATTTTATGGACAGCAAACCTCGAGTGCGTGAAGGACGAGAACGGGAGGGACGTAGTCCCGGACATAGATGGGTTCATAGACACGGGCCTTATGATGTGAGTACTCCTGTCAGTAGAACAGTTCGAAGCGTATCTGACATCCTTACAAACAGCCATCCCCCGCAGCACGACTGCAGGATTACACCCCGTTTCCCTCAAGTAGGGACTATTCTTGCGGCGGAGGCTGAGAGCTTTGAAGGTTAAACGGTTCTGTCTATTCTCGCGAGAAGGACGACGCATATTGTGGCAGACATTCAAGGTGAATAGATCGTTAGATAAAATTGTTATGGCAAGTCATGAGTCGAAAGTTGTAAGTTAGAGGGTTGCACCTGAGAACCAATGCTGGTGCGACTTAAATTGGTGCGCATGTGGAGGAAACCAGTATGAGTAGGATCCGCGCTGGTGTGACGTACGGTGGCGGGTACCGGGCAGAGGTGGTAGCTGCTGCCGCTGCGTTGATGGTGACGAAGGCAGTCATGGTAAAGACATGCTGAAGACAACCGCTTACAAAGTGCAACCTGGCACAGTATAGCTTCTTGAAACCGCCGAGGACGACGCTGAAAGGGAGGGATAGTGAAGCTACCTGTGCTGAGTATCTTGGTGACTGTGTGAACAAAACGGTCGACCTTGTCAAGGCGGGGTCCACGCGGTGGCGATATGAGAGGTAGCCGTATCTTTGCACCTAATGGGCCAAGGAGGCGACATGCGATGGTTGCGCCTGGCTACAGGATTGATGACCTCTGAAACACGGAAAGGCGTGATATCACGTCCTGTGTGGGCCGTGGAGGCGAGGTACGGAGATGAGGTGGGCGACTGGTCGATAGGCAGGGAGGGAGGCGCAATCGGGTGCAGAAGTGTCGGAGGTGCGAGCGACTCGGACAACGGCAGAGGCGAAGGTGTTGGCTGCATGTAGACGACAGTGGGGGTGCGAGCATAGCATTGTGATACAGGGAGTACTCCCGCCAATGTGCGGTCCTGGATCCCCAAAACCCTCCGACGAGCACGTCTCCAGCATTGATGCATTGATGTCGCCACGACAACGAACGTCCGAGTTGCCGACTCCGCTTTCCGTCGGTGTGCTGAGTCCCTACGCGGTCGATAGTCCCTTCTCGGCACCATCGGTCATTCCCAAGTCATCGAGCGAGGACGCCGTGTTAGTCTTTCAGGACGACTGACTGCGCTGGCCGCCTAATAATTCGCGCTGGAATTTGGATGGTTCAATTACGATGGTGCGACTTTCTCTTTTGTTCCTGACCCACATATCATCTCGTTGACTTCTTTTGTTTGTGATGTTCTCGTTTGCATGCAAAAGTTACCATCAATGATCAAGAGCAGAGAACACCAGAGCTCTCATAAAGAAAAGAAGTCATGACGTGCCTCGCAAGGTGCCTCAACCTTGGCCTCAACGGTGACTCTGCGGTATGTACCTATCCTCAATCATGGGGAAGTGGCCCTGCGTAGGCTTGGTGGTCTGTTTTAAAGGGCGCCCCGGATTCCTATCTAAGTTCGAGAAGCCCTGGTTCTGCCAATGAGGGGGAGCAGAGGGCATGTTGTTTGGGGCACAACTCCTACGGCGCCACAGTGTTTTTGGCACGTTGTCGGCCCGGGCCGGCGGCCCTGGTACATCGGGGCGGCTCTCGGTCCGCGGGATGCGTAATTCCTGCTGGCGCTGGCGACAGTCACGCATACTACCAACATATTACTCGATGTATGTCTTATCTAGTTTTTTGGTGGACACTGCCATTCAAAGGAAGGAAAAGGTTATTTGAATAGGCGCGCAAATGCGGTAACAGTCTAACAGATCCAGGATTCCAGGGACCCAGCTTTGAAAATTGAAAGGGAAGGGCCCTCGATGCCGCTCAAGGGCCAGTCTTCTTTAGATGATATAGACAACTGGAAGACCTCGTGGCCCGCACATGCTAGCAGTCGGATATATGTAGGGAGACGGCCTACAGTCAAGGAAGCGTCGTAGACAGCGAAGATCGCTCATGCAAGCTCGTGCCACTGCCATGGTGGCATGATGGTGCAAGCGAGGACTGGCCCGGTGGCGATGACGTACTTGGCTGTCATGATCAGCACATTACCAAACCGCCCGTCATTCCAGCAATGCCAGGGACGCGAACCTGCAGGTGAGGCGCTCCGGCAAGGGTCCATCTTGCTGATGTGGCACTTCCGACATCAGTGTTGAGCCGCACCCTCAGCCGCTGAGCGCGCTGAACTTGCTTGCGAAATCTGACGTGTTGATTTTCACCTTTTCCTTTCCTCGTCCCGTAATCTTGTATTCACCACAGCAATATGAATGGGAAGCGAAATTCTGTTAAGTCGCTTCCCTTTCGTGACATTCAAGGAAGCGAATAGCCGTCTGCCATGCTCCGAGTCCTGGCCGTCACTGTGTCCAGCACCCATAAATGGGACTATCACGAGTATGTTAAGTAGCGGCTACATCTCTCGCATCTTCCAGACCTGTCTCCGTACTCCACTCACGTCGCGATGACTCTCCGCGTCTCTCCGCGTGTTAACTCTCTGAAGAAATGCATGGGCTGGTACCCCGTTAACTACAATACCCCACAGTCCGTTCATACCTACCCAAGGCCTTTGGTTGGGCGCACCGTGACTGCGCCAGGGGAGGAGATGCCTCTTGGTCCTTCTCATTTCGCCTTGCCGCCGCCACTCAACCCCTTGGCACTATTGGGTAGTCTTAACGTGTCAACTGCGGGAGGGATATTCGAAAACAGAGTTGCTGCGACGAGCATTCTGTTCTGTCTCATCATATTCTTCATCATTTCCCGTGCAAGGAGTCCGAAGCAAAAGTTACCTCCCCATCCACGACGCACCCCAATCATCGGTAATCTGTCTCAGATGACTGACAAAAAGTGGCTATTTTCGCGAGGGTGTAAGGAACAATTTGGTGAGTACCGAGAATTGGTCAGAGGGATACTGACACACAAGCACCATGGGCACCACCAGGCGAGGTCATGTGTCTCGACGTCTTAGGAAAACCTACCATCATCTTTAATAGTTTGAAATCGGCCTTCGAGGTGCTTGAGCGCCGAGCCCGTAATTCCTCAGGCCGCCCTCGGCTCATTGTGGCGGGCGAGATCCTCAATCAAGGCTTAGGGTTGGCGTCGGTAGATCATGGAGATCTGTGAGTATTGCGTGGAGCAGTCCTGGTCCCCCAGACTATTAACGCCAGCACATTTTCACAGCTGGCGTCGCCTGCGGCGTGCTTCCCATGACGCTCTCACTAAGGGCGCAGTACAGCGATACCACCCTATTCAGATAAAGGAGGCGAACATCTTGGTCTCCTCGCTCCTGACCAATCCCAAGGACGGAAAGCAACACTTCATGCGAGCTGGGGCCTCCACAATCATGGCAATATTGTATGACTATCCAACACTCCCATCGGCACATGATAAGGCCATCGAAGAAATCGATAAAAGTCTCCAACAGAGCTCACAGGCAGCTAGTCCTGGGGCTTCTCTGGTAGAGTTTCTTCCCTGGATGCTACACATTCCCCAGAGGTACGCGCTTTCTCTACAGTTCCAAGATCGTATTCATCTCTAATGAGTCTCTAGATTTGCGAAGTGGAAGAGAGAAGCGTTGGGACACTCTGCCGAGCGTGCCGAGATGTATCTGCGATTGTTCAACCGTGTCAGAATCGATCTTGTACGTCCTCATGTCAGAATGTGTGTGGTGCCCGAATAACAGAGCTGCATAGATGAATGGTGGTGTCCGTCCTAGTTTCAGTGCATCATTGATCGAATTCCGTGATCGGTATCGTCTATCTGAGAAGGAAATGGCATACCTCGCCGGACACATGTAGTAAGCCATCGTTGCTCCCTGTCTGTGCGAGGAATTTCGATGCGTCATAGTGCTGCTGGATCCGAGACTACTTCTACCACGCTGATGTGGTGGGCACTTGCCATGGTAGCCTTCCCTCAAGTGCAACGCAGAGCCCAAGCCGAACTCGATGCTGTCGTCGGTCGTACGCGTCTCCCTACGTTTGCTGATGCCTCGCACCTCCCATACGTGCGTGCAGTCATCAAGGAGGTTCTACGCTGGAGACCCGCTGTACCACTTGGAGTGCCACACAAAGCTACGGAAGACGATTGGTATGATGGTATGTTCATCCCGAAAGGTGCAACATGTGTGGCCAATGTATGGCAATGCAATCACGACCGTGCCATATTCGGTGACGATGCCGATGAGTTCAAGCCAGAAAGGCATCTCGACGACAAGGGAGAACTGTCACCAGGGCCCGTTGAGACAAATCAGGAGGGTCATTCGACGTTCGGATTTGGGCGGCGTATATGTGTGGGCAAGCACTTGGCGAATGACTCGCTCCTCATACACACGGCGAGGATTCTATGGGCGGCGACACTTGAGTGCGTGCAGGACGAGAACGGGAAGGACATAGTTCCGGAAATAAATTCGTTCGTGGACATGGGTCTCATAATGTGAGTACTCATAATAGTAGATCGGTTTGGAATGTTGCTGACATTCTTGTGTGTAGCCGCCCTGTGCCGTACGACTGCAGGATTACGCCCCGTTTCCCTGGAGTGGGGACTATTCTTACGGCGGAGGCCGAGAGCTTTGAAGGTTAGATGCCTTGGTCAGGGTCGTGATATTCTTATCGTGACATAGAAATGGACTGGCCTTGAGGCATCCGCAGAAGCCGTACCCCTTATGGTGAATTGACCAAATGTTATTTGATGAATATGTCGATTTCCTATAATAATGAATTTAGCTCGGAACAATCACAGGCGGCGATTTCAATCACAGCCAGCCTAGGCTCGCCATCAACACGCGTTCTCTGGTCCTGTATTTGCACCGCTTCTTTCGACTTCCCCATCGAGTAAAGAGGTCCTTCCCGTCACCGTCGCCCCTAATTCAGGTGGGACTGAGAACGAACAGCGTTCACATAGACGGTCCCAGTATGACATTTACGACACAAATTGTGAGGTTGTGTCAATTTCAATACCGATGGAAATCTCGAGGAAAACAAAACTGACAGCTACTGAAAACTCGTAGATCATAGAGTCACACCGACCCGATTCACGTCTTTCATTGCAGTGAATGGAAATCACCGTCACAACTCCCACCCTGGGAAAGGCGAGGGACGACTCACCGTTAGCTGGAGGGATGTCAGCCGGGTAAACCCTACAGTAGATGGCACTTTTTTGAGACACATGCTAGTGGTCAAGGGATGGTCGAGCGCCTACACACGTTCCGCTTATCAATTTAATATTAATTTACGGCAATGTCCGACGCAACTGTCCCACAGTCCCTTATCTGATTGATAGACTGATAGTTGACCTGGTCAGCATATGATGCCACCTCCGAGTCAGTGTGATTACAGTAGGAACCTATCCATTTAGTCAATGTAGGAAGTACCTCAATGACTGGAGATCGGGATTGTGTCTCACAAGCTTCCGCGTCCCAGATAGCTCGATCTCGATCCGATGGAGAGCGGACCGACCATAACGAGCCGTGTGAGACCTGCCAGTTAACACGCGACTGGCACCTGGGAATTGACGTCCGAGTATCAAACACCGCTTACCTACATTTACTAACCATCTGCATCCCAATTAACCGCATCCCTGACAAGACCCATAAGCTATCTAGGCCTCTACAGAAAAGTCAAGAGCGCATTGTCGTACTGGGGGCCAAATTCAAATTTAAAAAAAAATCCGGTAGATCCTTTTCCACGAGTCGCCGTTCCTGTGACCCGCGACGCGACCAGTCACCCTATATCCCACTTGTTTCAGGTTCAATCGCGCAGTGCGGCCTCGCAGCTGCCTCGCGGTGATACCCCACAAGAAAAGCCCGACTACACCACCACACGCGCCGTTTGGAAGCAGCCAATTCATCACACGTATGTACATGCTATAGCCCCTCAGTCCAATCGGGCTGTACCTACAGTCTGCCCGTGTCTTTGTACGTACATATATATTGGGCATAGAAGAAGGTAACCCACGAGCATTTGTACCGAGTATTGTTCAACTTGTGATTCTTGGGATAAACCAAGGGACAGACGACGACGAAATGCACACTCGTCGGACTGGCTGTAAAATTAATGGGTTTCCCTTGTCCACACCATCATTACAGCAATAAGCCAAGCGACCATTGAGCCTCCCTACTGCCTCGTGTTGGCATTTCACACTAGCGATGAAATGTACCATCACACCTCGTGCCGTGTATGCTATTCGTCTTATTTCCGCTTGGTCCTCCGATCGAGATCTTGATAAGTCATGCGACCTCCCGACTCGAGCACTTTCCCGGCCGGCCTCGTGTCAGTACTCAAGTAATTACGGAAATTATGAGATATCCTCCTTGGTCTCGAGGAGACCACCATAACAGGTGCATAGCGCGATAGTATTCGTACTACTTCCTTTCCAAAAGACTCTTCAGTTCAAGGTTTCTGGGTGAATGTTTCGAGCCTGGGCCAGCAACCCCCGGCCCACGAGCCTGTGTTGCCCGTAGACCTTTTCGTCATGACTCATGAACAGGATCAGACAAACAAGGAGAGCTTCAATGTCCCACTACTCCGTCGCCCTACAAAGCGCCATCACCATTATTACACTAGTGTGACACCTTAAGCTCAGTCAAAGCACTGGATGTAAATCAGGCCCCCGGGACTGTGTTATTAGGAGCAATATCGCACTGTCTGTTTTTACGCACCTTTTTCAAGTGTTATCTACCGAATGCTGCTGTGCGGGACCTGGTTAATAGTGTTTCCCGATCCTTTCTCTAGTCTCAATGGCGATTGTATCAGAACACGGAAAGGCAGAGGAGATGCCATACAGTTGGGGAGCTTTCGTGATGGGGTCACAATGTGGTGGCCAATAATATGGTGGTCGGTCGACCACACAATGGGGCTCTGTGAACTTCCACCATTTAAAACATGCTGGTGCCATGCGATGGCGCACAACCCATCCTGCGGAGGTTCGCGGAAGTTGAATTGGGGAAAACTTTGATGGGCTCTGCAGCCAAACTCGTTTTAATTCGTCGGGCTGGATTGAGAAGCGCCAGCCATCGCGAGACTTGAAATTGCCTTCCATCTTTGATTCCCCATTTATGAATCCAAGGCGTGTCTACCTCACCTCTATGATGAGATTCCTTATAAACCTAAGAACTGAGTTCAGCCGTACAACTTTTCCATGTCTCAAACTCCCCATAAAACCATTGATATTGTCGACCTACCTAAGGAGACCCGTGAAGGTACTTGTTAACATTTGCATGTGTCTTCATGATTTTCATTAGTGAGTTAATGCGTATAGGTGGTCCACCACGGTCGACGCAACATAGTGCCTCACAGAAACGGCCGGACTTCGTCGATCCCGATGACCCGGGGGGTCTCTGGAACATGTATTTGCGGGTGGCAGATACAGAAGACGAGAGTGTGATCGGACATTGGAGGGCAGACACAGATGGGATCCTCATTTTCGTGGGTGCTCATAATTACATGAACGCTTCGTGACAGCTCAGCTCGGAGAACAAAGTCTGGTTTATTCTCCGTTGCCCTCGCGACATTGGTGGCAGTATCAATTCACGACGTCCGACCGGACAACTCAGCATTTTATCTCGCAAATATCTATGAAGTCCTCGCAGACCCCAATGGGTCCAACGGCACCGTTCCCCGCGCGTTAGGCAATCCGTCCTCCGCATTCTCTCCGCCGAAGTACGCTGTTTGGGTCAATACACTCTGGTTCTTGAGTCTGGCTCTTAGTCTTACCTGTGCCCTTCTTGCGACGTTGCTACAGCATTGGGTACGTCGATACGTCAAGATTACTCAATTGCGGTACGCCCCACACAAGAGAGCCCGGATTCGCGCGTTTTTTGCTGAGGGTCTTGCTAAGCTGCGCATCACGTGGGCAGTTGAGGCGTTGCCCGTCCTCCTCCATATCGCGTTTTCCCTCTTCTTTGCGGGTCTCGTCATATTTCTGTTCAAAACTGACTTAACCGCCTTTAAATTCGTGATATCGTGGATTGGATTCTGCTCCATTATCTATACATTTATCACATTTATGCCGATTTTTCGGCATGATAGCCCCTACTCCACCCCGCTCTCGTCATTGGTCTGGCTGCTTTATACTGGCTTACTCTACCTTGTCTTCCAATCCCTCCGATGGCTCACAGCTTTCAACTGCTTTAATCGTGCAACGTGGGTCCGTTTTCACGCCTTGAGGGATCATTATTACGGACGGTTCTCCTTTGGTATGGAGAAGGCAGCTGAGGACTTCGCTTTGAAGCTACCATCTGACATCGACGGCCGTGCTCTGATACGTACACTTGAGGCCTTGGATGAAGATGACGAACTTGAGAAATTCTTTTCGGGCATCCCCAGTTTATGTCGCTCGGTAGTTGACTCATATCCACAAGGCGCTTTCAAGACCTCGAATGGCGAAAAGATGTCAGAGGCATTGGTTGGGTTCATGTGCCGCACATTGACATCCAATCTGATCCCTGAATCGATCAAACAATGCCGGATTGAAATCTGCAGCAAGGCGATCAATGCAGCTTCCCTCCCCATCAGCCGACGAACCTTCGATCGTATTCTCTACAAGGACTGGAGTGGACTTTTGACTTCCGTCGAGTTCGGACTCTTCCTGAAGCGGATTGTTTACCAAGACCCGTTTAGTGATTACTATTCGCAATGCGTAATCTCCGTCATTGTGGCCACAGCACAAGAACGCAATGCTCGTTGGTTTGAACTCGCCATGAGCCAGCTTGGCGTCTCGGGATATGTCCTCCAGAGTTACCTGGATCATGGAGATAGCTTGTTGCTTGCCAATTGTATCTCCATTTGCCGGCGCACGATTCGTGCTTATTCTGAGAATGGTTGGGACCGCGATGTCCACTCGCAATCGAAGACACTCAAAACAGTTTCCAGATTGGATATACGAACCACTCTCCCGGAGTTACGAAACGATTTCTGCAAGCTGTGGAACGAAATTGCTGTATCGGCACGCGATTCTAGTGATCGTCGCACCCGGACGATATCTACAAACATCCTCTTCCATATCCGCAGCATTTATCTTGCTTTACATGAAGGCACAAGTGCTGCGCCGGTCCAATTCTCTACTTCTACCGCCGATATCGATCCTATTCTGATGCTCCCATCATCATATCCTCTCTGCAACATTCAAAGCCACTCTACAGACTCGCCGCATCATTTTTACACAACACCTACTGGTGCAACAGGGTTGACTGTCCAACCCCCTGGGGCAGTTCTACAAACCGTCTCATCCAATGACGTCCTGCCAGGGAGTGTTCCTGGTACACCGTTGGTACTGATAACCGACCCGGGTGTTGGAATACACCGCGCGGACAAACCATCTCCTGATTTCGTGCGTATCTTACTGCAAGGATGTACTGGCAGTGTCTGAGCTCTTCTCTCCAGATTATCCATGTCCATTCCGAACAACCACGAGATTCATCCCACCTGCACAGCGCCAGTGACACTCATTCCGCCCTGGTCTCCACACGCTCAACCTCCATTTCGTTATCGAGTTTTACGGTCGCCCAGAAGAACAATGAACGTCTTTCTCCTCCTGTCGTTCCCTCTCCTGGAAATGTTTTTTTTACAGATCCGGGTTCTTCCTCAGCCCCTCTCGTGTCCCAACATGAACACATTCACACCAGGGCAGTTTCTCTGGCCTCCACGTCCTCCATCTCTCTCCCTCTCACCGCACCACGCTCAACCTCCGTCTTGGATCTTAACTCCGCGGAGAACAATTCTGACGCTGTTTCACGCAAGATCCATCAGTCCCCGAGCACGAATTCTATGGCGTCCCTCATCGTCGTCACCACACCGTACCCGAACTAACCAAACGAGGACATAACCTCGATCGCCCTTAATTTTGGAAGTATCAGTTGAGGGTGGAAACGTACACTATGTCATCAATGTAGCCAGTCGACCGCACAGACAACCACCTATGGTCGACCGATTCGGATTGCAGTTCCTGTGTGCCGAGTGCGCGTCCAGTCTCCCTTTGGGTTCACATTCCTTCATTTTGCCTCGCATATGGGCTTTTTGAGTATAATTCACCACCCGCTGTGCCTCGGATCTACCATAAAGAGCTGAGGTCAGTGACCCTTTCCTTGCCATCATGATCACATGTTGCTTCCGCCACGTATCCAGCCCTCCTCCGCTTATCCACAGTATTTCCCGTAGTTCGACAGATTCTTCGGTAAAAAAAAATTGTGGGTCAGGGAGACATTCTGACAGCATCTCAATGACTATAATGAAGTGACTCAAGGGCTCACGGTGGTTGGTCAGAAAGAGACTGGACAAGCGATGAGACATTTCCGAGAACAGACGAAAGGGGTTATAATTGGTCGAGGAGGAAATACCTGGCAACTAAGATCAACGCCAGTCAGCTCAGTGGTTCTAGGCTGGCATCAGAGGATTGATAAGTAAAGAAAACAGAAGGTTGAGATGACTTAAGATCACGCAATAAGGTAGAGACGCGGCGGAATTTGTTTCGTCATTGTTGCGGCGATTCAGAAAGGCTATTTATTATACAGGAAAGGGCACTGTAGTCTATGAATGGCCATTCGAGAGCGTAAAACCAAAAACTAAATATACCCACTCGCGAGGAACGATGGGACTAGGAGAATCAAGGCGTGAAGGGCGCCTGAGAGGGAGGGACTAAAGGAATAAGGAGACGGTATCATGACGGCCGACAAGAGCGAGATAGGGGTCACCGGAAATGCGCGCATGGAATGGGGTCACAGGAGAGAGCGCGGGATCGAAAGCGTGGCCGGACAGGAGGCCTTTGGACGAAAGGCAGCC
>Ga0307509_10005575_pt1 | contig 17436 bp, 12 predicted proteins | sample 10_EM_MG_FD_202245 | JGI IMG/M metagenome (GOLD analysis project Ga0307509, IMG submission 202245) | Populus trichocarpa ectomycorrhiza microbial communities from riparian zone in the Pacific Northwest, United States - 10_EM | ecosystem: Host-associated > Plants > Roots > Unclassified | place...
AATTGAGTAGGTCAAGCACACTATCCATGCAGGCAAGCCATGCTAACTGCTCATGGCTCGCTCCTGCAGAAGACTACCATGACCTCCATAAATACTCTGTCGAGGAATACACATTTTGGTTGGATTTATGGGAATTCCTTGGTATTATTTCCTCAACCCCACCCCAAAAGGTTTGTATTTTCTCTACCAGTTGAGGTCTTAACCGAACCCTGTGCAGAATCGCATTTTGGAACCTGGAAAGCTGCCCGAAGTCCCGAACTGGTTCCCAGGTGCACGACTCAACTATGCCGAGAATCTTTTATACCGCAAGGACGACGGGATTGCTTTGACCGAGGCTGGAGAATGTGGCGTTATCACCCACATCACATTCAGAGAACTGAATGAACGTGTCAGGGTAATGGCTTCAGCATTGCGAGTAAATGGCCTGCAGGTGGGTGACCGGGTTGCGGGTAAGTCACCTTCTGGGATTGAGGATCCCACTGAATTCTTGAATTTTTGTCGTCCAGCCATCGTGACTAATGCAGCCAACGCTGTTGTCATAGCACTTGCAACGGCCAGCATCGGCGGCATATTTTCGAGCACTGCTACAGATATGGGAACACAAGTAGGAATAATACCACATATAATCTTGAAAGAAACAATGCTCATCCTCAAAACCAGGGCGTTCTAGATAGATACCGCCAGATTCAACCCAAATTTGTGTTCGCTGAAACTGAAGTGTTCTACGCTGGGAAAGCTGTGGATCTTCTTCCAAAGGTCGATGAGGTTGTGCGTGACCTTGCAACTCAGGGATTGCAGAGGGCTATTCTCCTTCCAAGTCGTATTTCAGGACGTGAGACTCACATTTCGGATATGTCAAAGAGGTATGCAATCCTGAACTATTTTCGAATGTGCTTTATTTAAATGAATGCACTCAGCTCGACTCTTGCAGAATTTCTCGAGACGGGGGATAGCCGCCCGCTGGAATTCGAACAATTACCTGTCGGGCAGCCTTTATATATCCTCTATAGCTCCGGTACTTCTGGAAAGCCCAAGTGCATCGTACATTCTGCAGGTGTAAGAATATCATCTCATCTGTCAGAGTTTACCCATTTCACCTACCTCCTTCTAGGGTGTCCTCATCAATACGAAAAAGAATATCCGAATGGCGTTCAATGCTTCTACGGACGATACATACTTCCAATACACAACCGTAAGCCATACGAAAGCCTCTTGAAATTGGGCACAAATGTACTCACCGTTGCCAGACGGGTTGGATGATGTGGACGTTCATGTTGACGGGCCTCGCTTGCGGCTCTCGCATAATCCTTTATGATGGCTCGCCTTTCCATCCAGATGTTCAAACATACCTGAAGTTTGTCAGTGACCAAGGGTTGGTGGGAACTCTCACATAGTTGGGGGATTCGCTAAAATATGCATAGGGTCACAGCGTGGGGTACGAGCCCTCGATTCTTGGCTGAAGTACAAGGCCGTGGAGTCAACCCTCGTATCTTTAATCCCTCTCATTTTTTAACAGAAGTCTAACAAAGCGCAGGTGATATCGCCTCCTTTGAATCCTTACGTTCTTTGAAAGTTACTGGAGCCATTTTTACGCCTCCTATGTTTGAATGGGCACAAAAGGCATTTGGGAAACAGGTCCACCTAATCTCGACGAGCGGCGGCACAGATATTTGCTCAGCTTGTGCGTATTGTGGTATTTTCATATTACCATCACTGATTTCCCGCATATTGATGGTAGTTGTAACTGGCACACCGAGTTTGCCTGTTTATAGTGGAGGTACCAACTTCTTTGATCTCTGGTGCTAAGGACCCTAATTGATGGTAACCTTGACATAGAAATTCAAGTAAAGGACCTTGGTATGAAGGTGGAGATATTCGATCCCTTGGGGAACAACATCGAGCACACATGTGAACCGGGCGAACTCGTGTGCACCCGTCCGCATCCCTCATTGCCCATGGCATTCTGGGGAGACGAATCAGGCCAAAAGCTCAGAAACGCTTATTTCAGTAGATACCCAGGTCGGTGGTGTGATCCTTCCATTCAAGTTTATTAAATACGAACTTTGGCTTCAGGGATTTGGCAGCAAGGCGATTTCATGATAGTGAACCCAGTCACCAAGGGAATTCAAATCCTGGGCCGTAGGTGATCCTGAACCCTTGTACCCGTTTATCTGAGGCTAACCCGGTCTGATCACTCATCCTTTTGCTAAGTGATGGCGTTCTCAACCCAAGCGGCGTGAGGTTTGGATCGGGAGAAATTTACACTCTCATGGAGCAATTCTCCGATTTCGTCGATGATTCCCTGTGTATCGGACAACGACGCCAGCAAGACAAGGATGAGCGGGTCCTCCTCTTCCTAAAAATGCGCCCTCCCCACAAATTTACACCCGAACTGGTGATGAAAATTAACACCGCTATTAGGAAGGGACTTAGTGCTCGTCACGTCCCGGCGTATATTTTCGAGACGTCAGACATTCCTGTCAGTTAAGTTTCATCTCCTTTACCATGGCTAAATCCAACACATTTTCTTTTGTAGTATACGATTAATGGTAAAAAGATAGAGATTGCCGTCAAACAGATCGTTTCAGGCTCCAGTTTGCAGCCGAGTGGAACAGTTGCAAATCCGGAGTCCCTTCAGTTATACTATAAATATCGGGACATAGAGAAGGTTATGCGCACAACGAAGGCCAAACTGTAGGGAATTCGTCTCTACAAAGTTTCCCGTTATTTGATCGTCTAATATCTTGTTGAATGGAATAAATCAGTTCGTGAAGTCGTAGATGTGCCGGAAGCGGGCCGACCATTTTGGTATTTTTCACCGAAGACACTGCGGGGATACTATCCCTCTTTCCCAAGACCACCAATGTCATGGTGATCCTAAGTACTGTGCTCTCCGAAATAAGGATTACATAAGATACTGAATAGGCGCCGAGTCCTGTTGACCAGGACTGACCGCCCAATCACTGTGGCAAGTAACACCCCTCTGAGTATCGCTGTAGCGCTCGTGTTTGTTAATCGGACCCAATTACTACTAATACTACATCTGAGACTCATTTAAGGCGCGAGAGCCGATCGGCAACGGGCATTCAATTTTCATTTCGACAGCTAGGGTAAAAGGAATTGTTGCCGTATGTAACACGTGTCCGACTGACGGTGTCCCTTGCCTTGAGAATGGATTGAGGGAGATATTTTCTGTCACTAAAATTCCAAGACTTGCAGACTTGAGCGACTTTTGAATTTCGGATAGAATACTTATTGATGACGGCCGCATTTTGGCTGAGTCGGAACACGCAAAATATAACAACCCACCAAATTTAAAGGGGAAGAACCCAAGGGAAATTCTGAGCAATCTTCTTGAACTAGCGGCGTGTTTAGGGAATAATTTTAAAGCCGTTTATTATGGAGGGTCTGATATTCAGACGTAACGCCATTGGCTAGTGACTGGCCATCAGCCTAATGATTCATCACCGTTCAAAGGCCGGGAATACGGAAATTTAACGTACAAGGCAGGATGTGTCATGAGTGCCAACAAAAGGTCCGCCGGTAGCATCTTGTGTAAGTGTGACCCTGTACATTCACAGGAAGGTAAATTAAATTGGAGGGGCGGTTATCTAGTGCGGTGTGAAGGCCGAATGAATGGGAAGATCGTGGCACTTGAAGAGACATGGGAGACGAAGGTAGATGAGTCCCATCCAGATGGCTTTACGCCGGGAGTTGGATGGGTGGGCTAGAAGACGATGGTTAAAGGTCGATTCGAGATGTTGCTCACCCAGAGGCCCGGCCGCAATTGTCGAAGGTGAAAAAAGTCGGAAGGTGGATTGCATGAGGATTTAGAATGTGTATAGCATGGAACTGTCGTGGCACTCTTTCACAAAAGAAGGCACATGTACATGCGGAGGGAATGCCATGATGCAATTGGTAGGTATCTGCCGTCGATACCAGCGCTGAGCGAAGTAATTTCTGCTTCTCCAGCACTAACGCGGAAGAATTCCAGCTACTTTAAAAATAAAACGAAAATGCAAAAGTGCCCGCCAGGTGACTCGTAACGAGGGACCTGTTGCCGGGGTTGCAGCACCGTGGCAAATAAGCGCCGAGTCCAAATTTGGCTCGGCCTCCCCACGCAATTACTACTTGGGCCTTGATTTACAAGTTATTTTGAGATATATGTTATTTAAACGATTATACGCTAATGTATGGAGACTTCCTTTTCTTTTCCTCTCGAGATCTCGAGACTTATTAATCAAAGAAGAAATGTGAGATGCGGCTTCCACTTACCAAGTCCGAAAACCGACGTTGTTATATGTCGTTTACATACGTTTTTCCACCACAGGGCCCGGGAAACTTATCGGAGATTATCGACGTCACAATGTTGGAGAACAGGCATTGGCTGCTTGTTGGATAGAATTATTTTCATTGGGCAATTAATCGAGTCTTCGAATGAAGTGGGCAAAGGTGATGAACCAGAGTCGCTTGATAGATTGAATCCGTTCCGCAAATCCACGTTTTTGAAGGGAGTGATTGCCGAAGCCACGTGGGAAGTAATGCCACGTGTGAAGGCCCTTGTTCGCCCAAAGTTATAATTCTCACCCAGTTTCTCCCTCTTGCGAAAATGCACCTATTCAAGCGCTCAAAGTCAGCAATAGCAAAGAGACAACAGGACTCAAATCCATCCTCAAGACCGCCCCTCACAAACAACAACAGAGACCTGCCCACAACAGACGACGTTTCTTCGTCCGCAGATCGCAGCGACGTCCAGGGTCTGGTCGTAAAGCAATTCCTCGGTCGGAAAATCAGTTATCGCAACGTGGATGAGCATGGAAAGCCCAAATCTTTGCAGTATGTCTCTGCTCCACCTCTGCATCTCCCTTTTTCTCATTTGTTTAGATCTGTTGCTTCACAATCAACAGAGGCTCTGACTGCTCGTGGTTTGGCTCCTCCACCTCCGCGAACTTCCCCTCGTTCTACAAAGACGACTTACGCAAACCATCCCGACTTGTACACCCACAATGACCTCAATACATTTTCATTCGGTGCCGCCCCGTCTCCCTCGTCGTCGTCTTCCCATCTCCTTCCCGTTGATCCTTTATCTCGACCCCGCGATGAAGTAGACGCTGACGAGCCTTCCCTGATCCCAGACACCACCCCTCGTCCCTCCGTTATTGGGAGCCAGCACTCCCGTAGTTATCAATCGCAACCCTCGGCGTTGGAAAGCCGGCAAACACCTTGCGTCGATCCTCAATTAAAACCGCCAGGTATGGCTGTTGGGACTGGGGAGAAATTCAAAGAAAGAGATACAGATACCGCATCAAACCACACCTTCGGGACTTCGTCTGCCTCTGTATCTGTTTCCTCGTTCTCTGCTCAGAGGGAGGTTAATTCCCGAGGAACGTCTCGGGTAAGTGGTCGTTCTAGCACGACTCCGCAAACCTCTGCCAACGACCTTTCCTCCGACGAGGAACTTGATGGGCGACATCCCCTTCCGCCTGAGCCTTTAGATCCTTCAGTACCTCACGTCGCTGGAGATCCAGAACACGCATCTTCTCTATATCTTTCTGAGGAAGAGTTCGATGGATATAACGAGGATTATGAGCATGATGGAATCGAAATAGACCCCGAGACACACGAGGAAAAGATTTGCGGAACATTGTCCAATCATCCAAACGAGAGTCGAGATAGTTTTCTTGTCAACTATTTGGAGCGACGGGGTAGTGCGGCGATCCAAATACCCAACACGGCGCCAGATCGAGCCTACCAAGATCATCGCGCGAGGGAGAATAGTCTAGCAACCTTAAGGCGACCCAGCAAGAGTTTAGAGGATTTTTATTCTTTTTCGTTTGGAAAGGCCTCTGGGTCTTCCTCATCTCGCGGTCCTGAGGATCCCCTTCCTCCTGCTCCTACCTCGGTTCCAGAAAGCGAAGGCGACTGGCGGGATCTTCGTAAACGCTCCGTTCAACGGGATAAAGACCTCACTCTCATATTCCCTCCTCACGGCATTTCTCCGACCACAGCTTCCAGCTCAAAAGTCAATGCAAACATGTCGTCAATTACTACTTCCTCCACAAATGATGTATTGGGATTCGATTCCTCCTGGATGAGGTCATACGGGGTCAACGGAGTCATTGGGTTTGATCCTTCAGAAATGGCTGATATCGTTGGCCAAGGGCATAACGGACATCGCCCTTCGCTTTATTCTTTCCGTAAAGGCAGTTCATCGAGCGCCTTCCGGCGGCAAAGCACCGTCTCGAGCAATATTGATATCATGCACAAGAACATCACCGGTGTATGGGCGAACCAGAAGTATCGAGACCAGCGGCAGATGTGGACTTTTACGAAGGAGAAAGATCGGATTACGGATGAGGATGCGAATACCAACACTCGTCCTCAGGTAGCCGCGGAGAAGGAAAGACCGAGTATTTCAACTCTCTTTGCCTCGCGACCAAGTACCAGCAGTGGTGCGGACCCGAACTCGGGCGCCTCAATATCGTTCTTCGACAAACCGGAACCCAAGGAGAAGGTAGCCATCAAGGAGAAATCGAAAGAACCTTGGAAAGGCATGGCCCTGGACTCTGAAGAAATTTGGTACAACGGATCGAGTGGCAGGTTTAGGGTGACCCGGAGGAATGCAACTTGTACGTCTTTACTCCCATTCCCGCGATATTATTCTTAGTTGTCTCTTTTAGCCGTCGAACTGGCTAAACCACCACAGCAACGGCTGACTGTCTCATATTTGCGGAGTCCCTATATTGTCAATGCTACGAACCGCGATGCGGCCGATGGGCCTGCCGTCACGATCCATAAACACTCGAAAGCTGGCGCTTTCTCGATCGGTCGGTATTATCGCGCAAAATCCTTGCTCCACAACGCGTCATTGTCGTTGCGCAACCCGTCAGACTTAATCGGACAAACCTCGTCAAAGGATTCAACGGATGAAGGAAGGAAAAAGTCCAACACTATTTTATTGGCCCCCCGTCGTGTGCAGAAGTCATATACTACCACAACCACTACTAGAAAGCTTGAGTCGCATGGTCTCTTGGACGAGAGTGGTCGGACGAGTCCCAGGGATCAGGAGAGAATGAAGCGAGAGGAAGATCATGAACGACGTGCCAGAGCAAAGGCCAAGGGAAAGGAAAAGGAGCGAACAGATAGGATCAAAGATAAGGATCAACGGAGAACCGCGGAGTCGTCAAGCAAGCGGCCGATGGTCAAAAGAGGAGATAGCAAGAGCGACGCGAAGTCTAGGGATATCCCTACGGCTAAGATGGAGAGTTCTGGAGGTAGCAGTGCCGGCAGCGTCACCAATGTCATTTCCAGTGGCGATAGTGTTACTCTGGTCAATGGCTCTACCCCAGCAGTCGGCCCGAACGATGCTACCAGCTCTTTTGGGTCAGTCGTTTCTGTCGACCGTTCGGTCGAGACGACCTCGTCCGATCGCACCATATCTCACCGGAATTTCTACCCTCCTAGACGCGGAGCTTACGACATTGACGACGACGACAGCTCTGATGAGCATCCACGTTATCCGACGCGCACCCCTCATCGAGAAACGTACGCGGCGCTCCCTCCGGAGGTCTTCGAGTCTGCCCACCAGGAGCATCCCTCTCATGGTTTGTTCCATTGGGGAAAGTCGAAAGACGGAGACCGTGGTGGCCATCGCGTAAACCCTTACCTTGAAGCTTCTTACAAGCCTCCTTGGCCTGTTACACAGCCTCGTTCCAACCCAAAAACTCAAAAAGGCATCGTAGATGATCTCAACACGTCTTTCCAAGATGTTGGCCTCCTTCCAGCAATCGGCGAGATCAAAGGCCACAACTCACAGCATAAGCGTAAACGTGAGCAGCACCAGAACAAGCACACCAAGCGCCTTGTGGAGAAGAGTCAGACGGATGTCTTTGAGGAAGTTCCTGATGACGCTCTCTACATGCTTCTTCCTCTTTGGCCTGGCGAAACAGACCCTCACTCCACAAGGAAACATCCTTACAACCCCAACCCCATTCCAACACACTCGCGCCAGTATCTGCTGATCTATTACAAGACTCCGCTTCCTCCACCCGTTTTTCCTATGGAAGAAAGCAGTAAATCAAAGCAAACCGAGAAGAAGCGATACCGCGAACCTCCAGCCCCCACAGGTGGTTCTGCCCACGAGAGGGCCATCTTTCTCAACACCTTCCATATCACTGCACGCGTCGTGTCTTATCGCGATTTGCAAGGCTCAGGCATTCGCATACCAGACACCGGCCTCGCTGTCTCAGGGCCATTATCTGACGCGTATGACCACCTGCCCAGCTCCTTTCGACAGGACGACTATGTCATTGGTGTCTGTCACTCTCGGGAGTCCGGCGTCGAGTTCGTGCCAGAAGGATTCGAGAAAATGGGGTTGACGCGGAATATTCCTAATCCAAGGGCAGCAGAGTCCGCCGAGGATGACGATAGCGGCTCCTTTGACACACTCACCATTCTGACACCAATTGGACGAGCTGTGATGGAAATGGCTTGGCTCGGGGGAATGGCTCTGACGAGCTTCAATCCCAATCCTTGAAATGCCATTGCGTCGTCGCCTGAATATCACTGTGCATCTCGCCCGTTCATTTATTTATCTGCTCCATCTCTCGCCATATTGATCTCGTCATCATCGCATTGCAAACTTATACAACTATTTTTTTTTACCAATGTATATCTACCTTTGATCACGAACTTCCTCCTGTCCTATATCAGATTTTAGTTTTACTACTTATCCTCGCGAGAAGACTTTCGCCTTCAATTACAAGAGCTTTTCGTATCACGATTTCTCTGAAAATCTTTTAAACTATACATTGAGTATGCCTTGTTTGGATTTACATAAACCTGGATCGGAATCCCGACTTGCTCCCGACATAATCGAGATGCATGTCTTCAGACATCACTCGATCCTTCCCTTGTGCTTTGCTTTATATTCTCGGGTTCACTGACTTTCGACCGCTTGTCTGCATTGAAGGGTTGGCAGTTGCTGGCCGCAAAGATGCTAGACGTTGGTTCGGACGATCAGAACTTCACAGTCATGTTGACTCAGTGAGGTCTTACCACGGATGACTGGCTGCAAGTCGTACAACCTATGAAGGTAGAGGACAGCTTGTTCTTTATCCTTCGCCTGCGTTTCTTTCGTGAGCGAAGATACCACTATGTTGTACTTTGACGAACCTCTATCATCAGGTCTTTATTTTAAAAATTGTAAGATTGACTGGATGCGACGGATCACCGTGGCCACTTACCCATCCCCGGAGGTAGGTCGGCTGGCAAGTCTTCACAACGGTCTGCATGGGCTCTCCTTTCCATCAGTGTAATGGCTCCTGGACGCTGCTCGCTCAGATGTTGCTTGGGTTTAATGCCTCGCCGGTCCCATATAGCGCTTGCCCTCTCTATGACGGTGGAAGGGGAGATCGAGGAAGGATACAGCTTGTCGTGGTGGTAATCTTCTCTCCTGTAAGTACGAGGTGGTCGAAAACCAATACTTATGGCCTTACCGAATACCAGAGGTACGTCGAGCTCCTCACAAACAGGTAGCAAGTCTTCTGCATTGTAGCAGACCTAAACAAACAAGTCGGCCAACTTGTAGAATTCTTTCTTCGCTTTTTCTTTCATGTCTCACCTCATCGTTTTCTAAGACCAATCTGTTCCGAACATTAGCAGGAAGAGATTTGATGGATTCTTTCAAGCGTCCTAATGTTGTGACTTTGTCGCCATATACCCCACCGCCCTTTGAGATAAACTTGAGCGTCGATGGAAACAACAGAAAACCAATTGAAAACGAGCTTACATGAATGACCATCACGCTATCTGGACCCATATTCATAAGGTCGAGCATCTGGCAGTGATATTCGAGATCTCGTACGGCAGCTTCAACGACAGCGGGTTTAGGACTTCCAAGTTGCGTATATTGACCAGGATGCGTGGTCAGCCGGTGGGCGTACTTCCTGGCTAGCGCGCCAGCCTTCGCTAGCAAAGGGGCACAAAATTCAAGCGAGTAGCCGTAATTTATGTGAGAAGCAAATGGAAACATTTCTGAAGAAAGTCGGAAGAAACGGATGTTCTGCAAATACTTAGGTCGGCAGGGTAAGCTCAGGTCGTACTAAATGCTGCGTACGTTGTCTTCATTCCATTGTATGATTGTCAATAGATCCTCAACGTTCTTTTGGGCGAGGGCTTTTGCAAAGTCGACTCCGTTTTTTTTAACAGAGTCGAGGCTGATGGAAGCAGGTGCAGGTTACCCAAATCCATTCAAATAACATCTCAAGGCTTCAAGTTGGAACTTACCGGCAGGTTCTTGAACAAAAGATGGAATTAGCAACAGGCCTCTTTTTTCGAAGGACGGTGTTCAGACAGGCGTAGCCTCGTAGGTTGGAACAAGGTCAATTTTACATTCTGCATTCCAAAACTCTGAAACACACCCAGGCGGCCGTGAAAGTAGATTTTCTTCTTCTCAACATCAGGGATGGTGTACACCGGGCTTAGATTGGGTTGTAATTCTTCTCCAAATTTGGGGAAAGTTTCGCCAGACTCCCTAGATTCATCAAATTCATTCGCCTTTCTCTTTCTTGACCCCCTTTTTTGGTACTTGGGAGAAAGCTCGAGAGTAGGTGTGTCGGGGGTTTGAAAATCTCTTCGTCCTTGAAGGCCAACGGATGCAGGCTCATTACCCTCTATCCGTTTTCTTTTACGCGGGAAAGGTATCGGTTTCGGAGCAGAATCACCTTCTACAGAGGACTGTAGACGGGCGCTTCGGCGCCGTGCAGTGCCAGTGGATAAATGAGAAACTAGAGCAGACATTTTAGCAATCAATGAGCCTGAGGTTTAAGTGGATGAATGTGGGTAGCTATGTGAAGCATACGGTAGACTCATAACAAAGAGATGCGGCTGCCGGAGGCTGTAGGCTCGATTGACGCCCACGATCAGCAACGTGAAACAGTTCCAAATAGAGAGCAACAATATCATGACACCGTCACCGACCAAACCTAGTCTCTCGTAGACAGTCTTCGATATATGTGATGTGCCCTACGGATACCCTAAGTCCAATGACCATCTAACTCAGTACTCAGGCACGAGAAAGATTTCTTCAGTGGATGCGACGCATAAGTACTTACATGTCTTACATGATATGACTCACGAAAGGCCGGCGGCTTGATATCGGGCCAAGACCCAGAGTGTTCATAACTTGGAAGTCGGCGTTTCTGGTACTAGTAGAGCTCTATGATAAACATAGAGGCGCGATGGTCGAACACCAGCGAAGCATCAAAAAGTGCTGAATCGATATGCTTACCCGCCTATGGATTCTTCAAAAAATATCTTTTTCTAGCGCGCTAGACTCAATAATAGGGAACATCGATGAAATCGGTTCAGAATCAGAACCATTAAATAACACCGAGAGTAATTACTATTATTGATGCTGAGTCAGCAACGAGATTTGGTCATGCGCAATGATCTTGGAAGCATTGTTGAACCTTACCATCCGACAATGAGTTGGGCAGGGTACTTACATCCTTTTCCTCTATCGCTTACTCTGACTATCTGACTACTCGATTTAGGTTCAAGAAGTCAGTGAACAGGGCCGGCACGACCGTAGGCAACCCAGACACGATTATTTCGTCGTGTTATTAATGACCAGTATCAATAGCTGCTGCAAAAGACTGGCCAGATTGAACGGACAGTTGACAGAGAGTTTACAGACGAGGAGGCCAAGTATCGCATGTATGTCGTATCTCTCAAGTTCTGATGGTCCCATTCCAATTGGGACACTTAGATTCGAGAAGGAATGTCAAGCACTACAGAAAGATAGCAAGGCGTATTGGGACGCGATGCGAGGTATTTGTTGTGAACCCAAAAAACATGGCAACCTAATGTATTGATCGATCCTCAGCAATGACCTCTGCTCAGAGTCGAATAGCAGAAACACTGGAGACGTTTTACGGTGCGGCTGATAGATCGTCCGAAGGTGCTATGGCTGGGCATGCCTACAAACGATCTGTGGACGATATGGATACAACCTTCACCCGTGAGCTTGTGCGTACACGCCCCATGTCACTAACCATCATTAACAGAAAATACCTTCAGGATGTGCCTTTCCGAACAACCACCTCGGAGCCTCTAGGTAAAATGTGCGCGTACTTCCCAGTCGTCAACGAGCATATCGCCAAGCGCAACAAAAAAGTGCCCATCTTTTATTCCTCTCACGGAGATTTAGGCTTAGTTTTTTCTCCTTAGCTCCTGGATTATGACTCCGCGAGGAGTAAGCTGAGGAAGCTGATTGATAAACCAAGCGAAGACCCCACCAAACTGCCAAGAGTAAGTCATCTTTGCGCCACCTTTTCATATTTAATCCTTCTCTTATTCCATAGGCACAACAAGAACATGACGAATGCAAAGAGATGTTCGACATGCTCAATGACCAACTCATCGCCGAATTGCCACAATTGTTAGATCTTCGCGTCCCGTACTTCGATCCCAGTTTCGAGGCCATGATTCGCATGCAAGCCAAGTTTGCAGAGGAAGGGTACGAAAAACTCAGTGGTGTTCAACGGTAAGTAGATGCCAAACATTTCTCTCGGTCCTGACAGCGATTTCTTGTGCCCAGATACTTCGCGGATAATGTGCGTGACGACTACGCAGCTGGCCAACTGGATGCACAGGTTTGTGCCAAGCTTTTGTTGTAGTATACAAGCTCCTTATTCCTGTCATTTCTAGGTGGAAGGCATTCTCCAAGAGATGAGGGAGTTGTCGATCTGTGGAGGAAACTAGGAACAATTGTACATTTTGAATGAATATTGCATCTTGTTTTCTGATCAAATAAAAAATAAAACTCAATAAGGGAGTTGATTACAGAGTAATTGGAGAAAGTAGCCATATTAAAGATGCATAAGGTAGCATCGAGCAAGATTTTATGCATTGTTAGGGCGCTGATAACCCGTTGGACCTTGCATACGGGTCATCAAAGATGGGTTGTTGGGGTTATTGCTGAGCCGTTGTTCCAGCGGTGGATAAGCGCCGCCCCGTCCCAACGGCTTTGGTGGACGGCCCCGATAACTTCTCGGAGAAGGATAACCGTCATCACCCTGTGCTGAATCTGTGAAGCGTCTGAGAAGATTAGGTCGAGAACCATCCTCGGGATTGCGATAGTTCTGCCTTTGTAGGTATGGATAACTACTATAGGGAGGTTGGCCTTGGGACGCATGTTGCTTAAAGCCTCCTGGGCGTCGATCGTTCTGAGAGTCAGGCCGATAACTATTCGATGTCTGACCGCCTCTGAAGGCAGTTGACGTTGGAGGCGGGTCTTCAATTCTATTAAAAAGGGGGGTTACACGGGGCTCCGGTGTTGGAGAGCGTTCGTAATTTGCAAGGTGGCTCCATTCGTCTTCAGGCAGGTGACTGGGGTAAGGCGACCTGGCCGTGCCAATACGTGGGGCTGGTTCGTTATTATCTGCTCCAAATCGGGGACGTCTAGTTGGTGGACCTGCTGGCTGATCGTCGACCCGTTGTCTCTTCTGACCGAGCAGAACGGGGGGTAAGATGTCAGCTGGTCCACCGTCGCGCCGACCATGATATCGTGTTCTCGGGTCAGGAGATGGGCACCGCGAATTATTCCCGCTTGGCCCCCCAGATCGTGAACGAGACCTTGGATAGTCATTATGTGAGGACGGCAGGCGTTCTGGCGCTCTTCGAGGTGAATAATGGTCAACCCTACGAGGAAGAGGACGCGACCGAGTTGGCCCGCGAATGCTGGCAGAAGAGGGAGGTGGAGAGTAATGATCTGGTCCGAGTGGTCTGGCTGCACGCACTCGAAATCTGAGGTCGGGTACGTCCTCGTGAACCGGACTGGGAATAGACCATCCATTCGTTAATGTGGATGCGTCTGGTCCCATTCGAGAAGCGAGAAGATTATCAAAAGGGTCATTGGGAGCAAGATCGTTGCTGATAAAACTCTGGTTCACTGGAATCGGCAAAGGCGGATGGGGCAAAGATACCGCATTAGATTTAGAGACAACAGTTACCTGTTGCTCCCCTGTCGAACTAGTTGTGGGGACATCCACGACTGTAGAAGTCGTGTTAATTGATCCAGCGGTTGATCGCGCGGAAGGTTGACCGCTTCCAACCGCTGGACCAGATGGGTCAGACTGTTTTTGTGGTGAAGAATTTGGGGATCTTGCTCTCGTCGGTTCTGAGTTGAGTGGTTGGCAAGTTGATGAGGACACTTTGGTAGGCTTATATGGTGAAGGCGAAGGCAGAGATAACAGGGGGATATCTGCAGGCGGCTCTTCTTTGAGTTTCTGCAGTCCAGTCTCGACAGGAGGGTTTGAAGTAATAGAAATATTTGTCAGTTCCTTCGCTTTCAGAGGAAGGGCGGAGTTCCGTTCCATTTCTTTCCCAAGTTTTCCTTCATCTGGATCACGTTTGATGGTAGGAGAGGATAGTCCTGTCGCGTCAATAAGCCTACGAAGATTCACCTTCTGTGCTTCAGGAGAGATAGGCGGGACCTGCGACTTAGGGACCAACGAAATAATGCCAATATCCGAACCAATGCTATCGACAAATACGTTTGTCGTTGGTTGCTTGGGAGAAGTCGACGGTATAACCCAACTGTTGGGTTCATGAAAAATTGTCGACCCATTTGCTATAGCGTTTGAAGATGCAGAGCGGTGGCGCTGAGTAGGGATTGTATATCTTGGTTGGTTTGAAGAGTTAGAATCGGTGGCAGTGAGGTCATTTTTAGCGGGGATTACACCAGATAATGAATCAGGAGATTCGAGGTCTACACGACAAACTTTGGGCGACGTCATAATTGGCCGAGAAGTACTCGTATCACCAGATGGAAATTTTACTGAGGCTCCAGTACTGTTGCCATCAGGTCCACCGCCTGCTATGGTCGAGGTATTTCCGAGATCGAGATTTAGATAAAAGTTTCCTGCGACTGTGCTCTGTCCAGGAGGTGGCGGTGTATTTTGATGTGGAGGGATTATACTCTTTTCAATTGACGCGATTCTGTTAGCCTGTTTTTCTTTGGCCCGTTCGGCATGAATTTTTTTTGCAGCTTCGGCATTTGCACGATGCTTTTGGGCAACTATCTCTTGCCTCTTTACTTCCTGCTCTTGTAGAAGATGTTGACGCTGGGCTTCAGCCTCAACAGCTTTCGCCCTCGCAAGTGTCTCTTTCGCCTCAATATCCCTGTGCCTCTGCTCCTCCGCAAGCCATTTGGCCGCCATATCTTTCTCTGCTTGGCAGGCTTTCTCATTCTCTTCCATATGTCTTCTCTCTTCGCTAGCTTTTCGCTGAGCCAACTGAAACTGGCTTGCTTCTTCTCGCATGCGGTCCAATTCCTTGCGTTTGAATTCCGCCTCTTCAGCTTCTTTCTGCTGTCGAGCTTTCTCTCGTCGTTCAGCCTCAATCCGCTCAGCTCGTATGCGAGCTAGCTCAGCTTCGCGAGCCTCAACTAGTGCATGGGCCTGCTTTTGTTCTTGTTCGAGACGCTCTTCAGCTTCGCGATGCTTGCGAAGCTCGGCTTCAGCAAGTCTTCTTCGCTCGGAACTCAGCTCGCGAAGTTGATCCCAAGCTCGAGCAGCTGCATCGGCTTCATGTTCGACTGAAATAAGAAGAGAACTGGGTGGCGAGAGGTTGGGTTTAATTGCCGGTGATTGAGCTGGCGGTGGGGTAAGGCCGAAACGTTTGGTACTGGGACCTTGGGGTTGTGGAGTTCGCTCTTGACTGCGACGTTTGGCTTCTGTCTCCTCGAAATCGCGCTGACGCTGGGCCTCGTTGATCTCTAAATCGCGAGCCCATGCCCTTAATTGGTGGAAGTCATCCCTAAGAGCTTCAAGGCTTACATTCCAACTGGATGCACGCCCTCCACCAATATTTTCGATGGCAACCATGACTTCATCAATCTGCATCTGAGTAGACTCGACGACCTTCAAGCAATCATCACAGGCCGTCACAGATGCTTGAGCAGAAACCAATGCCTGATGGGCAAGAGTTTGGGCATGCTGGACGGAGGTTAAAACTCCCCTCTGCTTCTCCTTGACAGACTGGGCGAGTAGTAAGACGTTTTCAGTGCTGATGGGCTTTAAGTTTGCAATAGATGATGCAATTCTCGCCTGTAATTGCCGGAGGGTGGCAAAGGGGGGTGTTGTTAAGCTGGCAGCCGAGTTGTTTGGCGTGCCTGGACGACTTATCGACGTAGTAGCGTTTGACTGCAGAGATGTGGGTCGTGCTGATGATTGTAGGTTAGAGCGCCCTGAGGACGAACGTGTCAAATTTGAGGGCTCAAAACCCAAGGTAGCTGGTGAATTATGCGTGTGGTGGGGCGACAGGACTCCTGAGACATTCATCTTGTTACGCGGTGGTCGGCTGCGACCACTGGCTGATACTGCAGTTTCAGTAGTAATATCCCCATTGAGACTCTGGTTGGTTGATTCCAAGGTAATGGCTGGGGTGGTCAATGAACGGGTATGCAGATTGGCACTGCTGGCATCATCCATTTGAACATCACTGTTGCCACTTAGGTTGATCATGAGACGATCGGCGAGCGATAACCTCGCACGCAATGACGGTCGTGTTGAGATTTCTGGGGGAGAACCCGGAAGAAGGTCTTTCGCTAAAACTGGGGAAATTGGAGGCGATTGAAATCTGTCCAAATCTTCTGGGTTTGGGGCTGATATACGTTTAAGCAGTTCTGGTTGTTGACCGATAGTTTTGAATTGAAAATTGGAGAAACTGAGTGAGGGGGTCATAGGCGGGGGGAATGAGGACGGGAGATATGATAGATGGGCGGTCGACGGATAAACGTCTTGAAAAACCGGATAACTGACGGGTTAGATAAGATCTTCCGCTCAAGTTTTGCTTCCCACGCAGGAAACAAAAAAAAAGACAAAACTCACTGGTTAGTAGGCGTCCCAGTCCTAAGACGTTTGCGGATAGGATTGTCTTTGACGAACGCAAGAGTGAAGGATGGTTCAAAACAGCTTAAACAAATCCCTGACTAAGCATATTGAGTCATTTAACTTGTCTCGTTTGCTGTTCAGTACTTGATTATGCTGGAAGCTTCCTGTATTCCTTATATATTGGACTTTGTTACAATTGTTACAATTAGTCATCTGTCTACGTACATTGAAGAACTAAGGTAAACTAAAAAGAATTACCTCAACAGACCATTCAGGTAAATGACTGAGTGTGGAGCAGAATAAAATCTAAGGAGTCATCCTACAACAACCTAACACTCAGGAAGAGAGGCTGGAGGGAGCACAAGGGCAAAAACCGTTGGTGATGCGAAAGAAAGAAAAGAAAAAAGCTAATGCTTCCTGATTATGCCGGGTCTGCGTTTTTTGAGTGAACGACGTAGGGCGGTATAGACGTATCCATCGAAGTAACTATCCATGACATCCTTGATTTGCCCAAGATGGAGTGATGCTGTATCCGATG
>Ga0307509_10005576_pt1 | contig 17435 bp, 14 predicted proteins | sample 10_EM_MG_FD_202245 | JGI IMG/M metagenome (GOLD analysis project Ga0307509, IMG submission 202245) | Populus trichocarpa ectomycorrhiza microbial communities from riparian zone in the Pacific Northwest, United States - 10_EM | ecosystem: Host-associated > Plants > Roots > Unclassified | place...
CAAGAGTGGGGGACAAGAAGACGGGGGCCCGTCTAGGCAATCAGCGGGGAAAGTAAAATACCCGCCCCGCCCCACAGCCCGGCCAGGGCCCCGTGTCATACGGGGCGGGGAGGAACGGCAAAGAGTTAACCCCGGGCCGGAGTAACGGCGGGGTCACAAAGTGAAAACCCGCCCCGCCTCGCCCCGTAACGAACACTAGGCTAACCCGGGCTTTCGTTTCTTGGGCTGGGTGGGGTTGGGCTTGGGCCGGGGTCGGGCTGGCCCTTTTTGGACCCGGGTTGGCCCATTGGAAGGCTTGACCCTGAGATGCCAGTGGACCGACTGAGTGCGTGGCACTGACACTTACAAACAAATCAGCAAGATGGATCAAGGGTGCGTTATCCGCCCACTTTTGAAATCAACGTCACCATACCAATATCAGATGGATGTTCAATGCGTTACTGGAATAATGAAACAATAGATGGCGATTTTTCGAAGCCAGGAACCCACCCCTTGGTAGTGAAGTGGGTCTGGGGCCTCCAAGCCTCTGATGGTAGTGACAAAAAGGCGGTGCAAGTCTGCAGCAGCCTAATCCTCACCAGCTAGGGCTATGGGGAGGCGAATACAATGGAAGAAGATACCTTCTGCAGGAGTAAATTCCGCAACTATAAAGTCTAACACTACAATAAGCTTCAGCCAGCAAATCTCTACCAGTGAGTTCAGGGTGACAGTAGATGGCAAGGCCGCATGAAGAGATCCAAGCTTATCGGATAACTCAAATACGATTTTCTAAAATATTCAACCACTCCACATCAGTCGCTAACTTCATTGCACAGCTGACAATGCTTCTCCGTGGGCCCCGAAAGAATGGATTAGACTTTAGCATAATGAACAATGACAACTCATCCTATAGCGTCTTGCAGTGCATAGGCAAGTACCTAATCAACAAGACACTCTCTAACCCCACAACACTATCACCGAGATTCAAGGATGCTCAGCACACGCTCTCAAGGTTCCACAAACATTTCTTTACCATCCTACTCGCCGGGAACTAGAACTGCATATTTGTCACCGCTGGCAACTTGTGTAGATCAGTGTTCGCACGCGGCCAGTCCGGTCAGGCTTGACGTCCAGGGCGGCCGGCCCGGGTTCTCTCGGGGGTAGCCAAGCCGGACTATGGGCAACAGTCCGGCTTTCAGAGCCTCTCTGCCTGGGCCTTGCCGGACTGCAGATGTTGTAAGATGTGCTTGATTCTCCGTGAAAAAGAGAAGCCCACCACTACCTTCCTTTTTACCATCTCGTGCAGGAAAGAGCTACTAATATACACAATGGACTTAGCAGTCACACCATACACTGTATCCTATACCATATCCATCATTCTCCTAACATGACGCACTAGTGACACTTCCATCTCCACATTCATCTACTAGTAGCATCTGATGCGGTCAACCACAGGTAATTAGATCCTGAGAAGCACATTTTCCAACAGCAGATATCTTGAGGCTTTCGAGTGATAAGAGGTAATTATGATAAGATCTGATTATGATGAGATTTGAGGATTCCTGATTTGAGTAACATGGGAGAGGGGTCAACGAACACGGGGGCTTACCGAACAGACCAGACAAAATCGCCGCTAGAATTAAGGTTTACCGTTGGATGTCTTTAGTGCTGCTTGCCATGAGCAGCCTATGGTCAGCCTATCTCTTTATCGTTCAAGCAATGCCTTCGGATATGCTCTTGGGATCGATGCAGCGTGGGAAGGAATGCGGAGGCTATGGAAAGCGGAAGATCTTTGTAATGTTTCTCTTTCTTTGTTAGCACGGGAGTCTGTGGAAGAGAAAGGGAGACATCCATGGAAGAGACCAGACATGTGTCTCGATCTCTGGAAGAATAGGAGGATAACTTGTTGTTTATCTATACTCGTGGCTCGCCCATTAGCAGGTTTAGTTGGTTAGGCATTATGAGCCTTGAGTGTGAGAGCAAGTAGCGGAATGAGGAGAAGTTCCCCCCTCTAATCTGCGCAATGGTGGTCGAACTCATAAGTACTGCTTTGCTCTTCGTAGTTCGTTTTGTTTCGTTTTTATCTTCGAAGACCATCTGAGGACCCTCCCGTTAGAGCTCTCGGACCATTGTGGAGACACCATATCCCCTCTACCGCGCTTAAAACTGGCAATAATTCTCACTTATACCGGACTGATCAGTCCGTCTCAGCTAGGCTCTAGACTACAGTGAGCATCGTTCTTTGGCATTGTGGAACTTGTGACCGCAATTATGAGAGAAAGCGGTGATATTGACCAATGCGTTTGCACAGGTAGTACACCACTTGTGTTGGCGGGGAAGAAGGGAAATGTAGGAGCGGCGAAACCTCTTGACTAGAATGGGCAGATGTCGACTCAATTCACCAGATCCTGATAGCCGAACACTACTGAGGTGGGCGGCTATTAATGGACATGGGGGTGTGGTTCAGTTGCTCTTAGGACGGAGAGGTAAATCCTAACCATCCCGAGAGATACGACGGAATGTTGGAATTTTGCTGCTCACCACATACAGATTCATGGGTAGTGTTCGTTACGGGGCGGGGCGGGGCGGGTTATCACTCCCCAGGCCCCGCCCTTACACGGAGCCGGGGGGTATTTTTCGGGTAATCCCCGCCCCGTCCCCGTCCGGGGCCCACCCACACTCATTCCCTAGACGGGGCCCCGTTTGTTACCACCTATTTTTAACGGGGAGCCGTCTGGGGTATGAGTGGGGCGGGGGCCTGAGCGGGGACAGTGGCAGGGCATGCCGAAAAAGCCACCCCGCCCCAGGCCGTTGAGCGGGGTGGGGCGGGGAAAAGGGTCGGGGGCTTGCGTTTTTCGGGGCCCCGTCCGCCCTGTAACGAACTCTATTCATGGGCGGAAAACTTCGACTACGAGGACAATCGCTTATCGAAAGGCTACTAGAACGCACTGTTCGCGACTGCCATTGTTTGATACCTACTGCACGACTGTTAGCCTCAGACAGATCACACACAACCCTGCATATCTAGTTCATCACGGAGCAACAACCACGAGCCAATTCAAGTGAAAGGTGCGACAACACCAAACACACAACCCGCACAACTCCCGTGACATCGACCAAACTCAGCTTCCCTCAGTCTATCATGATACCGACAGCAAAGCGCCTTCCCTAACCCTCGGTAAATGGGTTTTCACCTCGATTAAGAGTCGGAGGAGATTCGGCAAAGTTGGGTTGTGGAGGAAATGCGAGGAGAGAATCGGCATGCACAAATCATATGTCCAAAAGGGAGCTCATTATTTGAGGAGGATAAAAGGACTCCTGTTTTCCCTTTGTTCGTTGCTTTTTGATGATCCATCAGACATTCGCTTTTCTCTTCGCTCTATCTTCTGTACACAGAGTATCAGTCAGTCATTTCTTTATTCTTTATCGGATTTGTTTTCTTGTCACCTTACCTGTTCGTATCGATAAAGGTCTTTGGTTCTCCCACCGTCAGTGATCGGATCTGCTGTGCACCCTAACCATACTGTTGAAAACGGAACACCTCTCGGGAGTGCTGCTGTCTATAGACATAGCGGAGTAATCAAGCTACTGCCGGACAAGATGTGGACCCCGATCGCCCAGACAAGTATAATCAAACGCTACTCAGATGCGCCGCCGTCGAGGGACATGAGGAGATAGTCATGCTTCTTCTCGAACGGAAAGATATCAGCCCAAATCTGCCTGATGCCAGTGAACTAACACCACTCGGCGTGCTGATCTTGAGGGGTATGAAGGACTGGCCAAGTTATTGTTCGAACAAGACGATGTTGTTAGAAATTTAGCTGCTCATCACATGCATATACTGTACGTACACCCATGCGTGCCGGGTGAGAAATGCAGATACAATCATCTGCTACACCCCGTTGCTTGACGACTGTTCCACTACTACAGTATTAGACTCATACCACCTCCGACATTGACCCCGCATACTCAATGCAACAACATCAAACACCAGTCACACGGCACTGAAACAGGAACACTCACAAAAACTGAACAACCTCATCCTCGGCTACATACTCAGCCCACGGCTAGCTACCTTACTATACCCTCAAGAATCCCGATCCCACCTCGGAACTAGCTCAGAAAAGAGTATTTAACTATTGAGTGGGAGAAACTGAAGAGAGATTGGGCATGCGCAGGTAGCATACCATGAAGGAAGGTTGGGATATAAGGAAGACTGTTTTTCCCTTCATCTGTTCACTATCAGTTCGTCACATTTCGTTCCTCTGTCTTCGTTTTATCTTCTTCTGCAGCGCAAACAGAGAGGCCAAAGGGAACGCCAGGACAAACCAGTAAACAAATACCGAAAGTAAAACCGTAACAAAGAGGCAAACCTATATAAAAAAAAGTACAAAAATCAAAAAAAAAAATTAATTGCTGGAGTACAGAAGACTAGCAGCATACAAGAGCGGGGTTCGACCGCCATTTTCTAGTTTGTTCGTGGTGAAGTGATCTCATCTAAGCATTCCAAGCAGCAAACAAGAGCGGTTTACCGCCGCCTTTATATATTTTGTTAAAAGCGGCGGCTGCGGCTATACGATCCCATCGGTATATGGAAATAATGGGAGCCTCAGGTATCGGGAGTCGGGAGAAAGGGACAAATGCAATTGTCATTGGTGTTGCTTTTCTTCTCCCATTGCTCCAGTGTCTACGGTGGAGAAGTTGGGCGGGAGACACTTACACGAGCCCACAATTAGCATAACCGCAAATCTCTCCCTGCCCCTCATCATCCAACTTTAAGAGTAAGAATTAAATTAGGAAAGTCGATGTATGACTGATTGCTACTGAACATCAAGAAATGACAAAATAAACATAAAAGAGCGAGCATTGTATCCACCCCCTCCCCTACCCCCACCACTCTACGGTTCACGAATCCACCATATCCCTCAACATAGCCTCACTATACCTCTCATCATCCTCAATCTTAGCCATAACCTGACCATGTGCATTGATTCTCCCGTCAACATCACCCTCGGCCCAGACCTCCGATTTTGTGCTCACAAGACTGGAATCGTAGAATGGTAAAGTGCTAAAGTCCTCCTCCGAGTATGCAGCGATCTTGCTCAGTACTACCTTCAGTATCGTCCCCCCGGCAGGCTTCAAGGCTTTCTTCGTAGCGGCACACTCCTTCATTATCCGTCCTTTAAGTTTCTTTGCCTCGACGTCGTCAAAGATCGCTCTCAGCCCCGTTTCCAACTTGGCGAGGATTTGTGTGCGGAGGTGTGTTCGGCGGTTTCCCAGGCGAATAACCTTTTGTCCCATCCATTGAGACACGCCGATTGGTACTATCCCTGCCACAAGGACACCGAGGGCTTCAACGAGGAAATCGAGGTCACTGGCTGCCGCTCCCTCGATTTTAGGCTCGTTGGGGATTAGGGAGAAGAAGTAATCCACCTTCTCCAGCTGCTTCAGGATGTCGGTTGTGGGGATGACGTCTGGCCACGGGGCGCTAGCGGAGAACTGAGCAATTTCGAGTTCGAGCTCGTACATTATTGAGAGGCAGATAGCCTTATAAATCTAAGAAATAATTAGTAAAGGTGCTCGGTATCAGAATATAATGAGATTCACTCTTGCGTTGCTAGACATTCCCCCAGCCACATTCACCACTGGTCCTTTCTCCCCCCCTTGTAGCTCTACCTCAGCCGCCAGAGTCCCTCCAACGTAGTTCCAAAACAGTCTAGCGCGTTTCTTGAATGGCAATGCAGCAATTAAAAGATAAGTGTTGAGCTCCGATGGTCGTGCGTCTTCAATACCCCATCTGCCAATAGCCGTCACAATCCGTGTGCTTAGTGACAATCCATGACGGATGAATATCTTCCCTGCGACATTCTTTGTTGACCCTTCCAGACTTGGCGATACCGCAAATCTTCGCATTGGTAAGTTTTTGTTCAACAATTGGGCCACTCCCTTGGCATCACTGTTCAGCGCTGATTGAGGTTTTTTGAACAATTTTCCCTTAGAAGGCATCCACATGTTCTCCGGCGCTTCACCGTTTACCTTAGCAACAACTGCCTTCTTGGTTGTTTCCCCAGGGCGTTGATCTGGAGTCCCGTCAAATGGCCTCGTGGGAAAGAGAACTGAGTTGATCCAGGTTGGGTTACTCGCCGCCGCTTCCGGGAAAAGGAACTGTGTCCCACCGGTAGCTAGGTAGGACACAACCTGGGGATCCAAGAGATCGAATGCTGTCCTCATCCCACGCTGGAAGTATTCGAAAGGATTCGCTAGCACAATGATTGACTTGCCCATATAGTTATAGAAAACGTGGTCGGCATTCGCGGGGATGGTGCAGTTTGGATCCCGGAAGTTTCCGTACACACTCATATTCCAAATGTCAAGTTGAAGACCCAAATCAGCAACGAGCCCGCATATCTGATGAATAACCTCCCGTTTGGTGTCGGCATTGACAACGAGCAGGTAGTCAGCGGCCGGGTTGTAAGTATACTTTGCGGAAATCTGCATATCAAGCGGGTAGTGCATGACCGAACGCATAGGATAATGAGCGGACTGTAGTGGCGAATATCGGCCTTCGTTATTCCCTGGCTCCGAAAGTACAAGTTCAAGTGTCATTGATCCTGTGGAATAAGGTTCAGCCTGATCTGATACTTTGAACGTTTGGCGAATAGCGACCGCCGTTCCAGGGTCCAGAGTATCCAAAATATCCAAGCCCCGTCCATCCCCCACATTTGAATCATCGACGAAGGTAAATATTCGTGAGCCTCCGTTCTCGGAGAGACACGTACCAGCGCTGCGTCCCAAGGAACTGCGAATTCCGTATGCTTTTGTGCTAACATTTTTCAACTAAGTATGCAACCATTAGCTCTTCGTAAGGAAGGACGCATCAGAGCAAGCAGGAGCATACCATCCATGAGAAGGTCACATTACTGCCCCGCTCGACGGAGTTAAGAAATCTCGGTGCTTCGAGCTCCAATGGATATGAAATATTGATGGTCGTGGCACCGCAAAAGTCGGGAAGCACTCGATCAATCCCGGGCATAACACCAATCAACTTCATCTCATCTGTGGCTGAAAACTTTACTCCCATTTGGCGTGGGGCACGCTCCTGTTGAATAAATGCACGCAGAACGCCGGGAACCTCAACAGTCTCGCCTGGCTGTATGCCAACCGGAAGGTAGACAGGTTCGGGTATCGGATCAAGCCACATACTTCCATGAATGAGCACCGGAATCATGGAGCGTGTTGGAGTGGGCATACCACCAGTATTTTGGACATAGATATTCCGAACCAGAACATGCTCTCCCGGCTCGTTGATTCCGTCGCCATTCTCATCAACCACCTCAAATCCCACTACAACGATATTGTACCGACTTGGATATATTGCTTCGGTTCCGTCAAGGTTTGAAATGTGAATGTGGGCAGCTCCGCGAACACCTCCGGCGCCTCCACGAAGATATGAGTGCGGTCGGGATCCGGGCGGGCCTTGATTTCCCTTGTTCCCCGGCGGGCGTGTATGCCGCGTATATCTGCTCTGGCGGTTATGTCTACCACAAGTACAATAACTTCCGCCACAGCAGGCATAATAGTAACCCTCGAACTCCTCCCTAGAAATTTGTTTTGTCAGCCTAGAACCCCGGGCATTCATTATGTGACGTACCAAGTGCAACCAACACCACCATCACCACCCTCTCCTCCATCCCCGGGATTCCCATGGACTCCACTGTTGCCCCCCTTACCTCCACCGATATCCCAATCGAGAGCAAGAAGGAGATTTGTGTCCTGCTCATTTACCCTTACGAATACACTTCCTCCGTTTCCACCATCAGTCCCATCAGTCCCGTAGCCGCCACTAAACATCATTAACCGTTAGGAATCAACTCTTCGTTACAAGAAATTATCACTGGGGCAATGGCCAACATACTCTCCGCCCCGTTGTCCCGGTCCTCCATTCTATCGCCAACTAGGTTAGAGAACAGGAGAGATTGGCTTCGTCGGGTGACTTCAAACTTACAGTGGCATCACGATGCTTTGTTGCATCCTGTCCCCTCGCTCCTTTGCCGCCATCTTGCCCATCTTCACCCTGTCCTCCATCGCCTCCATCACCCCCTTTTGCCGACAAAAACAATGTCTTGTCCGTTGAAATCTCCCAACGCGTTCCAGCCCACGCTCCGACTCCTTCGGCATGAACTCCATGGGGTGTTGATGGTGAGGGGGTCAATTCTAAAGAAACGCTCCCGGCATTGGTTCCTGGTGTCGCCGCGCACGAGGAACGTCCGTTTTGACCAGCATGTCCCGGAGGAGCTGTCCACAGCTAATTAGCATAACCCTAGGCAATTGGTGAAGCAGGAATTAAACCAATGCGATTGCGATGACCATATGTCTGATATCCAGGCTCTCCAGCCTGGCCATCCACCGACACAAGGGTTTTCTCTCCGTACAACATCTTTCTTAAGTTCCTCTATACAGGCGATCTCCGCGCGAAACACTTGCAATTGACTGGACTTTCTTCCTCCAAAAAAAAATAATACCCTTTTAAATGAGTGAACGGAATGGTGAGGGTACGCGCAAAAGAGAGACTGGGGACCCCGCAAACCCAGATGCAGAATCCTACTTATAACGAGTGCGATCAGGAGACTGGCTAAGATTCCAAATTTGGCCTATCAAATTAAAGTATTGGTCTAGAGGCACAATGGCTTGACGACGTGCCAGGATCTTTGACCAACATAACTTTTGTTTTTCTTAAAAATTAACACACGCCCTTCAGCTTACTTACTCGGATCACCCCGATTGTAACGAGCAAGCAGAGCCTCAGCAAACGCCATGGACATATGCCGCTCGAGGTTGGGTGGAAAGGAGGCCTGCCCTCCCCTTCAGCCTGGCCTTCTTATATTTCGGCTATCCCATAGCAATAATCCCTCCTGAGTACCTCCGCTTCACCACGATTTCAGCAATCATGGCCATAGGATATCAAGTCCCAGCCTCTTCGCCCCCGATCAACCCTCCCCCTCAAGTCAGGAGTCCACCTCCCCAGACTGTCCTCCCGTCTCCGGTGGGGAACCCCCAGCACTATGGCCAAACCCAAGCCCCAAATGTTGTTCTTCCCATGGCACCGAGCCTCCAACAGCCGCCGTCCTACTCTCAAGACCAGGCCATGAAAGCTAGCCCCAATGTACAAGTACTTCTCCAGCCAACGGGCCCCGCGGATTTGGAGGCATATCATGCTATTGCCACTGGGGAAGCTCCACCGCGGGCGCCAGCGTCAATCTTTGTCCAAAACCTCTATCGCACTACCCAGAATAATGTCTTTCCGGTGGCCGAGCGCATGTCACTTGGTGTTTCCTCTAATTCGCCATACTACGCCTTGGTAGCGACTCCCGCAACCAATAGCACGGACGAGGTCAACAAACTAACTCTAACACGTCGACACCCAACGCGGGGCTCTTGGAGTGATGCTTGTACTGCTGAAATCCAACCGCGATTGGTTCTCCAAGCAGGTGTGACCCTCGTGGCGATCATTCAAATGCGGGGGCAAAATTTCATGAGCAATACCGGGCAAGATAGGGTCGCTGACAGATTCGACCTAACATGGAATGGCGATCGTGGGGCTTTCGCAATATGGCGGAATGATGGGCAAAATGTCACCATGTTATTTGAGGTTGTAAGCGAAGGATTTACATCCCTTGATACCTACCCCACGGCCGGTCTACTGAGGGCAAGTTTCAATCACCGTCATAGTGCACGCAACCCATTCTAACAAAATCATAGGCCATTCCCCAAGACTACCCAGCCTCACAAGAGTTAGGGGTTCTCAATTTTACGGCGGGTAGCGGGCAATTGATCATCTCACATCCAACTGGTTATGCTCTCAGCGATGTTATCGCAGCCGCAGTCCTCACTGTGGCCACGGTAGAAACCCGCAGATCCAAAATCATCATGCAAGCAGCGCCCCAACAGGGGCAACAACAGCAGCAGCAACAAAACGGCGGCGGTAGCTATGCGGATCAGTGGCAATTCAAACCTGGATTTGCGCAAACCAAAGAGACAGACGAGTGGTGGTGGGTGGCGCTGGTAGTGTTGGGCTGGGCCTTGTATATCCTGCTCTGGATAACCATTATCGCAACGATCTTGTTCTTCGAGTTTATGATTGCTTTCTTCGCGATATGTGGGAATTATTATTATTATTATTATTAGTTTCTTTTAATGCTCACATATTTCCTAAGTCTCATACCACCTCATGTAAAAAAGAACCTAGGCTCGAATGACACACTAGCGGTGCGTGTTATCTCCCAAAATGCTGAAACTGTGGAGAATTCTGTGCCGCGCCGGCCAGCGCCCGAGACACAAGCTAGCGAGCAACTTTTTGTTTACCATCATACAAGTACGACACCGGAAATGCGCAAACCTCAGACCAGAGTTTAACTTCAGATGTAGAGTACGAGTACGATCGTACCTATGCTCATCATCGCTGCCTCTCTCCCAGTGAGCGAATACCGGTATATTATACGGCCGTATGGGAATTATCATCAGTACTAAGGAATACTAAGGCAGTACCCTAGCCATCTCTCCCGGACTTGAGAAAAGCGCCACCGTCTCGGTCTAGGCAGTCTCGAAGAAAAATACTTTCCTTTTTTTTCCTTTCTCTCTCCTCGCCCCCTCCCTATCCCTCTCCGGGGACAACCGCTTCCCTAGGAGTGATCCCCTATGAAGAAACAGTGGCTAACCTCTCCGTGTTACAAGTACTAGTACAACATTGGATTCAGAGAAAGTCTGTGGTTACACGGCATAAATGCGGTGTCATCTCCACATTGTCTGCTGGTGAACAAAGTTTGCCCCCGCCTGCGAAGTTACACCGAGACTATTGGTCGCTGTAGGCGAAAGGCTGGGGAAAGCCCCGTCCATGGATACCGTGTTTCCTCCTGGATAGAATAGAAGCATTTACCGCAGCTGTGCTAGAGTACAGTAGGTAGGCAGGAAGTTTTGACCCGTTCCTTTCCCTCGCCGGGAGTCTGTTGTGCTATGTGTGCTTTCCTCGAGGCGGGTCGGGTTAATTTCAACTGCAGACTTGTACCTTGCACGGTAACTCTTGTGTAAGCTCCAATGTCGTGAAGATAGAGATTATCCGATACTAACTTCGCGTCCACAGTAGATTCCCCACCCGTCCGTCGAAAATAGGGGTACAGTACTTGTAAACTAGTAAAAGCCCCCTCCAGACCTGGAGGTTTGTCTAATTGACGTATTTAATTGCCATTATTTGCAAATGATTACTTCACTCAAGACATCATAATTCAGGTTTCAATTTAACCTCTCACAGCCACTTATCACTTATCAATGGCATATATACTTTAGATGAAGAACAGAGATTTTTCAAAATGTACATTTTAGAAATACAATTACATTAGAAAAGTTCAAAGATAAACTAAAAGTGCAGCTTAATCCACCCCTACTCGTTTTCTCAATCGCCCAAATTTACTTCTCTTTTAACTATAACTGCATGTTCAATCTACTATATTGTTATTTCATAACATCTTAATTCACTATTTCCTGGACTTCTAAAGCAAATCTCTTGGAGTTTCTGATTTGTGACCTTGGTTCAAAGTATTTTAACTACCTTATTTACTAAAGGCACATCATAGCAGCATGCAAAGGGTTTTATTCCTGAGGTAAAACTTGAATCGTAAACACTAAGAATATCATCTGGGTAATAAACAGCATACATAGGCTAACTAAGAGAGATAAGGGTTATGAGGTACAACCTAGCAGTGGCTAATAGTGAATGTTACCAGAATAACATTATCTAGAATCAGAATCTCAAAGAATTGACCATTAATTTGTTATCAAGAGAAAGGTGTTCATTTTCCTAAAGAATTGTTTATTCTACAACTTCATTTAAAAAATGTTTGGAATATTAATTTGGTATATCATTGCTCTTACTAAAATAGACAGCAGTATGTGGAAACTTTGGATTATAAGGGCTATAAATCATACATCATTGGATAATTCCAGCAAGTTAGCTAGATGTTTCTGATATGGGTAGTAGTAACTCATCACTAATTTTTCTGTCAATATTCTCAGCAGTTAAGAATTGCTTATCTGTCTTGAGAAATAATAAACGATACCTATGTAGAGGAAGCTGTTTCCAATACAGTATTGTCCAGAAATAGCTACAAAATTCTTCAAATATATTATATTTTTTGACTTCACTCAGGAAAGCTGTTTGCTAGAGATAAAATACTTAGATTATCAAGTCTGATTAATCAGTGGCTTTCTGGCCCAATAAACATTCTCTCATAATCTCTTTCAGTTTTGGATTTGAGGTAAATGTGATGAAAAGAGTAAGATGTTCAAAATAATGAACTATTGTCATGCTATCCTGTAACAGTGGCTGCATAAACCTGTCCTCCACTGTATAGCTAGAAGGAAGAATAAGAGAATGACTCAAGCTTTCTGACTTCATATTCAGACCATGCAACACATAAATCAATCCATTATATACACCTGCTTGAAGATTCTTTTAATCTGATCATAAGTATTAAAGCTAATTCTGATTACAGCATTTCTAACTATTAGTAGAATTCATTAGTACAGGGCATGCGCAGGCCTGAAAAATGCGAGCCTAGCCCTTTTCCCCACCCCTCCTAGCTCAACAGTCTAGGGTGGTGAATCTTCCAATTCATTCCATCCCGCAGTCCCTGCTCCTACCCTTCCTCTAGCAACCCCCAAGAATAGTCAACATTTAAACTTGGTAGTAGTTACAAACAGTGTCTCACCTAGTGAATAAGTTAGGTGGGCCAGGCCTATCAGCCGGGCAGTGCTGGGATTACACAAATAATATCCCCCTCAGGCATGTATACGGGTGGGGCTTGGTGAGTGAAAACCCACACTGCCTTACCCTTGGGCTGTAATGAATACTATGTATCTGCCACATACTGTTGGGAATATTATTGAGAGAAAAAGAGAATTGCAGTCACATTTGATTGAGTAGATAACTGATAGGGATGGAATGCATATGAGGGTAGGGATGTTATTTGAGGGTAACAATTTGGCTTCAATAACTCAAGGGCCCAATGCAGGCCAATGTACCGCTCAGGAAATATTTCAACATAGTGTAATCGTATATATTCTGCATGATTTGCCAGTGCATTTATGGAGGAAAAGCTCTATTCTCCATTAAACTCTTTCTTTGTAAGAATAATGTTATGAATACCACATCACCAGATTTACAACAGATTAACATAGTAACCTCATGTGAAACAAGAAGATTATAGCATTTATGATTAACCCAAACTTCTAAAATTAGTGGTAACAGGGCATTTTGTACGATTTGTAGTTCTGGTTAATAATTCAAAGATGTTAGATGATCAAGATACACCTTTGCAGTCTTATACAAATCCATAAAAGAATTGATATCATGCAATATAGTGATCAGTTCTTATAATATTTCTTGATGCAGATTTGCATTATTTCTATCTCTCGTATTGGATGTAAACTGTGAATGAAAAAGGAATAAATGTGTAAACTTAAGAGTAAAGTTAATTACAGGCCTCTGGGGCCACCAAAGAAGAGAATTTATGGCCTGGTATAGCACATATTTTTTCAGATTCCCTGCTTCAGTCCCCTCTTAGGACCCGACTCATCCTTCATCCAAGTTCCTGTTAAAGATTACTTCTGACAACCGGGCCTGGCTAGCGCATAAAGATAGATAGCTCGGGAATAGCAGTCGGGCAGGGATCATCAGAAAATTATCACTTTCCAGATAATATCAGCCTAAAAGTTGGGTCTAGCAATTGAAAGCCCACCTTGTAACCAATAATATCTTAGAAGATAGGTGGATAAGACATTCAAAGATTTTTGGAGATGATGAAGTTCCGCATGGATTTGAAAAACCAGTATCTCTACTTCAAGATGTAGTATTCTCTCATCTGGTAAATGCTGGGAAGATTTAAAGAGCAAACTCTGATTCTAATCCTGAACCCAGTCTTCAAAGTGCATGCTATCCTGTTCATCCTTCAATATAATCTTCTGAGAGTATAGTGATTATTTGGCAAGTGTGCAAGAATTGTATCTTCCATCATAAAGCTGGTCTCAAATTTAAGAATCTGGCTTAGTACTTGGATAGCTTCACTTCTCAATTCTGAGTGAGGTCTAGCACTTAGAACATGAAATATCCATACAACCCAACTCAGAGCATTTCCAACTGGGAATATGCCAAGTGAAGGCCAAAGGAAGTACCGAAAGAGCATAGGTAATAAATATTGCTGCTGAAGAGATGCAGACTCATTTGCCATTTGACATTGATCGGCTTGGCTTGTACGAATCTAAAAACTTAGTAGTAAGATTGAACTTAAAAATATATAGTCCAGTAGTGTGAATTCCAAACAAATTTAGCGGTTTTCTTAGAATCTCTGAGTACCCATTGTTGATATCAAATTCTGTGAGGGATTTAGTTTGCCAACAACTCCAACATCTTTGAGATTCTATTGAAATTCTGATTGTTGAAATTAGCCTGTTACATAGTAGGTGGAAAATCAGAAAGACTTTTACCTTCAAGTTGTATGCACTGGAAAAGAAGAAAAGTTCAGAGTTGGAAGCCTTGAGAATATACTGATATTCCTAATCAACATCTCTTATATGTCTTGTAAGTAAACTGGTATTGGAAAGCAATAATGTTTTGGCATCGTTGATAGTGAGAAGGAATATTTTGTGACAATATAGTCTAAGTAGCTTACCTATCAATCTGGCTTACCAATCACATATCACTAATCAAAAAATATATTAATTTTCTATATACAAGAGGTATAATATAGGTCTAACTACACATATATGAAAATTATTTGAGATTACTAATTAAATTATTTATTCCTTATCAGATGATCAGATCGGACTTTTCAAAAATCATTGTTCAGTACAATATAAGATACTGGAATAATTGCTCTCACGCTAGTCGTCCAGAATTCCCTCTTCGGATTAAGCGAGGAAAAACACAACGAAAAAACTGTCCCTCGGCCTCCCGCAAAAGCAAATTTAAGCCAACCTTACTAGGAGAGGCAACTCCAACCCACTAGCGTGAGGGCCAATTATTCCAGTTTTTACGGTACAATAGGGCGTTCCTCCTACAAGTACACCCCCGATCGCAGGAGCGCTACAAGATGATTTTTCGCGAGCTTGTTGCTATTTGTATTCTACAAGTATGATACCGGTATTGCTCGCCCCCCCGCTGAAGAGAGAGAAGTAGGGCTTGCAGAGATTCCACCCCCATGGTTGACAATTTATTGCTTTTTCTCAATAGATATCGTCCGATACAGGCTTTTTTACTCGAGTAGAAGCATCCACATCATGTAATTCCAAAGGCAAATCACACAGCGGAGTCTCTAAAGCGCCAGATATGGTAGCCTGGTTCTAGGGCTGCATGTACCGTGCTCGAGTACAGGACTCGAACCCCCGGTAGCACAAGGGGCCGGCATTTAGCGATCGCACCCCACTACTAGTACTTTGTGACCTCACCAGTTTTTAAGGATTTTTTGCTGGTAAGCCACTTTGGTGCGCGCGAAGACTAAATGCCTGTCCCTTGTACGAGTACAGTACTTGTGGAGTACTACTCGTACCGGTAGTAATGCACTCGAGAACTTGGAAAAACCAACCCCCTGCCCAGCCTACTTGGGCGCACGGTGCTTTATCCTAGTCAACAAGATCTCGCTCGCTGGAGCCTTGAATCTTGGGCAGAGAAAGGCCCATGCTGCGACGCGACAAATTCCACACAGATGGACACTTCTCCGCTCGAGGCTGCAATACCGGTAAACAGGGCAGCCCATCCTACGTCCAAATACGGTGGTAGTTACAGTATAATTACTACCGAACCAAAGAGCAACGATCTTCAGCTCTCGCGCCTTCTGTCTTGAGAGTTATCATCCCTTGGTAGTGCAACATCGTACTCGTATTGATAAAATCTGTGGCTAGGCGTGCCAAGACTGGATCTGGTTGGACAATCAGATCCCCGGACCTTTCACCCAAGTTACTCAGCAGTCTATATGAGTTCTCATATGGATATTCTCGGCAAATTACAGAGTCAACCTTCAACCCTTTAAACCGCTCTAAAATAGGCTTGGCGCGCCTGACAACGATTCAAGTACCGCATTCAGGGAGATGTTTTCATATTGTACAAGACGGGTGTTATTCTGTTGGTTAATTACTTGTCCTGCAGGAAGACATCTCCCCAGGCGGTACTTGAGCTCGGGCACGGTAAGAATTTTACCGGGACAGCATTCAACTCTGCTCAAAACTATGTGGCATCTTCAGTGCGGGGGTATTGCAATACTGGCACGATCCAGTGATCCCCAGACTAATTCCAGCCCCGAGTTGGATACGAGGAGAGGTCACTCAGAGGAAAGCCGCTCGTAGCTTTCAGCCCCCCCCCCAGTCCCTTGTACTAGTACTCGAGTACAAGGGCTACAGCATCCCTTTTGGCCATCTACAACTCTAAAGCTCACAGACAGGGATTCTAATTCTGTTTTGGAATCCCTCATAAACTCGCTATGCAGCCAAGGCTGCCATGCACGACGGTATGATACGGCTACCACAGGTACCAACACGGCAGGATTTCGCCCCCACAGTCCCCCCAACCCAGGCACGGTCACTAGAGTACGCAGTGAGTGTTGCTTTTCAGAACTGGGGGCAAAGATTGTCGTACTCCAATTGGCCACTGCTCATGAACAACCGCCTTGAGCTACTCGGATACCAGAGAACTTGGCGTTTATGCGGTACTGTAATTCGTTTGCGATTAATGGTTGCTATGATGCTGGCAGCTCGCTCTGAAAGGCCCAAATGCTGGCCTGAAACAGAGTCCGGGTTATCCCTAAACTCAAGAGGGGGGCCAGCGCCCGGCAAAGCCCACAACACCATGAAAGCCCAAACACTATGCCCCACGACATTAGCAATAGACAAAGCAGAACTCCGAATTCATAATAAATAGAGGGGGGGGGTAATAGCTCCAATTTATTATCCCTTGTAATTGTTATCACTATTGGAAATCAAACACCGTCCCATACTATGTGAGGGCTGTATTGTGTTTACTAAGGTTGAGGAACAATCCACCGTTGCTTCTTTTCGGCTAGTGCCGAACCTTAAATAGCTACCGACCTATCTAGACCTAGCGTGCCTAGTTGCGAATTTTATTGTCTCAGACAGCCCAGGGAAGAACATACGATGCACACCAACCCCCCACCCCATTCCGAAAAGGGGAATGAAAACTACGCCCTCTGGCAACAAGTACTTGTACCAGTACTGAAAACAAAGAATTTTGGGTTCAGTTTATCTACTTTCTAAACGGCGGAAGTACAGAAAAACTACTATCACTTCCACGAACTTTCAAGTAGAAAGGTAAACAGCACAAGCTTCAATCAATTCAACTTCTCTAAACTAACCAAACCACCTAACCGCAAAAGAGAAACAAATTCCCGCCACAAGGT
>Ga0307509_10005577_pt1 | contig 17434 bp, 12 predicted proteins | sample 10_EM_MG_FD_202245 | JGI IMG/M metagenome (GOLD analysis project Ga0307509, IMG submission 202245) | Populus trichocarpa ectomycorrhiza microbial communities from riparian zone in the Pacific Northwest, United States - 10_EM | ecosystem: Host-associated > Plants > Roots > Unclassified | place...
GCGAGCTCGGCCGTGCAGCGCGAGGCGGAGAGCAACGGCGACTGGGACGCCCTCGTCGCCGCGGGTGCGCGCGCGCTCCCTGCGGGATGTGGGCCGTGCATCGGTCTGGGCACGGGCTTGCTCGAGGAGGGCGAGACGGGCATCAGCGCGACGAACAGGAACTATAAAGGCCGCATGGGACACCCCGCCGCTCAGGCTTACCTCGCCAGCCCGGCCGTCGTCGCCGCCAGTGCACTCAAGGGTTACATTGCCTCTCCAGACTCGTTCGACTCCACCGCACTGCCCCCCTCAGGTCCCCCCGTTCATTCGATCGTTTCTTCTGCCCCTTCGTCTTCTACCGTCGCCGAGGCAGCGGTGCCCCAAGCCGACGAGCCGCTGCTCCCTTCTTTCCCCTCTATCTTCAGCGGGTCTTTACTCTTCACCCCCCAGGACAACTTGAACACCGATGGGATCTACCCGGGCAAATACACGTATCAAGACGACATCACCCTCGAGCGCCAGGCAGAAGTCGTCATGGAGAACTACGACCCGACGTTTGCCTCTCGCGTACGCAGCCTCTTGGCCCCTTCCTCTTCCTCTTCCTCGTCATCAGAGACAAGGAAAGGAGAGGAGGTAGTCAAGACCGGCGTCGTCCTCGTCGCGGGCTACAACTTTGGCACGGGGTCCTCGCGCGAACAAGCGGCGACGGCGTTGAAAGCGGCCGGCGTTCCGCTCGTCCTCGCGGGCTCCTTCGGCGACATCTTCAAGCGGAACGCGATCAACAACGGCCTCGTGTGCCTCGAGGCGCCCGAGCTCGTTGCGGACCTCACGCGGGCGTACGCGAAGGACGGGAAGCGTGGCGCGGGTGGGCGCACGGCGGGAGAGCCCACGGTGGACGCGGGGCTCGCGGTCTCCGTGCATATGGCGAGTGGGAGAGTCCAAGTGACCGGTCTCGAAGGTGGGCCCACGACTTATGTCGTGCGCCCAGTCGGCGCGAGCGTGCAGGAGCTCTGGCTTTGCGGTGGATTGGAAGGTTACATTCTTAAATCCATCCAGGCAGAGGCCCGAGACCAACGAACAGTGTAAAAATGTGCCAAGAGCGATATCATACGTGTTTACGTTTTTTTTTTTACTTTGGGGGGGAACTCTGTATATACAGTACTGTGAGTTACAAGTGCAAGTACAAGACATCGTGTGCAATCGGTTCGTTCGTATGAAGATGTCCCGTGTTACCGGTGTAATGAATTTAGGAAATGTACGTCCTTACGAGTGTTGAGGAAACGGGATAGCCCCGCTCGGCAGTGGAGAATGTCGGCTACCGTTTGTGGGTAACCATCAGAAGTCGTGGCTCCATACACCACGGCCTTTGGGCTCTGTTGTTGTATCGCCAGCTGGGGTCGCGAACCGCTCACTCAGGACGGCCAGTCGCGAACGGAACTCGTCTGCTCCGACGTACGCACCGCACATGCGACGCTTTCCTGTGAAGGAAGAGCGGCCATGAAGTACACGGTGGTTGTCGATCGCTGGACGGGAAAGTCAGCGGTTTATCTCGACACCAGAATGAGAAAAAAAATTGGGGGCCATTTGGAAGGGGGGAATGGAAAACAAAAGAACTGGAGCGCGCGGAGGGGAGGGGGGAAAGGGGGTGGGGAAGATACGAGGAAGTTTCATACCGATTACGGTTCCTGGGGAGAGCTGAACCCAATACTCCGAGTCCTGGGATGTGATGAGTTGGTTCCACGTACGCATTGCGTCGTACAGACGGGGGACATCTTCGTACGGCACGCTTCGAAGGGCACTCCTGTCATCGTTGTTCCATCGAACGGCACACAAATTACCGGCTGCGTCTTGCTCCAATGGCGTGTGGGTAGCGCGGTAAAGGATCCCAGGTTCGCCCGCGGCATGTGCGGTTATTGGGACGGTGGAAAGGAGGCGGTACGCGTCCGGATAGAGGTCACGGAGGATCGATGCGACGTAGAAGCCGTCGACGAGGAGGGTTGCACCGCCTGTCCCATCGGTGTGTTCGAGTAGGTGGAAAAGCTGTAGTCCGCAAGGATCCGTCTGCGTAATGCACGTTAAAGGAAGGAGAGAACGGACATGAACGGGACAGCACGCACGAAATAAGTGTTATCCGTGTGGGCAGGCAACGCAAGGTTGGTGTAGGCGGTGTCGCCCCGAGCTAGGTCGGCGGTAAAATCCCAAAACTTCCCATCTGAACAGCACCCCCTATGTTAGCCCATCAGAGAGAATGGAAAAAATACACCGTCACAGTGGGTTTCTCGAATGAATCCAATGCGTTTAACTAGCGCTTCTGTTCCTTCTCCATTAGCCGGGGACCCGGAAACAAAGCAGAAGCCAAAGGTTTGCTGAGTATCGAATCCAGAAATTAGTGAAAGGACTAGCGTAGAACGTGGGGGGGTGAATGGGGGTTCTTCTCACAATCCTTGATAACCATTTGTAAAGGCCATATTCGGTAGATACGACTTCATCATAGGTAACTGATGGCGGATCTGTCGCAATTTTTGATCCCCATAAGACCTTTCTGGTTTGTGTGAGAGTTTGAAGTATATAAATGTGGCTGAATAAAACTGGATAGATACTCAAGAGATTCCCGATTTATCGAGGGTGAAGGTGCACCTCCCCGAAGCCAGGTCCATGGATACGTCGAGATGTGTGGTCCAGTTGACGCCGCAGGCCCTACGGAGATGTCGATAAGTGGCATTGTGTTGACGTAATGGATAAGACTGACAAACCACTTGAAGGCCCTCTGGTGTAGAGAGAATGGAGACAGGTTCCAGGTCTCGGGGAATCTACAGGTGTCAATTAATACTTATGATGGGTGGGAAGGAAGAGAATATTACGTCGAAGGTATCGACCAATCTCTGCTTCGTGATGGAGTGGAAACAATCAGGGCATCGGCAGTGATCTCGGAGCCATATGTGATGGCTAACAAAACGTTAGTTCAAGCTCGATCAAAGGGGTGTGGGTAGAAACTGACAATTTTGATCGAGTGGACCCGTCCCATTGGATGAACACTTCGCGCTCGTTCGCGGTGCTGGCTGGCAAGTCACCAGCGTCGTTTGGATTGTGGCGCTGACTTGAGGATGGACTCTTGGCGAGCTCCGACAACGCTCGAGTCTGTGCGTGTGTGACGGGAGAGAGCCTGAAGAGAGGCGACGCCTGACATGGTGTGTGTATGATCCCGGCACGCGGACAGAAAAGCAACGCACCATGTTAATCTGAGTCGGCCATTTGGGGCTAGCAGATCGTTTTGGGAGGCGCAAGAGAGTTCGCGAAGAAAGCATGATGGGTCCGGCGTTCCGGTCAGCGTTTGTGGAAACTGGAATCAAGATGGATGGTACAGCATATCATATACAGGGTGACGGTGACGTTGCAAGTTTGCGGTGTGCAGTCGCGGTTTCATGGAAATTGATGGTGAGCGGCCCGAAGTTTACCGCCCGGTTCCCGGGGGCTGCTCAGATCCCCTCAGGCGCCAGACGAATGCCCGTTGTAGACACGTTCCGCGCCAATCTAGGCGCTCGTTGCACGTGATGCCCCTATTCCATAATTAATGTATTCACAGGCCTTGGCCGAAAATGAAAAGATAACATTTCACGTTTCACAATTTGGATTTCCAGACAGGTAACGTACAAATCGCAAAGGCCGGGGATCACTCGATAGCCGTTCGTGTGTGCTCTGGAGATAGTGTAGTCCCCGGTCCTAGGCCAAGTGAGACGGCACAGGGGGACTCTGGGGGAGCAGAGCCTGTTGATGTGATGCTGAATAGCCCTCTAATGCTGCACTTATCTTATCCTTGTCCATCGGAGTGATCGGGGTCCAGCTACACCTACTGAATTCCCTCGACTATCTATTCGTTCGAGTTGAAAAATCATATAGAGAAGCAAATGCAAAGTGTCCAGGTGGGCTCAGTGCGTCGAGAATACCACCTTCTTTCCCTAGAACCTTCGAGGGCACAAGAATATAAAGATTAAAGCGAGGGCGTCGGCGAATCGGTCCTCTCAGGGATACACATAAAGGATTAGTAAAGACAACAATAACACCGTACATCAATATTCGCTTTATTGTCGTTATCAATCCACTGGCATTTTGTCAACCAACTAAGATGAGGTGTAAGGGATGGATCATGACCCGCCCATGGGATATTCATTTGGGTGCCTCAGTGTTGGTTTACGACTTCACTCAGTCAAACCGTCGTGGAGGAACCCGGTCGGAGAGGAAGCAACCCCACCAGGTTCTCCGTCCCAGTCGAAATCGATCAGCAATACCCTTTCTGGTTCCTTGGCTGGGACAATAAAGTTGGCTTCTCTCAAATCGCCGTGCGAAACCTTCTCTATGGAAGTCCTCCACGACGCTCGTGAGGTCCTTTTCTATTGTGTCCAGTGCATGGACGCGTAGTGCGCGGGTGGGTGGTTCTGTATAATCAATTCCATGACTACAATGTGCCATTCCCCTGACTCATAGCCGAGAAGCGTCTGCGCATGACCACGCTCGGCACAGAAATGATGAAGCCCGGGCAGTGCCAACAAGTAAACTTGACCAGGACAACTTCTTTCTGCATGTTGGCAAGATGTAGGCACCTATTCTTATTCCAAAGCTTCGGACCGTCCTTGACTTGTCACGCCATAACCTGAATGCCGAGCTCGAGCTGCTCCCCAACGTCGGCGATCGGCGACTAGGCTGGTATCTCCCGAACATGTGGGAGGATCTTGTCTGGAAGTGGGATGGGCGGATGGTCTATCGCTTGCTGGTGTCTTTGGCACACAAGTTGTTCAGAAAGCCTGAAACAGCGCGGTTCTGGCGGAATTGTCACCAGAAAGAAAGCAGCGGTGTGAGCTGTACAAATCCGGGCTTCGAGACATACAAGCGCAGCAAACCCGATAAATGGACCTTGAAAAGAAAGGAATCCTAAGAACCTATAAACTGGTTTAAAAAGTACGCTATGATATACCAATGATCGGGATTCCTAGTGCAAGGAACAGGAACTTGTCATGCAAGTTCTTGTGGATATGGGGACATGCAGTGAGAATAGCCACTGGCATAGCCACAGATGCCGACAGCGATTGTAGCGGTCGGGTTTGAAACGTACGTCTGTTTTCCAACATCCGCATCTCCTCTCTAGGAACAGTAAAACGCGTGGAGGTGGCCTGTGGGACGTGGGCAATTCGGATGGCCAGCTCCCAAGTAGCCCAAACTGATGGTAGGTGTCCACTTGGAATGATCTGAAAGACTTAAAAGAAAACACAACAGATGCGAAGCGGAGAGAAAAGCGCTGAAGCATGGTGATGGGCCCCGTGGAGTCGACGAAGAGGAACTCGAGTACTATTTTTGTTGAACTGTGGGGGGACCCGATCTGAGGCAAGCGCGCTAACACCAAGGAATCGCTTCCGACACCGAAAACCAAAGACGTCCTGGAGTAGTCACCGATGATCGACGCAGCTAGAATTGCTTTCTGGCTGTGATAACGACGTGTTGTTATGGAACAAAATAACCAGAAGCAACGCCGGAACAGAAAGAAAGTGCCAGATGGTTGCGACCGCCACAATAATCACTGTTTCATTGAAAGGCGTTTAATTCCATCATTACCCCAATTATAGGACCGATCACCTGTGTGGGGAATTGCGGCAAGGGTGTGCTTTGATGGCTACCACGTCTAAAATGAAGTGTTGGCTACTACTTTCAGATTGACGTCTCAAACCCTGCCTCAGACCCGTCAATGCGGAAGCGCGTGCGTAATAAATACATTCGTGTACCCCAGCAGGAAAGCCCCATTTGAGCACAAACTCCAATGCGATACTCACAGCCCCTTATACGTCGGAGTTGGTGACGAGGAAGCCAATCAAGGGGGACGCCCGCTGATTCAATCTGCCCAAATAAAGTATGACATATGATGGCCTGGTGTCCCTGTTTATTGTTCTCATGCTAGTCAGACCAAGAGTAATGGAAGTCACACGATGGGGATTCGTGAGTCCTACTATAGCCATCTTTGATGATGGCAAAGTCGACAAGGCTGCCACTGCGGTCTTTTGATATCTGATTGGCAAAGATACCTTCACATGAAAGTAATGAAACACGGAAATAGAAAATGCCATGACATACGCGAAGGTCGTGACTCATAAGAGCTAACACTCGACTTGGCGGAGCTGAGGAGAGCAGCTGAAGGACTTTCAAGTTGTCGAGGCATACGCTAAGCGCACTAAGCGTAAGCGAGAACTGAGATGTCGGTTTCGGCCGTTTGAGGAAAAGTTTCGTCGGCCGACGTCTAAAACGTAATGATGTTGAGAAGAAGATTAACGAGCAAAAAAGTTGTCCATCGTTGCCGTCTTTGTCCTCGTCTTTCTTTGCCCCCACTCCCTCATGGCCTCCTTCGCATCTCGCTCCTCACAAGCCCTTCGCGTTGCTTCTCGCCGTGTCCCCCGCACGGTCCAAACCGCAAAACCGGCCAGCTACTCGTTGCTCACGACGCGCTCAAGCCGCATAGCCAGCGTGCCACGTCAAGCAGCAGCGTCCGTCGAGGTTCGTTCCTCTTAACCCTAAAATTGCCCTCATCTCGTAGTGACCATCTCTGAATCTTTTTTTTTGTTGGTCCCTGCAGTCCGTCCGCGGTGTGAAGACGCTCGACTTTGCTGGCGCCCCAGAGGTTGTCTACGAGCGCAGCGATTGGCCGCTTGCCAGGCTGCATGACTACTTCAAAAATGACACGCTCGCCCTCATCGGCTACGGCTCGCAGGGCCACGGCCAAGGCCTCAACGCGCGCGACAACGGCCTCAACGTCGTCGTCGGCGTGCGCGAAAACGGCGAGAGCTGGAAGCAGGCAATGGAGGACGGCTGGGTACCCGGCGAAACGCTCTTCCCTATCGAGGAGGCGATCAAGCGAGGGACGATCATCATGAACCTGCTTTCGGATGCCGCCCAGTCCTCGACGTGGCCCAAGCTCGCGCCGCTCATCACCAAGGGCAAGACGCTCTACTTCTCTCACGGCTTCTCCGTCGTATACAAGGAGGACACCAAAGTCGTGCCTCCGCCGGACGTCGACGTCATCCTCGTTGCGCCCAAGGGCTCTGGTCGCACCGTCCGCACGCTCTTCAAGGAGGGTCGTGGCATCAACTCGTCTATCGCCGTCTGGCAGGACGTCTCGGGCAAGGCCAAGGAGAAGGCCACGGCCATCGGCGTTGCCATTGGCTCGGGTTATATGTATGAGACCACGTTCGAGAAGGAGGTTTACTCTGATTTGTATGGCGAGCGCGGTGTGGTGGGTATCGCTCAATGCTCTTTCGTCATAGAGCCCTTCTAACTTTTTTCCCCCCCGAATTATCTCCCTCAATAGTTAATGGGCGGTATTCGTGAGTTTGACCTACACTTTGAGTTCTGACTACGCGTATCTCATTTTTCCTTCTCGCAGAGGGCATGTTCCTCGCTCAATACAAGGTCCTCCGTGAGAATGGCCACTCACCCTCGGAGGCATTCAATGAGACTGTCGAAGAGGCCACACAGTCCCTCTTCCCGCTCATCGGCGCCAATGGGTTCGTCCATTCTTTCTCTTCTCTTACCCAGCCACGGAATTCACACCCTGCCCCCCTCCTAGGATGGATTACATGTACAACGCGTGCTCAACGACCGCGCGCCGTGGTGCCCTCGACTGGGCGCCCATCTTCGAGGCAGCGAACCGGCCCGTTTTTGAGAAGCTCTACAAGAGCGTGCGTGATGGCACCGAGACGCGCAAGGCGCTAGAGTTCAACGGGCGTAGCACGTACCGTGAAGACCTTGCGCGCGAGCTCAAGGAAATTGATGATCAAGAGATCTGGCGCGCAGGGAAGACGGTGCGCTCGCTGCGCCCGGACTACAAGCCCTAAATCGGAGGGATTGGTCTTTCCGAGTGGCGGGGTATGCGAAGTTCGCGTAGATGTCTTTGTCCAACACTGACAGGCGGGATGGGGGGAGAGAGTGCTCTAAAAGCACCCATTTAGGGAGCGCATTTATCGTCATTACTATGTATTACAACTTTGGGATGTTGCACGGAATCTTTCGTTCGCTCTCCAACTCGTACTGATGAATGTGGTACTTGATGGGGCGGCGAGCATGAGACCCAACTGCAAATACTGCCTATTCACTCTGCCTTTACACTCTTTACATTGTCCTTAATTTCTGCCTCGCGAGCACCTACGCCCCATACCAACTCCTCAACGTCAGTCTTCCCGTCCGTCAAGCAAAGCAGTGCGCCCCACACGGGAGTCAACAGCGGGGAGAACATAGCGACACGCGAACGGTACGCGGTGTAGCCTCGCGGGTATTTACTCACCGAGATGGACTCGGTGAAGCGCGTGGAAGAGACGAATAGCAGGCAGAGCGCAAGCGAAGGAGAGAGCAGCATGAGGGCGTGGAGAGCGTCGGCGAGCGTGCCTTCGTGGGCGGGGACCAGCAACGGCGCACCGGGCAAAGAGAGAAGAGGGATGAGATTGAGCACGCCCTTTGATGGTTATATGAAGTGAGTAGGCAGAGAAAGGGACACAGCAACAACGTACCCAAAACGACTGCTCGGCGAAAAAGTTCGGGTGCCGACTCCAGGACCACAGGCCGCGCGTGCAGAAACCGCGGGCGGCGTCGGCCTTGGTCCACGCGAGGCGTGCGCCGGGCCAGTGCGCGCGGGCGTCGTACGTCCCGTGTTTCCACGCGTGGAAGGCGAATTGTTGGTTGTCCGCGGTGAACTCCCACGCGAGGAGCGCGAGCGCCGTGAGAGCCAGGACGACGTCTGTGGTCGTCAGCGGGCTCGGGTGGGTCGCGGCAATCAACGCCGGTGTGGCGATTAGGAGCAGGAGGACGTTCTGAATCGTAGCTGTTGTGATGGGACGTGAGCGAGCGAGGCAGGTGTGTCGCTAGGAGAGATGGAGAGGTGCGAGAATAGATGTGTATAGACGTACCGATAAAGGTGAGATTGACGACTTGGAAGAACCAAGGCGGGATTTTAGTGCGGAGGACGGCCCAGCGGTAGTCCTCCTCATCGCTTCAAAGCAAAATGTTAACTTGAACGTATGATGAGCCGGCAGGAAAGAGAACGCACAGTCGGAAAAGCCCACGTCTCCAGGTGTTATAGGACAGTCTGAACGTCCACAGAACCTTTGTTGATGTGTAAGTATAACGTGGTTCGGGTGACAGGGGCTAAGATACGGACAGTGAGACCGAGCATGAGCAACGCGCGGGGATTAAAGTCGCGCGCCAAATGGCTAGCTTCGTCTGGAACGTATGGCAGGAGGGATCTCCAGTTTGCGCTGTTATGAGGCCAGAGGGGGAGGAGGGCCCAGTAGGCGGTGTAGATTGTCGGCAGGAACGTCCAGACGCGGTCGACTTGGGAGACGTTGCCAGTAATGATGGAGAGAATGTAGGTTGTCAGGGTGGTCGCACCACAAAGCTTGAGAGGATAGGCGAGTAAGGAATTAAAGTCTTGCTGACTGGAGAGGGGAAGAGGTGACATGGTTGTGGTCGTGGTCGTGGTCCGCAGTCAAGGTCAGGGTTAACAGGTCAGGTCAAGAGAGTAGGCTATGTGAGTTGTCGTGGACTCCACACAACGTGACCTATGACCCACTGCCACATATGACGTACAACAGAGGGGCTCCTTGAACCGCGACCAACACCAGGCCGGTTTTTCCCACAACAAAAGTTGGGGCAAGGTTTCAACAAAGGATACATCATCCGCCCGCTACATTGCCAGCATAGAGCAAACTGATAAATGAAAACCTGGCCTGTGAGACCCACAACACGACACAAGGCCCAGCCGTCCCCCGGGTTGAAAACATCCCAGCACCCCCCGAGGCAACCACTCCTGCCTATCACACCCAGACCCGATATTTCCGAACCACTATGCTGCTACCGTCTACCTAGAAACTCATCCTGAGCAGCTACACCTAAACTGTGCCCCCCCACCGGTGGCTCCGTGTTGTCACCCTCCAAGGAGCTGACACGTCAGCATGTACCAGCTGGAGCTGCCACTGTATGACCCATCACCCCCATGAAATCCCCCAACCCACCAGTTGCCCAACACTATAAGTGTAATTCATACATGCGGCAAGGCCTAAGATAAACCAGAAAATAGTTTATTATGGCGCGTTATGAAGAACTTCGCGTAGTCTCTAAAATTCTGGGGAGAGAACAATAGAGCATCCTAGGTTATCCACATTTTATTCACTACGCAATATCACCTATGGGTCACAATTTTTTCGATGGACCAGGTGGGCCTTATGTTGGTGCACACCTGAGGTTAAGATGCCAATCGGTAAGGGCAGATGGAGACCCTCCCAACTCCACCAACCCACAAACGCGAAAGTTCTTTTGGAAGCAAGGATCCGTTAATTTGAAGCCTTTGAAGGCCACAGTCCACACATCCCAGGCTCAGAGGCCTGTCCCCGACGTGGGTGCCCGCATGCGCCTTGACCAGGGACCCAGCTTGGATGTCGTCACCACGCCTGTCTATGATCAACTCCGCTGCTCGAGAGGGAGCGAAACATCTTACAAATTGCAACAAGTGAACAACATGCCACCCTACCCTTCCCTACCAACGTCCCATCCGAGTTGTCACCCTTTCCAAAAAACACTCATGCATGACCTGCCATGTGGAGACAGCACCACCACTGAGCTGTGGGCCACATTATCTCCCCCCCCCCCCCCCCATGCAGCTTGAAGCCGCTCGCTTTACCCGCAGAAGACTGTTAAAATCAAGGAGGAGTGTCAACGAAGGGGACTTACCTGTCCTCCTTAGCAGCCTGGAAACCTCGACCGTCGTGGGCGTGTATGCATGGTTATCTACACCAAAGCAAGAGATATCGATCCGGTGAACATTGACACATGCAAATGGAAGGAAGGGAGCACCAGTGCTAGAGGCACTACCAGCATCGAGCTCGTTAGCGGGGCTGAGACAGCCTCCGCCGCAGAACCCGAGGCATTGGGGCCCGGGGCGTACAGTGAGCCAGAGCGCAGGCACGAAGCGCCACTGTAAGGTTTGGCCGGACGTATAGCCAGGGCGCCGCCGTGAGAGGCTTGATGCCCTGCCCGGAGGCTAGCGCAAACCAAAGGCGCTACCAGAAAGAGACTGTGCGGATCGACGCACCTCCGCAAGGGAGCCCAAACGAGGGTATGCGTGGAGTTAAGGACGGGTGCCGCGACTGAGCAGGCACACACATAAAACGCCGTGACGAACAAACAAGATGGAGAGGCTGGCTGCACTAAAACCAGTCAGAAGGCGGCACCACAAACAATGAAACAACCACGCACCTTGGCCCATACATAGGGTGCAGTGGCATCCTGAAAAATGTAGAAGCGTTGCACAAGGCATCGCACAAACTTGCATGAGACCTTCTACAGGTCATCTTGAACATGCCTCCCTTCATCACACGTTTCCCCGCACCACACACAAACGCAATCGTCCAATGGGCTTGTCCTCTCTGAGTCGGCCCTCTCGATATGGGTCCCGCGATATAAGAAAGTGATACAAGGAAACACGTAAGCTGCTAAGAAATTACCTTGCGCGATAAAAACAAGTCTCACCGACAAGATATTTGCACAAAACAGCAAAATAAAGGGTTCACCAAACTAGTGGTGAGCACCTGGGAACACGTCCTAGAACAAGAAGGGGACCTCCCGAACAACTGAAATGAACGTGAGGTTTTAGTGGGTATTAGGCCACATGCTGAGTCCCACACTATCCCACATGGGATGTGCATAAACGCATTTTGTCCTCACTCCGGCCATACGGTCCGGCTCCAGCGTGCCGATGGGGCTGACGATTGTCTCCCGCCATGCGGCTGTTCCCGATAGTTAGTTTGGTAGCTACTTATCGAGAATATATCGCTTTCAAAAAAAAAAAAAAAAAAGATAACGTACAACACTTTGGTCAGAACACTCGGGGAATTTCCAACTGTGTTTGGAGACCCCGCATCCTGAAGATGAAAGATGCTAAGCCTCACTCTCTTCGTGGTCAACACGCCCGAATCCACGGAAACACTGCCGTGTTGCAATGCCGATGCCAGCGGCACATTGACTCCACTTCGACTTTGGCGACCATCTGGCTTACCTACGCGGGCGAGGAACCACCACCGCAGCAGGCAAGCGTGGAGTACGGTGCGGTTCGACGGCCACCTGCGTCCTTACCTATGGCCATGCGCCCAGCTACGAGCTAGTACAAATGAGCGCATCCGCAGCGGATACATCGATTTCCCTCATACCGTACCCCTTCACGAACTGTGCATCATTTGGCATGACAGCAAGCCATGCCAGCTGTGTCTCCTAACCCTTGGTTACTTTAATCTCTCCTTAACGTAGGCTGCGGCGGCGCGTGCAAGTTCGGCGTAAACACAGTTCCCCCCGGAAAGGGAAGGAAGGAATACGGACAACAACGAGAGGGTTGATATACATGTTTTTTTTTTCTTTTGGATTGCAATCCCTGTACTGTACTCAGGAAGTGGTTAAGTAAGAGTAGCGATCGGGGCCGACATCAAGCTGTGTGAACGTTGTGAACCGTGGGAGCGCAATCGCTTATGTATGCACCTGACACTGCTTCACCAAAATGTCCAAAACAATGGCGAATTTAACCGCGTATCTAAACAGGTCAGGGATATTCGCTGGCCCTACCACCGCAAACGGTCAGTAACCCATAACGCTCCATTGAGACTTGAATCCCATGCGGTTTTAGTTTAATGACGAAAAAGAACAAGCATCCGATTTCCGCTTGCTGTCAAGCATACTTCGGCTCCAAAGCTGTTTTGAAGATGGTCTATCTTCGATCTTCCCACACAGTGTTGCTGCGGATTCTTTCTTGAAGTCGTCATGTGCGGGCGAATCTCGGCGCTCGCAAAAGGACCGAGCTAAGGCGCTGTCATTTGCACAGTACTGGTGGTCTGCCTTCCAAAGTTTGATGTTCGTTCTCACACCCTTAACTTCGGGCCGTGGAGTTCTTTACCACCACGAAAGGAAGAATCAACGCCGCCTTGTTGTCCTGCTACTGCGTACTGCGACGGATTCATGTCCATCGGGACATCTGGGCGCGTACGGTGGAACTACGGTGGAAGACTCCATAATACCGTCGTGATGTGTCCGTTTTTTGCATGGTCACACCCACATATCGTATTTATCATGTGCTCAACGCAGTGCGTTCGGTCCCCGTAATTGGCCTGATCACACATCACCGAGAAGGGCACCACCTAAGCTTCTGTTCTGCTGGTCTCGACCGTCAGATGTCCTATGGCGGATGGCGATAGCGTCAAGTTACTGCGCCAGACCGAGTCTTTTGCGCCCATTCCCATCGGTAACACAACCACCCTCTTGCTCTGCTGCGACGACTATTCCCTCCACCCCACCCACTTCACTCTCGAAATCATGCCGTCTCGCAAATCGCCCGAGAAATCTGAGGCCGCCCAGCCCCCCATGTTCTATCAAAGGCTTATAGACAAACCCGGCGACAACAATATCGAAGCCCGTATCGTCCACGAAAAGGAGCTCAAAACGGACGATATTCAGTGGCTCCTTGGGCCTGGCGATGTGGACTCTTCCTGTTCAGTGGGCATCTCTCCGGCCTATTCCAAGTCCGGTGGCTTGCCCGTCCTTGCCTGTGCGCACGATACTCGCATCCTCATTATCAAATTCTATGGCACTAAGGCTTACCGTGATGGTAACACAAGTGGCACTGGCACTCCGAGTCAGCCACCGAATCTCGGACGCCGGAATCAGCTCGAAAACGAGCTCTTATCCAACCCTCTCTATACCTTCTATGCCTTCGACCTCGCACCCCTCGCACTTTCTCTCCGACTCCACTTCCACCTCCACCTTACTGATGCAATCGATATACAGTCAGTGCTCGAAGCACCAGACCGCTCTGTTATGAATGCTATTCGGGTGGCCATGGCTGATTCGTTCGAGATCCTTCCGCGTAACATCACCAGTACATTTGAAAGGATGCTTTATGAACCCAACAACGGTAAAGACCAGAAGCATAGGGACTTTAGTGATCTAGTGCAGCGCGCGTGGCTCTGTGGCTATCTTGGTCAACACGACACTGGAGTTATAAAGGATAAGGTCCCAACAGTCGACATGAAGAAATTTTCAGACGATGTGAGACATCCCTTTCGTCCGATTAATTTACCGTGCGGCTCACTGCCATTTTAAACAGGAACTTAACGTCCTACAAAAAATGGCAGGTGATATGCTACGACGGGACAATTTAAAACCCCTGTCTGTCACCCATAAGGCCGACGCTCGGTGGGACTCTGAGAAAGGCAGGATGGTTTCAGAGTCTTCCCGCTATGCAGATCGTGCTCCAAATACCTCAGTGAGTAGCTAACCACTTGCTAAGACAATTTTTCTGACCATTTCTTTTTCAGAGAGTTATGGTCAACGTGGCTCATAACTCAGGATCTTCTGCCTCCTATTCCCTTCCTGGTGGTGCTCCTAAAGTGAATGGCAAGTCTACCCATATACAAGTGGAACATAACTTGGAGGGGAAATCCGTAACCTCTATAACCTTTTTTGGGAAACAAGCTCCTTCTCGGGCAGAGTCGGACTGTGGCTTGGCTATCTTGTCTATGCTACAAGGGACTCTACCCCTTTTTGATAGTCCGTGGATGAAGGCCATCTGGCTTTCTTCTCAACCTGTTGATTGGCCTGAATGCTTCTCGCCTCGCCCTGATTCCCCCGCCATCGAAATCAAGGAGCATCCAGCTGCACCCCTTAATAGCTCACAACACACGGCCCTCACTAAGATGCTGTCCCCATCCCTTGAGACTCTTCTGACTCTTATTCAGGGGCCTCCTGGCACTGGCAAGACCACTGTCATTGCGACCTATGTACTTTCTGCAATCAATGCTGGACAAAGGGGTATCTGGCTTATGGCCCAGTCCAATGTTGCTGTGAAAAACATTGCTGAGAAGCTAGCTAAGCTTGGGTTCTTCAACTTTAAAATACTGGTTGCAAAAGGTTTTATTTTTGGATGGTGAGTGGCAGTTGACTTAATAGGACGTTATTATCTCAGTTGTGTTTGCAAGGCATGAACACCTCTATAAAATGATCGAAGAAAATGTCATCACTTCAGATAGGCTATTCAACCCTGGTGCCCTTCGAAAAGGGTTGAAGGGCTCACAAGTCATATTATGCACCCTCAGTATGATGTCACATTCAAAGCTATCTGGACTCACCAAAGTTGTTCCCATCATCAACGCCATCATTGATGAGGCAAGTCAGATTGAGGTGGGACAATATGTCCCACTGGTGAAGTCATCGGGCAGCACTCTCCGAAAGCTGTGCTTCATCGGAGATGACAAGCAACGTAAGTCGTCATCATAGTGTTCTGGACCAAGGCTCAAATTTCACGTAGTACCACCCCATGGTCAAGATGTTCTCCGCAACCTACAATCCATCTTCGAACTTGCTCATTTGAAAGAGTCTCGGGCATTGTTGGATACTCAATGTACGTATCAGTCCCCGAAGCGCGTGCAACATGCTAATTCAGCCCACAAGACCGAATGCCACCTCAAATCGGGGATTTCATATCCCAACACGTCTATGAAGGTCAACTGAAGTCAAACCCCAGTCATGTCGTCCATCCGAGTGGCATTGCCTGCCGATTTGTCGATGTGGACGGTTGTGAGCAGTTGGGTAGCGACGGCACCAGTCCATTTGTGAGTGCTGCACTTGTTATGGAGTGGGTAATACTAACCGCGTCTTGCGCCGTCTTCAGAACAAGAAAGAAGTCGAGGCAATTGTGCTCCTTGCTCGGTACCTTCAAGACGAGGGCAAATCCTATCGGATTATTACCCCATACGATGCACAGCGAAGTGAGCTCGAGCGCGCACTTCAGGGCGAAGACCTTAACTGGCACGACAAGTGCTTCAACGTGGATTCCTTCCAGGGTCATTTCCTCTCCCTAGCGCAGCCAGAGTCGCCCATCACTGACATGGAAAACAGGCAACGAAGACCACGTCATTATCATTTCCGTGGTCCGCTCCAAAGAGCTCGGATTCTTGAATAGCTTGCGTCGAACCAACGTCATGCTCACGCGGTGTCAGCACACCATGTACATCGTCTCGAGAAGGGACTTCCTCGAAGGCAAAGGGGCCAACTCGCTAATCGGAAAGATGGCCGCAGAATTGGGCAATCTCCCTGGTGCATGGCTCACTCATAAAGATTTCGAAGAAGGAAGGTTCGAGTAAGGAGCGAGCCGCGAACGGTTGTTAAGAGGCATGGCGCGGGGGAGTGCAAGTAAAGCGCGCGGATGGGCGCGCGCAGGTCTCGTGAATATTTTCGATTTTATGCCACGTCTTGGTGAATGAGGTGCGATGAAACAGAGTAAAGGCATCACAATTAGGCTACCGCAGGATTGCATACCAATGATCGTGATTGTTAGCGTAGGGATTAGGAGCCTGTCATTCAAGTCCCTGTAGGAGTAAACTTCACTGTGACTGTCTGTGGATTGGTGCATGATGCGACGTCAGAATCGGCGGCGCCCCACAGGATTGCATTCTCGAGTCCGACAACGGTCTCCATCATGAGCACAGGCCCACAGCCGCCCACTTGCGTGTCCATCAGTATAATGAACCCCTCCGATTGAAGCCGACGCCATAGCGAACAAAGATAACGGCCAATAGCAGCTGAAGATCATATTGAGGGCTAACAGGGCAGTCTCCCCGGGACGCCAAATGTGGGACTCGCGTCAATTACGGGGACCGGTATTAGTTCAACTGAGAGAGAGAAAAATAAATATTGAGACCCGTAGGTCTACCACTCTGAAACAGCGTGTCATCCTTGTGCAGGGGCCATGCTAATCTTCTCTGTATCGTTCCAATTTTTTCGTATGCATCCCCGAAGGGAGCAATAGTTAATGGGCCCATTCATTCCCCACGAGTGGAAATTCTAATTTCGTGTGGAACGCGGGTGTGTCGTCGCGACTCGGGGAAAGTGACATCGCTCGGCGCGTAAGTTATGACGGCATCTAGACAGGCAACTCATCTCTTCGCACTCTCCCGACCCATCAACCCCGTACCAATATGATCCCAAAGTTAACCGCATATCTCAACAGGTCAAGCAGAGTCGCCCGCGACGCCACCGCGAGAGGTCGGTATTAAATCCGTCAATGTCCCACACACACGCACGCACGACGGAGCATCCCCCACCCATAGCGTTACTAATTTAACCATGCCTCCCTCCTCCCTCCCCATCACGCGCCATTCACGTCTCGTATGCCCACAGTCCTCCAGATGCAAGGCGCCGAACGACCCTCCCGTGTGCCCCTCACGCTCTTCACGTTCGACTCGCCCGAAGCCGTCAAAAATGACTACGCCCTAGGCTGCGACGCCGACGTCGGCGGCACGTCCACCGTCCACCTCGACTTTGATGACGATCCGGCACGCCTACTACTACCCCCGGCAGGCAGCAGAAGCACAGCAGCCACCGACACCGACAC
>Ga0307509_10005578_pt1 | contig 17431 bp, 17 predicted proteins | sample 10_EM_MG_FD_202245 | JGI IMG/M metagenome (GOLD analysis project Ga0307509, IMG submission 202245) | Populus trichocarpa ectomycorrhiza microbial communities from riparian zone in the Pacific Northwest, United States - 10_EM | ecosystem: Host-associated > Plants > Roots > Unclassified | place...
GATTCTTCCACCGCTACCAGCTTCCCTGTCGCCATATATTCCAAAAAGACAGACAAAACACATTCCTCACCTCCGATATTTGGACTACATACAGCATCAAGTTCCATGAACATGGTTTAGAGGTGTTTGAAACCCCTATTCCTAATTCCCAAAACCCGAGAGGCACCGAAGTTGGGGAAAGTAATGAGGGGAGATTGGCCCGTGTACTTCAGGTTCGGGAGGTAAATGAGCGGATACGGTCTACATTCTATACATTAGAAGAGGCGGAGCCTGCAGCTGCATTAGCATTTGTAAATGCGCTATTAACGGAGGTAAATACATTACTAAATCAGCATTTATCTCAGTTAGAGATATGTGCTTCGGTCCCTCCATCTCTTCCTGATAACCAAGTCACTACCCCTATATCCTTACCGGTGAGCATATTCCTATCCTATCCATCAAATTTAGAAATCATAATGCTTATACCTGTACTAGCTATTGGATACTTTTTATAATGTTAATTCATTTCAAATTAGTAGTATCCCAACATCCCGTACAGAATTCCTACTACTTACTACCCCTCTTATACATATATCTAATCTATACCTTAAATTCAGTTGAAAGTCCGGGCAACCAAACAAGAAGCAGTAGCCTGGTCCAACCTCGCGGCCTCCTCTCACCAATCCAATCAAGCTCCCATCGACAGCAGGATTTTGCAGCACAGCTTCAGCTTGCTCCTATACCACTACCAATAATTAACCTCAATTTAGCCTATGGTAGAACTTTCCATCATGCGAATAGGGGGGGTACCTAGCATTGGGTACATAACTAGAGTAAATATTAGCTAATTATTTTAATACAGAGCGAGAGAGAGAATTACCATCACACCTCACCATTCGCGATACTCAGTATCTGGACAAGATACAAGACATACCTTCAGGACGGCAGATTATGGGGGACAGTGAGTTAGATTTTGGTGTAAAACCATATAGAATTCAGGGAATTTCATCTAGGCTCAGAGGAAATCCGGTAGAGCAGAATCTTCGACAGTGGGATACGACTGTATTACCTGCCTGGAGCGAGACGATTATAGGAGGAATCAGGAGCGGAGTTGAAAGCATGAATCCACGCGTTTCGCCCGACTCTAAACCCGACAATATTAGCCGAGCCAGCAAGAGAGGAAGACAATACCTAGCCTATACTGACCTGTCAGGCCCACAGAACTTGATCTCAACATTTGAGGCAAGAGGGGAGGAGGAGGATTGTGGTATTAGGATTTGGGACTCGCAGATGAGAGATGCTGTTGTTGTTGGGCCGGGTAGGAGAGGACGCGTTGTGCAGGTAGAGGCATTGCTTACGAGAACGGGTTTGAATTCTCGGGTTAGCACAGAGCAACCTACAGTCTTGCCATCACTAAGACCATGGGAAATCTAAGTTAGCTACTTGCATACAATGGAGCTCTATGCAATCTGAATCATGGTGTTAGGAAGTCTTACCCTTCGTGTGCTGTATGATCAATTGCCCGTGCACCAGGCCGCCCGAAACGACTCCTCCCTGCCATAGCGAGGTCCCCCACATATTACCCCTGAGTCACATTGAGATAGAGTTCACGAGTATGACCATTGAAGAGAATCTTTTAAAATGTCCTGTCTCTCACAGCTTGATAAGTTAGGGGGAAAGCCTGGCCCCACCCCCCTTTTTATTGTACTCGAGTACTAAGGGCAGTAGGTTCTCTAGATATCAATACGAGTTGGGGGGATCTCACAATTTGCTAGGGAGGAAATAAATTTGAACAAGCGACGAGAGACAATGCACTAAATGAGCCTTCATAGCGACTCTCACCCGGCCGAAAAGCCTAGAACGGAAATGGGTTATACCTGTACTCGGATTGAAGGTGTTATGGTGGGTTTTGTATGTGCTTAGAACGCGATGGCAAGAGGGGGGGCTGTCATATCCGAATTAAATTAATAAAAAATCTGCGCAACCGGAAGCTGAGTAGAGGATGTCTTGATCTTAATTCTATCGTCGCACCGAAGAGGGAAACAAGCATCCTTAAATACATACTGGTACGGTACTCGAGTAACTAGGAAAAACTTCGTCCTCACGATAACATTCGCCGCACCCCTTCTTTCCCCATCTCGCTTCATCTGATCTCTTCTTCCATTCGCTTCGCTTCCTCCACTTCCCCTCCTCCATTACCAACCATTATTCTTCTCCTTACTTCTCTTCACTCCGACTTCTTTACTCCACTTCCACCTCCGACTTCATTCTCCAACTTTCAGATTATTCGTGTTCGTCCTTTATGCGAGAGATGATGAATTCTAGATACGTAACAGTAGTTCTTGATGCGCTAGGTTGATGCTCAATCATTTCGCAAAGTACTCGTACAGGTGATTCGCAATAATGCCCTAGGGGTGGGGATAGGATCTGCATACCCGGATCCAGAAAATATTAGTCTAACTCCTATAGGGGCAGTCTTGCTCTCTGCTTCAGTTTTGGGTGCAGGGGCGCGGCCGAGAGAGAGCCGCCCCAATGCGCCAAGGAAAAAGTTGAGGCGAGGTGGTGGCTGCCAATGATGTGGCTCAAGAATCGCGCCCTGCTCCGCTGCTGTTGCCACCACTACCGTAGACTATGCCGGGGACCCGAAGCGCCGCAATTGCAGCAAGCTCTGCCTTGCTACTCGTACAGGAACGCCAAAGTGGCGAGTCGGAAGTGTTTTTTGCTTTTTTCCCCGACATGCTGGCGGGCTTTTCATTCAATAGTAGGGTCTGGCTTGAAGTTTTATTTTATGGGTTTACCCACTCCGGTTGTGAATGAAGAAATTTAACCGCAAATAGAAGTTATCTACCGGCTCTCATGATTGCCAATTGAATGACCCTGTAAACACAGCCGCCATTGTATAGGGAAAGATCGAGCTTTTTTTTTGCCAGGATCCCGGTGTTACTCAATAGTTGTCAGGTTCGCAAACATCATTCAATTGCCGGTGCCGGGACTGTGCCGCGTGAGTATAATACTCGAGTACCTAGAGCTAGAGCGCAGCTCGACAAGTCGAGTCTCTCAGAGGCAACAATAGCGTTATCACCTAAACAAGGAGACATGGCTACTAAATGTGTAAAAGAATACCAGATTCACAGTGACGTGGAGTTCACGGATATGAGCATTTGCTAGAATCTCGCCCGTGATATGTCTTATCTACCTATGTATGATACGGTAGTTTTATAAATTTGGTGTGTGAGGTTTCACTACCGGTATGTTTGTTCGTTCATTTTGATTCGCACTCGCTAGCTAAAGTATCTATGAACTGCTCCATGGGGGCGGCATTCAGATTGCATAGACTTTAGCCGAGTGGTTGTCTCATACAGTGCCGGTCAAGCATAACCTGGGTGCTTTTGGGAAAATTATCGTCTAAGTTTGATAGTCTACTACTCGACCAAAACATGCCTTTTTTTATTTTGAAGAGCGAAAACGTGTACTCTATGAGGTGCTCTATCAGTGGTCGCTCTTAAACCTGTGAAAACTCTTCTAGTTCTGGAGGGGTAAGAGGTTGAAAGTAAGACAATTTGTATGGGGAACGGAAGTAATGTTACGGGGGGAGGGGGGGTTGGAGGGCCAAAGAGTACGAAGTAAATCATAGGATATCACTCGGAAGGTCTATCGGCATACTTAATCACCAGAATGAACACGCTTCCTCCACAAATATAATACCGCTTATGCCCCAAGAAGTATGCTACCTATCTACATCCTTTTCCTTAACATTCCGGTAACTTTTATATACATGCTGCTGAAAGTCCTATTCTTATGAGTTCTGGATGGGAGAAGAACGCGCTGGCTAGATGAAGAAGGACGAAGAAGTCAAGTGAAGAAGGACGAAGAAGGCAAGAGAAGAAGGACCAAGAAGTCAAGAGGGAAGTGTAAGTATATTGATCGGTGGCGTGGCTGTCTTGCTTACTTTCTAACTATGGTGGAATATAGAGCTTATATACACAAGGGAAAGACATCTTGCCACCATCTTCACTCCAGGAAATCCATCCGGGTATACCCAGGGCAAAGACAGGTTCGGTCTATTTGGCGTCTGCCATTCTTGCCTATCCACCAGTTTCCTGCCAGGTTGCTCCACCGCCTTCCTCTCCGGTTTTTGTCTGGGGTTCCCTGTCCGGCCTTTACCGGCAATGTATGCGAATCATCCAATAGTATACCATCAAGGTGCCCCAGCTCTCCTTCTTGATTGATAATGAGTGACAAAGGAAACTAATAACTAACGGGCAATAAAATGCGAAAGAGGTAGAAAGAGAAATACGTTGGTATGGGGTGATCGCCGGTGCTCTTCAACACTCATCAGCAAAAAATTACCCTGCATCAGATACGGCGCCTTCGCGTCCTGACGCACGCGACATTAAATCTGCGCCCCCTGCGTCCTGTGCGTCCTGAGTTGCGTCCCATGCGTCCTGTGCGTCCTGAGTTGCCTGGCAATGCCCACTCAAATTCCATGCATCTGGAGCCAAACTAATACACCACATTCCGTCCTGACATAATAGTCAAAGCAACTCTGCCTCCAGTGCATCCAGACTCGTCCATCAATACCATTGCTCATCATGATTTACCACTGAGAGATGCTCGCTTCAGGGGCACCCCTGAGTATTTCTTGGCATAGTTCATCATGGTTTCTCGGCACTTAGCCTCACACGCGACCCGACACACTGTTCTCTCATCATCACCCTCAATATTCTCTTCTCTCATCATCACCCTTAACATCCATATTCCCAGGCATCCTGGATAATACTCCACTACAACTACACATCGGATCCTGAATCTGACACCAGGAGGTTTCTGGGCTCGACGCCAGCTTCACGCCGGTATAAAGTACATCCCTATCACATTAATACTCATGCAGATCGCCCACCCTTCTGACAGTGGTCATTTGTCTCTACTAATCCTGAACTCAATGGCAGAATCCACCACAACGGCTGAACCGATTTTGATTCCATTACTTGGACGTCACTGGGCTCAACGCCAGCTACACACCGGTAGAAAGAGGGTTCTGAGGTGCCCATTTTCCATGTAGCTATATGGTCCTGGGGGAGGCAAGAGGGCGGGGGGGATTCAATGAGCTGGATATTAGGAGAATAGAAGACTATTAGTAGTAAATTTAATACCTTTTCATGATGTAAAATATATTGTAACCCGGGTGACCAAGGTCAGAAACAGGTAAAGGGGGGACCCTTCGCCTATTTCAGTTATCTCAGGAAGAGTAAGTACTGCCTCTGGTTGTGTCGTGAGGATTAGGCGCTGTGTCTGGTTGCGTCCTGAGGATTAGGTACTGTATCTGGTTGCCTCCTGAGGATTAGGTGCTGGGTCTGGTTGCGTCCTGAATGTTAGGGGTACGCCCGGTGCGTCCTGAGTGTTAGGGGTGCCCCCGGTACGTCCTGATTCGCGATTGATGTTCTGTGCGTCAGGTGCGTCTGACGCACAGGACGCCCAGGACGCAGGCGAGTATTTTTGCTGATGCTATCCCTCATAGGTGATCATCTCCCATGATTCAAGCCTCCCTTTCGTACCCTTTCAGTTTCCGAAACTTGTCTCTCGTATTGTCTGCTGATGGAGCTACCCCAAGGCCAAGGACATGTTTCTCGAATTGTGGACAGGGAAGGGGGTTTGTGAAGATGTCAGCTACAATCTCGTTAGTGCGGCTTTAACGGGGGCACCCTATAGAGAGGTGAACTCTAAGGTTGGGACCGCACCAAACACTCAAAGTAGAAGATAAAGATGAGGTAAAATAACTCAGAAGAATCAACGGTAAAACTTAATATAGTTAAGCTCGAAGCTTCACTCAATTTAGTTCTCTCGAGGAAAAGTTGGTTGTCGAAGTATAATGCCAAACGCTTAAACTTAAGTAGATATTAGATTTAAGGCTTTGACATTCACTACTACTTCGGACCTGGTGCGAGCACCCTGTCCTGCTTAGTGTTTGTCCGAGGTCTACCCTCCATTAGGATTTATTCTGCCGGAAGTGTCGGACCAACTCGGGTACACTTAGCTCCGTCAATAGGATATGAGTTTCCGCAATGCATCTCCAATCCAACCGCAGGTGGAAAAACTCTTCCTATCACAGTCATACCAGTGGCTAATTGTTCTGACAACAACTGGAGTCAATACCTAGGTGGTGGACTCACTGGCCCAGTGGTAGTTTCGTCTATACAAGCTATGCAGTCCATCATTTAATCTACGCGACTATCTAAGGTGATAAATTGACATGCAAGCTCCCCCGGTGAGATGTAGGCAATGGTTGGCTAAGTGGGCGGTACCCATAGCCAGCCTCTCGGGACATACTCTACCATGATAAGACTCATACCTCTGGAGTCCAATAACAACCCATAGTAATGCTACAAATCAAGAGGAGTAGGTCCATGCTGGTTACTGAAGTATTTGTCTCGAAAGCACCCTGGCCTACTGAGACTACATGAGTACCACTAGGAAGACTACCCTACGACCCGTAGGTTAGAATAGACTTCTTGATGCCCGAGAGACCATATATGGGCGACACCCATATTGGCGGTTACCCATACTCCCCTTATATATCCTGCGAACGACATTTAGTCTGACGGACGGCGATGACTTATGCGGTGTTACGGCAGCTGCTCCAATGACCTGTTTTTACTAGCAAACGAGCAACTATGCAGCCTTCTGCCTATGACGCGCCGTCCCAACGCTGGGGCCAGAGGGGGGTGTTAGCTAAACCCGCCCAAGTTCAATAGTATGTTCAGGCCACCCTTACACAGGCGTGGGGCCTCCCCGCGCAGATGCGTATACGCCTAAGAACATCTAAGAGCCCATAGAATGTGAGGCAATCGACCTCTAAGTTTTAGGATGACTTTGCCGGTGAAGGTAGGGTAACTTGGGTTCCTCAGTAGGGTAACTGGGACCCATGGGTATAATAACCAAATTCCCAAGGTAGGGTAACTTTGCCCTCTTATGCCTTTGACCGCTCCGGAAGTCCTCCAGTCGACCATAGAAGTCGTCTTGGAGATCCGTGTAACATCCCCATAATTCTCTTGGTCTTATGCGAATGTTTTCCCGAAAGGTTACCCTGCCTCATAGAGTACCTCAAGGCTACTCAAGTATTCCCTAGGCCTTATCCTAGGTTTACCAGCTATGTATATACTAAGTATACGAAACCATACCACCTCTGATTACCACTTGGTATACCATTTGGGCTAAGCTCATAGTGATTGTAGCTACCTATCATAGGGTCGTTACCTGTACTTTACTTCATACCACCATTAGGTATTGCCAATCACAGAGTATTACCAGACAGTAATACACTGGACCTACTTCAACAAGATGTCAATGCATGGGGTAAGTCTCTGTGATTAAGTTGGATCATCAAGCCCTATATTCAATTACTCTCATAACCAATTGCAAGATGCATGTATCCTTTCCTCAAAATTTTCGCTTTCCCCCCTACTGCTCCATTATCTACCTGATTCTTACTCTCTGACTCTTTAGATCCCCATGAGTACTTTCACTAATTACTCAAGACTGGTGTATCAGACGCCTCAACACTTTTGAGCTGGGGTTGAGATGTATTAAATTACAAGATATTAGGCCCGATGGCATGCCTAATCACATTTACATCTATGTTCAGCTTCGGTCAATTCTCCATCAAGAGGTCTTTGATGTGGGGTTTCAATTACCACGCTTTCATCCTCTGGAAGGCAGATATAATTGGACTCCTCCTATTGCCGACGATCTATCCACTGTTACTATCTTATCTATTCTAGGTGAAGATGACTCCAAAATTGATGAAGAGGTTTCCTAAATTGTATTTTGTAGTATAACCTTAGATCTGCTCGAATTTCATTAATTCTTCCTCATCTTGGGCTTCTGTTGACTTGTTAACCTATATTCCCTTATTTATGTTTTGTATTAGTTCTATATACACTGTTTTTCTTTCTCAGTCACAGCTGTGAATAGTCCTCCAAAAGGGGGATAGTGGGGATAATGCCACAGGAAGGGATGGGCAGTATGGGAGATACCCGATAGCAGTAGCACGGTCTAGGGCCAATGACTGGGAAGAGTAATTGCAATGCTAAGCTGGGCCAACTGGGCCCTACACAATTATCCTTCATCAGAAAAAAGCTAGCATGCGTCTGATCCGCTGCGGCCGTATCTGGACATTGTTCTAGCGTCCGCTGCGTCCTGTGCATCTGGAGGTGTATTGCAACATCTCATTGCGTCCGGATGCAAGTTGCCCTACCTCCATTTCTTCCAGACGCACTTCACAACACCACTACTTATCTGAATTCACCCCTGATCTTTCTGAAGGCAACAATCCCAGCCCACCCCAGTCTGCAAGTGAGTGATAGCTCTAGCAGTCTTTAGTCAGCACAGTTTGTTGTGGTTCCTCGGCACTTAGCCTTAGATGCGATGTGCGCGACTCCGCACTTTGCTCTAATCACACACCGCCTACATACTCTGACTTCATGGCCTAGCATAAACACTCCACCAGAACCACTCTATTGATTCTGAATCTGACACCTGCATCATGTCAAGCTCCACACCAGCTACACACCAGTATTAGATACATCCTGACCTGACTATTATTGATGGAGTTACCTTCATGCCGGGTCTTTTAAGGGATTTAGCGAGCACTGACCTTGAAGCTAGATTCGGCCAGCATCGGATATGCGATCACTGAGCCCCTTGGGGATAATATTCTACACCTCCCTGGCTATCGAACGCTTTAAAGAACATCCTGATACGATGGTTTCCCATGGCGCTACACAGACCTCTGAAGGGGGGAGGTATTATGCCGGGTTTTTTTGGTGTTTGGCTAGCGCTGACTTTAAAGCCAGGTTCCGCCGGGGTCCGGTGTGCCATCACAGAGCCCTTTGGGATGTCATTTTACATCCCTTCAGCTATCCGGTGCCATAGGGATGTCCAGATATGACTATTCCCCATGGTGCTATGTAGTATACTGAAGGGGGTAGTCTCATGCCCAATTCTTTTAGGGTGTAGTAAGGGCTGACTTTAAAGCTAGATTCCGCCGGCGTCGGGTCTGTGATCAGGGAGTCCTTGTGGGACATCATTCTACGTCTTCTCAGTGATGTGGTGCCATATGGCACATCTCGATATGACCATTCGCCTTAGCGCTACCAAGTCTTCTCAAGGGGAGGTTCTTATGCTGGGTTCCTTTTGAGTAGGGTCTAATGAGCGCTGACCTTAAAGCCAGATTCCGTCAGCGTCCGGTGTGCGATCACAGAGCCCTTTTGGGACGTCATTCTACACCGTCCTCGGTATCGAACACTGTATGGAACGTCCCGATACGATGATTCCCCATGGTGCTACATAGTCTTCTGAAGTAGTGGGGGTCTTATCCCGGGTCTTTTTAGTGTTTGGCAAGTGCTGACTTAAAAGCCAGATTCTGCTGGCGTTTGGTGTGCGATCACGGCGCCCATTTTGGACGCTATTCTACGCCCTCCCAGCTTTCAAACGCTGTATGCAACGTCCAAATACGATGGTTTCCCATGGTGCTACATATTCTTGTGCAGTGGTGGGAGTCTTATGCCGCGTTTTTTGAGGGGTTTAGTGAGCATTAACCTTGAAGCTAGATTCCGCCAGCATTGGATATGCGATCACAGGGCCCTTTCGGGATGTTATTCTACTCTCTGCCAGCTATGGGACGCTATAAAGACCGTCCCGATACGATGATTTCCCATGGGGCTAGAGAGTCTTGTGAAGGGGGGGGGGGCTTGACCCGGGTTTTTTTTAGTAGGAGTATCTTGAGTGCTGACTTTAAAGCCAGGTTCCACCGGCGTCCACTCTGTGATCACGGCGCCCTTTTGGGCCCTTATTCTACGCCCTCCCTGCTATCGAACGGTATAAGGGACGTCGCGATACAACTATTCTTCATGGGGCTACAGAGTCTTCTGAAGGAGGGAGTGTCTTTATGGCGGGTTTTTGGTCTGGTGTACCTGGGAGAAGCCTGAATTTAAATATATTAGAATTAGAAATATAATAGAAGACTAGCTACAAGGACTTGCAAGTTATAAAATAAATTGTGACCTAGGTCAGGAGTGGGTAAAGGGGGTACTCTTGAAGAAAGTTGAGAAGGAGTAGTCCAGCGTCTGGACGCCATCTGAATATTAGATGGGGCATCCGGTTGCGTCCTGAGTGCATCCAGAATCACGATCATGCTCATGCTACATCCAGAGTAGTGGTTGATATTTTGAGCGTCCTGTGCCTCAGATGCACAGGATGCACAGGACGCAGGTAATAATTTGTGCTGATGTTTCCTAATATAGTGAGACACTGGTGATCTTGGCTACTTATGCGGATAGCTAGAAAGATGCCAGAATGGCTGGAATTATGTGGGAGAGTATAGAAGGTATCAGAAGATGGTAGGGCATAGGTAAGAATGACGGGTAGAATAGAGAGAGCAGGTATTTACAAAGACAGCCGGGTATGTTTGCCAAAAGTGCAGCCAGAGATGGCTGACAAAATATGAGTGATCAACAATGATGCCCTGTAATCGACATAATAAATAATATTCCCACAAGAAAAACGTCAAGGTTAAATAGATTATCAAGCGCTGTGAGTGTGAAGATAACCCTGAATTCATCATTCTGCTTCAAGCTTTATTTTTCTTCCAATACTTCATGAAGCTCACTACCTTAACTTTAGTGATTTCTATTATTTTTTCCAATATTCCTCCGTACCCGGTGATTCCACTTATGATAATTATAAATACCTTTGTCACTTATGAACATCCGATGGTAGAGGGACTTTGGAGTTTTCACTTTTTGACTTTTAAGATTTGGCGTTGTGGCGGTTTCGGTCGCTATAGTCCGCCATACTAAGGAATTGAATTTCTAAATTCTGCTTTCATTAATGTATTCTAATCATGATTTTATTTTCTTTAATTTCTTCATAGCTTCTCAATATCACTCTTATTTCTTTTTCGTCTTTGGTTTTGCTTTTTTTACTTTTTTATTTTTATTTTATTTTAATCTTGCTTATTTTTTGTTTCTATTAGTGCAAACACAATACTGTGCTGATCCTACGGTGTTATGTACAATGGACTTCCAATGGAGCAATAACCATATAGTACAAAACCTCCAACTACAGTCCATTCTGCTATCCCCAAGCTAAAGCTCTCAGACCCTGCTTGACAAAGAAAACTCCCCTAGTACTATGCGTAGAAACTACAAGGACATGAGAAAACAAGCCTAAATACAACGAACAAAAAACCGCCCGCATGAGCCTAGCCTAAAAGAGAAATATCCACAACCGACAGTAGATACCACCAACAAAGGAAAAGCAAACTCAATCCCCCAAATCAGACCACCTATAAGCTAAACTGTAGTAAACCCCTACCGGGCCCAGGTACAGTAGGAATAAGGACTCCTGTATGACGGGTCTCGGGAATACAATAAGAGGAATTAGTTTCTAGAGGCATGAATCCCCGCCATCTGAACGTGAGGAGGAGGAATCCAGTTGGAGGGACATGCCGTCCGTGAAGAGAAGGGTTGTGGCAGTCGGAGGAAGATGCGGTTGGCTATTCTGAGAAACCTGACCAGGATAGTGAAGGGTAACATGTTCCCCTAGTCCTAGGACATCAGAAGGGAACAGAGAGTAGGTCTGGGTGTAGAATCGCAGGCAGTTGGGTGCCAGCTGATCCAAACGGCAGGGAGGTGAAGGGTGGAGGGTTAACCAACACAAGAAGTGCGGGGAAGGCCAACAGACACTGTGTTACAATATTGCAAAAAGTCCGACCATACCGGCAAAGCACAAAGGAGATAGTGCACTACCAGAGAGGAGTGCCATCAGGGACAACTACTTTACTGATCGACTAAGACTCGGGACCAATAGCTGTCAGCTGAGGGGTTGCCAACCGGAGGGCATTAGCAAAAGAATATCCTGCGTCACATATGGCGCCGTTGTGTCCTGACGCACATGATGTTGAATCTGCATCCTGGGCATCCTGTGCATCCTGAGTTGCATCATTTGCGTCCCCTGCGTCCTGTGCATCCTGAGTTGCGTCCCCTGCGTCCTGTGCATCCTGAGTTACATCTCCTGCATCCTGTGCGTCCTGAGTTTCCTGGCAATCCCCGCTCAAATTCCATGCATCTGGAGCCAAACTAATACACCTCATTCCGTCCTGACATATAAGACAAAGCAAGTCTGGCTCCGGTGCCTCCAGACTCGTCCCTCAACACCATTGCTGATCATGATTTACCAGCGAGAGATGCTCACTTCAAGGGTACCCCTGAGGATTTCTTGGCATAGTTTATCATGGTTTCCCGGCACTTAGCCTCATACGCGACGCGACAAACTGTTCTCTCATCATCACCCTCAACATCCATATTCCCTGGCATCCTGCATAATACTCCACTACAACTACACATCCGATCCTAAATCTGACACTGGGAGGTTACTGGGCTCGACGCCAGCTTCACGCCGGTATAAGGTACATCCCTGTCGCATTAATACTCGTGGAGATCGCCCACCCTCCTGATACTGGTCTTTTGTTTCTACTAATCCTGAACTCGATGGCAGATTCTTCCACAACCGCAGAGCCGATTTTGAATCCGTCAACTGGATGTCATGGGGCTCGACGCCAGCTACACGCCGGTGTAAGGTACGTCTCTGGCGCATCAATACTCATGAAATCGCTATCTACTCTGAGGGGGGTCCTGAGAAGGCTGAGAGGGGATGCTGGGGATCCGAGGACTCCATGGCAGATTCCTCAACAACCGCTTAACCGATTTGAGCTCTGGGGAGGCGACGGCGTTGGGCTCGGCGCTAGCTACACGCCGGTATAAAGAACGTCCCGGTCGCATCAATACTCATGAAGTCAGTATCTACTCTGGGGGGGGGTCCTGGGAAGGCTGAGCGGGGATGCTGGCGATCCCAGGGCTCGATGGCAGATTCCTCCACAACCGCATAAGCGACTTTGATTCTTTCACTGGGACGTCACTGGGCTCGACGCCAGCTACATGCCGGTATGAGGTACTTCTCTGGCGCATCGGTATTCATGCAGTTCGCCACTCTTCTGAGAGTGGTCTTTTGTCTTTAACAATCCTGAACTCAATGCCAGATTCCGCCACAACCGCTTAAGCGACTTTCATTCTGTCACTTGGACGTCACTGGGCTCGACGCCAGCCACATGCCGGTATGAGGTACGTCTCTGGCGCATCGGTATTCATGGAGTTCGCCAACCTTCTGAGAGTGGTCTTTTGTCTTTAACAATCCTGAACCCAATCCCAGATTCCGCCACAACCGCTCAACCGACTTTGATTCTGTTCCCTGGACGTCGCTGGGCTGGACGCCGGCTACACGCCGGTATAAGGTACATCTCTGGCGCATCGGTTTTGATGCAGTTCGCCACCCTTCTGAGAGTGGTCTTTTGTCTCTAACAATCCTGAACTTGATGCCAGATTCCTCCACAACCGCTCAACCGATTTTGAATCTGTCACCTGGGCGTCATTGGGCTTGACGCCAGCTAAACGCTGGTATAAGGTACGTCTCTGGCGCATCATTTTCCATGGCGATCACCTACCCTTTTGAGAGTGGCCTTTAAGAATCCTAATACACTAGCAATCCACAGGTCGATGGCAGATTTCTCCACGACCGCTTAACCGATCTTGATTCTGTCACCTGGACGCCACAGGGCCCGACGCCGGCTACACACCGGTATGAGGTACGTCTCTGGCACATCAGTATTCATCGAGTTCACCACCCTTCTAAGAGTGCTCTTTTGTCTCTTACAATCCTGAACTCGATGCCAGATTCCTGAACAGCGGCTCAACCGATTTTGATTCCGTCACTTGGACGTCACTGGGCTCAACGCCAGCTACCCGCCAGTATAAAGAGAGTTCGGAGGTGCCAATTCTCCATGTAGCTATATGGTCCCGGGGGAGGTAAGAAGGGGGGGGGAAGGGGGGGGGAAGGGTGGGGTTCAATAAGCCGTATATTAGAAGAATAGAAGACTGTTAGTAGTAAATTTAATACTTTTTCATGATGTGAAATATATTGTGACCCGGGTGACCAAGGTCAGAAAAAGGTAAAGGGGGGACCCTTCCCTTATCACCAGAAGATGACGTAGTACATCCTGAGTATTTGGTGTGTACCCGGTGGGTCCTGAGAATTCGGTGTGCGCCTGGTGCATCCTGAGATTAGCTGCTGCGTCTGGTGCGTCCTGAGATCTGCCGCTGCGTCAGGTTGCGTCCTGATTCGCGATTGACATTTTGGGCGTCAGGTGCATCTGACGCACCTGACGCTCAGGACGCAAGCTAGTGTTTGTGCTGATGGGGGCTGCCTAAGCCAGCCCACAGAGGAGGGCGAGAAGGCAGACTCAACAAACCCCTACGAACAAGCTTACCAGGCCTGACCATCAGAAGGCAAAGGAAGAGGAGATGGAGATGGCTTCAATCAGAAAGAGGGAATGTGCTGTGTCTGATGAGAGGGAAGTGGATGGAGGTGATGATGATTTGTCGTGGTATTGAGATTTCAATCGCCGGAGGTGTCGCGGCGACATTGGATGGTCTTTGTTTTTCCTTCAGTCTCTCTTTTTATAGATTTCATTAAATTCTGAATTTCCTTGTATTTTCTTTTAAGTTTTAGACTCTCATGTTTTAAGATTTAGGTGTGGTGGCGGTTTTGGTACTATAGGCCGCCGTACATCACAGCCAGAGGACCCGTTTCCTAACTTCCCTCAACCCAACCATGCAAACCTGAACCTTAATATCCCAATGGGAATCTCCGCAATGGTTGGTGGTAACAACTATGGTGGGCCATTCTCGCTGTAATTTCAGAGAGGCTCAATTGGATGGGCGCTTCCTTGGTATGAACAGCCATTGGTCAGAACAAGGCACGGAACAAGCCACATCGCTCGGCTTTTCCTAAACTCTGCAGAATTTTTGAAAGGCCCTCCCATTAACTCTTCATATTCATCTAGCATTTCTACACACACCACACAATTCGGACAGAATATGATGACCGAGACTACACGTACACAATTGATCAACTTTGGCGATGACCGTTCCAACTGCGGTGAAATAATAGGAGGCTACAGGGGCTCATAAACCCATGGGGATTAGAGAATTAAGCGATGGGAGGAGCCAGATAACAGACATTTAAACGTGCAAAACAATCAATTCGACGGTGTCGGCGATTAGCTTTTGGAAATAAGACACATTGGGAGTGGGCGGGAGGAGATGGTGGAGCCGATAAGGCTCTGAATCCGCCTATCAAAGGTGAGTGAGTAGGTTCTTTGAAAAAAGCGAATATCGCTGACGGGGGGGAATTATGGTTGCCTGGTGATCAACAGGTTGTACGATCGGCGAAGAATGAATATTTCCCCATTACCTTCTTTCACCACTACCGTATAATCTGGCAAAAGTTGGATTGACTCTACTGAGGTTTTTATTGAACCTTTCTAGGCCACGGCGACCAATATGTTTAGGCTGTGGTGGATCCGCCCTCTTGGTGCCCTTCTGTTTACTCGGTTACCCTACCGGTAGTTTCGCTTTAGCTCCAATCCGACTTTGCCAGAGTTTACGATCTGACGGCTTCCTTACTCAAGAGCAGACGATATCGTGAATTATTTTGAGATGAGGTTAGGAAGGAACAACAAGCCAGAGAGGATGGGTGATGATTTACAGGCCGATTTGTCGGGATTACTTTTCGAAAAAAGTGTCAGATGTGGGTAGAATTTGGCATTTCCCCTCTATTAGTAATTAATAATCATGCAAGATTGTGCAGATTACATCAAGTTTCACTAGATATAAAGGCTAGGCTGGGGGATGTAACAATTTGTTAGAGAGCAAAGAAATTTGAATAAGTGGCGAGAGACAATGCCCTAAACGAGCCTTTTTAGCTACTCTCACCCGGCAGACAGCCTAGAATCGGAATGGGTCATAGTTGGATTCAAGGTGTCATGACAGATTATATATGTATTGTGCATGGACAAAATTAACCGAACACCCCGGCGAGCGTGGCAACCCATCCCACAAAAATCATTCCCACTCAACAGATACCTCATAATGCCTTCTCTTTTTTTATTAAGGTTGATTGATGGTACACTAAGTACTGGTCACTGCCTTGTGTTTAAATTATTTTTAATTATTTTCCTTGGTTGAGTTGGGGGGGGTCCCCACCGAGGTTGACAACATCACTACTGAAATTATTAGCATTCGATAATCGGTTAATTTTGTCCACGCACAATACTTAGAACTGATGAAATTTCACAAAGATTCCATCCCTCTGACATCACCAAAAACAGAATCATACATGGTTTATCAGCAAAAAAAAAAGCAGCTTGCGTTCTGAGGGTCATGTGTGTCTGATGCACCTGGCGCCCAAAACGTCAATCACAAATCAAGACGCAACCTGACGCAGCGCCTAATCTCACGAGGCACTGGACATAGCACCTAATCTCAGAACAACCTGGGTGCACGCCTAATGCTCAGGATGTACTGGGTGGATACCTAATACTCAGGACGTGCTACCTAATCTTCAGCTGATACGCCAAGGGTCCCCTGTTTACCTTGTGCTGACCTTGGTCACCCGGGTCATAATATATTTCACATCATGAAAAAGTATTAAATTTACAACTAATAGTCTTCTATTCTTCTAATATACCACTTATTGGACCCGCCCCTCTTGCCTCCCCCAGGACCATATAACTTCATGGAAAATTTGCACCTCAGAATCCTCTTTATTCCGGCGGGTGGCTGGCATTGAGCCCAGTGACATCAAGGTGACAGAATCAAAATCACTGAAGCAGTTGCTGAGGAATCTGCCATCCAGTTCAGGATTATTAGAAACAAAAGACTACTCTCAGAAGAGTGGTGAACTCCATGAATACAGATGCGCCAGAGACGTAGCTTATCCCAGCATGTAGCTGCTGTCGAGGCCAATGATGCTCAAGTGACTGATTCAAAATCGGCAGCGTGGTTGTTGAGGGATCTGCCATCGAGTTCAGGATTGTTAGAGAGAAAAGAGAACTCTCTGAAGGATGGTGAACTCCATGGATACTGATGCGCCAGAGACATACCTCATACAGGAGTGTAGCTGAGATCCAGCCCAATGAGGCCCAAGTGACAGATTCAACATCAGTGGAGTGGTTGTCCAGTAATCTGCCATCGAGTTCAGGATTGTTAGAGACAAAGGACCACTCTCAGAAAGGTGGCAAACTCCTTGAATACTGATGCGCCAGAGACATACTGTCACAAATCGTGACTAAGCAAGGCAGATTTCACATGACTAATAGTTATTAGTGATAAGGTATGTTTATGTTTCTATGACTCACGATCGTGAGTCATATATGTTTATGTTTCACGCTATGCAGTCAGTTGACTCATAGTTTTCACATGACTCGCACTTGCGTGTCATCGTTATGTTATGATTGGTTGATGTTTCTATGACTCACGATTGTGAGTCATAATGATGT
>Ga0307509_10005579_pt1 | contig 17431 bp, 17 predicted proteins | sample 10_EM_MG_FD_202245 | JGI IMG/M metagenome (GOLD analysis project Ga0307509, IMG submission 202245) | Populus trichocarpa ectomycorrhiza microbial communities from riparian zone in the Pacific Northwest, United States - 10_EM | ecosystem: Host-associated > Plants > Roots > Unclassified | place...
CGACTATGGATGGCTAGCTAGATATTTTACTTCTTTTATGTTCTGGGGCTCGCGCGAGCTGTTTAGTTAGTTTTTACTGGGCGGTGAAAGGTGTTGTTATTCCCGGGGAGGGAGTGATTTGTAATCAGCGGGTTGTATCGTGGGGTTTTAAGCAAGGATAGAGGGGAACACGGACGGAGACAGCCTTGTACCTACACATACATCGGATAGAGAAGGTTTTTCACTTTTCGGGTTTCCTTTCATCGGAGTTCCGTGATCAACATCGACGATACTTTACCAGTTCTTGTAAGTGCGAGCGGCGTTTGCCCACTTAGGTTCTGCTAAGGCATTTCCAGCGGTTTGATCATTTCTCTCTGTTTGGTTTCCTTGGTTTGTTTGGGAAATTCACTCGGAGAATATCCTCCCCTGGCCGGAAAACATTGTTTCAGTACTAGTCGCGCGTGAGCTTCGGTGGGCTTCCAGCATGGTCGGGTGCGATAAGTAAGGTATGGGTAGTCGGTTGCTATCTGACTAGCTTCGCAAGTTGCTCCACCTGGAGGGAGAGGAGTTGGGTAGAGAATCACGATCCGGGGTGGCCGTAGATATTATTTCTTATTTCAACTTTGGTTTCTCTTTTTGCATTGGGTGTTGTTTTTTCTCTCTCTCTTTTGTTTCCTTTTCCGGTTTAGAATAGAGGTTCTATTAACCAATTTGTATACTCGAGTACCCAAGTGTGACCGGCGAGGCAGGAACCTTGTCAAGTTTGGGAGTAAATATATTTGGGGCTAAATTGTACGAGTGCGCCCGATAGATACACCCGTTCAAAGTTCTCTTATCAGACCTACGTGACGGGTATCTCTATCGGCTGCACTCCTATTTATCCATTGGGCTGGTAAGACCCGCATTTCCTGGACCTTCCCGTTTTATTTGCCAAGTATCCAGATCTTGACATCTTTCCGGATTATTGAAAGAAAAATACTTGACCACGAATAGAAAATTGAGAATGATCCGGAAAATGCCTGCCTTACAAGCCCACGGGACAAATTCTTAGACGCTGCATGATAGCTGATAGCACTGAGAGTTGAACGCAATATACCCGCGTTGCTGAGCGAGAAGTAAATCATGTAATCTTCATTCGAGTTTCAAAAAATTTCATTGGTAATTTGGTGTTTCTCTCTTTTCTTTTCTTTTCTTTTCCATTTCGCTTAAAAGGGCCAGAGGATAGGAGGAGTGTCAAGGTCTTCCTCTGTATGATATTCACTTTCGTTGTTGAGCCACCAGCGGAATTTCAAGATCACGTGATTTACTTAGCAGTGAGCAGCATGTGTAGTTTTGACTTTGTGACGAATTTCCAAGCTTGCACTATTAAGATGGTCTGTAACATATTCTACGCCATAGCGAGCGCCTGCCTGAGCGATCCATCCGCAGATTTAGGCTATGTGGCTGGCTGAGCCTTGAACATCAGCCCAAGAGAACCTATGCAATACCAGCGAATCTCGGACTCTCCCTGTAGAATACTTTTCAAATTTCCCTATAGTAGCAAACACGCATCGGTGCACCCACAGCTCAAAAATTAAACAAAAGATCTGCTGTTTGGGAAACCTACTAGGCAGGCATCCTTGCAAGCTGTGTCAATGGTGCTTAATACCTTGCTTGGCACTATAGGAAATCCGTTTCTTAGATAAATTTCATTTCTCTACCAGCTGACTTCAAAAAGCAAAAGAAATACCAATAAATACACCTTGGTCCCACTTTTTAATAGTGCTTTTGTTGAAAATCACCAGCTATCATTCAGCACAAATGCGAGTTTCCTGTCGGAAGTATTACTTCAATGTCATGTGCTCCGCACATGTGTTCGGCCAATGGCCAGGCTACTTGGAATGTGGGGTACAAGGAAGTAACTAGAGTAATATTGATGTACAGTCGCACCCCGTTGTCCCGGATGGCCAAAATCAGGATTTGACCGTCAGGGACATTGAAACATCCGGGAGAGTGAAATAGTTGATAAAAATGATATTTGAAAGAACTGGAAACCAAGTGATAATTGTGCAGGCATAGCTTGCAGCTATTCCATTTAAGGTTTAAATGAGGAGTAAAGCAATGAGAGAGAGAAAATGTAAGGAAACCTTCAGACACCAGACTCAGGACGAAGGATTTTATCGCAAACGATTAGTTCAAATTATTCACTCATATCCAATCTCATACAACCAGCAAGACTTGCGTACAGAAGTAAAAATTGGAAGACAGCACAAAAGCTCGCTCTGACACCGCTCCAAAAATATGAGCTCTGTTGTCTGCGAATGAAATATCCAAAATTGAAGGTTTCCAGCTTTGCCGCTCTTGAGGCATGCCCCGTCGACCTGACGGACGATATATGGCTATTCAGAGTCTTTCAGATCACTTAAAGAACAGGGAGAAAACTGTTGCTGATGGTCCCCCAACTGGTAAGATTTACTCTATCCCATCTGTACATTTTATACCCAAGTCTCTTTTTTCAAGTATTGTTTTGTCTTGAATGTACTAGTAGAAATAAACTAGTATAGGAAGTGAGAAAGATAGGATCAGTGATGAATAACATTTATAGGTCCCAGCGCCAATAAGCAGAATAATCCTCCATCTTGTTTTCCAATACGCGAGCACCTATTATCTATTTGGATTGATGCAGCCGAGGTTTCTTCAGTTTCGGTAACCGATTAAATTATTAGTGCTCAATATCAAGTGAGAATGAATCAGCTTACAGAGCGGGAAGTCGATAAAAGCTATGAGCATTGTGATGTTTCCTCAGAATGGCTTTATCGGTTCAAATCACAGTTTCAGATTGGAAGACTTACTCGGCATGGGCATTCCAGAGATGTTGATGAGAGTGAGCTCTCTAATAATGGTGCCTCTTTAGCCCACCAGCTTGAGTCCTTTAGCTCTGAAAACATTTACAATACCAATGAGAGCCGACTTGTCTTCAACAAACAGCCCAACTCCTCCAATGTTCGGCTTGCACCAAACAAGACTTTGAAGGGTGCAAAGGGTCAGAAGACATGCATCACCACTTTTTATATTGTCAACCAGGGTGGAACCGACAAGAGAAACCTCTGGATTATACGGAGGGCTGAGACACCAAAGGCTTTTCGACAAAATCTGATTAACATAGTCAACCGACCTGTGATTTACATGTTTAACCAGAAGGCCTTGATGCTCAGTAGATTATGGCATGAGTTTCTTCGTTCATTGAATGATGAGATGCGTATTCAGCGTCGCCATATTGCTCTTTTTTCTGACAACTGCCCCTCCCACCCACCCCTGACCAACCACCTATCGACTATGCTAGACCACCACCCCCAGTTCTTACCAATATTACACTTATTTACCTTCCACCATGCAACACAGCATATTCACAGCCTCTCGATATGGGCATAATTAAAGCTTTTAAGGCAGCCTACCGACACCAGTATGCAGAATACATGTTGGAGAGATTTAATGAGTTTGGCGAGACCCCGTAAAAAATTGATATCTTAAAGGCAATTTCACTTATTGCCATCGCCTGCGATAGCATAAGTCAGGAAACCATTGGAAACTGTTGGCAAAAGGCGAATATTACCGTAGGAACTACAACAACAGTTTCTGTCCCACCAGAATTGCTTTCCTCAGAAGTGGCCTTCATTACAGAGGAGCGCGCAGCCTGCTTGCGTGCCTTTCATGAACTTTGAGAACTCGGTCATTCCGACTACCAGAATTTCAACCAACATTTTGAAAACCTCCTTACCGACCAATACTCTGCGGATCTAGCCACAAAGCCAACCACTGATTGCTCACTACCTGTTCAGCTTCCAGATTCTGGGTATATTATCGAGGATGAAATCAGAAATGGGCTTCTCCAGCAGCCTACTATTGCACTTAACGGAATCATTCTTCCCTTCCACCAGATTGGAAATAATTCTGAAAACAAAGCCTCCAAGCACAAAAGCCACTCTTCAAGTCCTCCACCTACCCCAATTATGAGTACTCTTACTGCTATTCAATACATTACTGAGCTTCACCGCTTTTACCAATCTCTCCCCATTACACATTTACCAAATCCAGACTCCAAGATTCCTCCCCTTGTTTTATCGAAGCTTATCAGCCAGGCAGAAAAAATAAAGAAGTCTCTTCTCATGTTTGATATCCAACTAATTAAGCTTTCTGTTCTTATACTAATCTGATTTTAAGGTATCGGAGAAGTCGTCAAACAAAACAGTCAACACTCTCTCATTATTTCCGCCATTCCCTTCAAGGACCGGTAACACGGCCCCAATCAGCTTTCCCTTCCTCTGCCTATGGGTCTAGTCAACCGGAAGAAATTGGCTTGGATTTGGGACCCGAGAATGGGGAGGGTGTGCTTGGTGATGGTCCGGATGGTAATTGGGAGGACGATAGTGAAGAGTCGAATGAGGAGGAACATTTTACCTGTGTGCCTACTCGGTGGAAAACGGGTGGGATCAATTGTGCCTTTGAGCAACTGTAATGTCAGATTTTAGATGAGGAATTGGAGAAAATCCGGGACAGTGAATATACTTGCGGTGTGAACAGGAGTTAGGAATATCTGAATTTGCATCCGGTCCGGAACCCCTCAAAATCCGGGACAGTGAGGTGTATTTCTATGTAGCTCACTCAAATCCTGAAAAATCGTCCGCGACAACGAAGAATCCGGGAGAGTGAGGTCCGGGACAACGGGGTGCAACTGTATGTTGATACTGCGGATTGTTATAAAGTACCGCAGTCTCTGGCGTGTCTATAGGTGAGCAAGCAAGATAGAATCAATCACCCTCTTTCTTTCATCGTTCAAGTCCCATTACTATACACTGCATCTCCGGCCTCTTCTGTGCGACCTCCGACATTTTCTTTGTATCCTCTCCTATGTAGTTAGTCTGTTGTTAATATTGGAAATATTGCTGAATGCAGGAAGATATTCGTATTGGAATTAAGTGTAAAAGGGCGCGGGGATTGGAAATAGAAAAACTAAGATGACAGACAAGCAAGCAAAAGAATATTGGGTAACCTCGGTAAAGGTCACGGTAGCATAGAACGATAAGTGTTGTTGTCGCTACATAATCACTTTTCCAAAAGTTACTAGTTTCATATACCAGTCGCTATCAATCAAGAGGAGGAAGGAACATATATGGATTCGCACAGATGGCCGGAAACCTGCGGAGGGTAAGCTAAGGATGTACCGGAATACATCGTGGAATCAGGAAGGATTTCCGCAAGCTAAGAAGATTGGAAAAGCTCGTTGTATTATCTATATAGCCCCTCTGTTCCACCATAGATAGAACAAGTAAGCAAGAAGGACTCCAGAAAATATAAAGTGATTTCCTCCTTGACCTCACTTTGTTCTCTATTCTGACTCATCTCAATCCTACATCTGGCACCTCATACATAACATCACTTTTCACGCTAGAAAGTTGAAAAATTTATCTTCTTGGCGGTGGCTGAAAGGTTGAGTTTTCGCGGGGATAAAAAAAGTTTGATGGTATTCTGTAGGGAGGGTTAGGGATTCGCTAGTATTGAATGGGTTTTCTCTCTATTTTGTATTTGTGGGTCATGGGCGGGGATCGTCCGGTACCGGTGTGTGTGCCCTAAAAGTAATGGTCTTAAATGGCGTCGCTGACCCTGTCCAAGGTAAATCTCGGGAAATGAGAGGGAAGGAAGAAAAAGGGATAGTGTTAAAACATACATAAGCCTATCCGAGGCCCCACACCTTTCCAACAGGGATATACCCTCCTCCTCTTTCTCCTCATTTCTTGGCAAATATTACCGCCCGTCGCCACGATCTATGGTATCCCAATCCCAATGACGATTCCTTCTGGTTAAGATTTCCTTTCTTTTGTTTCAAAGATTTGCTTTGTCTTATTTCCACAGCGATGGGTCACCAGCTCAGGCGCCAGAATTCATTTCCTCTCCTGTTTCCTGCAATTTCTATTAATCCCTAACTAATTTCTCCCTCACCCATAAGAAATGTTTCTTCGTCGATGCTAGTGATACATTCTATTCTCATACTTGATCTCATTATTCGCCTTGGATGCAGAAATTGCCTATGGCCCCACCCTTCGATCCCTGTGGGGATAATTGTCAGACACAGATGGTGAATTTCTGCAGGGTTGGCCGCGACGTCTCCCAAATGACGAATTGTTGGTGTGGGGAGGATAAACTGGGGGAGTATATTGGGGGAATGGATGCCCGCTTGAGCACGTGCGATCAGGTGGTGAGCAACCGCTCCGTACAACGGGATCAGATGGTTCGCTACCGGAAGATTGCCTGGGAGAGACTGAGGGGGAAGACAGTTATCGCCTATACCCTCTTTGCGGAGTACTGGATGACTAGATTTCAGAGCAAGGGCGAGAGCTTTGTGCGCAGGGTTCCGAACGGTAGAAGACTGGACTGGACTAGCTAGTCCGGTCAAAAGTCAAGTCTAGTCTAATGGTGAAAATTAGACCGACTGGACAGTCAGGATAATCGAAACCGACTCGACCAGGACCGGTCCGATCAGGCCAGCCAAGCAATAGGATATGCTGTTTTTATCACAATATATTACGTTCAAATAAAGCTTTTCTTAATTCAACTTATTGTTTCCATGAATTATGTGGTGGAGATAGTGCCTCGCTTAGATTAGGGGTGGCGAAAATAGGTTCTCAAGTATCGAAACTATTTGTTGTAATATGCGATCGGAATATGTGCACAGAACTTGGATAAAGAAGTAATAACAGAAAGTAGTGAAGATCTTGTATTGTAATAACACTTGTTGATTGAATAATAAGAAAGCCATAGCTCAGCTATATAATACAGCAATTGAGTTCAGCCATGACCACCACATTCTGCTAATAAGGAAAGACAAAGGCTATCAAAGAAGTATCCTGAGAGGAACAAAAGGAGCAATGAAAGAACACACAATAGGCTTTCAAGTCAACCAGTAACAAGTATGAAAACATAAAGGGCTGAAAGAAATATTTGAGAGGAGAAAGGAACCATATTTGAGAGGAGCAGAAAACCATATACGAACACTATTTTTCGTGCACTAAGTGAGTGATATTACATGACCAGATGCCACAATTCCGGTATTCGATGTCACTTATCCATCGGGTAATCGCATTTCCACCACATGCTATCCTCTAAGAGATGTTCTATCAGCTTGTATTCAGGGGCTGTTGATTTATAATGTGACAAGATGCTTTAAGATCCTACTATAGCTATTCTTCTATTCTTAGTGTTGGCCTGGGTGCCATTCCGACTCCCATGCGATCTTTTATAAAAACTGGTCTGGGACCAATCCAAACCGGACCAGACCACCCGAGTTAGTCGGGTCCAGTCATCGACATCAACCAGGACGGGCCAGTCTGGTCCTGCCTCCACGACTTGCCCTGTCGGACTATTCGGAACCCTTTTTGTGCGTGCTGTGGCGAATGGGATACCACCCCCGACGGCGGAGCCAGTAGGTATCATGAATAGTGATGACTAGGTTTCAAGAAGCTAATTGACATTGACGCGCTGACAGGCATTCCTGAGACCGCTTCTTCGGCGTCTAACGAGACTGAAAGCCTTGGTTCCCCTTCAGTGACCCCCCCTCCAGTGAGTTCTGCCACTGCGGTATTGATTGTCTTTAGCTTCCCCAATTATCCCCACTGCATCGGCAAATTTCACTACTACCAAGATCTCACCAACCCCGTCCACATTATCATCATTCTCGAGTCGATCCCGCCTGACACCAGGGCAGCTCGCGGGCATAATAGCCTCTTGCGTCTTGGGATCCTTCCCGCCGGTGTTATCAATAGCCTTCTGTCGCCGTCACAGCACCAATTCCAAACCCTTTGCCTTCCTCTCTACTCGCCCGGGTTCCCATCCCGGCCCACGGTTAATCACAGACAATCGGCAATCGTGGTGGTCCCGAAACATGGAGGCAGGACTTAACCAACCCCAATCGCCTATGGCTTCCATCCTCCCAAGATACTTCGGTCCCAAGCCACGCATCCCACCATCCGTTCAGTAGAACTTTCCCCCAGACCGACATACAGCCACACCATAATCCCCATTCCTCCATCCCCCTCCTCGAGGAGCTCCTCTACAAGAATCCTCACGGTATCTACCACTACCGGCACCCGCTCCGAAGACCGAATCTGGGAGCACACCATCATAGAGCCACAGCTGCAGGAGGCGGTAACGGAGGTCTTAGCAGCAACCAGGCAGTCGGTTTTAAACTCGCAATGCGACAATAGTTCCGTAAGTTGCTCCACTTGGAGTTGGGCAGAGACTGACGATCAGGGGTGACCATTGATATTAATTCTAAAATCAACTTTAGTTTCTCTCTTTGCATTGGGTGGAGTTTTGTCTCTTTCTTTTTTTCTTCTCCGGTTTAGAGTAGAGGTTTGGTTAATCAATTTGGATATACGCAGGGAAGGCACAAACCTTGTCCGGTTTGGGAGTAAGTATATTTGGGGCCAAATTGTATTTGTATGACGCATTAATGGGTGGATGGGCGATGTGTTAGGTGGGTCAGGAGATATCAAAACATGTTTCATTTGTAAACTTTTGGTTTGTTTGGGGCGTGGAATGTGGTGATACGATGCTGCCTTGTAGTGCTAGACTAGGTCTAATTGATAGCGAGAAGACTATTTAATTCTCATAATGACTACCGGTATAATAAGTGTGGGGATAAAGTACCCGAATAGGATAGATGAAACCCCCCCGGTCTTTGGATACCGGGCCGGATATGGTAACCGACAAATGACCTTTTTACAGTTGAAATTTTGCTGCTGACCACATGCAGATTCTTCGACGGAAAACTACTACTACGAGGATGACATCTTATCGAATGGTTACTAGAACGAACTAGTTTCCGACTACTATTGTTTGATGCCGACTGCACCACTGTTAGCTTCATACAGATAACGCACAACCCTGCATACCTAGTTCATCACGATCAAAAGCAACGAAACACCTTAAGTGAAAGGTGCGACAACATCGAAACACTAAACACAACATCCCTCGGTCTATCGTGATACCGACAGCAGCGTGCCATCCCCGACCCTTGGTAAACTAGATTTCGCCTTGGTTATGAGTCGGAGGAGATTCGGCAAAGATGGGTAGTGGAGGAAATGCGAGGAGAGAACCGGCATACGCAGGGCGTACGTCCGAAAGGGAGCTTGCACTTTGAGGAGGATAAAAGGACTTCTGTTTTCCCTTTGTTCGTTGTTTTGACCATCCATCAGACATTCGCTTTTCTCTTCGCTCTATCTTCTGTACACAGAGTATCAGTCTCTCGTTTTCTTTATTCTTTATTGGATTTGTTTCCTTGTCACCTTACTTGTTCGTATCGATAAAAGTCTTTGGTTCTCCAACCATCAGTGATCGAATCCGCTGTGCACCAAACCATTTTGTTCAAAATTTACAACCCCATAATATTATAGAACGAATATCCTAAGCAAAAGGCTAGAAAAAAAATCGTAATGATGGCGGGAGAGAAAAAGGATAATTACATAATAATAAACGACTCAAAAAAAAGAAAATGTAGCCAAAAACCCCAACCACTGGTATATAAAAGTTATTCTAGAGTATCATAGCTGAGTTCTTTCCCCCGTGCTTAAATCGAACAAGGAATACACTCTTTTTTCCTATCAAACCCTTTCCCCTGAGCCCATCACAGGGGCCCCTGCTTCACCACGACTTTCCTCCACAGCGGGACGTTCTGCCTGTGTCTTTCGATTCATCATTGCCTCTTCCGTTTTAATGCAGTTATCGTTGCCGCAGAATTGCTGGGCCGAGCGGCTGGCGGGGGTGGAGTTCAACAAATGTCGGTGTTTGCTTGGTCGGGATTGACCTCCTCTCGTTCTAAGAGCATCTTTACTATCCCCCCATGTCCCTTCTCGGTCGCCCACGAGATTGGCGTTCGGCCAGATAGGTCTGCTTGGCCGGGATTGACCTCCTCTCGTTCTAAAAGCATATTTACTACCCCCTCATGCCCTCCCTCAGCCGCGAACGAGAGTGGCGTTCGGCCAAATCCAGTTTCTGCCTTGCCGGGATTGACCTCATCTCGTTCTAAAAGCATCTTTACTATCCCCGCATGTCCTTTTTCTGCCGCCAACGAGAGTGGCGTTTGGCCATATCCAGTGTCTGGGTGGTCGGGATTGACCTCCTCTCGTTCTAAAAGCATCTTTACTATCCCCTCATGCCCGCTCCATGCCGCCCACGAGATTGGCGTTTGGCCATCATCAGTGTCTGCCCGGTCGGGATTAACCTCCTCTCGTTCTAAAAGCATCTTTACTATCCCCCCATGCCCCTTTTCTGCCGCATACGAGATTGGCGTTCGGCCATAGTCAGTGTCTGCCTGGTCGGGATTGATCTCCTCTCGTTCCAAAAGCATCTTCACAACTTCCCCGTGTCCGTTTATAACTGCCCATTTGAGAGCCGTACTATCGAGGCAATCAGTTGCATTAGTATCCCATTCCTTTTTCTCCAGTACAATAGCAACTATCTCTACTATCCCGAGAAACGAGGCTGCGTGGAGTGCAGTGAATCCCGTGGGTCCCTCGGTACTATGAAAATATGGGTCCAAATATCTCTCCTTATTTTCCTTGTGGCCCCATAAGAGTAGTTGAGCAGATACATGCTCATCAAATCGGCCCAGAAGCTTGAGTGCAAGTATTTTGACATTTTCCGTCATCCCCATTCTTGCGTGTTTCCCCCAGTAAAGAGAAGCATATTCTAGAAGGGGCATCGTTGAGGGAGCCAAGTCGAGAGTTGGCGCAAGATCCCGCACACATCCAAAATTGAGGTATGTCAAGTAAACCTCAGCAATTGTTGAGTGGGGACCACTGAATAGCGTCGGGCTACTTAAGAGATGCTCCTGGAGGGTAAAGTGTACCAGTCGAACTGTGGACGAAGATGCCTCAACCATGACAAGTCCCAGGCATGCTGATAAGAGTGTCCGTAACACAGGGATGTTTTTTGGATCCAGATCCAGGGACCCCATCTCCACCGACAGAGCATGACAGAGCTCCTCCGCCCGTAATGGCCGTTCCGAATACAACACCCACATTAGGACTTTAAATCCGATTGCTGCTTTATTTCCTTTCTGCCCCTTCAATCGGGCCAGAGTTGCCGTGTAGGCGTCGCTCAGCCCGTTACCTCCTGCCATCTCTTCAAGTTTCCTTCTTCTCCGACCAATTGTCACTTCTTCTAGAATGGACTCAATATTTATCGAAACGAGGAGGAATCTATACATAATTCTCGTAAGTATATATCATCGATAAGATAGAAAGGCAAAATGCTCCTACGCACATATCCGACATCTTGTCCAGAATAACCTTCACAATATTCGCCCGTAAATCGTTATCCATCGCCTCTGGCTCGCTATCCCTGTCTAGCTTCATCTCCAGGTAACTCCTGATATCATCCGTGTTAGGACTGATGGGTATCACGACAGCCCCGGTGAAATATTTTTGAATGGTTCCTCCGACATGGGGCCTCCCAGTGAGGAATACTCTCGTCCTCGGCGACTGGCGAACAATATCTCTCAGGGACTCAAGAAACTCTGGCAGATGCTTCGCTAGGTATTCGTCGAGCGCATCAACACAGATGAAGACCTTCCCCAACGAAGCAATAGCCCTCCTCAACATTCCCACCAAATCTTCAAGCGAGAGCCTTCTACCACCAATCTCCTTTTGCCCTTCTTGAAACGCTTCACGTAGGTAAATCGGGATGTCCATTCCGCCTACTAGCTGCTTGAGAATAGCTCCCATCATGCTGGTGACCGTCTGCTCTTCCTGAGCAAGGAAGTCGCAGTACAAGCATGCAACCGTGATATCTTCCTTCCGTGCCTGATCGCACAGAGAATCGATCACCAGGGAACTAGTATTTCTCACTCGTCAACCGCGTTCGTTTCCTTCGAAGAATACTGCCACTTACCTTAGGTAGGTCTTGCCCACCCCCGGATTCCCGGAGCAAAACAAGACAGCCCTATCGGCTCCACCCTCCCTCCATTCCCGAAACCCACTCGTTTCCAAAAGCCAATCCCCAACGCCCTTAAATCGGCTGGTTCGCACACCTTGGTGCCTGTTGCTTGGCTCCAGTGGAGAGAGCCAAGGCATAATCTTTGCATGCTCATCAGATTTATAGACGGTGGTGTGAGTGTTGAAACTATCGGTTATGATGCCGCAGTTGGCATTGCCGTCGCCAAATTTGAATGAGTGCGCATTAGTTGTGTGGGTCATGATCTATTCAAGATATTGGTTGAGGGTAGTAATGGTGCGGCAATCTTTTGGAGTATTGGAGTAGTTTATTAAAGCATCTATGAGCGGAGCTGAAGAAAGAGGGGTGATGTGGCTGGTGGTGGGACACTGTCTGAGTAAGATCCAGCCACACTCAAGCGGGATGATCCAAGGCTAATATGATATGAGACTTGGCACAGCCTCTCGTCTTTGAGTACACGATCATGTGCCTGACTGCAAGCTGGCTTGCTTGGGACTATGGCGAGAAGGAATAGGAACTATTGAACTTGGTGGAATGGTGAAACTCGAATATCTAGGTTGCTAGGCATTTTCCGCCACGATCGCATGGCCTACCCATGTATTGCACTTGCAATTCACGATCTTTCTTTGTATTTAAATAACCAGTACTACCGCCAATCCAGGCTTATTAGCAACCCACGGTAGTACAATCCCGGGGTAAGCCAACTTGAAAATCTCGGTATAACTTCTTAGGAGCTGTGTGATAGCTGATAGCACGAAGAGTCGAAAGGATTATCATCTGGCAAATCTTAAAGTCCGCATCAACCCTAAACATCTGAAATCGCTATTGCGACAAACCGACCCCAACTCAATGAACTTTGGAAACAAGTAAATAATAGAAAAAAGGGGGAAGTATATTTATAGTATCCTTACCACTAGTGGTACCCAGCGATCCCGTGATAGCGGCAGTTCAAGTTTGTCGTGCAAGTGCAGTGGGTGAATCATTATCACGGAGGTTGATGAGGGTTAGGGGAGATTCAACATTCACAAGGGATGGTTTTGACTTTGAGATGAAATTCCAAGATCGCATTATTAAGACAATCCGTATTCAAGGGAGTAAACCTCCTCTATATATACCGACCCTTAGTCATATGCCCCAGCCCATACCAAGAAAATATCTATGAGTTACACATGGTCTCATTGGTGTGTGGCTTGTTAACCAAGCTCTTTTTGTTGAAATTCACGAAGGTTCCATATGCAGGTCATAGCTGGAGCAACGATGGGACATGGCTGAGAGGTATTGGGTTTGATAACGGTTGCACCATTGAGTAGTATGGTATCAGGAATGTGATGGTATGGTTAGTTGGGACGTTAGCTAAGGCTGGAGTGTTTGAGATGGTTTAGGGATTGGCACTAGTGTAGACTAGGCGTTAGAGATTAAGGTTTGCTAGGAGATGGAACGGGCTTGTGTCAAACTATGATAGTTTGGAAACAGACTACGGTATCAGGTCTGCGAAGGAACGCAGAAGATAGGAGCAATAGTGTAAGAGGATGAGACGAAGAGGGATGGAAGAAGTTTTGGGAAACTTCTCCGGAGTTGGAGGGATGAAGGGAAATATGAAAGGGTGTTGCGGACGATGATTTCTTTCTGTATGTCAAGTTTGTGTATATATAGGACACGTTCGGAGACGAAGAAAGAATAAGGACTCCAAGATACTCTCGCCTCATCATAGCCAAACTTGTTTACTTTTCACTCATGCGACGATACAGGATCATATTTCCAACAGCTCAAAATCCCCCACCAACGGCTACCCCTGTTGAAAATGGCGCTGCCCTCCATACTCTCAAAATACTTTCTTTGTTCGGATAGCTTCCGGGAGCGCACTTTGTGGCTTTGGATATGCGCTGAGGATCCGGGTATATGGCTCCGGCATCGGACATAGGTTGGTGTTCGCAGATGTGCGGAGGATTCACGCATGGGTTTATCTTCGGAGACACGCTTTGGCTTCGGGTATACGGTTCGGCTTTGGGCGTTTGGTTTGTAGGTTCGGGAAAGCATTGCGAATGCAGGAATGCGAGATAGTTTTGGGATCCTGCAGCTTTCGGGAGAACGGGGAGAAAAGCGGAAGTACTGTAAGATCAGCCGGAAAGAGCTGAAAGCTCGGAGGTGGAAAGTGTTTGTTTTCCTTTTATTTAGCCGGGAGTGCTCACGGGGGAAGGAGAGACTCACATGGAGTAGTGTGGTGCCTCATGGATGAATATGAGGTCTTTGTGGATATATACTCCTGTGATCGCCCTTAGTTAGTTAGTCAGTCGAAGGAGTTGTCGTTGTGCGTGAGCCTGAGGTTGTTGTTAGTGAAAAGATTTTCCCCGCCCCTGTAGTGTGCGATCGTTTTCGTCGTGAGTTTGCTTGGCGTTTAGTTTCACCGCTTGTTGCTCGCCTTATAGTATCGTTTGGCAGGTGAAGTCTGAAGAGGCCCAACCTTCCCCGGACAACGCCAAAGAGAAGTCTATCATCAAGAGGTGAGAATCGATTCTGAGAACCTAACAGCACTATTATGAAAGATCTCCCCAAGCACAGAACACGAGAAATGGAAAACAAAAATGGCTTATCTAGTTATTTGCTAATATTAGCGAGTCTGAAGTTAAAACTCCTTCTGTCCTGGTTACTCTGGCATCGCCACTATTTTTGACCTCACTTTTTGGGGGGTTCGCTGGCGGATTGATCTTTAAGAGTTTGATCGTCGAGGGGTGATCGGCTAATTGCCCATTTTCATTTGGTGATGGATTAGGTCGCCTGCGGTTGGGCGGCGGTTGGGTACGGGTCGGGTGAGAGCTTCAGCAGGGTTCCCGCAGGCATGGTGGGGTTCGATAAGCTGTACTCGAGTATGGGCGTCTACAGTCTATATATGTACTGAGCAGTTTTATCTAAATGTCTGATCTGATTAGATCCAAAAAAACGCGCACGGGTTCTCACTCACCTTTGTGCCGAGTGTCGTCTCTTGGTGCTGGTGTGTGCCACCCACAGTCTGTGATCACGGTTGCACGATGCAACCCACAAATAATGTGATGCAACCCACAAATCCATGGTACAACGCCTCTTGTGAAAACCTTCTTCCCTTGGTTACAACACGCTGATACTTTCTCCCTGCACTCAACAGTAACGTTTCCCTCCACTAACCTCAACGCTCACCTAACTCGCTTCTGTAATATCTTCCCTCTACACCTACACCTCACATGGGAATGATGGTCGCTCTCACCCCAATTCTCCTTTCGTCAAGCCGATCCTGGGAGAAGTTAGAACCACTCTGGCGCGCTTCTAAACGAGCTGATAAGGAAGTGGTGCAACTACTACTCGCGCTGGAGGACGTCAATCCTGACAAGCCAGACAACAAAGATATAGCACCCCTCAGGAGCACTTCTAGCAATGGGCATCAGTGGGTGGTGAGACTGCGACTTGAGCCGGACGATGTCAATCCTGAGAAACCCGACAACAAGGCTAAAACACCACTCTGAGGCGCTGCTTGGGATGGGCATGTGGGGGTGGTGAACCTACTATTCGCACGGGACTATGTCAATCCTCACAAGCCAGACACCGATAGTGGAACACCACTCTGGTAGGTCTCTTATAATAGGCATGAGGGGGTAATGAAACTACTACTCACACGAGACGGTGTCAACCCCGACAACCTATACCAGTATGGTGAATCATTACTGTGGTGAGCTTCTATCAATGGGCATGAGGGGGTGGCGGGACTACTACTGGCACAGAATAATATCAATCCCATCAGGCTGGACAAAGACGGTAAAACACCACTGTGCAGCCCTGCTTGGGGTGAGCATGAGGGGGTGATGAGACTACTACTCACACGGAACACTGTCAACTCTCACAAGCCAGACAACGATGGCCAAACACCAATCGTGGGCGCTTCCATGTTTGGGCATGAGGGGGTTGTGAGACTACTACTTGCACGGGACGATTTCAATCCTGACAAACCAGCCAAAAATGGTAAAACCTCCCTTCTGATGATCTCTTGAGAAGCAAGAATCCCTCCTCTGTTAGAGAGCCGAAGCTGCACCTAGCAGCCATAGTAGGTAAGTGACTATCATCTGACCCTTCCCTAATTTTACTAGCTGTCATTGAGTACCTGCTCCAGCTGCTCTTATTAACGCCCCATGACAGAGAGCCCTTCCGTTGAACCTGTCACAGAGCCAAAGTTCAACCCAGCTACCTCAGAAGGTAAGCTGATTGTCCACTCAGTACCACCCAACTTTTCTCTAATTTTGTTAACGTCAACCCAGATATGACAGACAATAGTGGCCGAACACCGCTCTTGTGGGCTGCCTCAAATTTGTAGAGTGCAGTGGAGGATATGATGAAGCCACTTCTGGGACGGGAAGACGTCAACCCTGATATGCCTGACAATTGTGGCCGAACACCACTATCGTGGGCAGTCTCGAATTGGTATGGTCAAGCGGAGAATACTGTGAAGCTACTACTGGATCGTGAGGGCGTCAAACCTGATATGCTAGACAATGATAGCCGAACACCGCTCTCGTGGGCTGGCTCGAATTGGAATGGTGTCATCCCCTATGTGGCAGACAATCCTGGCCGAACACCAGTCTTGTGGGCCGCTCGGGGGCACCGTGATGAAGTAGCCAAGCTGCTATTAGAACGAGAAGGTGCTAACTCCGGCATAGTCAGCAAAGACGGCCTGACCCGACTCTCTTTGGCTTCCTGGGGGTGCTGCAGGGCGGTGGTGGGGCAACTACAGGCTCGCCAATCCGCATACCCCAGCCCGGCTTTACCCGAATAATAAAATCAGCTATGCGCCCCTCTGCACACCTCCGTACTCATGTCCATATATATCGTAGCCAGCTGCAACCTCCTCTATAGCACTTTCCCGTCCCTTTCCCCCATGCTCAGAAAGCTTTTGGATCTGCTCCCCTTGCTTTCCTTCCTCCTCTCTTCCTCTCTTCTGGATTCCTATCCCATTGTACTCCGGCATTTGGCGTAGGTGTACTGTTGCTGTGCTTGCTATGGGGGTGTTTTAGCTATTTTTAATTTTTAACTTTTTTCCTCTGCATAGGAATATAGCGTTTAGGCTTAAGTTAGATTGAAGTTGGCCTCTCCCCAGTGTGGGAGATGAATATAATAGTGGAAACCCAATTAGCCATTCCTTTTGTAACAGTGCCTTCGTCATCTCTTATACTTTCAACACTGACCCCACACCTGACCCTTCGGTTGAGAGGCCGCTCATCCAACTATCACTCACAATATATCATGAGGGTGGACTTGTACATACAAGCAAATAGTAAACATGTAAATATGCGCTTGACCGGTCGGTCGAAGGGCTGCTAGTCTATATGTACTGTAAAATAAATCTCGGCGCGTACGATCTGATGATCTGATAGGCCGTCACCTGACCCACCCACACACTGGTAGTAAGCGTGCCAGATGTCCCACTCACTATATTACCCCCTGT
>Ga0307509_10005580_pt1 | contig 17430 bp, 13 predicted proteins | sample 10_EM_MG_FD_202245 | JGI IMG/M metagenome (GOLD analysis project Ga0307509, IMG submission 202245) | Populus trichocarpa ectomycorrhiza microbial communities from riparian zone in the Pacific Northwest, United States - 10_EM | ecosystem: Host-associated > Plants > Roots > Unclassified | place...
CTTCATTCATGGCGTTTGTTTTGTTTCATTCTTGCTTTTTCTAAAAACTCATATCCTGGCGCAAAGAATCAAAGGAGATAACTGAGACATTACAGGGGTACTATCATAGTGGGGGACTGCGGGGCCCCGACGTCCTCCACTCGGAATCGTCGGGCAATTTGGCTGGAGGACGGGACGGGACGGCAAAACGTCGTCTGTCTTCGTCCTGACTAAAGACGGACGGACTGCCCCGTTGAGAACACTGGGGACATTGCTGAGAGGAATTGTGTTTGATGACGGTTGCGCGATTGACTAGTATGGTATCAGAAGAGTGACGATATGTTCGGTTGAGACGTCAGCTAAAGCAGGAACGTTTGTGATGTTTTAGGAATTGGCACTAGGAAAGACTAGAGGTTAGAGGTTAAGGTTTACTAGGAGTTGGAACATATTAGTGTCACACTATGATGTTTAGGAGACAGACTGTTGTGTAAAGACTGTGAAGGATCGCAGAAGGTGGGAGAAATAGTGTAAGAGGATGAAACGAATCGAATAGAATTAGGGAAAAGATGTTTCGGGCAACTTCTCGGGAGTTGGATGGATTGATCGAAGATTAGAGAAAATGGTTGAGGGTGTTGCAGACCAAGAGTTCTTTCTATAAAGTCAAGCTTGTGTATATATAGGACACGTCTGGAGACGTGGAAATAACAAGAACCCCAATACACTCTCTTCCCATCATAGCCTATTTGGAAGAATATCGAGTATGACTGAGAGAGATTTCGTTGGGAGATGTTGCAGGATTGATGCCTGTGGTATCAGAAGGGCTGTAATATGTTTAGGTCAGGTGCTAGTCGAAACAGGAATATTTGAGATTGTTTCGGAATTGACGCCGGGGATGGCTGTGTTGAAAATCACGGCAGATCACTCGGCACAACGCGAGTTTCTTTTGTTGAAAATATTGGTTGCGGAGGTAATGATTTACGGTTGGGATTTTACGCAGTGGAATGAAACCGCTTAGGTGGAGATGAGAATTATGATTGATTGATGATAACTTGGTGGAAGGAAAGACTTGAGAAAAGTTGTGTACAGGAAGGAAAGTGTGTTGTGAGGAGATGGTGTGTGTGAAGGAAAAACAAGTGGGTTGAAAACATTTAGAGAGCTTGCGCGTCCTTTGACTAGTGCGTACGTATGCCTCCGCGGCCACAGAGAGCGGGCACATCCCGCACCAAGTGCGGCCATCAACGGCTATTTCCAACATCTTTTGTATTTTTTCCAATCTTATTGGTCTCTCGTTCCTAGTTTCATTTGTCAGTTAATATCAATCAAGAGAAGAAACGAACATACATGGGTTCGCACACATGGCCGGAAACCATCGGAGGGTGGATGGTTCGGGATGCAAAGGGAAGGGGGACGGAACTCCTTTGTTGTATGTCCATATCTGGAAGGATTTCCGCGAGCCGAGGAGGTTGGAAAGGATCATCGTATTGCCTATATAAACCCTCTGTCGCCCCGCAGATGGCACGGCTAGACAAGAAAGATAGGATTCCCAGAATTCAAAGTTTTTATCTTCCTTGTCTTCAACTAAGTTACTTCCCTCTTCCGCAGTCCTCGTTTTTCGGCAATCGGTACAGCATAAACCTGACCTGGGGATGAGTTTACCAGCGGTTGTGAGGCCCAGTACTAATATTTTGAAAATGACCGGCGCTCCCGTAAGGAAGAAACCTTTCCCCATACTTCTCCCACCGTGTCGCTGGTTGGTTTTTTCTGTTCTCTCCGTTGTTGTCAATCAAAGAAGAGGAATGGGGATACCTGGTTTGTATAGTCTATATGAGGATTATCATCCATGGCTAGAAGATAGTGGAGGAGTAATTGGAGTGCTGAGCGGAAAAGGGACCGGAGATCCTTTACTTATGCACATTCCCTGAATGGTTTCCCCAGGTTGGGAAGTTCAAGAACAGCTCTTTGTATTGTCTATATAAACTCCCTGTTGTGACAGAACTAGAAAGGATAAGCAAGCAAAATACTAATCCAGAAATATACCGGTCTTGCCTCCTTAGCTTCATATCCTTTCCTTCTTGTACTAGATATATCATTTTCCGTCGTTGCCCATACGGATCCCGTGCACTCAACTCCGGCTTTAGGATAAGCCGTGCCAATTGACAAGTCTTACCTATAAGACTAAGGAACATGATAAATAAATGTGAGTTCCAGACTTGTTAGGCCTTCCACAATCTGTTGGTATAGCTATATTTTAATTAAAAAGTGGGGTGCAATCCAGGATTTCCCCAGCTACAAATTTCGGCACCTCTGGGATGTCTCAACTGCACTTAAGCCCAGTTATCTCTTTTGTCTAAGAACTGCAAGTTCGCCTGGGGAATTTTCAAGGAGGGATTCTGAAGGACAATAAATGGAATAATCTTGTGTGGAGGGAGGACTCTTTGACATACAGCTGGAATAGCTTTTCGCAGCTTCTCAACGCTACCAATGACCTTACACTATGATAATGCCATAGCGAGATGGTAGATATAAATAATTGGTTTGATCCAGGGGATAGCTGTTGCTCTGTCGTACCTCAGCAGTTGTTGTCACGGGTAGCAGATTTCTAATGTTTCCCCCCAACTCTCAAATATAATGAAGGCTTGGAACAAGCCATTGCCAATTGGGCAAAGGACGCCCAACCCTCGGGTATTGGGCAACGGTGCTTCAGGGGTCTGCAGAATAACCTAGCGCCGGTTGCCGGGCCATTGTGGGGCCATAGCTCCAACGTGAGGGGTCTGTGGACTTCCACACCTTACAAGAGCGTTCATCCCCCCTAAACCTTCAAGGTCACCAAGTTTCCTGCTTCCTATCGCCCCCGTTCTTCATTTTTAGCCTTTATTCCTGTTACTATTGCCAGAGTGTCAGCAACACACCAATAAATCGAGACCCACCACAAGCTCTTCGAGCTGACCTTCTAGTCGTATCTCAAAAGATAATGCCACGCAGGAGAATGTCAACGCGTGGAGGCAGCACAACACCAGCACTAAGACCAACAAGGCGTGGAGGTATCCGGAAGAATACGCGAAACCGACAACCCCCTAACCGATATGGGCAGCCTTTGGACGAATTGTCTGGCATACCCGACAGTGAGGAACCAAACACACCATCCACTGCCAGTGAGGATATCGACCCCAGTGACCCCCTGTTTAGCCATTCTCCATCGACCAATACACTGCCCCATACCCTATATTCCGAAGCTCCGCCCTCGATATCCAGCATAGTGCCACCCACAATTCTCTCAACCCCAAGTGTACCCTCTACCTCAGCAGCAGCCACGCCTTCCACTGAAACCCCGATCAACCTTACCAGCATCCGTGCACTCCTGAGATCCCACGAGCAGGATATAGTTGAACAAGTTGTTCTTCAACTCCGGCCAGATAACGCCACCCCTCATGTACCAGCAGAAGTACCAGCAGAAGCCATCCCACAGGGACTGCACCACCGCCTGAGAGATGGGGTTGCCCCTCCATCGAACCTGCTACTCACACAGATTACGGAGTTAGAGAGCCAACTTGCCCAGCTTAGAGAGGAGAATGACCGCATTCAGCCCATACCCCGACAGCCAAGAGAACTTGGTATGTATCCACCCCTTGCCCCATCAATAGTCCTGGGAACTGAGAGCGCATCCAGAATCGCGGAGTCAGTTGAGATACTATTCCCGGGGGTGGAAAGAGCAACCCTGATTCAGATAATCGAGAACCGTTTTAAACCTACGAATATTTACCGTCTCCTTGCAACGGAGAAAGACCGAGCAGAGTCCCAAAGAACGATTAATATAGGCGGAGTTGAGTTTGAGCAAGCGGAGCGCGACGGGAAAGAGGGGGAATACCGAATGACAGCCTTTTTTAAGGCTTGGGCTGCCTATGGGGGAATATTAGTGAAGCTTGCCCCGCATGCCCTACAAGGGGAGTTAGCCACAGCCCTTACCATATACACGATGAATGTTTATGACTTATTGGAAAAATATACCTGGGAGGGAGTCAGATCATACCATTTTCAATTTCATCGGAAGTGTGTGGCAAGCGGCAAGAACATATACCAGCCAGAAGACTGGCGCCAGCTGGATAGTGAGCTGGTAGCCTCCAAGTGCTTTGCTCACCCTACTCCCCGGCCATCATGGCCTCCCACATTCCAGACGGTACCAGCGGCCAATAGGCGGATATTCGAGTTACCATATTGGGACACGGTACCTGGCACGGGTTATACCTACCCAAACGCAACACCAACCCCAAGCATTGGGGTGCCTGAGCAATGCGCTAGCTATAGCCATCATGCGCTAGTTCCACCTATTATTATGCCAGCCGGCAGCCCGTTATCGCAGCGGAATGGACAAGCATGTCGTAACTGGAATTACCGGGAATGTCGATCCTCCCATTGCCGCTACCAGCATTTATGCATATCCTGTGGTAGCAACCACCGCTTGTCCTACTGCCCTGTCGCCCGTAGTGGGTCTCAGCAGCTTACTCGCACGGGACCTGCTCGACATTAGACCCTCCCTCTTCTTTTTTGGTTTCCTCTCTCTCCCTTGTTTCTCGCTTTTCTCCTTGGCTTCCATTATCCCTCTCCTCTTCAGGATACCCCAACTGCTGATACCCTCTTATTCGCGAGCATTCTACTATCATGTAATAATTGCCCTCCTACCTACCCCTAAATAAATTATCACTTCTTCTCATCAATCCGCTCACTGCTCCAAAGTAATATCTGCTGCCAGCTGACAAGCCCAGCCAGTCTCAACCACTCCCGAACCCAACCCCCCAACTCAAGGCGTTAGCCAACAGCCTGTACGCCCAAATACCTATATACACTATCCTTTATTCACACCACATACTTTCCCAATGACTACAGGTCCATTAAAGGCGGGTGGATGGAAGTCCCTTGCAAGCGAATACCAAGACCGAGCGCTTATCTCAGCCGTTCTCGGGATCTGCAAGTTCGGTGCAAGGATAGGTTATGAGAGGGACGGCTATGCAGTTACAATCTATGCCAATCTTGCCACGGCATTGCATGACTCCGATCTGATGACAGCTGACATCGAGGCCGAATGGAAAAAAGACCGTCTGGAAAAGTTCGATAACTTGGATGCCCTCCCTGATCACTATACCACGTCCCCGCTAGGTTTGACAGACAAAGCCGATGGTAGTAAAAGACGAATTCACCACCTGTCATATCCTGCGGAAGACACTGCTTCAATAAATAGTGGAATACCGGACCACTACGGTACCATAACCTATAGTACGATCAACAATGCCATCAAGGCAATCCAGAAGTACGGGAGAAATTGCCAGCTTGTGAAGGGCGATTTCGAATCAGCATTTCGCCATATACCTGTATCCCCTTTGAATGTACCCCTCCTGGGATTCGAGTCGCAGAGCACCTATTATGCGGAACGATTTCTACCTTTTAGCCTTCGGACAGCACCATACCTCTTCAACATTTTCGCAGAGGTCTTCCATTGGATCCTAAATGAAGAACTTAGAAAGAATGCCCTCGCCGCAGATGTAATTCATTATCTCGACGATTTTCTAATCGTCCTGCGGGCCACACAGAGCCCAGCTCACGGTGGTGCAATATTTGCGACTACATGTCACGCACTAGGTCTCTCAATCAAACAGTCCAAGAACGAGGAGGGCAAAGTGGCGAGCTTTGCTGGTGTAGAGCTGGATACAGGGCGCATGGTAGTCAGGCTTCCAAGCAAGAAGCTGGAAAAGGCACGTACTATAGTCAGCAAGGCAATGGAAATGACCTCCTTCTCGCTACTTGACCTGCAAAAGATTACAGGCTATCTAAACTTTATTGCGATTGTGGTTCCCTTGGGTCGTACATTTCTCCGACGCCTATATAACATGGAGCTATATTTCCCCCGCAGTAGCCGAAATCAGAGACGACGGATATCACGAGAGGCAAGAAAGGATCTTGCTTGGTGGTCGGAAGTCTTATCACAGAACCCGGAGAGATCTATCCGTCGCCGGGAATGAAATGAAATCTTGATCTGGTCGGACGCAGCAAGCACAAAAGGACTCCGGGCCTTTTATCTTCATCCGGGAGAGTTACATCCCCAACCGGGAGCAGCATTTTCAATTGCTCTGCCACGACAGTTAGCACAGCCTAGTAGAGTTCGTTACGGGGCGGACCGGACCCCGAAAAACGCGGGCCCCTGGCGCTTTTCCCCGCCCCACCCGACTCAACGGCCTGGGGCGCGGTGTCTTTTTCGGCATTCCCTGCCCCTGTCGGCACTCAAGCCCCCGCCCCACCCATACCCCAGACGGGTCCCCGTTAAAAATAGGTGGTAACAAACCGGGCCCCATCCAGGGAATGAGTGCGGGTGGGCCCCGGACGGGGGCGGGGCGGGGATTACCCGAAAAATACCCTCCCCGGGCCCATGTCAGGGCGGGGTCTGGCGAGTGAAAACCCACCCCGCCCCGCCCCTGTAACGAACACTACAGCCTAGAGAGCACATTAACACCCAGGAAATGCGGGCGGTGGAACAAGTGCTACTACACTGGGGAAGCCGGTGGAAAGGAATGAAGGTTATAGCGCATGTAGACAACCAGGCAATCACACATGGGATAGCAAACCGCACAATCCGGGGAGCTTCCATGACCGTGTTACGCAGGTGTTTGTTAATAGCAGCTGAATATGACCTGGAACTAGAGGGACGATGGGTCTCTACAAAGGAGAACGCTTTGGCAGATGCGCTCTCACGATTTGATAATATAAAAATAACTGACCTAGCTCCGCAGTTAATACATCACAGATCCTTCCCCCTGAATCTTGGTTTTCGCACATTCACCAATCGGGGCTCTCCCGGGTAGCCGCATACTACCTCTGGCGAGGACTTGCCCCCTCTACGAGGAGGAATTACAACACGCCCAGGTCCCGGTTTTCGATTTTCTGCGCTCTCTCCGATTACCGCCACCAAAATGGGGGCTGCTTTCCCGCGAAAGCAACCTGACTGATAGAATGGCTGTGCTCATTGGCAGGAACAGTTAAAGTAAAAACGATGAAGCTATACTTGGCTAGAGTTCGTTACAGGGCAGACGGGGCCCCGGAAAACGCGGGCCCCCGGCCCTTTTCCCCGCCCTGCCCCGCTCAACGGCCTGGGGCGGGGTGTCTTTTTCGGCATTCCCTGCCCCTGTCCCCACTCAGGCCCCCGCCCCACCCATACCCCGGACGGGTCCCCGTTAAAAATGGGTGGTAACAAACGGGGCCCCGTCCAGGGAATGAGGGCGGGTGGGCCCCGGGCGGGGGCGGGGCGGGGATTACCCGAAAAATACCCCCCCCGGCCCCGTGTAAGGGCGGGGCCTTGTGAGTGAAAACCCGCCCCGCCCCGCCCCGTAACGAACACTATACTTGGCCGGAATTAAATCATACCAGCTGGACCTTGGTTTAGAATGCAGTGCATTCAGTGACCCCCGGCTCGAGCGAACCATCCAAGGTATCAAGCGCGACCACCGAGAGCCTGATCGGCGTGCCCGAATGCCACTTACACGACCACTTCTCCTCCAGCTTTTGACCTCTCTAAACACCACTGACTACAACCACCTTGTACTTAAGGCCGCCTTCACACTTGCGTTTGCTGCCTTCCTCCGGGTGGGGGAATTCACCTATAAAGCAGCTGATACTGCAAGCGGCCCCTCTTTTCCCAGCTGGTTTCTAACAAAGTCTAGTGTTCGCCTCATAGGAGCGACCCACATGGAGCTCACCCTTCCCTCATCGAAAACCGACCCCTTCAGGAACGGTATTAAGCTTCCCATTGCCGCAAGTCACGATAGCGGATGCCCCGTACGGGCAATGACCACTTTTCTGGCCGCCGACACCCACCACCACCAACTCTCCCCCCTGTTCTGCATTGGCCAGGTAGTCCAGCTCCCATTTACACGGGAATATGTTGTTGAAAGACTACAGCAACTGGCAATAGCCGCTGGCCTAGGTCTTGGGCCATGGAATGAGCATAGCTTCCGGAGGGGTGCTCCTACCTGGGCAGCAGAGGTTGGAATCTCAGAAAGAGAGATCCAAACCCTCGGACGATGGAGATATGATGCCTATAAGGCTTATATTCAGTACTCACAGGAGGAGCAGGTCTCTCTATCTCACCCATTTCAGGTTAACCATCCTCAACAACAGCAACGCAGCACAGCCTGTCTCAGAATGGGCACGAGAGGCTAGCCACCGAACGGCAGGCGGCTCCACCGAGAGCGGGAGCACCCACCTCGACCTGGAATATATCGGTGGCTACCATGTCCAGCGGTAAGGGCAGCGAAACCCCAACCAATGCCTCCGCCAGTGGAATACATCAGCCAGCATGAGGGATTTCTTTTCTGTTTGGATATTGCGCTTCTGGGTTACTTTCTGCTTCTTTGCTTTGTATCTTTCGTTTACTGATCTAGCTCATTGATATTGTAATTTATTTCCTTGGCTTTGGGAAATTGGCCGCTTTAGAAGCCAATGTTACTCTACCCATGGGTGTAGGTGAGGTTGGTGGGTGGGGAAAAATAAAGAACGCAAGCGGTAGGAAGCAGGAGGTTTGGTGATCTTGTGGTCTTCAGGAGAGGTGGACTGTAATATATATATCTGGGGTTCACGGGCCCCTCCTACTGAGCTATGACCTATTATAGCTAAGCGACAGGCTTTACCTTATTCCGCGAAAACCCCGGTGCCCGGCTCTCTCCCCCGACAGTGTTCCCGATGCTTTGACCAATTGGCAATGGGTTGTTCCAACCCGCCATTCATAAACCGGTGAGTGATCTCAGGTGACTTTTAACAAATAGGACTGTGGGGCGAGTGCAGGGGGGCTGCGGGGGACAGCAAGGACGGCTAGTATCAGACATTTCCCCGGGGAACGGAGGGCTATAGTACTTGGCGGGGAGTCACAGGGCAAGTTGGGGCAATGGCGGGACGGGACCGCACAACGCTGTCTACCTCCTTCTGCCACGAGGACGGAGGGCCTGCCACGTTGAGAGAACTGAGAGAACGCAATAGCATACCCTTCAATTATACTAGACACATGGTAAATGATTAACTTGCGGATAAATTTGGTACCACAGCACTTTGGTAACCGGAGTACCTGCAGGGCTGTAGCAAACTGAGGCCGTCGGCTACTTTACACCAGAAATATATATCCTCAAACACCTACATGTTGACATGACTGGGTAAGGCCTTTTTTCCAGCGCTGTATTAATCATGGGACTATTTTTCTCAGAAGAGAGGTCACCAGGTTTGATGTGAAACGGCAACTGGTTGTAGTTCTTTGTCAGGTGCGGTATTTAATGATGACAAACATGCACATACCACTAGAAACAATACTTTTTTCAAGGGTTTTCTATTTCTCTTCTACAATAATCACATACCAGAGTAAAGTACCGGGGCGGACATTAGTTCAACTTAGCTTCCGGTTTTGCTTCACTCTGATCCCTGGGCCAACGCATGAGTACCAGTTCACAGCAATAAAAACGGATCAAAAAACGGATCAAAAACTGGAGATATCGTGCAAAATTCCAATCAATTCAGGTTCGGGTAAGACTAATGTAACCCCATACTGCTTCGATATCATCAAAAACACCAAAAGAGAATCACAGAACCATCGCGCTAGGGTGATCTCCAAACAGGCATCAGTCATTCTCGGTAGCTCTGCGGATCGGCCGATTGCTACTCGGGGTGTGCACCAGCATGCCTGTTCTTCATATGAGCAACCAGATTGTCAAATCTCTTAATCCCTTTCTGGCCGACATTCTCGCATCCGGGAACCGGACAGTCGAACCGCTCGGCAAGGTGGACTGCCTCATGGTGCCGGTTGAGGGCCTGTCTAGTTGCGAACGGGGTTTCCCAGGTACACTCTGGAACGGTGCAAGTGTAGTGGCGACGGGAGCAAGTGTGTGGACCGCTTCTCCATGTTAGCCGATGCCAAGGACCGGAATAATGTGGAAGGGTGCGAACCTGTTTCCAAAACATCCGGATGATCCACAGAAGACTTTGGCCCTGGGAAGGGTTAGGGTAGCGGGGATATTGTAAGCGAGGATATCGTTGGTTGATGTGCTGGCTTCATTCTTTTGTGTTGTGCGACAGAGCAGTGGGCCAAGAACGGAGTGGTAACCATCATCATCTTGATAGAGAGGAAGCGGTCCCAGCTGTGCAGGAAGCTGCAGTGCAACCCCGGCTGCATCAGCACCCACGAGGAGGAGGGTAGGTGCATAGTCCCCACCACCACCGCTCGTCTCCCGGGTGTGCCAGCATGCTGATGACTGTCTGAAAAGTATAAAGAGGAGGTTAGCCCCTAAAAAAAAAACATACGCTAAATCCATTTCTGAAATATATTACGGATGATATGCCAAGAAAACCTGCAAAGTTAGAAGTAGAGGGGAGAGGGAAGCCTGCCTGTATTTAAAGAATTATTCTTTCCTGGAGGGCTCCTATGCGTAAGAGTCATGTTCATGTGCAGCGACCCTTTCAAAACCAATCATGGGTGACAAAAATGAGCCAGGAGCAGGGGTCGATCAGCCAGGAGCCTTGCACCGAGTTCAGTACTCGAGTACTCGAGTACTCGTACCAGTGGCGTCCCGCATATCGGAACTACTATTGATTCCGAGTTTTACTGGGAACAGTCTGGAACTGTGATTCGATGGCTATCTTCCTGTCCATGCACGAAGACTGCAGCTGCTCCTGCGGTGAGTTTTCTCTGCCAAGACTTTAGCCAGAATAGGTTTGGCCGGCCTCCGATTGCCCTCCACCTCCCAATTGGTTTGCCATTTGCGCTCCATGCTAGGCTCCGACTCCAATACCCAACACCAACCCTCGGGCTTCCCCGTCCCTTATGGTTTCCAGCTGCTCTGGGAGCCTAAGTTACCCAATGGATTCTTGGCCACTTTTGATAAGCTGAAAGGGGTTTCTAGGGGGCTTTTTCAGCCTTTACCACTGAGCTCATGGATCCTTCCCCAAGAGCTTTCCACCGTAACTTGTAACCCGAATGTTGGCATTTGCAACACTCACTACAATTGCATGTCACCGAAATTCTGAAGCTTTAGCCGGTTGTTGGCTGTGGGCAATCATAGCCCGCTTTATAAATGACCCATTCTACTGTAAGTACTCTATTGGGGGGGCGGAATATTTTTGGGCTCATTCTAATACTGCTCCTGCTTCTCACATCAAATTGATATCGGCGGGGTAAGCAGCATGTCCTTCTGTTTAGTTTGACCTAAAGTGGTGCCAGCGAGTTCTCTAAGAACAAAGAAATAGTCTGTAAAGAGGCCAGGGGTGTTAGATAAAATTGTCGTTGAGATTAAATTATTCGATTTCTTACCGTATTGAAATGTAAACTATTACAGTACAGTAATTTCAGCACTCAAACACAAGTAAAATATGCTAGATGGTTGTGCTCTTCCCTTTTTGGATACCCGATAGAGCAATCATCATAAACCCAAGTGTCAATTCGGACTAAAAAGGCAAACAAGAACGACGAAAAGGTTACCAGGAGACACAAGACCGCAGTACCTCATGTTGCAAGACTGAGGCTACCCAGAGCCATAGATAGTGACTGCATGAGGTTGGGGGGTTGGAAGTGTTGAATTCACGCTTTCTGCTTGATAGTATTCATTATGGGGCAAGGGATCAGCCGGGGATGGTGGATTTTAGGACCAGATGTCTCGTAAAAAACACTACTGATTGTAGATTTATCTGAAATGGTGCTTCTCTTCATACTCTCCTGATACCTCCTTCGTTGTTTAAATAGCCTCTGGGGGCATGCTTCTTTGTGTCTGCGGAAATGCGCTTAGGAATTAGGTGTTTGCAGACAGAATTTCCCATACAAGAATGCAGCCGTCCGATGGGAAGCGGAGAGGCTGTGAGGAAAGCCGGAAAGACAGCCAAAAGGTTGTATAGGGTTTTACACCCGAAGGGAAAATGTGCGGGTTTGTGAGTAGTGATGTTTGTTTCATTTTGTTGGCATGGGGGTTCGGAGGGGTTGGGGGAGTAACCAAGTGTGAAAGGGGCTTTCGTGGCAGTCTCTGGAATAATGGTAGTACATTGTCTTCAGATATATACTGTCTCTGCCCTAGATAGTGTTGCCAATCGCCCGTGATCACTCCTCTTTCACTCATATTTCTTTTGTACCTTTTCCTATCTTGCTGACCTATCGTCACTAGTTTTCTTTGTCACTTATTATCAAGAGAAGAGGGAAAATTACTATACCAGTTTGTATACTAAAGGGAAGGGTGCCCACGAATAGCGGACGGGAATCGTAAAGCAACCCGGAGAGGACACTGGAATGCTGGAAAGAGAGAAGCCGAATCCCGCTGGTGTGGTAGCATCCCCGGATGGATTCCTTGCCGTCTAAGGAAGTTGTTCGAACATTCTTCAGGTCCTGGGGACAAGAGTTGAATGTGCGGGAATGCCGTTGTACTTTTTATATAAACCCGCCACATGAAAGTAGTTAGGAAAGACAAACAAGCAAGATTCGATTCCCAGTATTGACAAAAGTTCCATCCGCCTTGACTTCATCTCAAGCGTTCTTCCTATCTGTTTAGTTTCTCCTCCACGATCGACACCTCATAACAATACACGCCCCCGAGCCGTCTCCCGATTTAGTATCTCCACTATCCCACTTCCCCACTTCCCCACTTCCCCCACCTGACCTACCAGCTCTCAAATGCCCTATCCCGCCACTGCTCGTACTGTTTAACCTTCGTTGTCCACTACTTGCGGAAATGGCGGTTTGACACAAAGCTATCACTTAGGGATCCACGGCCCAGAGTTTGCAAACCGAGTGACTTCCTATGAGACTCCTTGTTGTACTTGTATACCTTAGCATTTGAAACGATTAAACCGTGTGATAAGTAAGGAAAGATCTCCCTGCCCAGGAATGAGGCGGAAGACATAGAAAACTGAGAGCCGTTTAGCGCGCCCGAAAGACAAAAAAACCAAAAAAACCACCTAGCAGTACCTGAGGAGGAGGTAACTCGAATCAGGGCTCTCAAATGACCGGGACCCCTGCATGGCGCGATATGGGTCCGGTCCATCAAGAGCCCTAGGCTTGAGAACATAAAATACCGTCCTCTCTTGTCCCGGAAACCAAACAGGGCTGCCATCGCTAAGGACGGCGAGCCCTACAGTGTAAGACAAATTGGCCTGAGGGACTATAGGAGACTGCGGGGCACTCACGGGTTAAGAACTTTTTTGCCACGGAATAATTTCACGTCCCAAGCACAAGTAAAGATGTGTGAAGCGATAATTAAAGAAGTGCATTATTCTATTCCAACCATTGGAGGGGACGGGTCCTTATATAGGCAGTCCCACCCCAATATCCCATGATTGGCACGAGTTGAAAATACATGGGAAATATGGAAGACCCTGAGAAGTGCCGTCAAACACGAAATCCTCCCTATGATCCACGATCGCTTCTCGTGCACAAGAACCTGATGTAAAGAAAGTCTCTCACGTGATCAGCTCTTGTGATTCGACAAATAGGGCATCTGTGATAACCACGAAGCTGCATTTCCATCTGTGTCCCAGTCTCCATCTACCATAACCGAGATACGGTAGTGGGGAAAAATTTGGTTAGAAAGGAAGAATACCAAAGGAAAAGGAAACCTTACAGTAGTAGACATAATGCAGATGCATAAAAATAACGAATACAAAGAGTATAGGAAACAGGCGAGTGATCTCCGGTGACTTTCGACGAATAGGACTATGGGAGGAGTGAGGGGGGACTGAGGGGACGGCAAGGACAGTTAGTATGAGACATTCCCCCGGGGGACGGTGGGCCATGGCCCTTGGCGGCGAATTACAGGGCAGGTTGGGGTAAGGGCGGGACGGGACCGCACAATGTCGTCCACCTCCGTCCGCTTCCAGGACGGACAGACTGCCCTGTTGAGAGCAGTGACGTGAACGCAATGGCATAGCCTTAAATTATTCCGGATCCTACGGTAAATGCTTAACTTATGGATGAATTCAGTAACCCACTGCACTCCGATAACCGTAAATGTACCAGGAGGGTGGCACAAAACCTAGGCAGTTTGCTACTTTACACCAGAAATAACTACCCTCAAAAACTCAGGCATCATGATATAGGTAAAAAACTTTTAAGAGGCTGCAAATATTTCTTTCAAAAGAGGGCTCAGCTCCGGTGTGAAACGGCTACAGGCTCGAGTTTTTGTCTGGTATGTTACTTGATGATGGTGGGCATGCCAATATCACCAGAAGCAACATTTTTTTCAAGGGCCCCCCACTTCTCTCCTACTCTACTCACATACCAGATTCAAACACCGGGGCGGACATCAGTTCAACCCAGCTTCTGGTTTGGCGTCACTTGAATTTCTTGGGAAGGACGGGAGTACCAGTTCACAGCAATAAGCGTGGGTAAAAAAAAAATCAAAATCAATTCAAGTTCGAAAAAGAAACTTAACCGCATACTACAGCGAACCCATTAAAACAAAAAAAACATCGCAGAACAATCGCAGCAAGGGTGATCTCCAAACGAACGCACCCCAACCGCGCAGATCAACCGACTACTACTCGCGATATGCACCAGCAGGCGACACACCGTGTTGGTTTTTCATATGAGCAACCAGATTGTCATATCTCTTAATCCCTTTCTCGCCCACATTCTCGCATCCAGGCATTGGACAGTTGAACCGCTGGGCAAGATGGACTGACTCATGGTGCCGGTTGAGGGCCTGTCTAGTTGCGAACGGGGTTTCTCGGATACACTCTGGTACGTTGCAAGTGAAGGAGCGACGGGAGCAAGTATGTGGACCGCTTCTCCATGTTAGCGGATGCCAAGGACGGGAATAAAGTGGAAGGGTGCGAACCTGTTTCCAAAACATCTGGATGATCCACAGAAGACTTTAGCCTTTGAAGGGGTTAGGGTGATAGGGATATTGTAAGCGAGGGTATCGTTGGTAGGTCTGCGGGCTTCATCCTGCTGTGTATTCTGGGGGAGGGGTGGGCCAAGCACGGAGTGGTAACCATCATCATCTTGATAAAGAGGGAGCAGCCCCAGCTGTGCAGGAAGCTGCAGTGCAACCCCGGCTGCATTAACACCCACAAGGAAAAAGGTTGGTGCACACCCCCCGTCATTAGCGTGGTCTGTGTGGTCTGTGTGGGGGGTGTCGGGGTTGAGTTGGGTGAAATTCTCGCTATGATATAAAGAGGTCAGCCCCCCCAAAAAAAAAACTTACGCAGAATCCATTTCTGAATTATAGTGCGGATGATATGCCAAGAAACCAGCAAAGTTGGAGGACGAGGGGAGAAGGGAGCCTGCCTGTATTTAAGAATTCTCCTTTCACAGAGAGCTTCTGTGCGTAGGCATCATATTCATATGCGGCGACTCTTTCAAACCAATCATCGGTGACAAAACGAGCCTGTGGCAGGGATCCACATGGAACTTTTCACCCAGCTCGTCATAGCACCGTCCTGCATAACCGGCACTCCCATCGATACCGATTTTTGCTGGACACAATCTGGAACTGTGATTGGATGGCTATCTTCCTGCCCCTGCACGAAGCCTGCTGCTGCTCCTGCGGTGAGGTTTCTCCGCCAAGAAATTAGCCAGAATAGGTTTGGCAGTCCTCTGACCCTTGACCCCCCAATTTGTTTGCCGTTTTAGCGCCATGTCAGGCTCCCACTCCAATACCGAACACCAACACTCCCGCTTCGCCGTCCTTGACTTCCAACCCTCTAGTAATTCCAGTGTTTGCGGAATCACGACATTTGAGGTATGGGAGATCCCTCTGAAAATTCTAGGCCTCTTATCCCTTGGACGGTCAGAGGCCAACGAACCCAAATGACAACACGAGCATCCGAGGTCAACCTCAATGATTAAAATTTAAAAAGACAGTGAAAAAGACACAGCAATAAAAGAAAAGACTTCTTTAGAATGAAAAGTAATAAAATAATTACTCTCGCTGGAAAGATAGAATGGGCCATTGGCTACCGCACTTCCACCTGGGGAAAATTAAGGGTCTCATACGGGCTCCTTGACCATTTAGGGGACAACCCCCGATCCCAGGACATTCCGTAGACCTTAATTCCAGCAAACGCCTATCCGAGAAAAATTAGAAGAATTTAGCCTGAAAAAAAAATACGAAAGGGAGAGGAGAAGCAAAAAAACAATCCCTATTTGCGCGAAAGTTTAAAGGGATTTTTGGTTGTATGTTTGTGCAGAAAAACCATGATAGTCAGAGTGAGGCTCGCCACCATCCAACTCCCTGAGGAAAATGCCTACCGAACGAGTGAGCTTAAAGACTCCGGGAATCCGCCGTGCAAAGGAGTTTTTTATCATACTTCACGGTTGAAAACAGTCTTTAGTTATGTCTGCCTTGGTCGCACTCTCTTGTTTGAATTTATACTTGCTACTCAGTTCTTTGTACATCAAATTATGCAAGTTCTACGCAAATTTTCCTTTCCCCCTCGCCATCATTAGATATCACTCGATTTGGTAGTTAATTCTGGCAGCCGTCTTGTGCCAAGACCCCTCTCCTCTTTCCATCCCCCTTACCTCCAGCCTCGTGCTACTCACTACCTGCTGAATTATCAGAGGTTGCACTGTACAGTACTCGGTGGGGCCTAAGTTACCCAATCGATTCTTGACCACTTTGTAAGTTGAAAGGGGCAGTTGCGGGGCTTTTTCCGCCTCTACGACCGCGCTCCCAGATCCTTCCCCCAAACATTTCCACCGCTTTACAAATGCCCATTCCAAGAACTCTATTGGGGGAGAGGAATATTTTTGGGTTCATTCTAATATTGCACCTGTTTCTCGCATCTAATTGATGTCGGTGGGGTATGCAGCATGTTTTTCGGTTTAGTTTGACCTAAAGTGGCACCGGCGGGTTCTCTAAGAACAAGTAAATAGTTGGTAACGAGGCCTGTGGTGTTATCTAAAATTGTGGTTGAGGTTTAATCATTCAGGTTCTTAACGTAGACTATTACAGTACGGTAAATTCAGTACCCAAACACAAGTGAAATATGCTAGATGATTGTTCTATTCCCTTTTGGGACACCAATATAAAGAAATCATCGTAAACCCAGGCCAGTGTTCGCAACGGGGCAGTCCGTCCGTCCTGGGCCAGGACGAGGACGGACGACATTTCGTCGTCCCGTCCCGTCTTTTCCTGAACTTGCCCGACAAGTAAGAGCCAAGGACCAGGACGGACGACATTGTGTCGTCCCCCGTCGTCCCCCGCCGTCTTCCGCTGTTTTGCGATGTTTTCCGCCTCCCCTTCCGTCCCCCACCGTCCCCGGCGGTCCTATTTAGTTACCTGCCGTCCCCTGGCAGAAGTTGTCTCAGGTCGTGGGGCTCGTCGTCCTTGCTAATGACGGCCGTCCTGGGAATTCAAGGACGAGGACGGACTACATTTTGCCGTCCCGTCTCGTCCGGGGGTCTTGGCAGTCCCCCCGCCGGGCCCTACGGGGGCCCCGGACGGCTGA